>Ga0209256_1000133_pt1 | contig 160303 bp, 185 predicted proteins | sample AraplaCol_mCL_r2_2_FD_184270 | JGI IMG/M metagenome (GOLD analysis project Ga0209256, IMG submission 184270) | Arabidopsis root microbial communities from North Carolina, USA - plate scrape MF_Col_mCL_r2 (SPAdes) (version 3) | ecosystem: Host-associated > Plants > Roots > Endosphere | place... | reverse complement strand
TCGATGGCCGCATCGGCTTCACGGGCGGGGTCGGCATCGCCGACGAGTGGAATGGCGATGCTCGCTCACCCAACGAATGGCGCGACAATCATTACCGCGTTGAGGGGCCCGCCGCGGCGGAATTCCAGGCCGCTTTCGCCGAGCACTGGATCGAGGCGACCGGCGAACTGCTATTGGGCGATCGCTTCTTCCCCAAGATAGGCCCGGCCGGCGAGCGCGGCACACAGGTTGTTGTCAGCTCGACTCATCAGCGCAACGTCATGCATCTGATGCTCATGACCGCGCTTTCCGCGGCCCAGAAGAACATTCGGATCGCGACACCATATTTTGTACCGGACGAGCTGACACGGCAGCAGCTTCTCGAAGCCCGCAAGCGAGGCGTCGACATCCAGATCGTGGTCCCTGGTTCGCAAACAGACGCCCGCATCGTTAGGAACGCGTCGCGGCATTTATGGGGGGATCTGCTCCTGGCGGGCGTGAAGATCAGCGAATATCAGCCAACCTTCTTCCACTGCAAGCTGGTCATTATTGACGACATCTGGGCCTCCATCGGATCGACGAACATCGATGATCGCGCCCTCAGACTGAATGACGAAGCCAACATCAATCTGTTCGATCGAGAATTCGCCCGCGCCCAAACCGCCTTGTTCGACAAGGATGCGGCGTCCTCGAAACCTTACTCTTTCGAGGACTGGCAAGGCCGCTCGACGAGTCAGAAGGTTTCGGATTGGTTGTCGAGCCTCGCCCGATCACAAATCTGAACCTCATCTCTCCTCTTCACGAGACGACAACGAGCACTCAAGATGGCGGCTCGAATGTCCGCCTTCCGGCCGGGACTCAATGTCCGCTCATGGCGCCGATCGGGTGTGCCGGTATAGATTGGCACATAGTGCGGCGGCGAAGGAATGATAGAGTTTCGCTGGCTGAAAGTTTATGACCCTAGGTCAACAATAGGCCCGGCCCCGCCGAAGCGAGACCGGGCCGTCGTCAGGCAGAGTGAGAATGTCGGTATCGAGCGATAGCTCGTCGCGTCAGCTCCTGCTCATCTGCAGCGGCAGCGGAGAGCGCGGAAATTATGTAGGCCAGCTTGGCCCGCTCTTGGTACTCCTGATGCGCTCGGCCTGGTTTCACGCGCCCGTCGTTCGAAGCCCCCGGCATTGCCGGGGGCGGAGGTGTCAGTCATCGTTCGATCTTTCTAGTTGGTCGCCTGCGCGCGCGGCCAGCAGGTCGCCACGAGCCCGAATACGCGCGCACCGCAATAAAATATGACGGGTTCGGCGATGCGTTTCGGTCGGGATCGGCCTGCTGGAACTCGTTCCCTCCGAGGCGGTTTGACGGCCATCATCAACCGGAGGATGCGCAATGGTCGCACAAGAAAAGACGCTCGACGATCTGTTCCTGGATACGCTGAAGGACATCTATTACGCGGAAAAGCAGATCCTGAAGACCCTGCCGAAGATGGCGAAGGCGGCCCAGTCGCCCGAGCTCAAAAAGGCCTTCGAGACGCATCGCGACGAGACCGAAGGTCATGTGGAACGCCTCACCGAGGTCTTCGAACTCATCGGCAAGGCTCCGCGCGGGAAGACCTGCGACGCAATCCTCGGCATCATCGAAGAAGGCAAGGGCATCATCGAAGAATTCGAGGGCAGCCCGGCGCTCGATGCCGGCCTTGTTGCAGCAGCGCAGGCTGTCGAGCATTACGAGATGGCGCGCTATGGCACGCTTAAGGCCTGGGCACAGCAGCTCGGCCATAAAGAAGCGGTAGCGCTGCTGGATCAGACGCTTGGCGAGGAAACCAAAACCGACAAGCTGCTTTCACAGCTTGGCGTCGCTTCGACCAACAAGAAGGCCGCGTGAAAGCGGGGCGCCGCACAACGGTGCGGCGCCCCCCCTTCAGGGTTCAGCGCATGACCACAAACCATGACCACCTTCCCAGCAAGAACGCTCGCGCGTCGCTCTTCACCCGGTTAGCTCAAGCTGTCGCAACGTGGACGGGGAAACCCGTCACCTTTTTCGCGGCCGTGGCTATTATTGTCGTGTGGGCAGTCTCTGGCCCCTTCTTCGGGTTCAACGATACGTGGCAGCTGGTCATCAACACGTCGACCACAATCATCACCTTCCTGATGGTTTTTATCATCCAGAACAGCCAGAATCGCGACACGGCGGCGATGCAGATCAAGCTCGACGAACTCATCGTTCGGCTAGAAGGAGCGCGGGAGGAATTGCTGGACCTCGAAGAGCTTGATGAGAAGGATCTCGCACTGATCCGCAAGGATTTCTGCGAGCGAGCCTCAAAGGCCCGCAGTCGATTGCGACAGCTATCGCCCGGAGACTGCCAGCCCAGGTGAGGCCAACAGGCTACGTCCCACGGATTACCGATATGTCCGAGAGTGTCAAAATTGATCTGGAGGTTCTTTCTAGGCTCGGGAGCGTCACGAACCTCGCGAATCGTCTCGTGTCGCTGTGCCTCGCACAAAATGAGCGCATCGTGACTGCCGAGTCGTGTACTGCGGGATTGCTCGGTCAGATCCTTTCGTGTTGCTTCGGAGCGGCCACGGCCTTCGAGGGTGGCTTCTTGACCTATACAAAGGAATCCAAAATGCAGATGTTGGGCGTTTCCAGCGATCTGCTGAAGAGCTGCACCGCAGTTCATCACGGGGTCGCTATCGCGATGGCTGAAGGAGCGCTGGCGCGAAGCCCTGGCACTATTGCCCTGGCAGTCACCGGTGTTACCGGCAATGCGCCAGATGAAGATGGCAACCCACTCGGCCGGGTGTTCATAGGCTGCGCAATGGCTGCCGAGAGCCGCGCGGTTCGCTGTGAGTTTGGTAGCCTAGCGTCGCCTGCACTCAATCAGCTGGCCGTCGCTGCTGCGCTGGCTTTGGCCCTCCACCAGCTCGGGGATGAGAGAGTCGGTCTCGCATACTAGACCTCTGCGCAATCCCGATTGCCTGCGAATTGCTTCGTCCCCGGAAGTGGGGACAGCCAATGTTCTCGCCGGGGCACCCACAATTCATACTGGGGCGGAAGCATGGTCGGGGCGTCGTCGAGCGAGCCAGTCCGGATCTCGATTTCGTCGCTATCGTCGCTTGTCGCGAAGAGAGTGGATCCACAGCTCGGGCAAAATGTCCGATGATCGGTCGAACCGGTCCATTGCCTTGTTTCTCCTGCAACCTGAACCGCCTCCTGCGGCCACACAGCGAAAGCCATGAATGCAGACCAGGTCTCACGCCGGCATGTTTGGCAATGACAGATACCCGCCCTGATCGGACTGCCCGTGATGCGATAGCGCACCGCCCCGCAGTTGCACCCTCCGGTGAGCTCGTTCACGGGCCCTCGTCAGGCTTTTTGACCAGGCGGCCGGGATCGATGGGGCTCCACGACGCCGAAGACTTCCGCTCACCGTCTTGGGCCGGCGGAGCATCTCCCCTCGAGCTTCCCCCCGACTTGGCTTCAGGCGTCCCCGAACCGGGGCGCGGTCGGCTATCGGTGGCGCGGCGCGGTTGGCCGACAGTGTCATCCTTGGGCTTTGACATCGCTGCTTCCTCCGCGGGCTTGAGCGAAGAATGACGAGCGCCTCGATTGGTTCCCGCCCGTGCAATTCTTAGAACTGTTCATCCTTGAAGGGCTCGCTAGTCGTTGGAACGTCGTCGCCTTCACCGGCCTTACTCACGTGCTTGAACGCGAAGAAATCCTGGATGTTCTCGCGTAGCATGCACGAACTCCCCCTACGACCTTGTCGTCATTGATAGATCCGACGAAGGGCAGGTCGTTGAGCACGGAAGGTGGCATGGGGCTGCCGAGCTTCGACAAGCTTGGCACATCCTCCATCGGGATGCCGCATCCGTGATGATTATAATGCTTCCGCCGCTCGCGCGTTACGCCAGTTGCCGGCATTTAGCTTTTGCCTGGAAGCAGACCCTCAAACGCCCGTTAGCCCGTTTCGGTTGGGATGCAGTTTGTCGAAGCCCGCGCAATAACGCGCGAATCGATCTGTAGCCAACTGTAATATACTATCCCCAGAGCCCTCGGTTGCCCTCAATGCCGCAAGCTCAGGCGCATTAATCGCGAGAGGGTGTGTTTGCCGACGTATGCCTTTTGGCGCCACAATTGCGTTGCGATGCGCCCAGTGGTGTTGAGGAGCGATAATGACAAAGTCCTATCGACAAGGCGGGTTCATCGTAGGGTTCGTACTGCTCTGTGTGCAGGCGGCCTGGGCTCAGCAACCTAATTTCGACGGCGCGTGGCTGGAAGACGGGCTGGCGTGCACGGATATCTTCGTCTCGAATGGCAAGACGATCAGCTTCAAGCGACCAACCAACGTCTTCGTCGCGGCTTTCATTTTCCGTGGCCGGCAGCTCTCCACTCCGCTCGCGACCTGCCGCATCGGCCGCATCGATACCAAGGTTGACCGGCAGGTTCTCAATCTCAATTGCACGACGGCGGTCGCGACAGAATCCACGCGAGCGATCCTCGCGCTCACATCGGATGGCGGGCTGCAGCGCTACAATGTCATCGATGGAGGTGCCTCAGCCAAATATCAGCGCTGTGTGCCCAGTGCGCCGAAGACACCGTAGGTCCGAACATGCGCGGCATCGGTGAAACGGTAGACGCGCGTTGTCAGGATCAGGGCTCGGCCAGCCAAGCTCTGGTTCACATCGTCGATGGCGATACCGGTTCGCTGGCGGATATCGACGCTATGCTCCGGGCGAACGGCTATCTCACCAAGCTCCACGTCAGCGCCGACGAGATCCTTCATCACAAGCCCGGTGAGGAGCGCGCAAGCTGCATAGTCATCAATACGCAAGAGCCCGACCGAGCGATTCCACTGGTAGTCGATCAGTTTAACAAGGCCGGCCTGAAGCTACCCGTCATCTTCCTGGCGGATCGCGGTGATGTCCGCGTCTGCTCCCGAGCGATCAAGGCCGGAGCGGAAGATTTCTTCACGAAGCCTTTCGAGTGGGCCGATTTCATCAAGGCCATCGATTGCGCGATTTCCCGCCATCGCAAGGCCAGCGAGCAGGATGGCTGGATTCGCGTCGGCTCTGCCCGGCTCGGGCGGCTGACCAGGCGGGAGCGAGAAGTCTTCGACCGGGTCATCCGCGGCAAGATGAACAAGCAGGTCGCCTTCGAGCTGGGAACGACCGAGCGGACTATCAAGGCGCACCGTCACAAGATCATGGAAAAGATGCATGCTCGCTCGGTGGTCGATCTGGTGACCGGGGCGGAGCGGCTCGGCCTGCTCCGCACTGCCGTGGGATAAGCTTGCTGTCGGTCTCAATGTAACTTGCACCGCCGAGGCGTTCAGGCTCGCTCATTGGAGATCTGGCGCGGTCGCAGGACCCTCTCCGAGATAGCGGACCGCGTCCTCCAGATCCTCGAACGCCGCAACGGCCTGCGGACCATCGAAGAGGCCTGCCCGCTCCAGAAGGGCGCGGGGGCGCCCGTGCAGTTCGGCGATAGCAAAGGACAGTCCCATCGCGGCCAGGTCGGTCCGCCATTGCATGAGCATGGCCGCCGCGGTGCTATCGATCTGGGCGATGGCGCTCGCGTCGAGCACGAACCATGACGTTGCGGGCGGAGCCGTCCTAGCGACGCTTTCGAGCCGCGAGCGGATGTAGTCGGCGTTGAAAAATAGGACGCTGCCCTGGATCATGAAAAGAACCACCCCCGGCGGCGAGGCGGCATTCTCTGTCCGATGCATCTTGTAGAAGCCTGACCTGCCGGGAACCCGTCCAAGCAGTGCGTCGCGGGGTCGCATCTCCTTGAGCAGCACGTAGAGCAGCGTGCCGGCGATGGCGATGACAATGCCGCGGAGCACGCCAAGGCTGATCGCACCCCACATGCTGACGAGGGCGAAGCTGAACTCCGTCCGGCTGATCCGCCAGGTTTCGCGCAGGCCCTGGAGGTCAATCAGATTCAGCGCGGCAAAGGCGAGGATCGCCCCAAGCGCGGCATGGGGAAGGACCCGCAGGACGTCGTTGAGGTAGAGGAGCAGGATCGTCAGGACGGCCGCGGCGATAAGCCCCGACAGCTGGGAGCAGCCTCCGGCGGCCATATTGGTCGCGGTCCGGGAATCCGTGATGGTGACCGGGAAGCCACCGAAGAGGCCGGAGCAGAGATTGGCGGCGCCGAGGCCCGACAGTTCCCGGTCGGCATCGACCCTGACACCGTCCTTGGCACCGAAGCTCCGTGCTGCGACCAAGCCGGAGCTGACGCCCACGAGCCAGATGGCCGCGGCGCCGAGCACCAGCTCCTGGATCGGCAAATGAGTGATCTGCGGCATGACGAGCGTCGGTAACGCACCGGGCAAGCTTCCGATGACCTTCATGCCTCGGCCCTCGAAATCGAGGACCGTCGACGCCGCCACCGCGACGACCACCACGGCCAGGGGCCCAGGGACGGGAGAACGAAGCCGCGCCATCACGAAGAGGAGGCTGAACATGGCGGCACCGAACGCTACCGACAGCCAATGGATCAGCTCTGCCTTTCGCAGGATCTCCAGCACGGGGCGCACGAGGCCGTCGGATTCGATCTGGACGCCGGTCAATCGCCCGATTTGCCCGACCAGGATGGAAAGCGAGATGCCGCTAATGAAGCCGATCAGGATCGGCTGCGACAGGAAGGATGCGATGACGCCGAGGTTGAGCCTGCCGGCAAGAAGGCAGAGAGTTCCTACCATCAGCGCCAGCACTGCGGCGGCTCCTGCGCGGTCAGCCGGGTTGTCGAGGGACAGGCTCGCGAGCGTCGCGGCGAGCACCGTCATAGTTGCGGCGTCCGGTCCGACGATCACCTTTCGCGACGGTCCGAAGAGCGCGTAGCCGACCAGCGGCAGAATGCTCGCATAGAAGCCGATCTCGGCTGGAAGGCCTGCGATCGCAGGGTAGGCGATCGCCGTCGGGATGGCGACAGCCGCGACGGCCAGCCCGGAGCCGATATCGAAGCGCAGCCAATGCCGGTTATAGGGCAGTAACCCTGCGGCGATGGGCCAGCGGTGCTTCATCGACTTCTCCGATTCAAGGCATCGCCAGCGCGAAGGCGCTGCTCGCCGACCTTTAATGACCGCTGAAGACCAGGGCCTGGAACGGAAGCACGTGGGCCTGGATGCGCAGCAGCAGGGCATGGACCACGCCGACCGCGTCCACGCCGTGAAGCACGATCTTGCGCCCGGTCGAGAGCTTGCCCGACTGGATCAGCTCGTGATTGCTCGAATAGGCGTTGGCGATGCAGGAGCTGCCTGGCGTCACCCCGTCGAGACCGTCGGGGTAGAGGGGCTCCAGGAAGGCCAGCAAAGTACCGGGCTTCTGCACCTGCTGGATATCGACAAGCTGCTCGCCGCTCCTGACCTGACCCGCGACGATGAAGTCTTGCACGTTCGTGACCACCATGGGAATGATCACCCACGGCTTGGACATGCAGGTCGCTTCCGCGGCCATGCCGACCTTGATCACCTGCGCCTCGATCTGCGAGAAGTCTGCCTGCAGGGTCGTCCGCCCGGCTTCCTGCGGGATCAGGATGCCTGCCGGCCGCATGAACGGGTTGACGATGTCGCCGACGCGCAAGGTGAACTGCTCGACCCGTCCGTCCACGCCCGCCCGCACGTCCATCTTGTCGAGATCGGTCTTCGCCTGGACCAGTGCGGCTTCCGCCGTGGCCTTCTCGGCCGGCAGCAGGGTGGAGATCCGGGTCTCCGCTGTCGCCTTGCCCGCAACGGTGCCGGCAACCGCGGCCTCGCGGCCTCCGGCCAGGTTCTGCAGCCGTTCGATTTCGCGCGTCGCGACGGTACCGCTGTTCCGCTGTTGCAGTTGTTGCTTGGCTTCCAGCTCGTCGAGAGCCTGCTGGCGAGCGCTTTTCGCTTCCAGGATATTGTTCTCGTCGGCCACGAGCTCGGCACGGGCGACGACGATCGAGGCATCCACCTCCGCGGTCTCTCCAGGCACCGTTATGAAGCTTGGGAGATGATGTGGTGCCAGAGGGTGAAGGTCTGCTGCCATAGGCCAACTCCGGCATCGAACGACGTGTCAGAAGGCGTGGAGTGGATCAACCGATCCAGTTCCGGGCGAAGTCGGTCTCTTCGTAGTCATGGGATTTCTGCCGTTTCGGCAGCTTGATCTTCTCCCGGTCGAGCTCCTCGTAGGGAATCGCACTCAGGATGTGGGAGATGATGTTGAGCCGTGCCTGGCGCTTGTCGTCGGAGCGTACCGCGTACCACGGCGCCCATGAGGTATCGCTGGCGCGGAACATCTCGTCCCGGGCTCGGGCATAGTCGTACCAGCGCGAATATGATTTCAGGTCCATGGGCGAGAGCTTCCACGTCTTGCGCGGATCGTTGATGCGCTCCTCCATACGCCGCGTCTGCTCTTCCAGGCCGACCTCAAGCCAGTATTTCAGCAAGATGGTGCCGGAATCGACGATCGCCTTCTCGACGCCGGGGACGACCTGGAGAAAGGCCTTCGCCTGCTCCTCGGTGCAAAACCCCATGACGCGCTCGACGCCGGCTCGATTGTACCAGCTGCGGTCGAAGATCACGACCTCGCCGGCCGCCGGCAGGTGCGGCACATAGCGCTGTACGTACATCTGCGAACGCTCGCGCTCCGTGGGCGGCGGCAACGCCACCACGCGAAAGATCCGCGGGCTGACGCGTTCCGTAAGCGCCTTGATCACGCCGCCCTTGCCTGCGCCGTCCCGCCCTTCGAAGACGATGCAGACCTTGGCGCCCGAATGTTTCGCCCATTCCTGGAGCTTGACCAGCTCGCCATGAAGTTCGCGCAGCTTGCGCTCGTAGGACTTCTTGTTCAGGGGCTCGCGGCTATCGGCTTTCATCGCGGCGCCTCCCGACTAGGACCAGGCGAGGAAGAAAGCGACATCGCCCGGCAACCCGCCCGGCCAGTCGATGATCATGGCGCGCAGCTTGTAGTTCCCCGGCTGCAGGTGGTCCTTCCAGAACTGATAGGCTTGGCGCGGACGGCCGGTCAGCGTGGTCGGCCAGTCCGCTTCGGCGTTGTTGATGGCACGCCCTCGGTCTGTGCAAAGCGCGCTGGGAAAGCGCATGACGAGCACCTCGGTCTCGCCTCGGCCGGCCGCCGCACGGGTCTTAGTCGCGAGGCTTTGCTTGATCTCCTCGATTTTCTGCGGCGTGACCTCGATTTCCTCGTTCAGCGTCGCGACGAGCTTGCGCTGCGCTTCCTCGGCCTTGTCCATGGCGCCGAGAAGCTTGGAGGCCTTCGCCATCTCGAGATCGGCCATATAGGAGCGAAGATCGTCGGCCGACATGAAGCTCTCGTCGGCCAACGTTCCGGCTTGAAGACTCTGGCTTGCGGACGACATCGTTCTACACTCCTTCCTGGATTGGCTCGTCCGCCCGAAGCGCGCTGGGCGATCTTTGGGCGGCAGGACGCAGACTTGTTCAAAGCTTCTGGATGTAGACGGCTTCCGAGAAAGTCAGTTCGACCAGGTCGCCACGCCCGAAATGCTGGAGATCGCGCCTGAGCGCGGGCTCCAACACGTGCAGATTCCGCGGTCCGGCCGGCCCGACATAGCTGACGATATTGGTCTCCGGATCAAACCGTTCGAATTTCGCGGTCAACGTCAGCGAACGAGCGACGAACTTCTCGGGAAGGTTCTGGAACGGCGCGCCGGCGACAGTCTCGGTATAGACGATGCTCGGCTTCGCTCCCTTCTTGACACGCCGGGCGCTCAGCGCGGCACCTTCGATGCGGCTGATCGAGAGCTTGTCGCCGGCGTGAATGTTTCTGAGGTCGCCGAAAGCGGGCGGGACCAGGACATCCCAGACGAACCGCCCCTGACGGACCGTCACGAATTTCTCTTCCGGCGCGACAGCGACGATCTCGACATCGATCTGTTCGATCTCGACAGGTCCGACACCAGCGACGACAACCGTCCGGCTCGTAATGACGGGTGCGCACCCGGCGCTACCGAGGGCGAGCATGACAGCAATGGCCCAACCGATAAACTTTGGCATCGAACTCTCCTGTGTTCGCTCGGATTAAATCTAGTTTTGTCGGTTCCCTGCGAGCTGTTTTTCGCGAATAGCCTGCCGAAGCTCCGCCTCCAGCCCGTCGATAAGGCTGCGATACTCCATGCGTCGCGCAGCCGTTTCAGGTGCTTCGGACTTCTGCAGCCGGTCGAACACCATCTCCGCATCGGCCAGATCCCGGCACAGGCCGCGAAATGCTTCGCTGGCCATGGCCAGCTCCTCCACATCCTTCTTGTGCCTCGGCAGCAGCCTGATGGCGGCAAGAACCCCCGAATCCATGAGATTGAACCTCCCAAGGAAGTAGAGCGATTCGCATGCTCGTCCGCTCCATCGCTATTGCCCGTCCGGCGCCAGAAGCCCAGACTGTCACGGTGATCTGTTGGTCGCGACCTTCTCCCAGCCTGGTTCCGGATTGAAGCTGTCCATGCGCGAGGCTATACGCCGCGTGCCAGGTCCGAGATCGCGCTCGTAGACCGTGCCTGCATGGCTCAGGATGAAGCTCGTGATGCCGGAGCGGGCATATTCGGCGGGATAGGCCAAGATGGCGAAGCCGCCGAACATCCTACCGCCTGCGACATAGTCCATCGCGCCGCCGGGAGCCGCTGGGCCCTGCTTCCTGAGAAGCTTGAAGTAGTAACCGTGGAAGGGCTGCCGGTCCTGACCCGCCACATAGCCATCCGCGGCAGCTTCCGCCGCGAGCTCGCCCAGCGGGCTGGCCGGTTCCCCGGGGGCCGTCGGCCAGTACAGGCCGTCCTTCGTCCCCGGCTTGCTGACAATGCGCTGCGCGTAGGCGCCACTTCCCCGGCCGTCCCGGTTCTGGGATGCATATTCCTGCTGCGCATCGAGAATGGCGAGGCCGGCCTGGATCGCGTCGAGCTCATTGCGGCCGATGCGCCGCGCGATGACCTCCGACCGGCCGGCCTGGATGTCGAACTTCCAACGATCCTTCGACTGCACCATGGGGATCGGAAACGGAAACTCTTCCTGCCCCACAAACAGCGTCGCCTTGCCGTCCTTCTGGACGATCCCATGCCGGGCGTCATAGGCGGCGACGAAACGCTGTCGGTTGGCCGTATCGAGCACCTTGTCGCCAGATGTCAGCACCTCCCGCGCCGCGATGCCGAGCACCGGGTACAGCTGACTGAAATCGCCGCTGCGCGCAGCCGTGACAAGGGCGGAGGCCGCCTCGTCCGGCGATTTGAAGAGCGCTTGCGCCTGCGCGGCCGTCGATGCGGCGAAAAGCCCGGCAAGGCTGCCTGAAAGCAGGCGGAGCAGCAGGTAGCCGGTCGGTGCGGTCGGGATCATGGGGCCACCACCTTCCACGCGGAGATCGCAGCGGTGCCGTCCACAAAGCCGTGATAGCCGCGCTCGTTTTCCATCCGCGCCATGAGAATCCCATGCTTCTCGAAGGGAAGCTCCGAGCGGCGTCCACCACCGGCGCGACCGCCTCCGCCGCCGCGCGACATGTGCGCCGCGCCGCCGCCACGGCCAGCACCGACCGATCGGGACATGCTGGCATGGCCGCGTTGGGATTGCAGGTTAGCAGCGCGGCCCGCCTGGACATTGAAGGGGCTGTCTCGCGTCGGGCGGTTCCGCTCGGCGCCCGGACTCGGACGCTGTGGCTGGGTCGCCGCGCGAGGAAGGGACACGAGTCGGCCGCGATCGGCGGCCGGCCGTTCCTGCGGATTGCCGGGGGAGATCCGGTCACCGCCCGTGCGATCCGGCCTGTCGCCGACGCCGGGGCGATCCGTCGGCCTCTGCTCAGGCCGCCCGGCACCGCCCGCCGCGCTACGTCCGCCTTCCGGTTGCAGCACCGCTTCGCCATTGCGGCCACGGAAATCCATCCGGCCTTCGCTGCCGGCCCCGATACTGGCGTTCGAGAATTTCTGCCTGACGGCGTCGTTACCATAGCGCACGCCATGGCGGTGCAGCGCATTGTGCTCCCAATGCGTGACGCGGTTGCGGTCGATATTGATGCTGCCGCCGACCCAGTTCACGTTGCCGCCCCAATAGCCGCCCGAGACCCAGCGCCCGAGCGCATAGCCGGCGCCGAACGCGATGCCGGTCGCAATGATGCCCGTCGCGACATGGCTGGGGGCGGGGAAGTAATATGGCGGTGTGGCCGGGTACGGCCATGGGCCGTAGACCACGGCCGGATCGTAATAGGGCACATAGATCGTGTCGGGGCTCGCCGACTCGATCAGGATCGTCTGCTTGCCGCTGACCTGCTGGACAGAGACCTTCTGCTGCGCGCTGGGCGCAAGTTTCTTGGCCTCGTAGGCCCGCGCCCGCATCCTCTGGATGCCATCCATGACGTCGGGCTGCTGGGCGAGGACCGCATCGCCGAGCTTCTTGGTCCAGTCGAGATTCTTACTCATCATCTCGAGCACGGCGGGCGTCGCGACGAGCGATTTCACGCTCGCGTCCCAGCGCTGCTTGTCGAACGCTGCCTTCAGCTGGTCTGCGCCGAGCTTCTTGTTGGCCGCGACCCACCGATCCGCCTGAACCACTTCCAGCGGATAGGTCGAAGCCATCAGGACATGCGCCAGCAGATCGTCGGGATAAAGCGCGATCGGCGCGACGAGCGCATCGAGCTGCACGCTGGACAAAAGCTGCTGCTCCTGCCCCGCAGCGGCAGTTTGCGGCTGTAGTGACTGCGCAGGCGCCTGCGCGAGGGCCTGAGAGGCAAAACCGCCGACAATGACGCTCGCAAGTGCGATCCGCAGAGACATGATACCCCTCGCAACGAACTGGATAGTCGCAAATTCCCGGTCCGTAACTTGTCCTTGGGGACAATGCCGGCAACGCTGTGAAATAGGGCGTTACGCCCGCGAGGCGGCGGCAATGCTGGCGCCTATTTGAAGCCAATCAGGACGCCGTCGGCGCCGAGCGACAGCTGGAGTCCCTGGCGCCTTGCCGCCAACTTCATGATCACGCCCTTGGCATTGCGCAGCCAGAACCGGCCCCGCCCGGCATCGCCGACAGCCCAGCCTTCGCGGAGCTGGACATACGCTCCGGTGAAGTCCTCCAGCCGCGTCAGGCCATAGACCGTACCATTGGCAGTCAGGCGCGAGGCTCCGATTCGTCCTGCGAGACGGAGACGGTGAAACATGGCCGCTTGCCGTCCATATCCGCGATCTGGCTGCGGAAGACGTCGACATCGACATCGGGCGCCGCCAGCATCACATTGGCGATCTTCGGAAGAATTCGGCCGTTGCGATCGCCATCTGGCGAAGGGCCTCCAGCGTCACCCAATTGCCCATCGAATGCGCGAGGACGGAGACTTCGCCGACGGACGGGTCCCGCGCCAGGCTCTGGAACAGGTTCTCGAGCGCGCTGCGGGAATAGTTGCCGCTCTCGCGATCATCGCCATAGGCGAAGACCGACCCGCGCGAGAGCCAGGTAAACAGCACGGGCACCGCACCGGCGCGAGAATCATGGGCGATCTGGGCAAAGCGATAGACCGCGTCCTCGAAGCGGTTGTTGAAGCCATGGATGAAGAAGAGCACGCGCCGCTTCGGCGTGCGCTGAACCATCCTGTGAAACCGGGTAAGCGCTTCGGCCTTGTCGATCCTGTCAACATTCAGCGTGATGAAATCCGTCTCGGGGCTACCCGGCAATCGGCTCGGCCATTGCACCTCGCCGACCTTGCGCGCCGAGTCCGGCGGCATCGACACGGTGATCTCCGCAAAGGATGGGGCGCCGCGTTCGCCGGAGAACAGGATGCCGCGATCCTGATCGGCCGCGCGCGTCGTCGCGACCAGCATCGTGACCTTGCTGGTGCCAGTCGCCGATGCGGACACTGGCATGAGTGTGTCGAGGACGTCACCGGCACAATCGGCAAGCGCAGAGGCTAACAGTAACGCTCCAGCATGACACAAGGTTCGTCGCAGCGACATGGGTCGAAAACCTGGCAGGCAATGAAAGACGGAGTGTGAAAGGTAATAGCCATCGTCAAACTGCGGTCTGTCCCTAGGGGCAATACACCTCACGGGTGCGTTGTGCGGGGCTGATGCCGCGGCTTCGGCATCCCCGACAGGCGCGATCCGTGACGCGATCCGTCCGGTTGATCCTTGCGACCGCCTTGCTGGCAGTCTTGGTGGGCATTGCATCCGGTTAGATCGCTCGGCCGATATTTAGTCACTGCGCCCCGGCGCCGACCGGGAACCCGGCCTGTCTTGCACCGGCGATCAGGATGGCCCGGTCCCTCGCATTGAAGTTCCGCATCGACAGTTCGGCGTCGAGGTCGTCGAAAAAGCGCGGCCGCATACGCATGAATTCTGCGGCGCGGGCTTTCGCCTCGCCGTCGAGCCCGGATCGCGCGAAGATCAGCGACGCGACGAGATGATAGAGCGCGAACCGCTTGAGATCGACGCGCCTGATCCATTCGAGCGCCTTCTTGTCATCACCCTGCATGTAGTGGCCGAGCGCGATGAGGCCGACATGGTAGCTGGTCTGCCCGGGATTGCGGGACTGCGCATCTTCGAGCATCGCGGTGCCCCGCCGCCAATCGCCAGCCTGGGCGATCCGGGCGCCCAGTTCCGCGAGCATCTCGGAATCGTTCGGATTGAGCGCCAGCGCCTTCTCTCCAATGCGCAACGCAGCTTCCGGTTCGCGGCTGAAGAAGAGGACCGTCATCAACGCCTGGTGGCCCCGGACATTGTCCGGGTCGAGAGAGATGGCCCGCTCCGCGGCATCGCGTGCCCGAAAACGTCCGGCAGAGCCGTTCGGCCGCCTGTTGAGGTCGAACCGCTCCTCGTCGAGATAGAGGTAGGCCAGCATCGCCCAGCCGGTGGAGTAGTTCGGAAACCGCGCTGTCGTCCGTTCAAGGCACTGGCGGGTCAGCGCATGCTCTTCCTGATCGAGAATCTTGCGATATTGATAGAAGCGCAGCGTGCAGTCATAGGCCTCGGCGCTGTCCGGCGATTGCGAGGAGGCGTCCGACGAGACCGGCGTGAAGATCACCCCGTAAGGCTGCGCCACCGCCATCGCGACCTTGGCAGCGATATCGCTTTCGATCGCGAAGCTGCCTGAAGTGGTCAGGTCCCGGTCGTAGACGCCGTTCCAGATGATCCGGGAGCTGCGCCCTTCAAGGAGCCGCGCCGAGACGCGCAATTGCTGGCCGGCGGCGCGAACGCCACCCTCTAGTACATATTGTGCCCCCGCGCTCGCATCGGGCCGCTGGCGTGGCGGCATCGCATCCCGGCTGATGACCCGCAATTCCCGGAAGCGCGCGAGCTGGCTGAGCAATTCGTCGGAGAGGCCCGCGGCGTAAAGGGCGCCATCCGGCCCGGACAGGTTCGCGAATGGCGTCACCGTGAGCACGACCTCCGGTGTCGGCGCCATTCGCGTCCGGTCGGTCCTGAAGCCGAACAGCGCGCCGGCCACGGCTAGGATCAGGACGACGGCTGCCGCGAGGGCCGGAATCAGAGTATGGGGCCGCCAGCGCGATCCCGTCAGCCGAATGACGCCCTTGGGTAGCCCTTCGGGCTGGGCTTTGGCAACCGCCTCGGCGCCCGCAAGCACGGGGGCGCTGATCAAGCGGATCGAGGGGGCATAGGTTCCCCTAGGAATATCGATAACGACCGGATCGTCGCGGCCCGAGAGAAGGTAGTAGCGCTCGAGCGCGCGGCGGAGCCGCCCCGCCTCGATCCGCACGACAGGGTCGTTCAGGGCATCGAAATCCTCGCCCCTTCCGAAAACATGCGTCGCGATGGAGAAGGCCTTGATCCGGTCGCCGCGTCCGGCCAGCGCTTCCTCAATGACGAAGGTCAGGAAGCTTCTGATCCGCTGCGGTGCGTTGAAATCCGTGCTCGTCAAGATGCGCGCCAACTGCCCACGAACCGCAGTTGGTTCAGGTGCAAGCAGGCCAAGCTGAGGCGTCCCCGATTTCTGCACAATGCTGGCCCCAGCTGCAGAAGACGCGACCATACGCCCGGCGTAACGGACACACAACGGAGAAATCGTGTGTCCAAGAGGCACTTTGATCGGCCATTCCCCAATGTCAGGGAGGAGCCGCAACTCAAAATGAGGAGTTTTGGAACAGCCATTGAAACGACTTGCTCAGCGGCAAGATTCGACATGGACAACCATCTGACGGGCGGCCTGATGCGGGCGCTGCAGACTTCCGAAGCGGCCCCGGTTTTGTCCTGCGGGTCAGGTCTCAAATTTAAGTGCCGGAAAGCGGACGCGCCGCACGTCGGCTAAGCGCCGCCAGAAAGCGGACGTTTGGCGCAAACTGCTGAGTACGGGCCTCCAGTAGAATGAGCCTTGCGGCGCCCGCCATACGTCGATAAGTCTCGACATATGGAAAGCGAACAAGTCATCCTCGCCCTGGCGGCGCTGGCGCAGAGCACCCGCCTCGACGTCTTCCGCTTGCTGGTGACGGCGGAGCCGGAAGGCCTTCCCGCCGGCGAGATCGCTCGCCGTCTCGAAGTTCCTCATAACACGATGTCGTCCCACCTGGGCATTCTCAGCCGGGCGGGGCTCGTTCGTTCGGAGCGCTTCAGTCGCTCGATCGTCTACCGAGCCGATCTCGACGCGCTTCGATGGGCCATCGCGTTCCTCCTCAAGGATTGCTGCGGCGGCCGCCCGGAGATCTGTGCGCCACTCCTGGCCGAACTCACGCCATGCTGCCCACCGAAGATCACGACCGATGCCTGATCGCGTTCACAACGTGCTGTTCCTCTGCACCCACAATTCCGCTCGATCGATCATGGCCGAGGCGTTGCTCAAACATCTCGGTAGAGAGATGCAGAGCGTCGATGGTCTCAAGGGCGCGGTTCTGCCGAGTAGTCGCAATCAGGCCATTGCCTTCCGAAGCAGAGAAGCGTGAGCCGCAACTGCGTGGGATGCAGTACACATTGATTGGCGACGACGTGCTGATAGTCGATCCTCAATCGAGGCGCATCGTGGACGTGATCGAATAATGGCCCGCGAAATGCGCTCGGTCCGCCTTGGCCGGCGGAGCGCACCAGCACCGCCCGAATCGTGCTGACCGAGAATGGGACGCTTTTTTCTAGCGCCAGGAGAACATTTTTTGAATTCCTGCCAATTCCAGAGAAACCGGCGCTCCAGCCTGCGCTATCTGTTGGTTCTTGCGTCGGCTGCCGCAGCGGTTCCGCTCCCTAGCCGCGCAGGGGATGTACAGCTCCGGAACTGTGAAGACAGCCGTCGCGAAGTTGCTCGAAAAGGCGAAGCGATGCTGTTCAGTCGAGAAGAACTTGAAGCACGGTTTGTAAGAGACAGGAGTTTTTGTCGCCCTACTGAACGAGCAGTTCCCGCCTTCATTAAGAGCCAGGACCGGGACATGTGTTTCGTGGGTTACGCGTGCCGCGATTTATAGTCCGCACGGTCATTAAAATCCCGCATCAGCCGCAATTTCCCGATGCGGAAGATACTGGAGCTTTTCGTAGCTGCTTCGGAGGACCGCTGCACTGAACCGATGAAGAACCCGGCGACCGAAGCCGGCAGGAGCATCGCTCATTCTCAGAGCGATTTTGCCCGCTGCCCAGGCGCATAGCCGGATGCGCCTGGACGGCCTTTGAGGCTACCTTTTGCCTGCATCTGGCGTCCCGTAGCGTATCCCGACGCTCCGCGACGGCCGGTCACACTGCCTTTGGTCTGCATCTCTTGTCCTGGGCGAAAGTGAGGATGCATCTCGGCCCGCGGTCCCGCCTGGGCCGCCGCCGCGCCCGCCCCCTTGACCGCCGCCGTGGCCCGCGCCATTGCCGCCGCCATTCCCTCCACCGCCGCCGCTGTTGCCGCCCTCCGCCTCCGCCGGCCGCCATAGCTTCGGGCGCAGCAGCCAAGGCCAGCGCGGTCAGGCCAGCGACCACAAGCACGCGGGAGTCGTTTGGGTTTTTAGCATCGCGGGGTCCGGCTGTTGCGACCGCACAGGATTTTGCCTCGTCGACAGTTTGGAGACCGCCAAAGCACGCTTTCAAGAGCCATGGGCCGGTGTATCGTAAGCAGTGGCCTGAAGAACGTATGGAGACAGCGCTGGCTCAACAGCGGGGCCTTGGGCCGCGGGGAACGAGGCTGCTGTCGCGGGAGGAGGATTGTCCGCTTCCGACCCGTTGCGAACACGTGCCATCTGATACAAGGCCTTATGTTCGAGACGATTAAGCTGTGGGCGAAGAGCCTGAAACGGGACGTGGTGGCGTTGTGGATCGCCGCGCGCGATCCACGCACCCCTTGGCTCGCCAAAGGCATCGCGGCTTTCGTCGCGGCTTATGCCCTAAGTAGTCCCATTGATTTGATCCCGGACTTTATCCCAGTCCTGGGATATCTGGATGACTTGCTCGTTGTCCCGCTGGGCATCGCAGTCGCCCTCCGTCTCATTCCCCCAGCGCTCATGATCGAATTCAGACGAGAAGCAGGCATTCGAAGCATCTGCCCTCGCAGCGTAGTGCCTGCTGGATTTGTCATCGGCGTGTGGTTGGCTGCGGCTTTGGCGTTCGGTTATTGGTTCTGGCTCCACGTCCGCTAACGAACATCTAGCGTGACGAAAAAACCCCACTGACCGAGGCCAATGGGGCAGTTTGAGGATTCTGTCGGGCAAGACAGGCCAATGGAACCTGGCGCGTTGATTAAAAGTTCCCGGCGCCTAACCGCGGCCGATCGCAACAACGCCAGCGCCCCAGTCAACTGGCAAATCAAAGGTCCGACGCCCTTTTCGGAGACCGGGCCTCGTTACTTCTGCCAGAACCGCTTCCAGGTGCGCTCGGCTAGATCGTCTTCGTCAAGGGCGACCTGCGCCAACGCTGCCACGATGTACACAAGTCGAGCGTGCTCCCGCTCGTGATCCTGTTGATCGATGATTGGCTTTATGCGCTTCCATGTGCTGTCGAGCGCTCCTTGCGCACGAGCGATATCCGCGGGATCGTGGAGGCACGAGAAGGGCATGACGCGAGCCCTCTGAGTGAGCACACGAGAAAGCGCCTTTTTACGCGGGCCCGCAAGAGTTTCGCCCCCGGCGGCTTCATAGCCCCCGCGATTCCCGTCCTCTCTTCAACCCGCAGTCCTGGATACGAGCGGGGCGCACAACCATAAGGGACGGAACCTTTGGAAATCCCCGGCGTTTCGCTACCTTGATTCGGAATACGTGCATGCAGAAGCTTGTGGTTTGCCGGGTTGGCTCAATGTGGGCCTACCGTGATGTCACCGGGGCGACCTATGGCCACTCGCTCCATATCCGAGAGGTGGTCCAAGCCGCTCAAACGACGGCCCAGCGACGAGGCGGCGAGGTGAACTTCAGTGTTGAAGCAGAGCAACACTATCGCTCCCTTCCCCGTGCGCAACTTGACACACCCGTGCTGGACAAGACGAATCGCCCGAAAGGTCTTCGGGTCTTGATGGACCGGATAGCGCGCAGGGCGAAGCGACGTAGCGGTCTCACTCGGTAGCGTTGCTTTATGCCAAGATGGAGAAGACTGAATTGATGGTTAGCGGGGGGGATGCAGCAGTGCTGCGGCCAGAGTTAGCCCGGGCGATTGCGCCTGATCCTAGAGACTGGCTTGCGGCCATTATCGACGGTTCGGATGACGCGATTGTTAGCAAGAACCTGAACGGAATTATCCAGAGCTGGAATGGTGGTGCGACGCGTCTGTTCGGCTATCAGCCCGATGAGGTCATAGGCCGATCCGTCACCATCTTGATTCCGCCTGACCGGCTGAACGAAGAGCCGATGATCTTGGCGGAAATCCAAAAGGGCAACCGGGTTGATCATTTCGAGACCAAGCGTCGACGCAAGGACGGCTCACTGATCGATATTTCCCTGACAATTTCGCCCATCCGCAATGAGGCCGGCAAAATCGTCGGCGCATCAAAAATCGCCCGCGACATCACCCAGCGACTGCGAGCTCAAGAGGAGCAGCAGCTCCTCATCGGCGAAATGCACCACCGGGTGAAGAACCTGTTTGCGCTGGCTAAGGCAATCGTATCACTCAGCGCCAAATCTCGGCCACGCCAGGGGGATGTCATTTCCGACATTCAGGCGAGGCTCTCTTCCCTAGCGCGAGCGCACGAACTCATTCTTTCCGACCGTTCGCGAGGACCGGATGGGGAGCGAGTGAAACTCGGCTCGCTTCTTCAGACGATCCTTGCCCCTTATGCCGTGGCCGATCGGATCAGAATCGGCGGCGACGATTGCGAAGTCGGGGGCAAGGCGGTGACGAACCTTGCGCTGCTGCTCCACGAAATGGCAACGAACGCGGCAAAGCACGGATCTCTTTCGGTCGACGAGGGCCGCATCCACATCGAAATCATCTCGGCTGATGACCGCGTTCACGTCGTCTGGGGCGAAGCCGGCGGCCCACCCCCAATCACCGGCACAGCCGCTGGCTTCGGCAGTCGGCTGGAACAAGGCCTTTCAGCGGCGTTGGGCGCAACAATTACCCGCGACTGGCAGCATACAGGTCTCGTGATTTCGGTCTCGCTGGATAAGGCGATGCTTGCTTCTTAGGGGCATTGCTCACGTCTTATTCGTATCGAGCGCCCGCTGAACGGCTTCGACTGCCTCATCGGTCGCGGCGTCATCTGCCGCAGCCGCAGCCTCGGCTTCCTCGGCGGTCTCGCCTTTGAACTTCAAAGAGGCGCGGTAAACGGGCTTCCCATCATCTCTCTCGACGGACGCGCTGAGATCGAGCGCCGAACCATCCGGAAGTTCCTCTTTGGCCATGTCGGCGAGAGCTTCCTGCACGGCGTCCGCGGCGGCTTTATCGTCGGGGAAGGCCATAGGCTCATCGTCCTTGTCCACCTTGACCCCGTTGTCAGTGGTGAAACGATATCCCGGCATGACTATTCCTCGGCTACTATTTGACGAACGCCACATCGCGGAGTCGGTTCCAGCAAAAAAACCCGCCAGCCGGAGCTGACGGGGCCGAGTATTCCGCGTTTGCCGCAGGCATAACGCGCCGATGCGGCAGCGGTTCCCGTCCTTCAGCCACTTCTATTCCTGTAACATAACGGGCGGACGATAAGGCCCGGCGTTCTCATCAAAGCGGGAGCATCCGACCCGCGATCGTGGCGACCAGCCGTGCTGGATCCGGTCGATCACCGGTTGGCGCACATGGGAGAAGCGGACGAGCTTCCTCAGCCTGGTGCGCCGCTGGCGGGCCATGTCATGCGCGGTCACGCAATGGTAGCTGTCGAGCTCCGGCCATTCCTCGTCGATGAAGGCGTTGTGCCGGAGCTCCCGGAAGATCGTCGAGCGATGTCGGCTGAGCTTCTCCGCGATGACATCGACGCTCGATCCCCTGCCGCGCCCCATCGGGCGAGCTTGCGACGGGCGTTCAGGTCCAACTGGAAGTAGAGGCGTTGCATTGCTGCGTTCCCGCGACTGATAACCCATTGGGTGTGTTTCGGCGTGCAAGTTTGACCCCGTGAGGCGGGGGATTGGAGTGCGCCCCTGCGGGTAGACAGGATCAGGCTGCGGTTTTGACCGTTTGCCGGACGTGTTGATCCTCGAACTGCTGCGGACTGAGATAACCGAGCGCAGAGTGCAATCGGCTGGCGTTGTAGACCTGATCGATGAAGCGCGGAAGGTCGGCTGCGACGTTATCGAAGGTCTCGTAGGCCATCGGATAGACGGCCTCGACCTTGAGCGTTTTCATGAAGCTCTCGGCCTTGGCGTTATCATATGGATTGCCGCGGCGCCCCATCGATCCGACGAGACCATTTTCGGCGAGGGCCTGTCGGTAGCGCCCGGCCGCGTATTGCGAGCCGCGGTCCGTGTGGTGGATACAGCCGGGCGGCGGTTTTCGCCTTTCGATGGCCGAGCGGAGGGCGGCCAGCGTCAGCCGGACGTCGATCGAGCGGCCGATGGCGTAGCCGACGACCTTGCGCGACCAGGCATCGAGGATCACCGCGACATAGACGAAGCCGATGGTGATCGCGACATAGGTGATGTCGGCCACCCAGAGCTGGTTCGGCCCGTCCGGGACCATGTCCTTCGCCAAGTTCGGGAAGATCGGCAACTCGTGATCGCCGTCGGTGGTGGCGACATAGCGCCGGCGCCGCCGCGGCTGAAGACCATGTTCGCGCATCGGGCGCCGGATTTTCTTGTGGTTCACGACAAGCCCGCGGTGACGCAGCGCCGCCTGCATCCGGCGATAGCCATAGGCTTCGAAGCTGTCGGAGATCGCGGCCATCGTCTCGACGAGCACCGTGTCGTCGATGCTGATGGCCGGCTTGTCAGAGTAAGTCGAGCGCGAGATCCCCATCAGCCGGCATCCTTCTGCGACGGAGATGCCGCGGGGCCGGTGATGACGGATGTAGCCGCGCTTCTCGACCGCGGTCCGTGCTTCAGAGCCCCCTTTAGGAATTCGATTTCCAGAGCTTGTCTGCCAACGAGCCGCTCCAGCGCAGCGATGCGCGCCTCGTAGGCTTCGATCGTATCGGCGGCGGCGGCCTCGTCGTCGAAGGCGCTGGCCTCGAACTTCTGGATCCAGATACGGATCAGGTTACGCGACAGGTCGTGCCGCCGAGCGAGGCTGTGGAGCGTCTCGCCAGCCAGGTAGTCCTGGGCCACCTGGCGCTTGAACTCGATGCTGTGGGTGCGGTGTCGGGCCATGGGCTTCCATCCTTCGAAAGCCCGGCTCCCCGGTCAATTGCTCGCCGTCACGCTGTCCGCCTCAGGGGCCGCACTCCAAGGTCGGGATGGCAGCCACCAGCGCGAATCCGGAGCTTCCTAATGCCAGGCCGAACATCAGGACCCGCCGCGCTCCGAAGCGATCGACGGCGAAGCCCAGTGGGGCCTGACACAAGGCGGAGACGACGTTGAAGACGCCGAGCGCAATCCCGAGATCGACGAAGCTGACCTTCATCGCGTTGGGGAGCACGGGAAGCAGGGCAGGGACCGTCATGAAGTGGAAGTGGCTGATCAGATGCGCCACGGAGATCTGCGCCAATAGGCGGGTCTGAGGGCCCATCGCGATAAAAGATTCCTCGTCAGAAGGGGGCAGGTTGCCGCAGCGGCTGCCAGCGGAGCGGCACACGCTATCGCCCTTCGCAGGCGTGCGGAATGGGCGCGACGTCGCGGCATGTTCTCGAACTTCTGAAGCGACACCAATGAAGGGCGCTCGCGTTCGCTGTTCGCGAGGCCCGCTGACAGGGTTCTTACGCCGGACCCAGAAGAATGTGCGTTTCTGACTTCGAGATGCCGTCCATGATTCTGATGCCGCTCACCAGCCGATTGAACTCGGCCATGTCCAAGACCTCGATTTCGGCGATGAGATCCCAGAGCCCATTCGTGGTGTGAAGTCCGGCAAATCCCGGATTTCGCCTGAGCGCAGCTACCGTGTTCTTCACATGTCGTCCTTCCAGTTCGATCAACATGATTCCGCGGATCCGATCAGTGGCATCATGATCCTTCAGTCGAATCGTGAACCCGGCGATCGTTCCGTTGGCGATCAGGCGATCCATCCTGGTCTGGACCGTGCCTCGTGCGACCCCGAGGAGCTTAGCCAATGTCGGAACCGTGGCCCGGGCATTCACGCGCAACTCCGCAATCAGGCGGTGATCGAGATCGTCCATTGGATTGCTCGTTCTGGCAGCAGCGCTGACGATAAAGACAACATCACGCCGAAAGCGTGAGGATGTGACGTTTCTGCTCATCTGTCGGTCGCATATGTTGGGCGTGCCTACAATGCACCCGGAGCGTTCCGATGGAACAACGACGAAAGCTGGAGTTCGGCCCTCGCGTTCGTGAATTGGCCTGCCGCCTGGTGGGTTGGGGAAGCGAAACCGGCACGCCGGGTGAAGCAGAGTTCGGAGCGAAGCTCACGGGACTTCTGCGCGAAATGCCATACTTCCGCGCCCACCCGGATCAGGTTCGCCTCGTAGATAGTCATGGCGATCCAATGACCCAGAGCGTGGTTGCTCTCGTGCGTGGGCAGGGCGCCCGGACGCTGGCGTTGGCCGGGCATTATGATGTCGTGTCGATCGAGAACTATCGGGAGCTCGCTCCTCTAGCGTTCAAACCCGACGAGCTGCTGGCGGCCCTGATCGCCGATCTCGAGAGCAGGCCTTTGAACACCACAGAGCAACGCGCCCTGGAGGACCTAAGGAGCGGCGAATTCCTGCCCGGGCGCGGCTTGCTCGACATGAAGAGCGGGATCGCGGCGGGCATTGCGGTGCTGGAAGCCTTCGCGGCCCAGCCGGACCGGCTAGGCAATCTCATTCTCATTGCGACGCCCGACGAGGAGCGTGGCTCGCGAGGGATGCGTAGTCTTCGAGATGCTCTTCCGACGATCACACGCGAGTTTGAGCTGGATATCCAGGCGGGCATCAATCTGGATGCAACGAGCGACCAGGGAGACGGCGAGGAAGGCCGCGCGATCTATCGCGGGACGATCGGCAAGGCGCTTCCGTTCGCTCTGGTCGTCGGACATTCCTCGCATGCGAGCTATCCGTTCGAAGGTGTCAGTGCCCAGTTGATCGCGTCCGAGATCACCAGAGCGGTCGAGGCGAACCCGGCGCTTTGCGACACGGCCGGAGGCGAGATTTCACCGCCGCCAATCTGCCTCGAGGCCAAGGATCTACGCGGTGGCTACGAGGTGACCACGCCGGAACGAGTCTGGCTCGGCTTCAACTGGCTTTCGCATCATTGGGCGGCGAAGGACCTTCTCGGCCTCTTCCAGCAAGCAGTCGGCACCGCGGCCGCCGAGGCCATCGAAACCTTCAACCGGCGAGCACGCAGCTATGGTACGATGCTCGGAACGAAGCAGACGGTCCCGGCGACGGACGTTGCGGTCATCTCGGCTGCGGAACTGCGGGATCGCGTCCAATACGTCGGCGGGACGGAAGCCATCACGCGGTTGAATGAGGTCGGGAGGAAATGGCGCAACGCCGATGATCCCCTGGCTCAAACCCGTGCAGTCGTCAGTGCCATGGTGACGGAAGCCGGCTTGATTGGCCCCGCCGTCGTCTATGGCCTGAGTAGCCTCGTGTATCCTTCGACCCACATTTCCAGGTTGAGCGGGCATCCTGAGTTTGCTGCTGCGATCGAAGCGGCGCGGCTGACACAGGAGGAGAGCGGTCACCCAGCGATCAAGTACCGAGAATACTTCACCGGCATCTCCGACATGAGCTTCTTCGGACATCGCCCGCTCGATACCGACCGCGCGCTGATCGCGGGCAATACGCCAGCCAGGGAACTCATCGATGATGTGCGGACCGATGCACTTTCGTTTCCGGTGGTGAATATCGGACCTTGGGGGCGCGAATTCCATCAAAGGCTCGAGCGGGTGCATGCACCTTACGCCTTCGAGGATCTGCCGAGGTTTCTTCGCCAGATTGTCAGCCGCTTCTTGGGCTAATGGTTGGACACACGCTGCAAAAGTTCGAAGTGATCACCGAAGAAGTCACAGCCTCGGGTCTTGAAGGCGTGGCTTTGCGAGCCGGATCAAATAATAAGCCCGCCACTTGGAAAGTGGCGGGCCTCTGACTTCTGTCAGGACTACGCGGTTTCCGGCCATCGCCGGGAAACTGGCTTTGCCCTCCCGTCGGTTGCGGCCGGTACATCCGCGGCGACGCATCCAACTGGAGAGCAGGCAGGCATTCGAGGATGCCGCGCTGATAACGAGATAAGCGCCACTTCGGTTCCCGCAAGATTTTAGCAGCCAGTGAGCGCCGCCGCCGGGAACGAGCTTGCGTCCGCGGACGTTCAACCTCAGCCTCGCGGGAAGGCCGATGGAGGAATGCATGGCGAACGAACGAAGCCCGGCGGTCGAAAGCCTTTGCCAGGAACAGAAGACCCAACGCAAGGAGGAGCGCGAGCTGACCCCCGATCAGAAGCTCGAAAGGGCGCTCAAGGATACCTTTCCCGCGAGCGATCCGGTGGCCGAGCAGGTGCCGATCACACCCGGTGGAGCCGAGGAGCAGAATTGATCAGGGCGGCATTCTCCAGCTTGGCCGGCGCCTGGATCGCACGGAATGTCGAACAGGGTAAAATCCCCGAACGGTTCGCGGTTCCGCTGACGCTGCTCGCGACCCGGCTGCCGACACCGGTCATCGTTGCGGGGGCGATCGGCTACGGGCTCTATCGCCTGAACCTGGAAGCGCGGGCCATGGCGGCAAAGGACGTTACCCCCAAACGCCGCGCTAGGCCGGCAGCTTCTCGCGGAAAGCCAGCGTCTCGGCGCACGCGGCCGAACGCAAAGCGACAGAACTCCGCAGGCCGAAAGGCGTCAGATGCTTAAGCTCTTCCTTGAAATGTCGATGCTGGCACTCGAGTCGCAACAGGCCATCTGGCTCAGAAGCATGAAGATCGCGGCCGGCGGCTCAGCCGGCGAGCGCGAGGCCAAGCTAATGGTGAAGGAGAAAGTCGTGGCTGCTCAGACAGCTGTGATAAAGGCGGCGACGGGGACCGGGCCTGTCGGTATCGCCCGCGGCTATCGGCGCAAGGTGCGGGCCAACGTCCGTCGTTTGTCGAAATAGGTCCCTGCAATGAACTGGATCGCTGTCGCCGGCGACGTAACGGCCTCGTTCGAGCGTCTGCAACGACCGGCAGAGGCGGAATTCGCCAGCTTCGGGCGTTCGCTTGGCGACATCGTTTTCCAGCACGAACTTGAGATGTGCTTTGTTGGACAGGGCTACGAGCTTCTCGCGGCTGTCGACTTGACACGCTTGAAGTCCGAAGGATGCAACTACGTCGAAGCGCTGTTCCGCACGACGCATGAGAGCCGCTACGGCACGATTGCTACGATGGACGCCGTCGAGATCGTCACGCTGCGGTTGACTGCGTCGCGGTGCCGACCCGGGCCGAGGTCATGACCGCTCTGACGCGTCCACGGGCGGCAACGGCGGCGCCTGCCGTCGACGAGCAGAGCATCCTGTTCTATGGCGAGCGCGTATCGGTGGATCTGCCGTCTCGGGCTCGAAGGGGACGTGCCCGACCATGCCACCTTCTCGAAGAACCGGCACGGCCGTTTCCGCGACAGCGATCTTCTCCGCGAGCTGTTCGAGACAACCGTCCGGCGCTGTATCGCCGAGGGCCTCGTCGGCGGCGAAGGCTTCGCGGTCGATGCCAGCCTGATCAAGGCCGACGCCAACAAGCAGCGCTCTGCGGATGCGTCAGAGCCGGTCGACTGGAACGATCTCGCTCGAACACGACGTTCGGTTCGCGAGTATCTCGACACTCTCGACGAGGCCGCTTGGAGGGCAGCCAGGGAGGCGAAGCCGAAGTTCATCTCGCGCTCCGACCCAGCAGCGCAATGGACCGGCGCCCTGAAGGGCCACGCCTTGGACTTTTTCAACGGTATCCGCGCTTCTCTGCAGCGGTTGGAAGATTGGTTGTGGCGTAAGCGGCGCCGTATTGTACGCAGGCGTACCGACATTCCGCTGGAAAGCGTTTTTTTCGTCAGGTAACACGCTACGTTAAGGTACGGACTGCAAAGTGGCTTGGTACCTCTAACGTCATGCTTTCCGATGACCGTTCGCCCTGAAACTACCCCTCGCGCGTCAATCCTTGAGAGGTATGTTGGCTGGGTCCATGGGCAGCTTCGTCTTCCGCAGCTAAGCGAGGCGGAACAGGCGCGGCTCAGAACGTCTCAAGCCGAGGTTTTCTGCGCCGTCTTGCCGCCCGTGATGATCTCAAACATGGCGGCGGCTATGGTAACCGCCTTCGCCGCAGCCTGGCATGGGTGGGTGTGGAGTGCTCTCGCGTGGCTCATCACGGTGTTGACGATCGGCGCACTTGGATTGCGCCGTACGCAAATGCTGGCTCTAAGACGTCGCGAAAAGCCGCCATCCGTGCGGTTTATTCAACGGACAATTATCGATTCTACGTTGATGGCGGCGCCTTGGCTCATTGCCGGGCTGTGGCTTAATCCGGCAGTAGTGCCGGAGATGGAGTCGCTGGTTGCAACGATCCTTGCGGGGCTGATCTTCGCAGGCATCTTTACGATGGCGAGTATGCCGGCTTCGGCTCTGGCCTTCTCCGGCCTTATTATGATTGGGCGGATGAGTCAGGTGCTGTACACGCCGCCCAATCAGGCCGTTCCCAACATCGCGCTCCTCTCAATCTATGTGGTTATCCTAATCGTTTGCTTGCGCGCCTTTGCCCGTCTGTACGTGGAGCGGATTCAAGCGGAATCGGCCGCTGTCGAAATGCGAGAGGCAGCGCAGGGCCGCGCGCAGCGTGAGGAAGATCGACGGCAGCGCGTGGAGCGCGACTCGCACAGCTTTCGTGATGAAGCGGGTAAGATCATCGAAACAGTGTCTCAATCGCTTGGAGGAGCTACGGCTGTCGCCGCAGTGCTAGAGGAGATTGCTGGCGCAACCCATGCCTCGGTTCTCGGCGCGATCAAGCAGGTGAGTTCGGTCAACACCGACATCGCGTCGGTTCAGAATCATTCCCAGCAGCTTTCCGAGTCCGTCAGCGAGATCCGGCGAAATGCAAGAGAAACAGCCGAGTTGGTCCGGGCTGCGGCAGAAAATGTCGACCTATCGCTCAAATGCCGCAGCGAATTGAGCGTGGCTGTCAGCGACATCAGCAAAGTCTCGGACGTGATTCGTACCATAACGGCTCAAACAAATCTGCTTGCCTTGAACGCCACCATTGAAGCAGCGCGAGCAGGAGCAGCTGGACGCGGATTTGCGGTCGTCGCAGGCGAAGTGAAGGCGTTGGCTGCGCGAACGGCCGAGGCAACGCTGGAAATTTCATCTCGGATCACCGAGGTTCGAAATGCTGCGGATCGCTCGTTGGACGCAATGCAGGATATCGGAAGCTCAATCGATATGATCGTTGCGGCTTCGCAGGGGATCGACGCAGCCACCGATCAGCAGGACGCGACGGTCGAGCAGATGGCTTTTTTGCTGCGGCAGGCGGTCGATCGGGCTAGGGCCGCGGCAAACTCGATGTCCGTGGTCGGAATTGATGCTGAACGCACGTTCGCGCAGAGCAGTGCGATCGCCGAGGCTGCGTTGGTCGTAGACGTTGAGATCAAACGACTCGGACAGTCCGTCACACGTTTTTCGGGACGAGTCGCTGTTTAAGTTCGAGCCGCACCCGCCTCGATGTCGCGGCCACCGCTACTCGCGCCCGCCTCACGAAGTCGGCGTCCTCTTTGCAAAACGCTTCTGGGCGGGGCATCCAAAATAGTTGGAATGGTCTAAGTTAAACGGAGTATAAAGGCTTATCGCGCATTTTAGTTGTAAAGCGCCCAGTCAGGAGGCGCTTTACAACTAATGGGGCTCGGGTGACAAAACTGTTCGCCAATATGTCCATCCGGACGACGCTTGCTTGCCTGATCGGCCTGATGGGCTTGATTGTTGCCGCCCTTTGCGGGCAGCAGATGTGGACGTCGTATTGGCAGCACAGTGCCGCTGTTAAAGCAGCGGAGCTGGCAAAGCTCGATCAGGATCTCTTTAATGCGCTTGTCAGCGCGCGTTATGAGCGCGCCTCTTTGCAGACGGCAATAATTCAATCGCTCGACAAAAATCAGAGCTCGATCGCGACCTATCAAAGCCGGCGCAAAGAAGTCGATGCGGCTATGGCGGCGGGACGAGAGGCGTTGGAGACGACGCCGTTCTCGGCATTGAAGTCAGCAGCCAATGCACTATCGACCCGCTTCACCGATTACAATGCGCTGCGGGATGCTGTCGACCGCGATGCAAAGCTGGCTCCCGCTTCGCGCGACAAGACGCTTGTCGCGAAAGTCCTGTCGGTTGGTGATGCCTATCTCCAGAGCTTGGAAGAGGCGGCTTCGGCAGCAGAGACCGAGATCCGAGCCCTAAATCCGCGCCTGTCGGAGCTGATCATCACGCGCAACCTAGCCTGGTCAGTGCGCGCCGCGATCGGTACCTCTGGTCAGATGTTCAGCTCGATCCTGGCGCAAGGTCGCCCCTTCGACGAGAAGGAAGCCAAAGCGTTGGTATTGGCAGAGGCCCAGGGTGCCTTCGGCTGGTCTTCTGTCAAAGCTGTCGCCAACACGCCTCAGACGGCGCCCGAGATCCGCAGCGCCATCGCCCGCGCCGACACGAGCTACTTCTCCGGGCCCTTTAAGGCCCTCAAGGACGAGATGACCCAGAAACTCACCTCTGGGCAAACCGTGGCTATGAGCACCGAGAAGTGGCGTGAAACCGTTATTCCAGCGCTTGATTCCGTCAGTGACGTCGCCAGCGCAGCGCTCAAGGCGCTGAATGAGAGTGCAGCGGCCGCAGCTAGTCGCGCTTCATACGTTCTGACCACCTACTCGGCGCTGTTCGTTGGAGCTCTATTGCTGTCGGGCTTGGGCTTTATTGTTGTGCGGTCGCGTGTCACAGGACCCATAGCCGACATGACCGACACGATGCGCGCTATGGCCGCTGGTGATCTGTCAATCGCTGTGCCGCATGGGTCGCGCCGCGATGAGATCGGTGCAATGGCTGTCGCTCTCACGGTATTCAAAGAAAACGGCTTGCGCGTACGCGCGCTTGAAGAGCAGGAACGCGAGGCCTCGGCAAAAAGGCTTCACGCTGCGGAGTCGATGGCTCTCATTGTCTCGGATGTCGGAGAGGTCGTCGCGGCCGCCGCGGCCGGCGATTTCTCGGCGCGCCTGCAGATCGACGATGCGGACGAGCAGATGCAGCGGCTGGTGGCCGGCATCAACGAGATCAACGCGGTTGTTGACGGTGCGACGACGGAGTTCGCGGAGATCCTGCAGGGGATCGCGGGCGGCGACCTGACGAGCCGGGTCGAGACGGCCTATCGCGGCCGCTTCGCTGACCTGAAGGGTGCGATCAACGAGACGGTGGACCGCCTCTCGGACACGGTCGCGACGATCCAGACAACCTCGGCGGACGTGGGCCTCGCGGCTCGCGAGATCAACATGGGCGCCGACGATCTGTCGAAGCGCACCGAGGAACAGGCCTCCTCGCTGGAGGAGACCGCCGCCACGACCGAGGAGCTCGCAGCCTTGGTGAAGGCCTCGGCCCAGGCCTCGAAGGACGCCGCGCGCATCGCCGACGAGGCGATGCAGGCGGCCGAGAACGGCGGCGCCATCGCCGGCCAGGCGGTCGACGCCATGGCCCGGATCGAGACCGCCTCGCAGAAGATCTCCGACATCATCCGCGTGATCGACGACATCGCCTTCCAGACCAACCTGCTGGCGCTCAACGCCGCGGTCGAAGCCGCGCGGGCCGGTGACGCCGGCAAGGGCTTCGCGGTGGTGGCCTCGGAAGTGCGGACCCTGGCGCAGCGTTCGAGCGCGGCGGCCAAGGACATCTCGGGACTGATCTCCTCGTCCAATGTCGAGGTCGGCGACGGCGTGAAGCTGGTGCGGCAGGCCGGCGACCAGCTCGCCCGCATCCTCGCGGCCTCGCAGAAGGTCGCGGCGACGATCGCCGACATCTCGGCGGCGTCGGGCGAACAGGCCAACGGCATCGACGAAATGAGCCAGGCCGTCGCGCATCTCGACGAGATGACGCAGCAGAACGCGGCCTTGTCCGAGCAGAGCGCGGCCTCGGCCAACTCGCTGTCGGGCCGGATCGAGCAGCTCAACGCGCTGGTCGCGGCCTTCAAGACCCGGCGCGAGCCTGCCGGCCATGCGGTTTACGCCCAGCCGGCCGCGACGGCACCGCGCGCGGTCAAGGCGCCGATGCGGGCAGCTCCCGCCGGCGAACCGGCGCGCCTGCGCCAGCTCGCGGAGGCCGCCTTCGTGCAGTCCCGCACCGCGCCCGCCCCACGCAAGGTCGCCAATGGCGGCAACGGCCGGGCCAGCGATTCCGGATGGGAGGAGTTTTAATCCTATCCCACAGCCCACGGGCTCTCGCGGCGCGTTGAGGTAGGCAGTCCAAGGGCCAAAACCGCTTCTGCTGACCACCGGCATCGAGCACTTCGTCTTCTTTGCGGCAGAATGCCAAGGTCAGCTTGTGGCGCCGAGGCGACTAGCCGGCCCATGGCCGCTGCTTCGGATTACCCGGCGCGGCCATGCCGTGCCATGAGCCTGCCACGTAGCCCGATAAGCGGTGCTGCGATGCCCAATTCGCCAAAGAACCCGGCACAATGGCCCCCAATTGTGCACGCGGTGTAGCCCGATTGAACGTCGTGCAGTCCGGTATGTAGCCCGATTAAGCGTTGTATGCGGCACGACGTTCGCTCGGGGGCGACACCGGGCCGGTTTCGTAGCCGCTGCCTTCAGCAGTCTGGACGTCAACCCGGTCCCTTTGTCCTCGGCGATATGGCCAGCCCGAGAAACACGAGAGCAGCCTGGTTCAGGCGCAGAAGGTCGTCATCGTCTAATCGCCCGATGCGAGCTCCGATCTTTGATTTCGGAACAGTGGTGATCTTGTCTACCATCAGTTGGCATGCGGCACGCAGGCCGTTGCGCTCGTTGGGATGCACCGGCAGGCGAAACAATGGCGCTTCGGTTCCGTCCGTCGTGAATGCGCAGATGGTGATTGAATCCGTTGCGTCAAAGCTGTCATCCTGGACGATGACGACCGGTCGGGGCTTGGCCGCATACTCCTTGCCGCCAGCGACGGTCCAGATTTCGCCACGCCTCATTCATTGCCCCAATCCGAGATCGCGTCGATGAACGACTGATCTTCTTGGGCGCGCTTACTCGACGCAACGGCGAGCGACTGGCGGTGGGCCTCCGTCTTGAAGGATGCCGCACGCACGTCGGGCACCCATATTTGAATGGGCCGCAATCCTTGCGAACGCAGCCGTTCGCGATAGTCACGCACCTTCACTCTGGAGGGCTTGGGCTTCGAAGCTGACGCCATAATCATGCTCCTTCATGGTTACATGTAACCTAGCACGGGCTACGGAGCGTGACTACAACCGCCAGACCGCGGTACGACCCTCAATCAAGCTACACGGCAAGCGGGCGGCATAGCCCGATAATCGGCGCCGCCGTCCTGGATTCTTCACCGAACTCGGCCGAGGCGGCTCCCAATTGCCAGCGCGGTGAAGCCCGAATGACCGTATTCAGCCGATCCGGACATTTCGGGTTGGTCACGCTCTACGCAACCCACCAATCCTGGCATTGCCAGTTGGTGGTTCGCAACGGCCACGTCTAACCTCACGCAGAATCCAAGGAGGACGGGATGGCCGAAGATCGTTACGTGATCGCGGACGACGACAGCCGCCTGTGGGGAACCTTTTTCGGGCCCGGGCTTAGCGAGACGGAAACGCGATTTGTGATCGACATCGAAGCGGAATCGATTGTCGCCGCGGAGTTTCTGGTGGGATCCGCGTGGCTTCCTATGGATGAGGCGATGCTCTTCACGTTTCGCGACCACCTCGAAATTAACCGAGAAGCTCTCCAGAATTCTCAAAAATAGGGGCTCCGTACCGCTTCTCCGCTGCCGGATTGGGCCGAAGCGGCGCAGCCGGCGCCAAGCGGGCCTTGACCCACCCTATGCGCTCTCAGAGGCCGCGCGTGAGGAACTCCATGCGGTCATTGGAGAGCGGCGAATTGCTTTGAGGCGAGGGCGATCGACCACGTGGTGGACCAAACTGCTGTACTGATTGCGTGGTCGCGGGACAGGTCAGCTAACCCAAGCCAATGCTTGGGCACTGGGCTGACGGGAAGCCAACATCACACGCGACGGTTAATCGGGCTACACCGCGCGATTATATGGGATAAACGACGGCCAATCGGGCTACACGGCATACGCGGCTATCCGAGCGCAGGCCGCCCACTATCCATTCGCATAACCTTTATTATGGAACAGCACGGCGGTTTCGTATGTGTTGCATTTTTCGGCTGAAGCCATCGCCGTCGACGCTCGGATTCAACGTATTCTCATAGCCTTGGCGAGAAGCCGCCTTGGGTCGAGCGCAACAATCGATATCTTTTGGCGAGCGCAACGCACGTGGCGGTGCCAGCGGCGCTCAGGCCTGTGATCCGATGTCGAAAAGCCCGTTTGGCGGCAGAGCAACAAGCGCCGAAACCGCAGGAATTGGAACGTGGTGGCGCTGAAGTCAGTCGCACGACCAAGCAAAAATGGGTTGCTGAACTGACCGCTGAACGACACCTCTCGGCGAGGCCGAGCACGCGAGCGCATTTCGAGGGCGCACATTCTAAGCCTCACCCGCTGGGTCGCAATCTAAGCGATAGAAGCCGCGGCGATCCCGGGCCCATCCGAATTCCTTGTCGATCGCCAAGATTTGGAGGGTAGCTATCTGTTGGCCTTCCGCAAATCGAGCACCAACTGCTGACGCGCCGATTAGCTCTCCGACAATCCGAGGGAGCACTTCGCCAGCATCTAGAATTCCCCATTCCTTCAAGAGCGGCGAATTCATGAGATCCCTGGCGCTGGGTTTCCATCCTCCTTCCAGCCGAAACAAGTCGCGTCTCAAAGACTTCATTTCCTGTCCGAGGGTCAGTCCATTTTCGAACTCAGAGAGCGCGGTCGATCCCGGAAAGATAGGGGTCACCTCCCGCGAGAGCATATAAAGGTTTACATCGGCCGTGGTTTCCAGAAGTGGTTCGCCGAACAGGTCGAAAATATCCATGTTGTCCTCGCTTCTTGACGTGGGCGAGAATCGTAACCTGGTCCTTTGCAAGCCACACGTGGCTTCCAACCGCTAGGCCGCAGGCCATAGCACCCGTGTAACCGAGCTACACCGCGCGACTTTATTGGCTAGAAGAACCGGCAATTGAGCGAAGGAGATCAGCCCAGACGCAACGCCTGCTGACGCCGAAACGTCCGGCGCCGCGCGATTGTGCTCGAGGACGATTGAAGCGCAGCAGAAGGCGGCGCGCCGCTGCGACACGGGACGGGTGGTTCGCCGGCGACTCGGCCTTCGGAATTTGGAGTTTCCGCAATGGTTCGAGCCAGCTGCCGAGAGTAGGCTTGCGCCCAATCCGCTGCCGAAACTTGGGGTCTAACGCGGCCTGGGCGCTGATTGGGGGTGCTTTCAAATTTGGTCATCAAGGAACGATGAACTGATCCTTCGACCGCCCAAAAGTTTCCGCTATTAAATGAGATCGCGCCCTCCCCTCGCCGCTTCCGCTGACCCATCAAACTATAGGAGTGAGTTGCCCCTCCGCATTCGATGTCCCGCCCGCTTAACACGCGCTGACACTTGCGTGTGCAACGCGAGGAAGACCGGGGCCAAGGATAGACAACGCCCTGACCGCTCTTCTTCAAGGCCAGAACTAGGCTCAAGCCTCAAGAATTGACCTCCTGAGGAACGGCCCGATAGGCCCGCCGATTTTCGGACAAAACCCGGACAGATGGGGAATTAGACTTTAGTATAATACGGGTTTTGGCGCCCGCGAATGAGCCGCGGTTTTTGGACGGAAAGGGGTCGGCAACGATTCAGATGGCGCTCTCCGTGGCCGAGATCGCACGGCGGCGAATGAAAATGAACCGGAACAGCACCATCATCCGGTGATTAAAGTTCACTAACAACCAGGCACATGCGCGCCGACGCCTTGATAGGCCGGCGCTTTCGAGCGGAGGCGCCCGACGCGGAATCGGTCGTGCGCGAGCCGAGAACGCACCCGACGCGACGGATCATACGGGTTCGAGCACGGCGGTCGCCGCGGGACGAGTGAGACGCCCCTCGGCCCACGCTTGCCTACCCTCGCCGATTGTGGCGCCGCCTCGACGTTGCCATGCCGTCGGGCCGATCATCCCGGGTCGTCCCCATAGCCGGCGATCCCGCCCGGACCATCGCATGGCCCGGCCGCTGAGGATCGTCTCCGCGGCGCCAGGGTCGGTCGCGATCGTCAGCCCCCATTCGAGCAGGCCCTCGTGAAGATGGCCGAGCTGAAGACGATCTTGCGGACAAGGGTTTTGGAGGTTTGGGATGACGGCGCCATCCATCTCCGCGAAGGGGACGCGCACGATGACCCGGGCCATATCGGCATCGAATGGCCGCAGGCATACCAGCGCCCGCGGGCGGCGACGAGCCACGGATCGCGGCACCTGCAGGCTGGGTTCTGAACGGGATCGAAATTCGGGGCTCCCCGACCGGTCGCGCCGAGGCGGCTTCGACCTTCCGAGGCCGCCTCGGAGCCCTTGCACGGCGACCGGCAGGCGTGCCCCGCCCGATCGTCCCTCCATCGGCGATGCGCACAGCGGCCACCGCAACGAAAAGGCCGCCCGGATTGCTCCGGACGGCCTCGTCTGTGGCGTATGGCGGCGCGTCAGCGTCGCCGATAGAGGGGCCTGCGTCCCGGGGGCTGGCTGTCGCGCCGCGGGAGCGGAGGCCTGGGTGAAAACTTCAGCCCCGCCCTGATCGTCAGCCAGTCGGGTCCGACCTCTGCCGGTGCCGCGATGGCGGCCTGGGCCTGGGCGGGCCCGACGCCCTCGTTCGCATCAGGCTGGAGCGCCGCGACCGCGGCGGCCGCCGCTATCCCATCGCCGCGCGGTCCCCCGGCTCCGGTGCGTGCGCGGCGGCTCACCTCCGCCAATTCGCGGCGTGCCCGCGCTCGCTCGAAGGCGCGTCGCCAGCGGCGGCGTTCCCCCTGGGCCTCCGCGGCGTCGATCTGGTTTCCCAGATCCCAGTCGGCCCCGTAGAATTCGGATAGCGTCTCCGGTTTCGTCGAGAACCGCTCGGCCGCGTCGTGCAGGCTGACGCCCTCCCGACGCGCGATCTGGACGGCGGTATCCTTGAGGCAATGGATCGTGCGGTATTCCACGTTGGCGTGGGCGAGAATACGGAGCCAGATGCGCGGGGACAGCCGCGTCTTGCGTCCGTGACGATCATGAATGAGATGGTCCACGCCGGAGGCGACCAACTGCTCGGCGATCGGACGAAGCCGCGCCATGTAGGCGCTCGACAGGACGCAGGAGCCGCGGCGCTTGTTCCTCCTGTCCTTAGTCATGGCGCTGCGGCGGTGAAGCGTGCCCAGGTCCAGATCGAGGAAGGGACCGGTGGGATCGGTAAAGGTCACCTCGCAGGCAGCCTGCTTGCGCGTCGCCGTTTCCAGCATGAACGGAACAGCCATCACGAAGGGAATGTTGGCGAGCATCTGTTGCGTGGTGCACCGCACGCGGACCATGCTGGAGGACGCCTCGTCCCACCGAAGCAAGGGCTGGTTGTCCTTGCCGTAGATCGTGCCGGTCTCCAGGTGATCGGTGATCCGTTCAACCTCGTCGGGCTCGAAAGGCTGCTTCGGCCCCGGCTTGCGCAGGGGGATCCGAAACGTCAGGCGCCAGGGCGACCCTCGTTCCGTCATGACGGTATTGACCGCCCGCTTGCACACATGGGCCGATTCGATGGCCGTGTTGTGCTTGTAGCCGAGCGCCAGCGACCATTCGATGACCTTGCGTGCCCCGCCGCGCTGCGCCTCGGCGACCGTGGCCCTGGGACCATAGCAGCGGGCCAGAAGGGCCAGCTTGTTCAGGTAACCGGAGCCGGAACGCTTGACGATGTCCCCGCGCTCCATCTGGCCCTTGACGATCTCCGCATAGCGCGCCAGCACGTCGCAGAGTTCCGTCGTCTCGGGCGCGATTCTCTGCTGGAAGCCTGCGGCCGCGCGGGCCATCGCGCCCAGGACGAAGGCGATGGCGCCCTCGAAGTCCGAGCATTGGGTCGAGAAGCGGGTTTCGCAGCCCCCGATCGACATGACGCCGTAATAGATCGCGCGCTTTCGGGCGCGATCGGCCTTTCGCAGCTCGACGCGCGGCACGAATTTCGGCTCGCCCGGGGCCCAGACGGACACGTCCTCGATGGCGAGCCCGTGGCTCCGGAGCAGAGCATACTCCTCCGGCACCATGCGCAGAGCGATCCGCTTATGTTCGTCGGAGAGGCCGGTGAACGCCGATGGGCCGATCGGCAAGGCCGCGTCCGTTTCGGTCGGGTTCAGATGGTCGACGTCGGTCATGGCAAAGTTCTCCTTTTCGGACGCGCGCCGGCGGTGGGTCCGTCATGTCTCGCTTCGGGGTGGAATGAGGTCGATCAACCCTTGCCGACGGCGCGCATCAGCCTGCGGTAGGATTCGCCCGCAGGAGCCGCCACGCCAGTCGGGACAGGGGACTCAGTCAGTAGGGCCGGCGCGGGCCCTTTCAAAAATGTGCATGCTGACATCTCCGCCAGTGCGCGTTTGGTGACGAGGTGCTTGCCGGCTACGACGCTGACGGGCAGGCGTCGATCCCGAATCGCGGTTCGCAGCGACCTGACGGTCAACGGACCGTCCGGCCAGAACAGCGCCACCGCTTCGGGCAGGGTCATGAGCTCGTCCAGCTCCCATTGGGCTGGATCGGGCCGCCGGACTACCCTGGGAGGCGTCGCCGAACATGTTTCAACCATAGGCCGCTTCCGCTGCTGGGAAAAGACTGAAAAGCAGGCTAAGCATCTGATATCTCACAGCTAATCGCTGAAGAATCAGTCGGACGCGTCGCAAGGATCGATCGGACACCGCAAGGGAATGGCCGGACAGGACCGCGATCGGACAACGACAAGGTCGGACAATTGGACATGTCCGAGGATCGAGGCCGGTGGCGAGCGGTGCCGTCCTGGACATGTCAAATCCGCTCGTCCGGACAGGCCCGGCCCGACGCCGATTCGTCGGGGCCGGCGTCACTGGCGCGGCCGGAAGGGCGTCCTAGGATTCGGTGTTCCGGTTCAGCTTGAGGCCCTTTTGGGTCTCGACGAGCTCGGTGCCGCTCTTCATCCGCGCGATTGCCCTGCGCGTGGAATTGCTGTCGCCATCGCCGGCGACGGCCCGCAGAAGCAGCGGCATCTTCATCGGTTTGTTGTCGCGCGCTTCCAGCACCTGGATGATCAGCTGGCGTTGGCTTAGGCGCGGCCGGGGCTGCGGCACATCCACCGCCGACGTCGCCGACCGCGCTTCGAGGCCCCGGGCGAGCTGACGATGCTCCTCGGCGAGGGCGTTGCGGGCGAGCGCCTGAAGCTCGTCGCGAAGCCGGGGTTCGAGCTTGGCGACGATGTCCTTCACCACGCTTTCGACCAGCGCAGCGAGAGCTTCCGGCAGATTGGAAGGCATGTCGGCATCCTTCTCCCGATCATCCCATCCTCGCGGCAACTGGTAAGGAATGCGTTGCAGGATCCTCACCAGAGCTGAGATTGGGCCGCGACATAGTCGCGCAATCGTCGCAGAGCGTGAAGGTTTCCGGTGCGGATCGTCTCAATCGGGGTCGCGCCCGCGAGGATCTCGTTGGCGCGCGACATCCAGGCATAGCCGCGCGCCGGTTCAGGAAACATGAGCCGCAGGCCCTTGTGAATCCCGATCAGGATCGCACATCGCGCCATAGTGGCCGTCGGTAGATCGCGAAAGTTCCCGCTGTGCCAGTCTGCATAGGTGGCCTTGTCGACGTCACCGAGAATGCGGCGGCCATCCTCATCCCCGACCTGCCAGTTGGACAGAACGCGGAGCGCCGTCCTCACGAGCAATTCACATTCCTCGTGGGTCAGATCGCTCATCGCGAAGCGACCAGCCGTGCCAGCTCTTCGCCGTCGAGCACGCGCGCGAGCGCCAGCGCGTCGGTGACCGCCTGCAGCTGCGGGCGGTGTTCGGTCAGAAACGTGGCGCACCTTTCGTCGAGGCGCTGGAGATCCGATTCGACGATCGCCCGGAGCCGGTGATCCGCCACGAGCACGGACGGATCTAGCGCCGATGCCAGATGGATCAGGCTGTTGCCCAGACCGAAGGATCCATGCATGGCGGCCAGGAGTTGGGTCGCGACTTTCAGATCGGTATGCGCGCCCGAGGAGGCGCAACCCAGCAAGAGAACTTCGGCGCCGCGGCCGGCCAGGTTGACGATGACCTGATCCTCGATCTGGCGCCGAGACACGGCCCCTTCCAGCGGTTCCATCTCGACGTAGCCGCCGCGCCGGTCGTCACCCAGCGTGGTGACGTATCGAACGCGCCGACCGAGCAGATGGGCGACGACCGCGTGCCCGGCTTCGTGAACGCAGATCCTTCGCAGCTCGTGCAAATCCTGCGATCGGGGCAAGAACTGATCGACGAGGTCCTTGAATGCGAGGGCCCGTTCCGCCTGCCTCGCAACTGATCGCGCTGCTTTCACCGCGAGTTCGACGCGCGCTCCCGTGTGCCCTTGAGCAAGGCGCGCGACGGGGTCGAGATCTCGTCCGGCGAGATCATCCCCCAGATGATGCTGGAACATCTGAACGAGGGCATCGTGATCGGGCAGCGCGATCTCGAAATGGCGATCGATGCGGCCGGGGCGAAGGATCGCGTCGTCGATCCGGTCGATCATGTTGGTCGCTGCGAGAACGACGACCCGGTCGCGGGCATCGTCGAGCAATTTGAGAAAGTGATTGCAGATCGGCGACCAAAAGTCTCGCCCCCTCCCCGTCAGCGTCTTTCGATCGGGAAGAGCGTCGAGTTCGTCGATGAACAGGATGCTCGGTCCCTTGGCGCGGGCCTCCTCGAAAGCCAGATCCAGTCCCTTGACGATCGAATCGAGATTGCCGGCGGTGAAGGCGAAGAGCCGGCCGAGCGAGGTCGTCGTCAGCGGGATCTTGCAGCTCCTCGCCAGCGCCGTCGCGAAATAGGTCTTCCCGACGCCCGGCGCCCCATGCAGGATCGCCGCGCTGCCGATCGCAGCCCATCCGACGGCGCCGGCGCGGAAGGCATCGATCTCGCGTGCGAGGGTCAGACCCCATTCCTTGGCCGCGCCATAGCCATACAGGTCCGACAGGCTCGGTCCTTCGGGCACATCGAGGATCGGCGTCGCGCGATCCTTGGAAAGGGCCGCCAAGCGGCGGATCGCGCGGCCCGCCGTCTCGCCGGGACGCATCGCTGCGACAATCGCGCTGCCGTCGCCCGTGACGTCGATGTCGGCTGGCAATGGAGGGGTTCGCCGGAGGCCGAAGACAGCCTTGAGGGCCGCAGCCAGGATCGGTCGATCAGGAGGCCCGACCCGAATATGATGATCCGCAGCCGCGAGCACGGATGGACTGATGCCGCTCACACCTTGCGTGGTCAGGATGACGAACGAGCGCCGCAACCCGATCGCATTCCGCAAGCCGAGTTCCTGAAGCGACAAAGTTCTCGGGCCCGGCTTCCGTTCGTTGACGACGAAGTCCGCCGGACGAATGAGATCCCGGGCGGCTTCCTGAACCAGATCGATCCAGGTCGCCGGCGCCTCGACGATGACGACCAGCGACCGCCTGCGTTCGATGTCCCTGCGACATGCCGCCGGACACGCCGCCCACAACATGCGTCGCGCGATATGCGCTCCGGGGGTGGGCGTGCTCTCCCCGAAACGCCTCTTGAGGAAAGGCGAATGCGATGCTGCGTCGTCTTCCTCGACGTCGTCTTCGATGAGCAGCTCCTTGAAGGTCGTGCCGCTCATTTTTCGTCTCCCTCTCCGAGGTTGAAGTTGGCGAGCTTCCAGCTGTGATAACCGTCCGATTTGCGCCCCGTGACGAGATCGGCGGCGCCGCGATAGCTGAAGACCGATACGTCCTGGAGCAGGATGTAGGCATCGCCGTCCGGCTCGCGAACGAGCGTGCCTGCTGTGATCAGCCGCGCCCGCAATTCCCGGCCGCGCTTCGGCAGAGAGAAATGGATTTCTCCGGCGATTCTTGCTCCGGCAAGGATTCGCATGGTGCGATCCTCGGCTTTGACCGCGAACGCATGGCAGTGCTCGCGGCGCAGTTCGTAGACGACGTTGCTCTCGATACCGAGTGGCGGCGGAGCGGGATCGTCTTTCAGGAAATCGCTCAGGCGCTCTTGCTGCAGGATCGTCGCGCAGGCCATTCCGGTCATCGGTTCGACGGGGCCGAACAGCAGCAGGGCGTCGCGGAAAAAGTGCTCGGCGACGACACGCACGTCGAGCGGTAGATCCGGATAGGCCGGGGGCTTGTTCTCCACTTCGACCATGCCAGTCTGGATCAAGGCCTCGACCAGACGCTGTTCGACATACTGCGCCACGTCTTCGCGGAGCTGGTTGTCGGTGCTGACCACGATCGCGATCTGGACGTAGCGCGGATACAGGCGGTCGCGTTCGTGGCTCGAGAGGCGCGTCAACAGGTTTCGAGCCTCGCCGACATAGATGCGCATCGCGCGATCGCCGGTGTCCGGAGCGATCAGCATGTAGACGCCGCGCCGAGACAGCTCCGGCCAGTCCGCGACCCGCCGCAGCGCATCGCGGGGAAAGGTGATTCCGATCGCATCGGAGTTTCCCAATCGCCGGATCGAAGGACCGAGGGGATCGTGGCTCTCGAGGATGACCTGAACGGATTTGATCCGCCGGAGACGGTCATGTGGTTGGGGTAGGTCGTTCAAGCGAAGCGGCTCCCGAAATGAAGATGAGGCTGGCAGGCGGCGCCGAGCGGCTTCCGCGCTGCTAAGAGGCCCGGAATGGGTTGCTAGGTCTATGGCGCTAGCGATGCAGCAAACCCCGCGGTCCGGCTCACCAGCGCACCTGACGGCTCTTGAAGCCAACCGATGGCCGAGCGATCGAAAACGGGCTCGGGCGCGCGTAGCGTGACGCTTCCCGAGGGCAGGACGTCGTCTTCGGAGCCGAGGAACACGACGCCTGCCGAGATGAGCTTGTAGAGTGCATCGAGGCTGTCGGCGCCGTTGACGCAAAGGCTCGCGCAAGCGCGCATCGGAGCGTGGTGAACCCGGGAGAGAAAGTCGACGACGCGCTCTTCGTCGCCACGGTCGACATACACCTCCGCGCAACGCGCGAGCTCTTGGGCCCGCGTCCATTTCGGCTCGCGCCTCAGCTTCTGCGCCGTGGTCGAGAACAGCCACGTGCCCCGCTGGGCCAACGTCGAATCGGCGTGCTGCCAGGCTGAGCGGAAGCGAGCGCTGCGCTCGATCTTGGGGCTTACGGAGCAGACGACGAAGAGCCCGGCCTGGTGATTGAGAAAAAAGCCGGCGACCTCGTCCAGCTCTGCCGCCTCGTCGCTGGGCAACACGGTCTCGAAATCGAATTCGCCATAGGAGGCGACCAGCGGATCCGCTTCCATATGCACGAGCAGTTCGAAGGCTCCGTCCTTGTCGCAGTTGAACGAGCCGCACGCTTTCGTTCCCCGCATTCTCACTTGAGCACCTCTTCGCGACCCACGACCTGGGAATCGTCGTGGAGGCGATAGAAGCGCGAGAGGGTCCGCGCCCAGCGCCCGTTGGGATCGACCATGAACAGCTGGGACGTGGTGATCATGCGATCGCCGAGCCTCGGGTGATTGCTTGCGTGGCCGATGAGACAGGGAACCGAGCGCAGCCCGATCGTGCCCTGGATTGAAACCGCGGCGGCCAGGTCCTCGCGGGTCGGCTTCCTCCCGTCAACGATGGCTGCGAGATCATCGGCAAGCCGCCGAAGGACACCTATTCTTGCAAGCGCAATGGCGCGCTGTCCCGGGTTATCGAACACGATCTTGAACTCCTGTGCGGGATTCTTGGAGGCGACAAAGGGGTTGGTTCGGCGCCGTGACACTGGCGTCGTCCACAAGGATTGAGAGGCGACACCGTGTCGCTTTGAATGAATGAAGTGTTAATTCTTGAAGCCAGTGATTCAGCCGGCCTCAACACCCCGTTAACCGAGGCGCACTCAGAGTTTGAGGGAAGCGGGGTCAGGCCGGCGTTTTTGGTGCCCGACCGACTCGTACCGCTGCTCTACTCGACAGGACGCAGATGGACGGAGATGAGTTTAAGGAGGCCATACGCCGCTTGGGCTTTACGCACTCGTCATTCGCGCGTGGACTCGGACTAACGTCCCGAACAGTACAGCGATGGGTCATTTCCGGCCCTCCGGAGCACGTCGCGTATTTCTTGCGCGCCATGACCGGTCAGTTCGTCCCGGAACCGCATGAGCTCGTCTGGACCGCCACGGATGGGGGCGTCGGCGAGGCTGCAGGGGCCTTCGAGCTATCTCTTCAAGCTTGGCTTCAGCGGGCGGTTCATGCCGGCTGGCCCCAAGAAATGGCCGCAGCTGGTGCGATAGCCTGCTTTGCCAGGCTGCTTTACGAGATGCGCAAGAAGCCTTTGACCAGGACATAATGTCCTATAGAAGTTTCGAAACCGTTAACAGCAAATGGATGCCTTAGCTCCTGGGTGATGCGTCGCGGTGAGCATCCTGATCCCCCTCGATCGGAGAGATCGACTTGGCGGCCCGCAGACGCCCCCTCCCCTATGAGCATGGGATGCTCTGCAAAAGAGTCTCCGTCCGATCATCTCATGGATGGGAGTGACGATCCTTCTTCGCTGCATGCCAGTCCATGCGAGCTGCCTGAGAATCCTTGTGCCGTTAAGAGCTCGTTAACCTTAAACCTCTGGACCAGCGGCTAGAATCATGGCGTAGCTTGTCGGGACAAGGTCGATAAAACGGCCTTTGCCCGATAAAGAGGAATTCTTACGCCAATGCCCGAAGCCGTGGCGCAGAAAATTGGATCGCCGCTGGCGCCCGCAGAGCGGGTGTGGAAGCATGCGAGGGTTCTATCGCAGCAGCTAAACGCGCTGCGTGAGCGGATGTATCCGCCGCATGCGCAAAAGAATCTGCGGCATTTTCTGACGAATGAAGTTTCAAAACTCACATCCATTCCCGATTCGACACTCAAGCTTATGTCGAACGAGGGAAAGGGGCCCCTCCCCGCTCGCTTGGAAAACAACCACCGCGCCTACACCCTTTCGCAGGTCAATGAGCTTAGGCAGCTGTTCGCTTCCCAAAAGCCATCTGATGCGCTCCGTTTTCTCCCGCACCGACGGCGTGGTGAGCACCTGCAAATTCTGGCAATCGCAAACTTCAAAGGCGGATCAGCCAAGACCACGACGAGCGTGCACCTGGCGCACTTTCTAGCTTTGCAGGGCTATCGAGTTCTCGCGGTTGATCTAGACCCTCAGGCATCGCTTTCAGCAATGTTTGGCGCTCAGCCAGAGATGGATGTCGCTGCGAATGAGACCGTATGGGCTGCCCTCCGGTATGATGAGCATCGCCGACCTCTTCGGGAGGTGATCAGAAAGACTTACTTCCCAGGTGTGGATCTTATTCCAGGAAATCTGGAAGTGATGGAGTTCGAGTACGAAACGCCCCGCATGCTCGCTCAGGCGCGCAAGGCAGACTCGCTCTTCTTCGAACGCTTGGGCTTGGCTATCCGCGAAGTCGAAGATGACTATGACGTCGTCGTGCTCGATACCCCCCCGTCGCTCGGCTACCTCACTTTGGGCGCGATTTATGCCTCGACAGGCATGATCGTGACCATTCACCCAGCTATGCTCGACGTAGCATCCATGGGGCAGTTCTTGCTGATGATGGGTGATCTGATCGATGTCATTTCGCGCGAGCGGGCATCGATGCGGCAGGACTTCTTCCGGTATCTGATCACTCGCCATAATCCATACGATAAGCCGCAGACCGAGATCGTCTCGATGCTTCGAATGCTCTTCCCCGATGATGTTCTCGTGCCGGCTGCGGTCGAAAGCACGGCCGTTGAAGCGGCTGGGCTAGCCAAGAGGAGCATCTATGAGCTGGAAACTGGAGAGATCGGGCGCGAAGCGTTCAAGCGCGCACGTGAATCGTTTGACGCTGTGAACGAAGCGATCGTCGGACTCATCAACGAGAGCTGGGGGCGGCGGTGACTAAGAAGCCAGCGCGGCAATCGATTGTGGCCAGTTTTGGCCTGCTGTCTCAAACAGCATCCGAAGGTGACGGTGAGAGTCGGCGCGAAGACGGCGCGGCTGATGCGTTGGCCGCGGTCGCGCCTCGTGTCCCGGCGGGAGTGATTGGGGCGACCCAGCGAACTTTATCGGATATTCGCGAAGAACGTGATCGGCTCCAGGCGATTGTCGACGCTGGGGTTGGTGGGATTGTTGAACTCGACGCTCAGCGCATTGATCCCTCGCCGTTTCCTGATCGTCTTCCTGACGATGACGATGTCGCATTTCAAGACTTCAAGCGCTCGCTCTCTGAAGACGGTCAGCGGATTCCCGTTCAAGTTCGGCGCCATCCAGAGGTACCAGACCGATACCAGACCGTTTACGGTCATCGGCGCGTCCGCGCAGCGCGCGAACTTGGGATTTCGGTCAAGGCGATCGTACGGGATTTAAGCGACGGAGACCTCGTCGTATCTCAAGGCTTGGAGAACGCCAGCCGGCAGGATTTGAGTTGGGTTGAGCGGGCGGTGTTCGCGCGTCGCATGGAAGGTGCTGGTGTCCGAGCGCGCGACATTCGAGGAGCGCTGTCCATCGACGATGCAGAACTGGCAAAAATGCGGTCTGTGTGGCGAACTCTGCCTGACGATGTCATTTCAGCCATTGGCCGGGCGCCGAAGATCGGGCGCCCGCGCTGGCTTGAGCTCGCCGCGGAAGTGGCGAAGGCGCCGTCCCAGTTGGCGGTAGTCCGTGAAACCTTGTCAGGTGACAAGGTTCGCTCACAAATCTCCGATGTTAGATTCCAGTTGGTGCTGAGCGCGTTATCGACAGTCAAAGCGCCTGCGGAGAACGTCGCTCTGGATTTGGTTGCGAGCGGCGGAGATAGCCTGGGCAAGGCAGTGTTCGGCAATCGCGAGATCAAGCTGAAAGTCGACGCTGCTTCCGCCAGCGAGTTTGCTGCGTTCTTCAAAGCAGAGTTGCCTGATCTGATGAAGCGCTTCGAGGCGTCGCGCCGCGAGCGTTGAACGAAAGAACCTTGTCAGCTGACAAGGTCGGAGAGGAGGGGCGTGGTCGAACAGAGCGCTACATTGAGCCACGAATGCGTTGGCGACATGTGGCGGTTCCGAAAACAGCAAAAGAAAAAGGCCCCCGAAACGGTGTCCCGGAAGCCCTTCTCTCGTGTGGTGACCTGAGAATCGCACTTCCGCGAATCGCCGTCAAGAGTCTCTTGGAGACGAAGCGCCATTTTGGTGGGCGGGATTCTTTTGCCTAATCACAGGTGAAGGAACGTGGTTTCTCATATTTCAACGACGCCCTTTGGGCGGCGAACGCTGACGCTTGCCCATGTGGCAAATCAGGCGCTTGCAAAGGAACGGTCGCCCGAGAAGGCGGTCCACAAATGGAATCTGTTTCGGGATATCTGCACTGCTAAGGCTCAGCTGGGCGTGAACGAGCGCGCCCTGGCGGTGCTCGACGCCTTATTGACCTTCCATCCAGAGACAGTGCTGACGGGGGAACAGCTCGTCGTCTTTCCCTCGAACCAGCAGCTAGCGCTCCGGGCTCACGGCATGTCGCCGGCGACCTTGCGGCGTCATCTTGCGGTGCTTGTCGATTCCGGACTCATCATTCGCCGCGATAGCCCCAACGGGAAGCGCTATGCCCGGAAGGGCAGGGGAGGGGACATCGAGCTCGCCTTCGGCTTCGATCTATCTCCCCTTGTCGTTCGGTCCGCAGAGATCGAGGGCGCGGCCGAGAATGTTCGGATCGAGGAGCGCGCGCTCAAACTTGTTCGGGAGCGGATCACGATCTGTCGACGCGACATCGCTAAGATGATCGCCATGGCAATCGAGGAGAATGTCTCCGCACACCAGGCTGGGCAGGGCCCGTCGACCTGGCAGGAGATCCAAGCGCTCTATCGAGGGATCGTTGACCGGATTCCGCGCACGGCACCGCGAGAGGCGCTGGAACCAATCGCCGACGAATTGGCGATGCTGGCCGATGAAGTCCTCAACCTGCTGGAACTTCATGCAAAAACTCAAAATCTAAGCGGCAATGAGTCTCATTCTGAGCGCCACAAACAGAATTCAAATCCAGACTTTCTTATTGATCTTGAACCTCGCTTTCCAGAAAGCAGGGGCGCCGAGGTCGAGAACGATCCTGAACCGGTGAGGAAGCCGGAACGGCCCTTCCCGCTGGGAATGGTGCTCGATGCCTGTCCGGATATCATCGACTATGCCCGCGGCGGGATTTCCAGCTGGCGAGACTTCCTGGCGACGGCGTCGATGGTGCGATCGATGCTCGGAATTAGTCCGAGCGCCTGGCTCGATGCGCAGAATGCGATGGGCGAAACGGAAGCGTCGATCGTCGTTGCTGCCATCCTGCAGCGTGGTGAGGCGATTTCCAGTGCCGGCGGATATCTGCGCGGCCTGACGCGGAAAGCTGAAGCCAACGAGTTCTCGATCGGCCCGATGCTGATGGCGCTGATCGGAAGCCGCCGGCGTGAGCCCAAGCGAGCGTAGGGCCGGGGTGAACGATGGTCGCAGGAGACATGCTCGCCAATTTTGTCGCGGCAAACTTCCGGGAGCCAAGGTGAACAATGGTCGCCCGAATTTCCGGCACCGGTCGGAGTCCGTGCAGCGTGGATCTGGTATCACTCCGCGCGCGGGGCCGCGGCCGATCCGACGTTGGAGGCGGCGCTCGGCATTCTCGACGGTTCAAGGAAGTAGACGTGTTCAGATCAAGGCCACGATCCGGGGTAGCAAGGTCAAGGAGGCAGCCCCTTCTGCGGTGGAGGCGCTTCGGCGGTACCGGGATATGCAAGCGCGTCCAGGCGTGACCGCTTGCTCGGTGATGAAGAGCGGTGTGCTCGTGGGTCAGGCGGAGCTCGTGAGTGCGGCGACGGTTGAGGACCTACGTGCTAGGTCTGTGATCTGAGTGTGCGATGGAGGCAAAGTCCTGCATCCCGGACTGCTGGACCGCATACGGCTCATCAATGAGGTGAATCATAAGCGCGGGATTGATTCATCCTTTGCGTTGGACGGGTGTCTGCCATGAGCGCGAGATGCGCGCATGGACAGCTCCTTCGTCAAAGACGTGCCGCGCTTGCAAATGTTGGTGTTGGACCGATCTGATCCAGCACAGAATATGGCCCGCTTCTATGTGCTTGCGATTGAGCCAACCCTGTTCGGTGATGTCGCGCTCGTTCGCGAATGGGGGCGCAAGGGCTGTTCTGGGCGGCGACGACTGGATCTCTACGGCGATCAAGAAACTGCAGCCGAGGCGCTGCAGGATTGGCTTCTCAGGAAAACCCGGCGTGGCTACAGCGTCCTGGCAGCTTCAGTGACAACTGAGGGGAGAAGCCGGAAGCCTCTCCGTTTTCGGGACGGCCAGCCTTTTTGAGATGATGGTGGGCCGGGCCGGACTCGAACCGGCACCGGCGCTGTTATGAGCAGCGAGCTCTAACCATTGAGCTACCGGCCCGGTTGGGCATTTAGCATTCTGCGCGACAGGTGAACACGGCTGATCGTTCCTACGTCCCGGGCCCAAGATCAGACCTCAGTCTCTACGCTAGCCGCCTCGTTCGCTCCGCGAACTGATCGTTGTGGAGGAGGGAAGGGAGATGGCCGTGTGGCTGCCTGGCCACACGGGCGGAGAGTCTGCCAGGCTGCGAACAATCGCGATTGCGCGAGGCCAGGATGAAACCGAAGCTGGGCAGAGAGGGAGGCGAGGTCGTGCGTACGCCTGACAGCTCGGAAGCCTCAATGGCTCGGATCAACGGCATCCTCATTCGGAGCGCCATCGTCGTAGCGATTGCCGCGGGTGTCGCATTGCCACTACTCCGCTAGTTGTAGCAGACCGTAGGCGCGCGAATTCGGCCGGAGGCGAAAAAATCGACCTCGTAGGAACGTCGCTGAGTGCCCTTCGCGCATGTCTGCGCTAGGTCGATGAGGCGAAGCGCCCAAAAGCCGCCCGCGGTCATTTATGGAACTTCTAGCCCGGCGGTTGGGCTCGCGGCGGCTGTTCGGGTGGTGCTCATAGCATGAAGGTCGTAGGCTTGCGTCTAGAAAGGATTTTCCTTACTGTAAGGACTTTCCTTACGAGGACTCATCATGATCACGAGCAAGCTAACCAGTAAGGCGCAGACGACGATCCCGCAGTCCATTCGGACAGCGCTGCAGCTGCGGGAAGGCGACGAAATTGCTTACAGCATTGAAGGCGCAGCCGTCGTGATCCGCAAGGCGCCGGCCTCGGTCGTGGCTGAGGATCCCTTCGGCACGTTCGGCGAGTGGGATAGCGAGGCGGATCGGAGAGCTTATGCCGACCTCTGATTTCCAGCAGGGCGACATTGTCCGAGTGCCTTTTCCTTATACCGACCGCAACACCCGGCAACATCGCCCGGCGCTTGTCGTCAGCAACGGCGCGATCGGGGAGGGGAATGCCCTATTGTGGGTTGTTATGATCACGAGCGCTGAGAACCGGCCTTGGGTCGGGGATGTGTCGCTGGGACGCTTCTATCAGGAGGCTGGCTTGCCGGCTCCGAGTGTGATCCGTCCTGTCAAGATCGCGACTATCGAGGCGGCCCACGCTCACACACTTGGTCGCATTCAGCCCCAGCTGATGGCTGAGGTGGGTGATCAACTCAAGAAACATATAGGTTTCTAACCTGGCGTCAGAAAGCGTTGGCGATCTGACCGTATGCCGGTGCAGTTATGGAGCTGAAGCGGTTCGGCCAGATTCCATGCAGGTTGGCGGACGTCAGCTTACTGATCAGGAAGTTGCAGAGTTGGCCGAGCGATAAGCGCTTCTAACCACCGCTGAATAGCGGCGGCTCGCCCGCGATAGATGAGCGTCACTTACCGAAAAAGCACCGCCGGCGTGATCATCCCTGCGGCGAGCACGATGACGACAAGCGTTCTCAGCCACACGGCTCGTGTTCGCGGTGAAAAAATCCAAAAACTCTTCATCGGAATTAAACGCCACTGACGGGTTTTGACGGGTCCTGGTATCCAACCCTGCATTGTTAAATCACATCAATATAAGCAAGTTCGATGCAATCAAGTGGTCACGTCTATTGCGGCGTCGAGGGTTGAAGTCTTGAATCGAGCTTTCAATCGGCATAGGTCGAGGCGCAGGGCATCGATTCGCACGTAAGATTGCGGATTGAGTGCGCCAATTCACGGAGTGGATCATGTCCGAAGAGAACGGAAACCTGATCGGTCTCGTGGCCGATATCGTGTCGGCTTACGTTTCGAACAATAGCGTGCCGGCGGCTGAGCTTCCCGGTCTGATTGCCACTACGCATGCGGCGATTTCTGGCCTTGGCACACCGCCCGCGCCGGTCGTCGAAGAGCGACCGACCCCGATCGTTTCGATCAAGAAGTCGATCACGCCAGAGTTTCTGATCTGTCTCGAGGACGGCAAGAAGTTCAAGTCGCTGAAGCGCCACCTGCGCACGGCCTACAACATGTCGCCCGAGGATTACCGCACGCGCTGGGGTTTGCCGGCCGACTATCCTATGGTTGCCCCAGCGTATGCCGAGGCCCGTTCGACTTTGGCCAAAAAGATGGGCTTGGGTCAGCAGCGGCGGAAAGCGCCGGTCCGGGCCAAGACCACCAAGTCGAACTGATTGCCTCAAAGGCACTTCGCAACGAGCTGGAGTGAAATATGACCAAGAACGAACTGATTGCCGCGATCGCTGATGACGCTGCAAAGTCCAAGGCTGACGTGTCGGCCGTGCTTGCCTCGCTTGCAGGCGTCGTTTCCAAGATGCTGAAGTCGGGCGGCGACGTCACCCTCGGCGGCGTCGGCAAGCTATCCTCCGCCAAGCGGGAAGCGCGTCAGGCTCGCAATCCCTCGACCGGCGCCATGATCGACGTCCCGGCGAAGACTGTCGTAAAATTCAAGGTCGCGAAGGACTTGGCCGACACCGTCGCCTGATAAGCGCACGCAGCAGGGAGATCGGACGGCTCGATACCAGCGGGCCGCCGATCAGCTATTGCCCATATGGACGATGATCAGTGCAGCGGCGCTCCGAAGCACTGGCGAAAAGCACCTGCATCTTCTGCGTCGGGAAAACTGACGCGGATCCGCCGACGATAGGGCTCCCAGAGGATGCGGGCCTGGTGCGGAATGTGTCGGTCGATCAGCCATAGACCGATATCGAAGAGGCGCTCATTTAGCGTGGCTGCATCGAGGGGTAAGTCGACATCGAAGGCGCCGTTCACTCCAACCCGGGTAGTCACGGCGACGACAGCCTGCTGCATGTCGTGCTCCTGCTTTCAGGTGCGGATCGCGTCACCTTACGCCTGCCCTTCGAGCGCTTCCAACTGCAAAAGCCTACCTGACGTGGGGCGTATTCTTCACGAGATGGCGATTGAGGCCGAGGGCGCCGCCGCTCCGCCACACGGGTGAGCTCTTTCCGGGCGAGACCGATAAAAAAAAGGCCGGCATCCCTGAGGGATGCCGGCCAAGTAGAGGCCGAGGCATCAAGCCAAAAGCTTCGAGGGGAACGGCGCGACCAGGCTCCGGCGGGAGGGTGCCGAAGCGGTCAGCGAACCGCAGGCGTGATATGGGGCATGCAGCAGCGATCATGACCTGAGACCCTGATCTTCCTCCAGATTTGAGTAGAGTCCGTCACTCACGGAGACGGACGATGCGCCCCTCACGCTTCACGGAAGAGCAGATTATCGGGATGCTGAAGGAGCAGGAGGCTGGAGCTGCGACGGCGGATGTGTGCCGCAAGCACGGCATCTCCCCAGCGACCTTCTACAAGTTCAAGGCGAAGTATGGCGGGATGGACGTGTCGGACGCGCGCCGGCTGAAGACCCTCGACGACGAGAACGCCCGTCTCGAGAAGCTTCTGGCCGAGCAGATGCTCGATAACGCGATCCTGAAGGATGTCGCCGCAAAAAAATGGTGACGCCCGATGCGAAGCGGAAGGCGGTGGCTCATGCCTGCACGGTGCATGCGGTGAGCCAGCGTCGGGCGTGCCTGGCCTTGACGATCGATCCCTCGACGGTGCGCTACACGAGCATCCGCAAAGCCCTGGAGCGCTATCTCGAATTCATGGGCCCAGAGGGATGGGCAACGCATGTCAATCAGATGGAATGGTTGAAGGAGCGCAAGGAGGCTACGCGCCGGCGGGAATTTCGGGCATAGCCGCGCCCATGCCTTTCCCGCCCGACAACCCGCCGCACATCTTCTCCGTCCTCGCCGGTCGCGAGGTTTCGACCTGGTCGGAGGAGTGGAAGCACGAATGCGAGGTGCGATTCCTGGCTGGCTTGCCCCTCGGCGATCGGAACCGCGCGCTCGACGGGGAAAAGGACGGCATCCGCGGCATGAAAAGCATTCGCGGCAATACAGCGGTCGCGCACCTTCGCGCCGAGGTCGATCGCTGTGCCATGCTCAAGAGCAAGTCTTGAGATTACTGAGCGCTAGTCACGACGTTCAATCTCTCCGCGGCTATTGAGATGGACTGTGAAGTTGGGACCGTTCACCGTCGCCGTCCCGGTCCATCCGCCATCAGAGCTGCGTAAAAGTTCCCCCACATTCGGGTAGCCGCTAGCAGACAGCTTCTGCCTTGCCTCGGCCTCGGTCTTCGCCGGAGTCGGTTGCATTGTCTCAGCGGGCGGAGCGTTTTGCGGCGGCCCGGTGGGCGAGATCTGAGCTTGCGCCGAACAGCAGAGACCCAGAAAGAAAAGACCAGTTCGAAGCCACATGTCGCTCTCCATCCGAAGCGGCAATGCCTCGATTGGGAGCTGCCGGTACATCCGCGGCTAGCTCTCCGATCGAAAGCGGAAGAAGCGAGCCGGCCGGCTGGGGGGTATGCAACACCGGCTCGCTTCTGGCGGGCATCTTGGCAGAGGCTCCACCTCTATCGTAGATGGGGTGCAACGACGGTAGCGGCTCATGAACGGACTGGTGCCGCGGGAGTTCCGCAGGCGTTCAAAGATTCCGGACTATTCGACGATCTTGAACACGGCGGCTTCATCCGCATCGTCGCGCAGGCCTTTATAGGACGCATGCCGCAGCTTTCCGTCGTCGGTCCAGCCGCGCAGCGCGATCTCCGCGATCAGCTCCGGCCGGATCCAGCGATAGCCCCTCTTGCGTACCGGCATCGCCAATGCCGGCTTGTCCAGGATGAGTTTATCCATCTGCTTGCGGAGCGCGGCGCCGCTGGTCTGGGTGAAGCCGGAGCCGACGCCTCCGACATAGACGAGCCCGTCGCCCTTGCGCGCGGCCAGCAGAAGCCGGCCAATGCCGCCGAGCGCGATCGTCGACGGCTCATAGCCAATGATCGCGAAACTCTCGGACTGGATGCACTTGATCTTGAGCCAGTCCCCGCCCCGGCCAGATCGGTAGGGGGCTGAGCGTCGCTTGGCGATGATGCCCTCAAGACCGAGCTCGCAGGCACGCTTCAAGAACGCGGAGCCCTCGGCATCGATCTCCTCGCTCAGGCTGATCGACGCATGCGCTTGCACCGCAAGCACATCGGCGAGCATCTCACGCCGCTCTGTCAGCGGCTGATCACGCAGGTCGTGGCCATTGAGATAGAGCAGGTCGAAGGCGTAGAGCCTCGCTTCCGGCGCGAACCGCTTGCCGCCCCGACCGCCGAGCGCCTTCTGCAGCGCGCCGAAGTCCGATGCGCCGCGCTCGTCGAGCACGACAGCCTCGCCATCGAGGATCGCGCTATCAACGCCGAGCTCCAGCGCGTCATGAGCAATTGTCGGAAACCGGGGCGTCCAATCATGTCCGCCTCTGGTGATGATCCGGACCTGCTTGCCGGCGATATGAACCGCAAGGCGATAGCCGTCCCACTTCACTTCGAAAGCCCAATCGTCCCCGATCGGCCCCTTGCCCTGGAGCTGCGCCAGGCAAGGCTCGACCCGATCGGGCATCGGGTCGACGAAGAGATCGCGCTCAGGCCGCTTGCGACGCGCCGATCCCTTGACGAGATCAGCCGCAGGCCCGGCCCTGAGAACCCGACGCGCACACATCGAACGCAACTCCGCAACGCAACGAGTCGCGAACGGACGTGGGGTCGAATGGTTCCGAGTTTTTACGAACGGGCTGACGCGATGATGGAGGGTAAAAAATAGCCGAGCAGCGCAAAAATGGAAATTGCCACCAATAGGATGAGCCAAGCACCCAGCCTACTCGGCATCGACTGGGAAGCGCTCGCCCGTACGAGCAGTTTTAGTATGCCACGGACAGGTCCGGTCGTGGTGGAAGCTAGTGACGGGGCCTGAGCGCCTTCAGCATTGTCAGACGTTCCAACTTCATCGCCCGCCGCCATCACATCCCCTCCTTGAGCCAGCTTCGACTTCCACGGCTTTACACTGGCCAAGCTCAATCAGCGGCATGCGGCGTCATCGCTTTCAGCTCGTCCACTGAAAGAGTGGTTGTAGCTCGCAGACCGCCATCTTCACTCCTAGCAAAGGTGATGTGTTCGTGTGTGACAGCGACAACTGTCTCTCCTATCCCAAGAATGCCTCCGACGCTCACGATCACTTGTAGAGATGGCCCGGCGCCGTGAATCTGCACGATTGTCCCGACCTTTGTTTCACCGGAACCAAACAGAGGCGCCCCATGCAGGATTGCGCCCGCGAGTTCAGAACCTTGCTTGGTTTCATTTTCTGCCATGTGCTCTGCTCTCCTATCCACGAGAACGCGCACTCGGCGCTACCCGTTCCGGGCGAGCCTCGGTCGAACATGACGCGGGTGACGGCCAAACAAAACCCCGCCAGGATCATCGGCGGGGTTTGTGGGCCTCCAGCCCTTTGCTCTGCCGCTAGGGCGAGCACTACTGAATATCGCGGAGAGAATACGGCCTAGCAGCAGAAGTTCCTTCGAACAGAATTTCGCGATCGGCGACGGATGGCCGGATCCGGAGACCTCCGGATAGATGGACGATGAGTCTGTGGAGATGACGGAGGCTGAATTGCCAAAGGAAGAGTTCGACATCGTCGAGGTCGGCGCCTGGGAAGCTGGCCACCACGAGCCCAGCGGCAAGATAGTGGTTGTGTTCCGCTACAGCGATCGAGAGCCATTTGCCTTCGGCTGCGATCCTGAGATCGCCGAGGAACTCGGGAAGGGCCTGCTCGCCTTGGCTGCCGAGGCCCGTCAGCAGAAGCACTGAGACCAAATAAAACCCCGCCAGCCGGAGCTGACGGGGCGTGCAAGATGGTCTTCGTCGAGTGGTCAGCGAGTTTTAGAAGAGTGTCCTGGCGCGTACCCTGAAGCGCCAGGGTGACCTTTTGCGCTGCCCTTGGCCCGCATCTTGTGGCCCGGGGAATAACCTGATGCGCCGGGTTGTCCGGAGACGCTCCCCTTCGACTGCATCTGCTGGCCCGGAGAGCCGGAGGATACGCTTCGTCGGGAGTCGGTTCTGTTAGCGCTGTCCCGTCCTTGGGTGGGCACATTGGTTTGGGCCAAGGCCAGAGCCGGCGATAAGGCGAGGACGGCCGCCAAAGCGAGCATCTTCATGGTCATCTCCTATGGTTCCGCAGCCTGAGTGCGAACCAGATTCCGACTGCCATGTTCCGCCACCGAACTCGGAGCGCTCCCAGAAAGGCCCCGCCGTCGGAAGCCGGCGGGAGCCTTACTCAGTATCAGAGCGATTTGGCCCGCTGCCCAGGAGCATAGCCGGACGCGCCAGGATGGCCCTTCAGGCTACCTTTTGATTGCATCTGATGACCCGGAGAGTATCCCGACGCTCCGCGACGGCCGGCGACACTGCCTTGAGCCTGCATCTCTTGTCCGGGCGAAAGCGAGGATGCGCCTCGGCTTGCGGTCCCGCCAAGGCCGCCGGAAGAGCCGCCACCGCGCCCACCACCTTGACCGCCTCCGTGGCCACCGCCATTGCCGCCGCCTCCATTACCGCCGCCTCCGCCGCCGCCGCCGCCAGCGGCCATACCATCAGACGCGGCAGCAAAAGTGAGAGCAGTCAGGCCGGCGACGATTAGCGCGCGCCTGGTCGATTGAGACTTCAGCATCGCGGTTTCCTCCTGTTGCGACCTCACACGATTTTGCCTCGAGGTATGAACAGCACCTGAACGCAAAGCCCGACAGCGAGCACTGACTGCGGCAAAAAAGGCCCCGCCAGCCGGAGCTGACGGGACCTAATGGAGGTGGATGCAGCACGGGAGAGAAACGAACGACGACCTTTCAGGTTCCGCGCTGCCTGCGTGCCGGGATCGTCGCTTGCAGTTGCTTCAGCATCTCCTGCGCCATGATCTCTGCGCGCCTGACTATTTCGGCGTCCTCCGCACGCTCTTGGCTTAGAGCGAGCATCCGTTCCAGCGCAGTCGCGACGCGCTCGACCGCCGCGGTCGTCTTCCCCTGCTCCGCCGCGAGCTCCAGTATCGGCCGCATGTCGGCGATCGAAAGGCCCGGAATGATGCGGTCGCCAGACGGCGTCGTCGGGGTATTCCGGTCCTTGAGGTACTGGCGGACCATGATGATCGCGATGGCGATAGCCACGCGTGACCAGCGCGGCGCCGGCGGTCTGGAGGAGCGTGCGAACCAGGCTCCAGAATTGCTCCATGGTGAACATCGGTCAGGCTCCTGCGGCTGCGGTCTGGACGGGAACGCCGGTCGCTTTGCCGGCAGCGAGGACGGCTTCGTAGGCCTTGGCGGCGGCGGTGAGTGCGGAAGCGACATCGCTGGGCGGGTTGTCACAGACCGAGTTCACGGCGGCGGCGGCCTGCTTCGCGAGCGCCTGGTGCCTCGCGGGCGCGAAGATGGTGGCGCCCATGGCGACAGCCCGGAGCGCGCCGCAGTAATTCGCGAGCTGCTGAGAGGCCTGAGCGACCTTGGCGTCATACTTGGTCTCGCCGATGACCTGGCCAGCGCCGGCAGCGATCTGCTGCCAGCCTGAGGCGGAGGTTTGCGATAGCTGCGCGCCTCGCAGGGTTTCGGTGCAGCCGGCGAGCGCCAGCGCTCCCAGGGCGACGAGCGCCAGGATGATACGGTTCATGGATGTGCTCCGGAGGTAAGCGGCGGGCCCGGCCGCTGCGGGAATCCTTGGCCTGATCTTTGAAGCGTCAGCCGAACTGCTGCGCGAAACGCCCCGAAATGGATCAGGGATGCCTGCCGATGAAACGGCCGAACCAATTGTCCAGGGCTTCACACTTGGCGGCTATCAGGCGGAAGCAAGTCGAGGAGAGAATAGATCGTGAGAAGCGAGCGCCGCATCTCGTGAGCTCAAACAATCAGAAACCCAATGAAGACCTCGTCCGGGACCGGAAATCGTCGCCGCAGGACTGAGCTCCCACAACCGATGGATCGAACGCGAGCCGGGAGATATCCCACTTGCCTCGCTGCTTGATGCCAAGAGTGCCCTGCACCTCGGCATGCGAGAGGACTGTCCGGGGCGTGACTGGGATGCCGTAGCGCCGGCAGAGCTCGGCGAGCACCTTCGGCAGCATGTCCCATTGCTCGCGCGTCATTGGCGCGGACCCAGCCTTGAACGGGCTCTCCTCCGCTCCGGCCATGCAGCAGAGCGAAACGCCGATCGACCCCGTATTGCAGTTCAGGGTGTGCGCCGCATAGCCAGGCTTCGCTCCGCGCGCGTCATTCAGATCAATCGAAGGAATACCCCGGACCAGCTTGCCGTCCCCCTCGATCAGAATATGGTAGTGGCTGCGGTCGAGCCCTGATGCTCGATGGGCGCCGGCGGTCCAGTGGATAACAACCCGGTTCATCTGGGCATCCGGCATCCAGTCAGCGGGTATCTGTCCCCCAGCCGCCTGCTGAGCCGCAGCTCCCTTCTTGGCGATTGCCCTCTGCAGGGCACCGGCCGTCAGAGGACCGACAACGCCGTCGGCGGCCAGACCAGCGCCCCGCTGGAAGGTTTGCAAGGCCGCCCTCGTCTTCGGACCCATCGCGCCGTCAACGACAAGCGAATAGCCGAGCGCGACCAGCGCCCGCTGAATGGCGGTCGTGTCCATAGGATGCTCCATGTCGAAAGACATTGCGGCTTAGCGCAGCGCGTGATCCGGTCCGATCGTCAGGCGAGAGGTGCGATCAAAGCCGATGAAGATCAGTGCAGAATCTAGAGGAACGGCCCTTCGGCTGGTCCTCATCTTGATCGCGATGGCGCTGATCGTCCTCTTCGTTCCCGCGCTCTTGCGGCGCTAACCGGGCCTGCGCGCGGCAGCGGTCAGGGCTTATCTTCCCTGCAACAGGTGATGGGTCGCACGTGAGCTATCGGCCCCTTGCGAACTGCGATGGGTCTCGGGCATTTCGCCGTAATGCTCGACAGATTGAAGCACTGGGCTAAGGGCCTGAAGCGCGACGTGGTGGCGCTGTGGATAGCGGCCCGGGACGCTCGCACGCCCTGGCTTGCCAAGATGGCCGCCGGATTTGTGGCGGCCTATGCGCTCAGCCCGATCGACCTCATACCCGATTTCATTCCGGTGATTGGTTATGTCGACGATCTGCTGATCGTGCCCCTAGGCATAGCGCTGACGATACGCTTGATACCAGCAGCGCTGATGGCAGAATTTCGTGACCAGGCCAGCGCCAGAGCCGCTCGACCGCGAAGCTTGGCCGCCGCCTGGGTTATCGCTAACATCTGGATTATCGCGGCTACGGTAGCTGGCTACTGGATCTGGCTTAGGGTCCGCTAACGACCCATAGCGGCCGCGCGAAAAGTGCAGGATGATGCCCCGCATCGGCTTGCGAGGACTGCAATGTTCAAGCGCATATACGAGTTCTTTGCCCCCCAACCTGAGGAGGTGTTCGCCCAGCGTTTGATTTGGGGGGCGGGCATGGCTCAGTCCACGAGCATTTCGCTGGTTCGCATCGACGGCGAATTCCGCGTCGAGTTCAGACTGCCTAGCGATCCCGAAACTGGCAGAATCCAGCCATTCAAGCTCTCTGCGGACAAGCTAGATGAACTGATCACCTACTTACAAAGCTGTCGGGATTTCGTGCGGGAGCCGCGATGACCGCTTTCGCGGCTATCGTGCCGGAGGCACGAATGATGAAGCGGTGTATCAGATTGCTCCGTGGGAGCGTTGCAAAGACCGCTTGGCGAAGTCCGCGAATTAGAGAGCCAAACGGGCAGCTTGGCTGAGTTGGCGGTCGGCGTCGTTGTAGTAGGACGCCGCCTGCTGGACCGAGCGATGCTGCGACTGCTGCATCGCGGCGGGGAGGGGGACGCCGTTGCGGGCGGCTTCTGTCAGGTACCCAGAGCGCAGGCCGTGCGCCGAAAACGCGAGCGGATCGAGCCCGGCCTCGGCGCAGCGGCGCTTGAGGATCAGGTTGACGGCTTGCGGGGTCAAGGCGCGATCCGAGAGGCCGTCCCAACGGTTGATCGAGCGGAACACCGCGCCCTTGCCGATATTCGCGCGCTCGAGCCATTCGCGTAGCGCTTCGACCGGCGGCCCGACAATCAGGACGCGGGCATCGTCGTCGGCCTGCGCGGTCTTGGTCTTGCCGAGCGTGATTGTCAGGCAGGGCAGGCGGGTTGAGTTCGGATCGTCCGGGTCGAGCGGCACGGGCGCTTCCTCGGACAATTGCTCAACGCGCAGACGAGCGACTTCACTGCGCCGGCGCCCGCCGGAGCCGAAAGCGATTAACAGCAAGGCGCGGTCGCGCGTATCGCTCAAGCGATCGCTGCGACAGGTCGCCAGCAAGCGGTCGAGGATCTCGCGGGTGACGGCGCGCTGACTCTTGCGTCGACGTGGCCGGGAGCTCGCGCGCACCGCCAGGCGCAGGGCCGTCCGCAGCGAGGGCACGGCGAACGGTCCCAAAAGGCCTTTCCAGCGATGCAGCGTCGCCCAATGGGCCAATCGGCGCTTGACCGTCGCCGGCGCATGCGGACCCGCGACGCGCAAGTGACCCTCCAGACGTAGACGCGCGGCGACCTCCTCGGGCATGCCATGCCCGGGATCGCTTTCGCGTTGGGCCGGGTCCCAGAGATGCTGCGCCACGAATTTCAGCACCAGCGCTTCGGGCGCCGGCCAGGGCAGCGGGGAGCCTGCCGACGCGAGCGCCCAGGCTTCGAGATAGGCCAGATCCGAGGCGAGCGCGCGCAGCGAATTCTCGCCCATGCCTTCCTGGGCCAGGTGGCGCAGCGTTGCGACATCGTCGTCGGTCAGGATCTTGGCGAGCTGATCGCGCCGCTCTAGCGGCAGGATCGCGGACAGCGCGTCGAGCTGCAGGGCGCGCCGCGTTTCTGTCTCGGCCGAGAGCAGGAATGTCGATGTCACGGAGGCTCCTGGTGCGGCTGATACGGGCCGTTTCGTCGACCGGATGTCCGGCCGACGTGGCCGGCGAGCTTTTGGCGCGCGAGAATCGCCGATTTCCGCAGGCGTGTCCATCACTATCGATAAGAGATAATTATCGATAGTGATAGTATCGTTCTTACAGATATCGGCGTGAAACAAATCAATAGCCATTTGGATTGGTTTTGATAGATTTGGTCACGTGGATTCAATGCGATACAATTTAACACGCGTTGTGCGCCGGGAGCTGGTTTCGGACTGCGCCGTAGTTGCCGAGGCCGCGGCGATCGCGCTCGCCCGCTGCGACGAGCGCCTGCTCCGGGCTGAGCCGTCTCTGGCGAAGGGCGTGCGCGAGCGCGGCCACGCTTTGGAGGCCCAGGCGCTGATCGGGCTCACCGGGGGCCTGTGCCCGCTCGAGGATCTCTGTCTACACGATGCGGGCATGGATGTGCGCAGCCCGACGCGCGAGATCGCGCGCGCCGCCACCATCCTTGACGAACGCCGGCGCCTGGCGCGAGGCGCGCCTGGCGAGCTTTTGAAACCAACCGCCCTGCGCCAGCGGTTTGGGATCGCAGGAGCCGGGGAGCCGGACCGGACGGACAGGCATAAGATCGGGTCAGTTGACCCAAAAGGGGTCGCGGCTCCCTGGGATCGGATCGACGTTGAAGACGACGAGGAGGACCAGGCCGACGACAATGACCTGCACGGGGAGGAGGATGACGATCACGCCGACCCGGCCTTCGCCGACATCGACGCCTTGCTGGTGCGCACGCGAAAAAAGCTCGACGCCTGGAACGATTTGTCCTCCGGCGAAGGCCGCAAGAATTTGACGTTGCACGATCCCACCTATGACGCTCCCGGGCGGTTCGAGGCTTGGCTCGCCGTCGTGGAGGAGGGCAGGGGGCTGCCAGGGACCCTCGCCGCCGCGCTCGCGCTCGACGCCTGGCTGTGGCTCGAGCCGTCGGAACGCGCCGGCGAGCTCGGCTTTGCGCTCGCCGCGACCGTGTTGCGGCAGCGCGGACTGGCGGCGGCCCATCTGCCGGCGCTTGGACTGGGGTTGAGGCGGGGGAGGTTCCGCTGGAGCCCGCAACAGGCGCTCGACGTCCGGATCGCCGGGTTGCTCGGCGCCTTTGCCGAAGCGGCTGCGTTCGGGCAGGGGGATCTTGATCGGCTTTCGCTCGCGCGGACTGTGATGTTGCGGAAGTGTGAAGGCAGGAGGGGGAATTCGAAACTGGCCGAGCTCGTGGATCTGTTCGTGTCGACACCGCTGGTCACCGTCCAGATGGCGGCGGCGCGTTTGCAGGTCACGCCGCAGGCGGTCGAGGCGATGCTGAAAGAGCTCGGCGGTAGCCTGCCGCGCGAACTGACCGGTCGGAAGCGCTACCGGGCCTGGGGGATCATTTGACCCGTCGGAATCTGACTCAGCTTGTGGTTCGTATCAGATGAGGCTATATGTAGCCTCATCTGAAATGGAGGCCAAGATGCTCGCATTCGGAACGGTCGCGGATGTTCTCGGGCTCCCTGCAAAGGAGATTGCCGCGCGTTCTCCGTTCGGCTTGATGTCTCGTATCGAAAGCGGGTTGCCGGTCGGATCTCTTGACCGCCTAGCCCATCTTCTGGCGCCAAGCGATGCCCAGTTCAAATACCGGTTGGTCCCCAAAGCCACCTACGAACGGCGTAAGACGGCGTCGCGGCTGTCATCGGACGAAGGTACCCGCCTCGCGCGTGTCGCTCGCGTATGGAGCCTGGCTTTGGATGTCTGGCGGAATGAAGGGGAGGCGCGTGAGTTCCTGTTCCGATCCCATCCGATGTTGGAAGATAAACGTCCGATCGACGTGGTCATCCAAAACGAGATTGGAGCCGAGCTGGTGCTGGATATCCTTGGCCGCCTGAAGTACGGCAGCGCTGCGTGACGGCCCAGCGCCTTGATCGCACGTTGGTCAGCTTCCGGATCGGTGACCCGAACGGTGCCTATCCCATATTCGACGCCACCGGCTCGACGATCGCGCCCGGCCGATGGAATACGCCGGGCAGCCCTCTAATCTACACCAGCGAGCATTATTCGACGGCGCTGCTCGAAAAGCTCGTGCATGGGAGCGGGAGGTTGCCGCCCAACCAGCACTATATCGAAATCATGTTGCCAAAGGGATTGTCCTACGAGGTCTTTTCCGCTCCGGCATTGCCCGGCTGGGACAGCATGCCGGCAACCTCAAGCATCGCGTTCGGCGAAAAATGGTGCCAGGAGCGCCGGAGCGCCATTTTGATTGTGCCGAGCGTGGTAGCCCGTCTCGACCGTAATGTGCTGATCAATCCGGCTCATCCGGAATTCGCGACGATAACGGCAAGCCTACACGAGCCGGTGCATTGGGACCGGCGGCTTTTTGGCGTCGGACGCTGAAGCGCAATGCGCCAGCGCGCGCAGCATACCTACAAGGTCGTTGCAATGCGTACTGTTGGCGCGCCTCGGCTGCAACAATTGAGGTAGGCCGGCCCCGCTCGATTATGCGCGGGAGATGGCCTTCATTGCCATCGAGGAGGGGAACGGGGAAGCCGCCGGCGCCGTCCGTCTGCATGCCGACCCCGGGCATGTCGAGGCAGAATACGCCATCCTGCTGCGCTCCGACCTGAAGGGCATCGGCCTCGGCCGGGCGCTGATGAAGTTGATCATCGACTGGGGAGATCGCGCTCGACCCCGAGGACATCTCCGTCAGACGCGTCGGGCTCAATATATAAACTCGGACAGCCACCCGGCTCAAATTCCCTCGCAAATCGCCGCGAGGACTTTTGACCCAGACGGTTAAACAAATGCGTTCAGTCTACTCGATCGTTAAAGATTCGATTTTTGACACGATAAGATCAAAGGTCTTGCGTTCCTCCAGCAGCGCCATATCAATGTCGCCGTTCTTGAGGGCGCTTAACATCTCCGCCTTAAATCTCGCCGCAGATTCGGCGCCTTCATGTAAAGAAATGTGCCTCAGAGAATAACCAATACAAAGATATAAAGCATTCAGAGCAATTTTAATCTGCTCCATGTTCGTGTCCGTTACATTTTCAATTTCCTCTGCCATTTGGCGCTCCTATCGGGGATGCTCGACAGCGAGAGAGACCGACTTCCCGGTCGAGGGGTGATACAGCTTCACAAGCAACCGCCGACCACCGCGGCTGTTCCGAAGATGCGCCTGGGCGGCAAATATGCCGATCCGACCTACACGAATCGGTGTGAGCAGAAACTAGCTTGTCTCCGCATCTTTCGACCGACGGTCGTCCCCGCGGGCATTCGACGAATTGCTCGCGTCCATGATCTGATCGCTCTCCTCGTCCAGGAGGATGCGTTCGGCCGCGCCTTCGAGATCGTCGTACTGGCCGCTCCGCAGCGACCAGAGAAAGGCGGCAAGCGCGGCCCCGCCAAGGACCAGCGCCAAAGGCACGAGAAAGGCCAGGCTGCTCATCAACCTGCCCGCAAGGTCGGAGCGAGGGCGGTCAAACCGGACTGCGGGTCGCGAGATCGAGAGTGCTTACCCGTGTGGAGGCGCAATGCGTTCACGACGACGAGGATCGAGGACAGCGACATCGCCAGGGCCGCGATCAAGGGCGTGACATATCCCGCGATTGCAATAGGGAGGGCGATGGCATTGTAGGCGATCGCAAGCGCGAAGTTCTGCCGGATCAGGCGGCCTGAGTTGCGCGCTACGGCGAAAGCCATTGGAACCGCGTCCAGCCCATCGCGTAGGAATACGAAATCCGAAGTATTGCGGCTGATGTCGGCTGCCGATGCCGGCGCCATCGAGACATGGGCAGCGGCCAGAGCCGGCACGTCGTTCAAGCCGTCCCCGACCATCAGCACCTTCCGGCCCCTCGCGCCCATGGCGGCGAGCCGGTCGACTTTTTCCGCGGGGAGCAAATTCGCAGAGACAGAGGCGATCCCGAGCTTGCTCGCCATGGCCCCCACAGCGCCCGCGGCATCGCCCGAAAGCAAGCCGACGTCCAGCCCTGCAGCGTTCAAGGCGTCGATGGCTGCCCTGGCCTCCGGACGCGTTGCCTCCTCAAAAGCGAAACGGGCGATGGGGGCGCCGTCGCGGGTGAGCACGGTGCCGCTCTCCGCTGTCCGTGGCGAGGCGCCTTCGTACGCGAGAGCCCATTCGGCGCGCCCGAGCCGATAGAGGCGATCCTGCAGCCTGACTTCGATCCCGCGCCCGGGAAGTTCGCGCACCTCGGACAAGATCAGGTCGCCCGCGGGGGCCGCCGCCGCAATCGCCCGCGATAACGGGTGATGGGAGCGGCGCGCAATGCCCGCCGCGATCGCCATAACGTCTGGCGCGACATCCTTGCCGTTGACGAGACGCGGCTGGCCCAGGGTCAGTGTTCCCGTTTTGTCGAAGATCACCGTATCGATCTCCGCCATGCGCTCGATCGCCGAGCCATCCTTGACCATGACACCGTTCTCGAACAGCCGCCGCGACGCCACCACCTGCACGATCGGCACGGCCAGGCCCAGCGCACAGGGACAGGTGATGATCAGAACGGCGATCGCGACGGTGATGGCCTGATGCCAGCCCGCGCCCAGCGCCATCCAGCCGAGGAATGTCAGGAGGGCGGTGGCATGGACGACCGGCGAGTAGAGCGCCGCCGCGCGATCGGCAATGCGACGATAGCGGGCCCGCCCGCCTTCAACCGCTTCCATCAGGCGCACCATTTCGGCGAGGAAGGAGCTGTCCGCCCGGGCGGAGGCAACAACGACGAGGGCACCTGAAAGATTGAGCGTGCCGGCATGCACCTCCGCGCCAGGCTCGACGCGGCGGGTGGCGCTCTCGCCGGTGACGATCGCGCAGTCGAGCTCGGAAAGGCCCTCCGAGACGATGCCGTCGACTGGGACACGTTCGCCGGCGGCGAGCGCAAGGCGCATGCCCGGCTCAATCTCGGCGAGGGGGAGGTAGTCGCGGCTCCTGTCTTCGCGCAGAACCGTCGCGCCGCGCGGCGCCAGACGGATCAGGCCGCGTACCGCGGCTCGCGCCTTCTCCCGCATGAGATGGTCGAGGGTCCGGCCGATCAGCAGGAAGAAGATCAGCGAGGTCGCCGCATCGAAATAGGCGTGCGGTCCGTCATGGATCGTGTCGTAGAGGCTCAAGGCAAAGGCGAGGCAGACGCCGATCGAAATTGGCACGTCCATATTGGTGCGGCCTCGCCGCAATGCCGTCCAGGCCGAGGCGAAGAATACCCCTCCGGAATAGACGAGGCACGGTAACGCCAATGCCCCGGAAATCCAATGAAAGACGTTGCGCGTTTCCGCTTCGGCACCGGACCAGACCGAGACCGAAAGCAGCATGATGTTCATCGCGCAGAAGCCGGAAACCGCCAGCGCCCGGATCAGCCCCGCCAAATCCGGGTCAGCGTGGTCGGCAGCGTTCTCGAAGAAATGGCCCGGGTATCCCAGGGCCGCCAACGCTGCCAACAGGTCGGGCGCCTCCTGCCCGCGCCACTTCACCGCGACGCGCCGGGTCGACAGGTTAACGCGGGCGTACTCGACGCCGGCGATGCACATCAAGCCCGTTTCGACCGCCCGGATGCAGGCGGCACAGTGAACGCCCGGCACGGCAAGATCGGACTGCCGGAGCCCTTCGCCGAGATCGCGGCTGGCAAGGCGGATCTCTTGTCGCGCCGCCGAGCCATCGAAATCCCCATAGGGATCGACGGGCGTCGCGCAGCAGCTCATTTGATTGCCCTATAGCTGTGCCAGGTCGCGTGACCGAGCAGCGGAAAGACGACGATCAAGCCCAGCAGCCCTGTCGCGACAGCGACGAGGAACAGGGCAAGCACGATCGCACCCCAGGCGAGCATCACCGGAAGATTGCGGAAGACCATCGAAATGCTGGTGCCCATTGCGGTGAAGGCATCTACCCGCTCGTCGAGCAGCATCGGGATCGCGAAGGCGCTGATGGCGAAGGAGAAGGCGGCGAACAGCCCACCGACCACCGTGCCGACCAGCAGCATCGCCCAGCCGACCGGTGTTCCGAACAGCATGGCGGCGACGTCATTGAAGCCGGGGAAAGGCCGAAAGCCGAAGAACAGCGCATAGATGATGACCGCGGCCCGCATCCAGAGCAACATCAGCAGACACAGGATCGCCCCAGTAAACCAGACCTGCCCGCCCGAGGCAGCCCGGACAAAGATCATGCGAGAGAGGCTAATCGACTCGCCTCGATCGATGGCGCGACTTTTCTGATAGAGCCCGATCGCTAGCAAAGGCCCCATCACCATGAAGCCCGCCAGCGCGGGGAATAGGATGTAGTCGAGCCCGAGCCGGAAGAGCCCCCAAACCATGATCGCCGAGACCGCAAACACGACGAGCCCGTAGAGCAGGCTTGGCGCCGGCTGGCGCCAGAGGTCGCGCCAGCCCGCCCCGAGCCAGGACAGGGCGGCGCCCGCCGGCAGGTTTCGTCTCCGTTGCGCGGAGAGAGGCAGCGGCATCTCTTGGCCGTTCCCGATCGCAGCCATGTGCTCCTCCTTCAGCAGGACGGGCGGGCGGCGCGAAACACGCCTGCCTCGCTCGCCGATTTCGCATGCGGCACGCAGTCCGGCTGCGAGCCGACCGAGACATAGACCAGATGGGCATTGGCGAGAATGACTCCGCCCGCTAGCACGCCGGCGAACGTCAGCCAGAAGGCCTTCCGCCCGCCGCGACTCCTTCTTCCCCCGTCCGCTGGCGCGCTCATCGCCTCGTCTCGCCCAGCGTGCCGACATAGAGCGCCAGCAGCTTGATATCGGTCGGTGAGAGCCGGCCTTCCCAGCTCGGCATATGGCCCTGCCGCCCGCCATGGATGCTATTGACGACCGATTGCAGGTCGCCGCCATAGATCCAACTTGCATCGGTCAGATCCGGCGCGCCGAGATCGTGCTGGCCCTTGGCCTTTTCGCCATGGCAGGCGACGCAATTCGCCGCGAAGACCTCCTTGCCGGCCGGCACGCGGGCCTGCTCGGCCGCGTCGAGCTTCTGGCCCGACAGCGAGCGGACATAAGACGCGACGGCGAGCACTTGCTCGCGCTGGAGAATGCCGTCACGGCCGAAGGCCATCATCTGCGCGGTACGCGTGTCCTTGGCCGCGCCATTGATTCCGGCGCGGATCGTTTCCGCTATCGTCTCCGGCGCACCACCCCAAAGCCAGGAGCCGGCGGCGAGATTGGGGAAGCCCGGCCCGCCCCGGCCTTCCGTACCATGGCAGGCGGCGCAGTTATCGGCGAAGAGCGTGCGGCCGGTATCGCGGACATGGCGCATCAGCGCGGGATCGGCGGCAATCTCCGCGAAGGAGGCCTTGTCGATCTTCGCGGTCCAGCTCGCCCGCTCGGCAGCGGCATCGCGCACCTGCTCGGTCACGACCTTGCGCTGGTCGATGCCGAGCAACCCCTTGGTATAGGTCACGCCTAGGGGCCAGGCCGGCATCAGCAGCCAATAGCCGATCGCAAACAGGGTCGTGACAGCCAGGAAGAACAGCACCACGCGCGGGATCGGCGTATCGAGTTCCTCGATGCCATTCCACTCGTGGCCAGTTGTTGCTGTCCCCGTTATGGGATCGCGCGTCGCATCTGCCATCGCTCAGTCCCCCGGCCTATCGTCTTCATCGAAAATGCTTTTCTTGGCGCGGTCGAAACGCTTCCGGTTCGCAGGCCACAATGCGTAGATCAGTACGCCGATTGCCAGGGCGAGCAGGTAGAACAGTCCCCAGCTCTTGGCAAAACCGACCAGCGTGTTGTGATCGACGTCCATCTCATTTCTCCACCGCCGCAGCCTGCTTTTGGGCCGCATCGGTCAGCTTGCCGAGGACCTGTAGATAGGCTACGAGCCCGTCCATCTCGGTCAGGCGGTTCGGCTCACCGTCGAAGGCACGCATGTTGGTGGCATCGCCGTAACGCTGCGTAACGCCTGCAGCGTAAGGGCTGTCGGGACTGGCCTGGCCATAGGCGTCAGCCGTCGCATTGGCGATCTGCGCATCGGTGTAAGGCACGCCGACGGCTCGCTGCGCCTCGAGGTGCTTGCCGAGATCGTCGGTCTTCAACTCGTTGCGCAGCAGCCAGGCATATTTCGGCATGACCGATTGCGGCACGACATCGCGCGGATTGTAGAGATGAGCAACGTGCCAGGCGTCGGAATACTTGCCGCCGACGCGCGCCAAGTCCGGGCCGGTTCGCTTCGAGCCCCAGAGCATCGGATGATCGTATTTCGACTCGACTGCGAGCGAATACGGTCCGTAGCGCTCGACCTCGTCGCGCAACGTCCGGATCATCTGGCTATGGCAGAGATAGCAGCCCTCGCGGATATAGATGTTGCGCCCCGCCAGTTCGAGCGGCGTATAGGTGCGCATGTCCGGCGCCTTCTCGACCGTCTCGTGAATGGTGAAGAGCGGCGCGATCTCAACGAAGCCGCCGATCGCCGAGACGCCGATGATGGCGAGTACAAACCCGATGGCGTTGCGTTCGAGCTTGCGATGAAAAAACTCGCGCATCGCTCACTCTCCAGCCTGAAGTGCTGCGCCTGCCCCCGGCAACGCGGGGAGGTCGGTTTTGCCGACCTCTAGTGTGGCCTGCGCCCGGGACATCCGGATCGTCATCCACACATTGTAGCAAGCGACGACCGCACCGAGCAGGAATAAGAATCCGCCGAGGGTGCGCGCGATGTAGTAAGGATGCATGGCGACGACGCTGTCGATGAACGGATAGGCCAGGGTGCCGCTGTCATTATAGGTGCGCCACATCAGGCCCTGGATGATGCCCGAGTTCCACATCGCGAAGACGTAGATGATGGTTCCCGAGAGGGCGAGCCAGAAATGGAGCTCGATCAGCTTGGGCGAGTACATCCGCTCGACCTTCCACATCCACGGCACCAGCGCGTAGAGCGAGCCGAAGGTGATCATCGCCACCCAACCGAGCGCGCCGGCATGGACGTGGCCGACTGTCCAGTCGGTGTAGTGCGAGAGCGAGTTCACCGCCCGGATCGCCATGAACGAGCCTTCGAAGGTAGAGAGCCCGTAGAACACGGCGGCGACCATCATGAAGCGCAGGGTCGCATCGTCGCGCACCTTGCCCCAAGCGCCGTTGAGCGTCGCCAGTGCGTTGCCGGCGGAGGCCCAGGACGGCACCAGCAGCACGACCGAGAAGGTCATGCCCAGCGTCTGCACCCATTGTGGCAGCGCAGTGTAATGCAGGTGGTGCGAGCCCGCCCACATATACATGAAGGTGATGCCCCAGAAGCTGATGATCGACAGCCTGTATGAGTAGATCGGCCGTCCTGCCCGCTGTGGGAGGTAGTAGTACAGCATCCCGAGGAAGCCGGAGGTCAGGAAGAAGGCGACCGCGTTGTGGCCGTACCACCACTGTGTCATCGCATCCTGCACGCCGGAGAACAGCGAATAGCTCTTGGCACTCCCGAAGGAAATCGGCACCGCCAGGTTATTGACGATGTGCAGCACCGCCACGACCAGAATGAAGGCCATGTAGTACCAGTTCGCGACGTAGATATGCGGCTCCTTACGCCGCTGCAGCGTGCGGATATAGATCAGAAAATAAGTGACCCAGACGATGACGAGCCAAAGATCTGCATACCATTCCGGCTCGGCATATTCCTTCGATTGGGTAATGCCCATCAGGTAGCCGCTGGCGGCCAGCACGCAGAACAGATTGTAGCCGATCAGGACGAACCACGGGCTGAATTGGTCCGGCAGGCGCGCCCGCGTCGTCCGCTGCAGGACGTGGAAGGAGGTCGCGATCAGCGCATTGCCGCCAAAGCCGAAGATAACGCCCGAGGTATGAACCGGCCGGAGACGGCCGAAGCTCGCCCAGCCGGCATCGAAGGTGAGGTCGGGCCAAGCCAGCAGCGCCGCGACCCAAACGCCGAAGAACATGCCGACTACGGCCCAGAACAGCGAAAGCACGATGCCAACTCGCGTCGGGTCATCATAGTAGCGCGTCAGCCGCTCTTCCGATGGCTCCGGCGCGAAATAGTTCGACATGACCAAACCAATGCAGCCGAGCCCAAAGAGCATGACAAGGACGCCATGAATCCCGAACAGGTCGTCGCGGCCGGCGATCGCCATGGCAAGTCCGCACAAGGCGAGAAGCGCCGAGATCGATATGGCGCGCTGTCGCTCCGCGACCGTGAGTGCCGCAATCATCGCTCACCTTCTCCATGACCGGCGCGGGCCGGCAACCTCAGTCCTCCGCGCCGGTATCCCATAAATGCTCCAGCTCAGATACCTCTTTGCTGGGAGTGGGGCCTGACAAACTGGCAGCCGGCAGCATTTCATTGCTTCTCGATCTCAGCGAGATACGTCCGCATCGCCTGCTCCGGTCCATGCCAGGAGGCGCTGCCCTTGCCCTGCAATTCCGGGGCATCCTTCCAACCGGGCTCGATGCCCCTCATGTCCGGCAGCAGATGGGCGATGCCCTTGTGACAGTCGATGCAGGTCTTCTCGCCCGTGGTCAGGAAGCGGCCATGGATCTCGGCGGCGCGGCGCGTCTGCTTGGTGAAATCCATCGCGACAGAGGAGTGGCAGTTCCGGCATTCCAGCGAGTCATTGGCCTTCAGCCGGGACCATTCGTGCTTGGCGAGTTCCAGGCGCATGTTCAGGAACTTCGCTCGCGTCGAGATCGTGCCAAAGATCTTGCCCCAGACCTCCTTCGAAGCCTGCATCTTGCGGGCGATCTTGTCGGTCCAGTTGTGCGGCACGTGGCAGTCCGGGCAGGTCGCGCGCACGCCCGAGCGGTTGGAGAAGTGCACCGTCGACTGCAGCTCCTGATAAACGTTGTCGCGCATCTCGTGACAGGAGGTGCAGAACTTCTCGGTGTTGGTGACTTCCAGCGCCGTGTTGAAGCCACCCCAGAAGAGCACGCCGCCGACGAAACCGCCCAGCGTCAGCAGGCCGAGCGGCAGATAGGCACTTGGCTTGCTGATGATGCGCCAGAAACTGACGGCGACGCCCCAGCACCAGAGAATGAGGGATTTGAGCCTAGCCATGATCCCGCCCCACTACGGCTTCCGGCCGATGTCTTTGGCGTCCTGGAAACGGTTCTGGACCAGCGGCGGCACATCGGTCTGCTGGACATGGCAGGCAGTGCAGAAATAGCGCCGCGGCGTCACATCCGAAAGCACCTGCCCGTCGCGGTCCTGGAAATGGGTCACGCTAATCATCGGCGCGCCCGAGCCTTCCGTGAACTCGCGCTTGTGGCAGTCCATGCAGCGATTGGTATTGAGCGTGAGCTGGTAGCCGTCGATCGCATGCGGGATCACCGGCGGCTGCTCCGGATAGTTCCGCATCCGCCTAACATCATCGACGACGGGGCGGCCCAGTGCAGGTACCCGCTCGATCGCCATCGGATCGGTTGTCCCGGTCAGGCGCGGCACGATCTTCACCGGCGCGCCCTCCTGCGAGACGGCGGCGCCGAAGGCGAGGACGAGGCCCGCCGCCATGGCGGCCCCGATAAGAGTCCGCGAGCGCATCAGCCCGAGACCGGAACGACCTTGACCGCGCATTTCTTGAAATCCGTCTGCTTGGAGATGGGATCGGTGGCGTCGAGCGTCGTCTTGTTGATGAGCTGGCTGGCATCGAACCAAGGCACGAAGACCACGCCGGGCGGCATGCGGTTGCGTCCGCGCGTCTCGACGCGGGTGCGCATCTCGCCACGGCGCGAGACGATCGTGATTTCCGCGCCCTGGTTGAGGCCGCGCTTGCGGGCGTCTTCCGGATGCATGAAGCAGCGCGCACCCGGAAAGGCCTTATAGAGCTCCGGCACGCGCATGGTCATCGAGCCGGAATGCCAGTGCTCCAGCACACGGCCGGTGACGAGCCAGAGGTCGTATTCGGTGTCGGGCGATTCCGCAGGCGGCTCGTAGGGCAAGGCGATGATCCGCGCCTTGCCGTCCTTGTTACCGTAGAAGTCGATGCCCTTGCCCGGCTTCACATAGGGATCGAGCCCCTCGCGATAGCGCCAGAGCGTCTCCTTGCCGTCGACCACCGGCCAACGCAAGCCGCGGACCTGATGGTAAAGGTCGTAAGGACCGAGATCATGGCCATGGCCGCGACCGAAGGCGGCATATTCCTCGAAAAGCCCCTTCTGTGCGTAGAAGCCGAAGGCCTTCGCCTCCCGGTTCTCATAGTCCGGATCGATCTCGGAGACATCGAACTTATCGACATTGCCATTGCGATAGAGCACGTCGAACAGCGTCTTGCCTTTGTAGTTCGGGTTGGCGTCGAGGATCTCCGCCGGCCATACCTCGTCCGTGGTGAAGCGCTTCGAGAACTCCATGAGCTGCCAAAGATCGGAGCGCGCCTCGCCCGGCGCATTGACGAGCTGGTGCCAGACATGGGTGCGCCGCTCGGCATTGCCGTAGGCGCCCTCCTTCTCGACCCACATCGCGGCGGGCAGGATCAGGTCGGCCGCCATCGCCGTCACCGTCGGATAGGCATCGGAGACGACGATGAAATTGTCGGGGTTGCGATAGCCCGGATAGGCCTCGTTGGTGTTGTTCGGCGAGGCCTGAAGGTTGTTGTTGACCTGAATCCAGTAGAAATTGAGCTTGCCGTCCTTGAGCATCCGGTCCTGCTCGACGGCGTGGTAGCCGGGCTTTTCCGGAATGATCCCGTGCGGGACGCGCCAGATCTCCTCGGCATGCTTGCGATGCTCGGGATTGGTCACGACCATGTCGGCCGGCAGGCGATGGGCGAAGGTGCCGACCTCGCGCGCCGTGCCGCAGGCCGAGGGCTGGCCGGTGAGCGAGAACGGGCTGTTGCCCGGCTCCGAGATCTTCCCCGTCAGCAGATGCAGGTTATAAACGAGCTGGTTCGCCCAGACGCCGCGCACATGCTGGTTGAAGCCCATCGTCCAGAAGGAGGTGACCTTGCGCTTGGGGTCGGCATAGAGCTCGGCGAGCTGCTGCAGGAAGCCGGGCTCGACGCCGGTGAGGCCTGAGACCTTCTCCAGCGTGTAGTCCTTCACGAAAGCGGCATAGGCCTCGAAATCGATCGGCGTCATCGCCGCGACATCTTCCGCCTTGCGCGCCTTGACCTCGCGCGGGTCGTCGGGGCGCAGGCCGTAGCCGATCTCGGTCGCGCCCTTCACGAAGGTGGTGTGCTTGCCGACGAAATCGGTGTTCACCCGCCCGGTCGTGATGATGTGGTTGGCGATGTAGTTGAGGATCGCGAGGTCCGTGCCCGGCTTGAACACGATCGGGATGTCGGCAAGGTCAGAGCTGCGGTGAGTATAGGTCGAGAGCACCGCGACCTTCACATGCGGCTGGCCGAGCCGGCGGTCCGTCACCCGCGTCCAGAGGATCGGGTGCATCTCCGCCATGTTCGAGCCCCAGAGAACGAAGGCGTCGGCATGCTCGAAGTCGTCATAGCAGCCCATCGGCTCGTCCATGCCGAAGGTGCGCATGAAGGCATAGGCAGCGGACGCCATACAGTGGCGGGCATTCGGGTCGAGATTGTTCGAGCGGAAGCCGGCCCGCATCAGCTTGGTCGCGGCATAGCCTTCGAAGATCGTCCACTGTCCGGAGCCGAACATGCCGAGCGCGGTCGGCCCCTTGGTCTTCAGCGTCGCCTTGGCCTTGGCGGCCATGGTGTCGAAGGCCTCCTCCCAGGAGACAGGCGTGAACTCGCCGTCCTTGGCGTAGACGCCGTTCTTCTTGCGCAGAAGCGGCTGGGTCAGCCGGTCGTTGCCGTACATGATCTTGGAGAGGAAATAGCCCTTGATGCAGTTCAGGCCGCGATTGACGTCGGCCTTCATGTCACCATGGGTGGCGATGACCTTGCCTTCCTTGACGCCGACCATGACGCCGCAGCCGGTGCCGCAGAAGCGGCACGGCGCCTTCGACCATTTGATCTGCAGGCTGTCGACGCCGCCGATCACCGGCTGGGCCTCGGCCGGAACGCTCATATTGGCGGCGAGCGCGGCGACGCCGGCCGCCTGCACCTTCAGCATCTCGCGACGGGACAGGGTCATGGGATCACTCCGGGGTCGTCGAGGGTTTCGAGGTCTTCGATCTGCTCGAACACCATGTTGGCCGAAAGCACGCCATCGATCAGGCTGATGGCGGCGAGCCGGTCGCCGATCACGCCGGTGCTGGAGCCTTCCAGCACGATCACGATCTTGCCGTTCTCGACCTGATGGATCTCGGTCTCGGGAAGCTCTGCGATACGGGCGAGCACGGCCTCGACCTTGGCCGGCAGGGCCGAGACGACGGCGCTCGAAATATGATGGAAACGCTGTCGTGGACGCTCAAGCATGGGCAGCCTCCGACGGACGTGCGCCGACCGCGATAGCCTGCGCCGGACAGGCTGCAATGCAGGCGCCGCAGCCATTGCAGCGATCGCTCGCGATCTCCGGCAGGGCTGGACCGCCCAGCCGTGGGCGAAAGCGGATCGCGGTCTCTAGGCAGGCGTCGCCGCAGCTCTGGCAGACGATGTCCCTCCTGGCGAAGCAGTCTGCGCCGATGGCGGCGATGTGCGGAAAGGCTGCGATCGATCGGTCGAAGACCGGTTCGGGACAAGTTTCCGCGCAAGCTGCGCAAAAAGTGCATTCGCCCGCGCCGAAGCTTAGGGCAGGCCGACCATCGGCATCGAGCCCGATAATGTTTTGCGGGCAAGCCGGCACGCAGGTGCCGCAGCCCGTGCAGGCGGCCGCGACTGACGCGGCGCGCGACCATGGCGGGCGGATTGCCTCGGGGCGGGAAGGGCGTCGACCGGTTAGAAAGCCGCGCCGACCAAGATCAATGCCATCGTTAGCCATGGCCGGATTCAATGCGACGGGCCGGGCGGGCCAGGTGGGCCGAGCACGAGCTGAAACATCCACACCAGGAAGCCATAACCGCCAACGACGCCCACTGCGAGGACTGGCCAAATCAGGACAGCCAGTGTGAGAAACGCCGCTATTTCGGCGCGTTTCGTCGGCCGGTTAGTCTCCGGACCGGTGTTCCTCGCGGACTCGGTCGTCATCTCTTTTCCTTCTCCAAGACGGGCGTTCATGCTTCGCACCGCCACCAGATTAGAGATCAAAAAATGACAATAATAACATCGCCGGCACTGTCCAGTCCGGGTGGATATCCGCATGCCGTTTTCGAGAGCTTGTTTGTTCTAGCGCAAACACACGGCGAGCGGCGTCGACTAGCTGATGACAGCGTCGTGCTTTCGGAATCTGGAAGGGACCCGCGTTTCTCTCGGCATCAGAATTGCCGCGCCGAACACCTTCACACTTGCGCAGTCATGAAACTCGAATCGCGTGCTCTCAAACGGCTGCCGGTCTTCGCCGCACTAACCCCCGAGCAGCGACGCGAGATCGCATCGGCCGCATTGCTCAGGAATTTAGCGAAAGGCGAATGCGTGTTTCGGGAGGCAGAGACAGTCAGCAACGCCTTCGTGATTCTATCCGGCCACGTGAAGCTCTCAAGAGGGGGCTGGCATCGTGACTCCGTCACTCTGAGCATTGCCCATCCAGGCGAACCATTCGGGGTGACCGGAGACCTATCCGGACATCAACAGACGAAGACCGCCGTAGCCTTATGCAACTGCAGGCTCGCGATCTGGCCCATCCAAAATTGGAACGAATTCCTGCGAGCAATGCCCGGCCTCACTGTCGGCCTTTTGCAGGACGTTGAGCGTCGTTTAGCCATCACTGAGGATCGTCTGGCGGAGATCGCCTCGCTCGATGTTTCGCGTCGCATCGCCCATCTGGTGCTCCGCCTCATCGATCAGGCTGGAAGGCAGGAAAAAGATGGTGTCTGGGTTGATTTTCCCGTTACGAGGCAAGAAATCGCCGCGCTCACGGGAACAACGCTCCACAGTGCGTCCCGAATCCTAACGCAATGGGAACGCGAGCGCATCGTGGGAGGAGGGAGACGAGAATTGATGGTTCGCAACATACCCGCCTTGCTCAGCCTCGCCACCGGCGCTGCAGCCCACAAGGTCAGCTGACTAGCGTTGCTTTTATGGACGCCCGCGGCAATCGATAGCCTGCCGGCTGCTTCACGAGAAATCACGCTGGGGCGTGGCTGAGTTTCCCCTCTCGCCGGGACATTCGTATTCTGAACTTTCGAGAATTCTTAGGGCTATGTACCACCACGTTCTTTGCTCTACCGCAAAGACGCTATCGACTGGTCGGTTAATGGTTTCTCGACGAAGGAGAAACGAACCATGACACTGTCCGAAACGACGCGAAACAAAGCTATCCTGATCATGTTATTACTAGCCCTCGTCGTTGCGGCAGTTGCCGGCGTGGCACTCGGCTCGGGAGCGTTTCAGGCCCTTCTTTTTGCCGTGTTTGCTCTATCCGCTGGGATCTTATCGACTTTTGTGTTCGTGGCCCTGAATTAGAAGTCTCTAACCTGACGGAACGGTCATAGTTGGGATTACTTTCGTTCAGTGCTCATGCGAGTCCGGTGCGTGCGCACCGGAGTTTCGATTACGATCACTCCGACTGATCGCCATCGCCTTGAGGCGGTAGCAAGGGATCGCCACGGCGCGCAGAAGCATGTGTGGCAGCACGAGCCTGTTCGCCGCGTTGAACGTCCTCGACGGCACCGTCGTCGGCCACTACATGCCTCGCTTCACTTTGACAGCGTCGGCTCCTAAAGCACCGCGCCTTCGCCGGCCGGCATAGGCACATCGATCCAGGCGCCCATGAGTATCGAAACAGATCTCGGCCCTGTCCGTTGAAGATCTGCGCGCCCTTGCGAACGCAGCCTCTCTCCGACCATTGCTCGCCAACGAAGCTGTCTTCGTTCACGGTCAAGCAGCAACAGACCTCTGCCTCGTCCTCTCGGGACGGATCAAGCTCTCAAAAGCTGGTTAGGCCCGTGATCCGGTCATTCTCCGGATCGCCCACTCAGGCGAATTTCTCGAACTTGGAGGGAGTCTTCGGCCGGGTGGCTACGGCGCTACCGCCAATGCTCTATGCAGTGCAGAACTCGCGGTTTGGCCTACGCAAGTCTGGCGGCGCCTTGTTGACGAGATTCCGGCGATCATGCCCTGCCTCGCTCAGCTCCTCGAACAGGAATTGAGCGATGCCCAGCGCCGTTTCGTCGAGATTGCCTCGCTCGATGTGCCACGACGCATCGCCCATGCGCTCCTACGACTCGTTAATCAAGCTGGCCGGAAGGAAGCGGCCGGGACCCGGATCGACTTTCCCTTGTTGCAACAGGATCTTGCCGCTTTGACTGGGACGACGCTGTTCACCGTCTCCCGGACTCTGACATGCTGGGAACGGCGAGGCTTGCTCGCCGGCGGTCGTCGCACGGTGCTGGTGCGCGATATTCCCGCCTTGACGAATCTGGCAACCGCCACCGAAGCAAATTTGGGCACGTAAAGGCGCTTCTGAAGCCGCGCCTCCTTCCTGTTTGCCGAAACGCAAAGAAGCTCCCAGGGCGTCTCGCTATCACCAGCTGGCCCCTGCCGTCTGCATCGGGCTTTCTCGCGCCGGCCCCGCCGGCTTTCCGCAAGTCTCGAAACGGAAGGGTGAATGCATGGCGGAACGTCTGACAAAGGCGGGAGCCCGAAATGTCTTCTACGGCGGATCGATCTTCTTCTTCGCCATCTTCGTCGGGCTCACTGCCCATAGCCACTGGTTCATGCGGACAAAGTCCACCGACGAGACGACGCTGACGCCGGCCGTCGCCCGCGGCAAGCATGTCTGGGAGCGCAATTCCTGCATCAACTGCCACACGCTGCTGGGTGAGGGCGCCTATTTCGCCCCCGAGCTCGGCAATGTCTGGAAGCGCTATGGCGGCGACAAGGATCCGGCCGGAGCGCGCGACGGCCTGAAGGCCTGGATGCAAGCCCAGCCCAGCGGCATCGAGGGCCGGCGCCAGATGCCGCAGTTCAACCTGACCGATCAGGAACTCCGGGATTTGGCCGATTTCCTCGAATGGACCAGCAAGATCAAGACCCAGAACTGGCCGCCCAACGATGCCGGCTGAGACCTCGCGACAGGAGAAAGCCATGCCAGGCTACAATACCTTGAGATACAAGACCCAGAGCGTCGCGATGCTCTATTTTTACGGCGCGCTCGCACTGTTCGTCGCGCAGTTGACGTTCGGGCAGGTGGCGGGGCTGATCTATGTCCTGCCCAATACGCTGTCGGTCGTGCTGCCCTTCAACATCGTCCGGATGATCCACACCAACGCGCTGATCGTCTGGCTGCTGCTCGGCTTCATGGGCTCGACCTATTACCTGCTGCCGGAGGAGGCGCAGACCGAGCTCTACAGCCCGAAGCTCGCCGTAGCCCAGTTCTGGATCTTCTTCATCGCCGCTGGCGTCACCGTCGTCGGCTATCTCTTCCATATCCATGAGGGTCGGGAGTTCCTGGAGCAGCCCTTCGCGATCAAGGTCGGCATCGTCGTCGTCGTGCTGATGTTCCTGTTTAACATCACCATGACCTCGCTCAAGGGTCGTAAGACCACCGTCACCAACATCCTGCTCTTCGGTCTCTGGGGGCTGGCGGTCTTCTTCCTGTTCGCCTTCTACAACCCGGCCAATCTCGCGCTCGACAAGATGTACTGGTGGTACGTCATCCATCTCTGGGTGGAAGGAGTATGGGAACTGATTATGGCCTCGGTGCTGGCCTTCCTGATGATCAAGCTCAACGGCGTCGACCGCGAGGTCGTCGAGAAGTGGCTCTACGTCATCGTCGGGCTCGCCCTGTTCTCCGGCATCCTCGGCACCGGCCACCACTATTACTGGATCGGCGCACCCGGGTACTGGCAGTGGATCGGCTCGCTGTTCTCGACGCTTGAGGTCGCGCCCTTCTTCACCATGGTGATCTTCACCTTCCAGATGACCTGGAAAGCCGGCCGCAACCATCCCAACAAGGCGGCGCTGCTCTGGTCGCTCGGCTGCTCAGTGATGGCCTTCTTCGGCGCGGGTGTCTGGGGGTTCCTGCACACGCTATCCTCGGTGAACTACTACACCCACGGTACGCAGCTGACCGCTGCCCATGGCCACCTCGCCTTCTTCGGCGCCTATGTGATGCTGAACCTCGCCGTGATGGCCTATGCCATCCCCGAGCTGACGAGTCGCGCGCCCTACAACCAGTGGCTCTCGATCGCGAGCTTCTGGCTGATGGTGACGGCCATGTCGGTGATGACCTTCGCGCTGACCTTTGCCGGCGTGGTCCAGGCCCATCTCCAGCGCGTCCTCGGCCAGAGCTTCATGGAGGTTCAGGACCAGATCGCCCTGTTCTACTGGATGCGGCTCGGCTCCGGCGTGGTGGTGGTGATCTCGGCGCTGATGTTCGTCTGGGCCGTTCTGGTGCCCGGACGTGAGCGCAGCGCTGAGCCACTCGCACTCGCCCAACCGGCGGAATGACACCGACGCCCGCCGGTCATCGGGCCGGCGGGCTCTGCCCTCCTGATTGCATTGGACGCTCGCGATGAACATGATCACCCGCCCGCCGATCCCGGCCTTGGCCGACACCATCGACATCCCCGCCTATACAACCTCCGGCAACGAACGCTTCCTGTTCGAGAAGGCTTGGGAGCGGCGCCTGCCGCTGCTTCTGAAGGGGCCGACCGGCTCGGGCAAGACCCGCTTCGTCGCCTATATGGCCGCCAGGCTCGGATTGCCGCTGTTCACGGTCGCCTGCCATGACGACCTTTCCGCCGCCGACCTCATCGGCCGCCACCTGCTCAAGGGCGGCGAGACCGTCTGGGTCGACGGGCCTCTGACGCGCGCCGTACGCGAAGGCGGGCTGTGTTACCTCGACGAGATCGTCGAGGCTCGCAAGGACGTGGCGGTGGTGCTGCACCCCCTCACCGACGACCGGCGCATCCTGCCGCTGGAGCGCACCGGCGAGCAGCTGGCCGCCCCATCCTCCTTCATGATCGCGGTCTCCTATAATCCCGGCTACCAGAATCTGCTGAAGAACCTGAAGCCCTCGACCCGCCAGCGCTTCGTCTCGATCAGCTTCGACTTCCTGCCGCGCGAGCAGGAGATCGCCGTCGTTGCGCAGGAAAGCGGCCTCGACGAGGCCGCGGTCGCACCCCTGGTCGATCTCGCTCGCCGCCTGCGCACGCTGAAGGGGCAGGACATCGAAGAAGGCGTCTCGACCCGCCTCGTCGTCTATGCCGCGAGCCTGATCATCGCTGGCCTGCCCCGGCAGGAAGCCGTAATGGCCGCCATCATCGAGCCGTTGACCGACGAGCCGGAGGTCCGCTCCGGGCTGGCCGAGGTCGCCCGCGCTGTTCTCGCCTAGGAGGCCGCTGTGCTGGACTTCCTCGAACTGGAAGAGACAGTCGGCCGCTTTTGGCACCGTCTGGTCGGCGACACCGCGAGCCTGCCGCATCACCCCCAGGCGGCGGTGACACTGGCCAGCATGGCGCCGGTGCTCGCCGTCTGCTTCCGCGGCTTCGGCGGTGAACCCGGCGTCAGGATAGTCCCGGCCCGCGAGCGTGTGGCGAGCCACCGGCTCAACCTGCGCCAGCGTGTCGGCCTCGGCGAGGAAAGGTTGGCTCAGGTAGTGCGCACGTCGGATACCCTGCAACTGCCGACGCAGATCGCGTTGTTTCCAAAGCCCGGATTGAATCGCGACCTCTATGTCTGGCTCGCCGCCGCCATGGCCGCGGTGCCTCCCGCTCCCGTCAAGCTGGCCGATCCTCTTCGGCGCGACCTCGCCCTGATCGCCGCAGCGCGCGCGTTGGTCGCGACGGTTCTCAAGGCCTTTCCCGGCCTGGTACCAGTTTATCGTCGGCTGGCCGATGCCTTGCTTGCCAGCCGTCGTCGCGAGGGCTTGCCAGCGACAGAGGCAAAAGTGGAGGCCTTGATCTGCGGGCTGTTGCGCGGCGAGGCGGTCGACATGTCCCCGGCGGAATGGCAGGCTGCTGCTCCAGCCGGCTATCTGCCGGCGCTCGGCGTACCACTCTGGCCTTTGGCGAGCGTTGCTGCTCCCGCCCGCTCCCGCCGCCGCGACGAAGATCAGCCCCTGCCACCCTCCGCCAAGGCCGAGGAGCAGATGAAGGCATATGCCGCGAGCCGCGACGAGACGGCCGAGGAATGGCGCGAGCGCAGCCCCTTTATCCTCAACCGCTTCGAGAAGATCCTGGCAATGTCGGAGATGGTCGCCGTTGACCGCCCGTCTGACGATAGCGAGGAGCACGATCCCGAGGCCGCCGACGAACTCGACGACTTGGTGCTGAGCGAGCGCAAGGGCCGTCCGGCCTCGCGCTTTCGCTTCGATCTCGACCTGCCACCGGAGGCGATGGACGAGGCGGCCCTGGCAGGTGTCCTGACGTATCCGGAATGGGATTTCCGCAGCGCATCCTACCGCGAAGACTATTGCAAGGTGATCGCGGCCACGGCCGCGCAGGAACGCGAGCCGCCCGTGCAAGACCCGGCGACGTGCGCGCTTGTACGCCAGGTCCGCCGCCAGTTCGAAGCCCTGCGTCCCTTGCGCGAGCCGCAGCGCGGCCAGATAGACGGCCCTGATCTCGACCTCGACGCGGTGGTGCGCCGCCAGGCCGATCTTGCAGCCGGCGGTTCGGGTAGTGACCGCATCCATCTGGCGAGCCGGCCGCAGGCGCATGACCTCGCGGTGACCACGCTGATGGATGTATCGCTCTCGACCGATTCCTGGTTCGACGACCTGCGCGTGCTCGATGTCGAGAAGCAGGCGCTCACCGTCTTCGCCCATGGGCTCGCCGCCTGCGGCGACCGCCACGAAATCCTGACCTTCACCTCACGGCGGCGCGACTGGGTCCGGATCGAGACGCTCAAGCGCTTCGACGAGACGATGGGGCCGGCGGTGGAGGCGCGCATCGCCGCACTCAAGCCGGGCTACTACACCCGTATCGGCACAGCCATCCGCCATGCCGTGGCCGGGCTAAAGGCGCGGCCCGACCGGCGCAAGCTGCTGCTCGTCCTCACCGACGGCAAGCCGAACGACATCGACCACTACGAGGGCCGCTTCGCCATGGAGGACACGCGCATGGCGGTGATCGAGGCGCGCCGGGTCGGCATCTGCGTCTTTGCGGTGACCGTCGACCGGGAGTCCCGCGCCTATATCCCGCATCTCTTCGGCCGAAACGGCCATGCCGTGGTCTCCAGGCTCGACCGCCTACCCGCTGCCCTGCCGGCGATCTATCGCGCGCTGGCGACTTAAGGAGGCCGATCATGACCGAAGCTCAAATGGGTCTCGTCGTCGCGACACCCGCGATCATCGTCATGGCCCTGCTCTTCTACCGAATGGGGGTGCTGCAGAAGGGTGGGCTGGCTACGGCAGTGCTGGCCTCGCTCGCGATTGCCGTCATCCTCTTTCTCGAACAGTGAGCAGGCCAATTGCTGACTCTTTGAGCCTCGACAAATTGCCCTGAGCCCGGTCCGGCTAGGTTCTTCGACACCCCGCCTTGGGGCCTTGTTGGAGCCTTGAAACATGACCACCCTGCCTCTCGAACCGCTCGACGTGCGCACCATTCCGCCGGTCGTGCGCCACGCCACGATCTTCGGCATCCTGGAGCGACTGGCGCCCGGCGATGCCTTCAGCATCGTCAATGACCACGATCCGGCGCCTCTGCGCCGACAGATGGAGGCGCGGTACCCCGGCACGTATTCTTGGGACTACACCGTGCAGGGCCCCGAAATCTGGCAGGTCGAGATCGGCCGCAAGGAGGCCGGCGACGATGGCCATGACGCCGATTGCGGCGGCCATGACGAAGGTCATACCTGCACCTGCGGTCACTGAAGCGAGACTGGGAGACCGCAGCCATGCCAATGGCATCGCTGTCCCGTTGGACGATGAGCTATTTCGCGGCCGCGCTGGCCTTCCTGCTCGCTGCCGAGGCGCTCGCCGTCGCGGGCGTTGGCTATCCAGCGACGGGCCTGGGCGACCCCGCGACACTCGTCCTCGTCCATGTCGTAGTGATTGGCTGGCTTAGCCTCTCCATGGGGGGCGCCCTGCTGCAGTTCGTACCGGTGCTGGTCTCCCGGCCGCTCGCCTTCCCGCAGCTGGCCTTGCCTGCTCTGATCGCGCTGATCATCGGACTGCTTCTGCTCTGCGGCGGCTTCGCGATACTCGCTGGTTGGGTCGATGGACCCTTGGGCCTGTTGCCGTCGGCGGGTGCGAGCCTGCTGATAGGTTTTGCCCTGCTTGGACTGATGCTGGCGGCTACGCTGCTCAGCGCGCGGCCAGTGACGCTGTTCGCCTCGTTTGTGCTGGCTGGTCTGGCCTGCCTGGCCGTAACGGCGCTAAGCGGCTCGGCCTTCACCGCGATCCTGTCCGGTCAGGGAGGCTGGCTCCTCAACTTCGCAGTTCTCCCGAATGGTGTACCATTCCACGCCTTGCTCGGCCTCGGGGGCTGGCTGGGATTGATCGCCTTCGGCGTCAGCTACCGTCTCTTCGTCATGTTCATGATGGCCCCTGAACCGTCAGCGCGCCGCGTACGTCCGGTACTGCTGTCCGCGGGCGTTGGGCTTAGCATCGCCTTTGCCGGGCTGGTCGCGTCGTTCGCTGGCTTCGAGCCTGGGACCGGATGGGTCATCGCGCCGCTCGCAGCACTTGTTGCGGCGAGCGCGCTTTACGGCCGGGACATCCTCGCCCTCTATCGAGCGCGTCGACGCAAGGCGCTCGAAATCAACATGCTCGCCAGCATCCCGGCCTATGCCTCGCTCGGCCTTGGCACGGTTCTGCTGCCGGTCGCCGTCGCGGCCGGTGCCGCCGAGAGCATCGTCGCAACGCTGGCCTTCCTCTTGGCGTTCGGCTGGCTCGGCGGTTTGACGCTCGCTCAACTCGTGAAGATCGTCTCATTCATGACCTGGCTCGAAACCTATGCGCCACGGCTCGGGCGCGGCCCGGCGCCGCGCGTCGGCGACCTGGTCGCCATGCCGCGCACGGGCTGGTGGTTCGGGCTCTATTTCAGCGGCGTCGCGCTAGGAACCACCGCACTATGTGACGGAACAGCTTCCGGCTTCCGCTGGGCCATGCTTCCCTGTTTGATGGGAACGGCGGGGATCGCCGCGGAACTTATGCGGGTTCGCCGCTTGTCCGAGATCAACGCCAATGCCCGGCCGCCGGCGCATGAACGCCCGTGGCTACTGAGTGCACGCATCGGCTAAAGGAGACCGCCTCATGTCGACCACCGAAACGCCGCTAGCCCGCGAACTTGACGTCCGCCCGCTGCTGCGGGCTGGCGAGGAGCCTTTCCAGGCGATCATGGAAGCCGTGAGCGCATTGGCGCCGGGTCAGCCCCTTCGCCTGATCGCTCCGTTCCGGCCGGTGCCGCTGTTCTCGGTCATGGCCAATCGCGGTTTCGCCGCCAGCGACCGCGCTCTTGATGGTGGCGACTGGGAGGTCCTGTTCACACCCGTCCAAATTCCGGACGAGAGCGAAGGCCTCGCCGTCGGCAGTTCTCTTTCTGCGGTTTTTTGGGGCGAGCCCGTGGCCGAGCTCGATCTCGTCGATCTCGAACCGCCCGAGCCGATGGTTCGAATCCTCGAGGCGCTCGAAGGTCTGCAGCCGGGCGACGTTCTCTTCGCCTTGCTCGCGCGTGAGCCCGTTTTTCTGTTCCCTGAGCTGGCGAAGCGACAGCACGAATGGGCCGGCAATTTCGACGCTTTTGGCACGACCTATCGCCTGCTCGTGCGCCATGGCGGCGGGAGGGCGCACGGATGAGCGCCAACTTGCAGCGCCTCGTCGAGATCGCATTGCGCGACGTGCTCGATCCCGAGATGGGCCGCAGCGTCGTTGACCTCGGCCTTATCTATGCAATCGAAGCGACCCCGGGCGGCTCAGTCGCGATCACCATGACGACCACCACGCGTGGCTGCCCGTTGGCAGGCTTCTTGAAGGAAGCGGTCGCCATGGCTGCCGGAGCGGTGGAGGGTGTCAGGGACGTCGGTGTGACGCTCACCTACGAGCCGGCCTGGGCGCCAGCTATGATCGCCGCCGAATGATTGCGGGTGGCGCAATCGTAAAAGATGTTGTGCTGCAACAAAGAGCGATTTCCCCAATCTCCTAAAGTCTTCACGACCGGTTGATCTCCGGTTGTTTACAAGGAGACAAGCCATGGGCGAAGAGCTCAAACTGACCCGCCGCAGCATTCTGGCGGGAGCGGCGGCAGCCGGGGCAATCGTCCAGGCTGCTTCCGCACCGGCGCAGGCGCAGGCCGTGATGACCAAGGCCACAGCCGCCGATATCGCCAAGCTGCCGCGCGTCAAGGCGAAGCTGGTCGATCCCCCCTTCGTGCAGGTGCATGAGCAGATTGCGACCGGCGGCCCGAAAGTCATCGAATTCGAGATGACAATCCACGAGAAGAAGATCGTCCTCGACGACGCCGGCACCGAGACCTTCGCCTTCACCTTCAACGGCACAGTTCCCGGTCCGCTGATGGTGGTGCACGAGGACGACTATGTCGAGCTGACGCTGATCAACGCCGATACCAACGAGCTGCTGCACAACATCGACTTCCATTCGTCGACCGGTGCGCTCGGCGGCGGGGCGCTGACCGAAGTCAATCCCGGCGAGCGGGTCGTGCTGCGCTTCAAGGCGACGCGGCCGGGCGTCTTCGTCTATCACTGCGCCCCTCCCGGCATGGTGCCCTGGCATGTCACCTCCGGCATGAACGGCGCCATCATGGTGCTGCCGCGCGACGGGCTGAAGGACGGCCAGGGCAAGGCTCTGAAATACGACAAGGTCTATTATGTCGGTGAGCAGGATTTCTACGTGCCGCGCGACGAGAACGGGAATTTCAAGCGCTACGCCAGCCCCGGCGAAGCCCATGAGGACGTTCTGAAGACGATGCGGACGCTGACCCCGAGCCATGTCGTCTTCAACGGCAAGGTCGGCGGATTGACCGGCAAGAACGCACTGACCGCCAAGGTGGGCGAGACCGTGCTGATCGTGCATTCGCAGGCGAATCGCGACACGCGGCCCCATCTGATCGGCGGCCATGGCGACTATGTCTGGGCCACCGGCAAGTTCCGCAATCCGCCGGAGCGCGACCTAGAGACCTGGTTCATCCCCGGCGGCTGCGCAGGAGCGGCGCTCTACACCTTCCTGCAGCCGGGCATCTACGCCTATGTCAACCACAACCTGATCGAGGCCTTCGAACTCGGCGCGGCCGGACATTTCAAGGTCGAGGGCGAGTGGAACGACGACCTGATGAAGCAGGTGCGGGGACCGGCCGGCATCTGACCATTCCCAGCCTCCCGGCCAGCCGGCGTGGAGGCTCTTTTCCCGACAGGGATTCCAACCATGGCCACCACGCTGCGTCTATCGCTGCCGGGGCTGACGACTTCGTTCGGCCTCATGTTCATGGCAGGCGCCGCCGCTCTCCTGCTCGCCTTGCCCGCGCATCGCAATGCGCCGACCTTTCCCTTGCCGCAGACGGCGGTCGTGCCGCCCACGACGCTGCTGCACCGCCTCGACGGTGAGTACAGCCGTGCCGGCCGCCCCGTCGATGCGCCGCGTGTTGCGATCGAGATCCGCGAGCCTTTGGAGATCATGCGATATCAGGTGAGCGCTGCCGACTACGCGCGCTGTAGCGCGGCCGGTGCCTGCAAGCGGCTCGACACGCCGGCGTCACGCGGCGACCTGGCTGTGACCGGTGTCAGCCATGCGGACGCGGCCGACTACGCCCACTGGCTGTCGCAGGAAACCGGAGCGGTCTGGCGTCTACCCACGGATCGCGAATGGGCCCAGGCCGCCGGTTCGCGCTTCGTCGACGATGCGCGCGGCTTGAGCGGTGGCGAGACCAATCCGGCATTGCGCTGGCTCGCCGATTATGAGCGCGAGGCCAACCGCAAGGCGGCCAGCAATCCTGCCCCCCGTCCTGTCGGCAGCTTCGGCGCCAACGAGTACGGTGTCTACGATATCGCCGGAAATGTCTGGGAATGGACGCAGACCTGCCTGCGCCGCGTTTCGCTGGACGCGGCCGATCGCACGATCGGCGAGACCAGCAATTGCGGCATCTATATCGTCGAGGGCCAGCATCGCGCTCCGATGACGTTCTTCATTCGCAATCCGAAGGCAGGCGGGTGCTCGGTTGCCACGCCACCTGACAATCTCGGCTTCCGGCTGGTGCTTGAGCGGAGTTGGCGCGATCGGCTACCGGCGAGCATCAATCGGCTGCTGCCAACATGAACGTCGGGGTCGACCGCCGCAGCCTCACCGGCGCCCAGCCGGCATCCGAAGGCGGCATGGAGCTTCTGCTCTGGATCCTCCTCTGGAGCGAACTCGTCGTCTTCGGCGCGCTGCTCGGTGCTTTCCTGTTTTTCAGTGCTCTCGACCCATCTTCATTAGCGACGCTGCGCCGAGCCCTGGACCTGAACCTCGCCGGTATTGCGACGGCCGTGTTGCTGACCAGTGGCTTCTTCGCAGCCTGCGCCGCCTTGGGCCACCGTCCGCGTCGCAATCTCGTCGTGGCAGCTCTCGGCGGCTTTGCCTTCAGCGGACTGAAGATAATGGCCTTCGTCCATGAATTGCCGGCGCTCAGCGAGATGGAAGGACGGCTCGCCGAGCTCTACCCGCTCATCGTCGGCTTCCATTTCGCACATGTGCTGTTCGTCGCCGGCCTGCTGCTGCTCGTCGCCTGGCGGCCAGTGCCGTGCCATGTCGCCACCGTCGCGACTGTCTGGCACCTGATCGACCTGGTCTGGCTGCTGATCCTCCCCGTCATCTATTTGGGTTGAGATGCTGTCTTCCCGCGGACTGTCGTTTCCTGCCGTCCTTATCGCCCTGCTCGTCGCGACGGGCCTGAGCCTGTTTGCGGCCTCCCATCTTCCGGCCGGACTGCGGGGATCTGCCATCGCCATGCTCAGCCTGGCAAAGGTCGTCCTCGTGGTGCTGGGCTTCGTGCGGCTGCAGCGAGAGAGCCGTGCAATGGCCGGAGCGCTGATCGGCTACGCCGCACTCCTCTGCCTGCTGGCCGGCGTCAGGATTGCGTTCGCAGGGGTATCGTGACGCACTTGAACGGCTGCCACGATTAAGGTCTTATCCTGCGTCGGCCGACCGCGGCCGCATGCCGACCCTTTCCAAGCCGGACGTAGGAAGACAACATCGTGGCCATGGATCGGAGCGTGTTTCGCAGTATTCCGCTCTTCGCGGCGATGAGCGATGTGCAGCTCGATCGCATGACCGCACAGGCGAGCGGGCGTCGGATTCCTCAAGGCGAGGCAGTCTTCGAGCAGGGGGGCCCGGCCAAGGCCTTTTATCTACTGTTGCACGGGCGACTGAAGGTGACGCAGGTCACCCGGGATGGCCAACAGATTATTGTGCGCGTCGTCCACCCCGGAGACCTCTTCGGGTTCACGCGCGCACTGGGGCGCCATGATTATCCCGGCACGGCAACCGCTGCGGTCGATAGCCTCGTGGCTGCGTGGCCGACCGAATCCTGGGACGATTTCGTCGAAGAGAATCCGCATCTCGCCATGAACGCGATCCGGACAATTGGCCAGCGCCTGGACGAGGCTCATACCCGCATCCGCGAGATGTCGACCGAAGAGGTCGAGCGCCGCGTTGCCCACGCCGTGCTGAGACTGGTTGACCAAGCAGGAAAACGCGACGCGACCGGGATGCGTATTGATTTCCCGATCTCGCGGCGCGACATCGCCGAGATGACCGGGACGACACTGCACACAGTCTCCCGCATTCTCAGCGCGTGGGAGTCGCAGGGACTGGTCGAAGGCGGCCGCCAAAAGCTGGTGGTCTGCGATGCCGCGTCACTGAAGCGGCTGGCTGAGAACGTATAATCGGCAGTGCCGGCCACACTCAAAGCACGAAAGCGGTATGTGGCGTCGGAGCATATCGAGATCTCTTCTCACGGGTCTCTTTTGCGCACGTTTCAGGGATGAATCAGTAGGCCTCAGGGAGCGGACTCGCTCACACGGTTTCTAGGCTTTTCCGGAGGCGGGCAGGCCGCTTCAATGAGGCCGAACGTCTCCCGGATCGCATAGCCGAGACCCTAGAACGAGTTGACGCGATCGGCAGGGCCTTCGGTGTGTTGGGCAACAACGGCAACCTACATGAGCTTAGGCAGGACTTGTTGCTGCTGTCGCAACCCGAGGACGGGCATGACCGAGGCTGGCGCGCAACATCACGGCAAGCGTGATCGTGCGGAAAGCGCCCGCGGTGCAAGCGAGGATCTAGAAGCTAACCTTCACGAGCGGCGTGGCGGCCAAGACCGCGTCTTCGGGAAAGCCATCCTTCCCCGGGGCGCGCGATATTCTCGCTTCGGGCGCTAGAACAGCGGCTTACAGACGAGGTTGAAGGACGACGCGTAGAGTTCATCGTCCTCGCTGACGTCGATCGTCGTTTCGCCGGTAAGCCGGTCAATGATGATGACCGTGACCTGACCATTTATGTTCAGGAACGTTTGCAAGCGCCCATTGTTTTTTGTTGCGATCGGATGGGAGTTCTTGCTCCAGAGGACCATATTGCGGTCCTCGAGGACCGTCAGATCCAAGTCCTTCAATTCCCGCTCGGCAGGCTTGGACCAAGTGCGATTGAACAATTGCTCTTTGCCGCTGCAAAGCAGCCGAACAGGGTCGCCTTCGGCTGATGCGAGCTGGGATAAACACATGCCGGCAAGGCCTAGGATGGGCAGAACCACAGCAGGGCGCATGGGCTCCAAATAGCGCGCCCATTGTCGTCGATCAACGTGATCGGGGCGGATGCATCTCAAAACTCCGTCTCTGCGTCTGAGGCTCCAACACATCGGTGGCGCGCGCCCGCTGAAGAATTGCCCAGGAGAAACGGCGGAGATGCGGCCTGATCGGGGAGCTAAAGCGAGACAGCCTGCCCTCGATGGCCTCGCGCACAATCATTGTTCAGCTTCTCAGCTTGATCTCTCGGCTACGAACCGACTTCATCCAAGCCGGTAAGTTGTTTGAGACCGGTCGGCGTGCGCGTGGAGCCGATTGTAGTTATGTCTCTTCCGGCGCCTTTTTTGAAACGCTTCTGCTTACGGGCCAGCGCTCGAAGCTCATCCACTCGTTGCCTGCTGGCGTCGACAAACTGAGCGTGGTTGCGCTCACCTTCTTGCGTGAGCGCAACCGAAACATGCTTCTTCGAAGTCGGTTGCGCCTGCCCCGGCGATTGTGATGACCGATCAACCAATTTCAATATCCGATATTGTTGCCGGCGGGGCAAACCCACCTCGCAGCCGTCGTCGCTTAGTCCGAGCTAGCCCCCGTCGACAAGCTCATTTGCTGGTTCTAATGCCGCCTGACACTGGGGACCGGGGACACTCATGCCGCCGCGGCTCGATCAGCTTGGCTGCGTGGGCGCCTTCGCGCCAAGGCGCGGCCCCGTCAGTACCTGCCAGTAGGCTGCCGTGAAGATAAGGAATCCCAGTGACCAGCCAAGCCCGGCGATGTGGAGCAGCGCGACTGGACCATGGCCCAGCGCCGAGCAAATCCGCGCTACCGTGCCGATGATGACCAGCACGTAGCAAAGCTGGGTCGCGATCGTGGCGACAAGTGGTCGGCTGGTATGGCCGAGGCTGGCGCGTGACATTACGGCGAGCGTCATGATGCCGAAGGCGCCGGCGGTCCAGGCATGAAGGCCGGCGGCGGGCGCCAGCATACCGGCGCCCGCCGCCGCCGTCAGTGCGAAGCCCAGTGGCACAAACAGATAACCGACGTGCAGAATGACGAGCAGGGGGTTGCGCCAAGTGCGATCCCCGGCCCAACGAGCAAGCCTGAAGAGGTGAAGGCCGGCAGCAACCGCCAAGGCGACACCAGTCGCGCGAGCTTCGGGCAGAGCCACCCAAAGTGAGAGAACGGCGGCGCTCACCGCCAGGACGATTTTGTCGTAGAGGCCGAATGGAATCGGCATCCGCCCTTGACGACGATGCGCCAGCCAATTGCGCGTGAAGCTCGGCACGATGCGCCCCGCGACCAAAGCGACTAGCAGGAGAACGACCGCGATGGCGAAGCGGCGGGAGAAGTCGGTGCTGCCCGCGAGCCGGGCCTCCAAATGGAACGCTAGATTGGCCATCATCAGCAGCCCGATCAGAACGACGACCTTGAGATTGCGCCAGTTGCGCCCCGCCACGATCTCCCGTCCCGCGGAGCCGGCGAGCAGCAGGAGGAAAAGCGCATCGATCGACATGGCCAGCCGCCAACCGATCACGGCCGATGACGCGACCGCGATGCGGCCCGCGAGCCAGGCAACGACGAGGACCAGAAGCGGCTTGCCCTGAACGGGTAGGCGGCCGGTCCAGTTGGGGATAGCCGTCAGCAGGAAGCCGCCGATCGCGGCAGCCTGATAACCGAACAGCATCTCATGAATATGCCAGTCCACGGGAGCAAAAGCGGTCGGTATCGCGATATGGCCAGTGACGACGAGCAGCCAGACCAGGATCGTGAGCCCGGCCTGTAGAGCGGCTAGAAGAAAGAAAGGTCGGAAGCCATAGGACAGCAAAGCAGGTCCCTCATAAGCGCGCAACCTCGGTATGGGTGCCATCAGATTCGTCCCTTCGGCCGGCTTTTGTCCTGCCGGTCTCGATCACCGGATTAACAAGGCTGACGCGCCTTGGCGGCGCCGCACCGACGGCACTCAATTCGGACTGGTCATCAACAATCAGCGTCCTGGATGCCTGTGCCGCCGTGTGGATCGCAGCACTGCAACAATAGCGGCCTAAGCGCGGAGCCAAGTTGCGGAAACGCAAATCCGAGGATACTGGGAGAAGCTCCCGCAACCTGGGATCAGAGTTCGCGCAAGGCGGCCGCACCCGCCTCTGCGCTGCGTGCGATCTCAATGAAGAGAAGTGCCAACTCCTCGAAGACGCTGCGATCGTTCTCGGCCTCGCTCAATGCATCGAGCTCCGACAGGAACACCAGCAGCGCAGAAATCCGCTCCTTGTGATCCCGTGCGGTCGTGAGTTGCCGCCGCCATTCGCGCCGACGTTCGAGTTGGTCAAAGCGATCAAGCGCGCCGTCCAGCGTCTCCCGACAGGTGCAATTTAGTTCTTCAGGCCGCAGCACTCGTCGGAGCCGGCCTATCAGCTCGCTTGCCGATGTCGGTGGAGCGCTGTGCTCATGAGAATTGCTCGTTCCGTTACTTCGCCCGCCATCCATGACCGGCTCCTTCCGCCCTACAGACGCGATTGATTGCATTCTCGCCTAGATTTCGGCCGCCACACGAGCGTGACCCGGGGCCCCATACAGGAAGCCGTTGGCGAGCGGCACGTCAGGATAGACCGTTCCAAGGCGACGCTCGGCCTCCTCCGGATCGAGCCGCTCATCGGCCACGTCGCGGAACAGCCTCGCGACTGCGACCATCTCGCAGTCCTGCGGCGAAAGCCTCAGCGAGGCGACGCCTGCCGCGCGCAGCGCCGGAATGTCCCGCAGCAGGCTGGCCGAGGAATGCGACAGGGTCTGCACGCCGTTGACCGAGAGGAAGCCGGCACCATCCAGCGTCTCAACTGGCATGCCGTCGGGATCCTGTTCGCAGACGAAACGGCAATTGTCCTTGGTCAGCTTGTGGGCGCGAGCATGATAGCAACGCGCCGAGATCGCGAGCGGCACCCTGCCGAAAGCGAAGACCTCAATGGCAAGCTGGGGTAATGCGGTGGCGATGGTCTTGACTGCTGACAGTGGCAACTCTGGCGGCAGGCAGATGCGTGTCGCGCCTCGCCGAGCCAGAAAGCCCGCTGTGCCTTCATTATAGACGTTGACGAAAGGGCCGGCTGCAAAGGGCCGCTCGCCAAGCGAGGCAAGGCAGGTCAGATCGTTGATCTCGACGTCGGCCTCCTCGGTCTGCATCAGTTCGCGCGTCTGGCGGCGCTCGCGCGGCAAGGAGACCAGGATCAGCGAGGCATGCAGCACCCGCTTGCCGGCCGCCTCCAGCCGTTCGACCACGGCAGGGATGTAGTCCTGCTTGAAGGGGGTGCGCTTCGAACAAACCGCCTCGCCGACCACCACCGTGTCGACCGGCGCCTCATCCGCGATCCGGTAATGGAAATCGCGCCAGCGTTCCGGCGCCCAATGATAGAGGACCGGGCCGAGAGTGAGCTGCATCGCCGCTATTCCTTTCTTGGATCCCGGCCGCTAGCGCCAGGTCTTGCGATAGGCGCCGACCGTGCTCGCCTGTCCTTCCGCCAAGGCGCCGAGGCCAGCTCCTGCGGCGCTACGACCTTCGTCGAGCGCAGCGAGTATTTTTCGGAAGGAGCGGACGACGCGGGCGATATAGGCGCGGCCGCGCTGGCGCCCCTCGATCTTGAGAGCGGTCACGCCGGCTTGGCGCAGAGCTGGCAGCATGGTTGCGGCATCGAGGCTCACTGGCTCCTCGAAGATGTAGCCGGAGCCCTTCGGCGTCGCGAAGCGGCCCTTGCACAGGGTCGGGTAACCGGCCGGCTCGTCCTTGCCGAAGCTATTGATGGTGAAGCCACCAAGGGTCGAGACAGTCCGACCTTCTCGTTCAGCATAGGCGACATGGGTTGCCGGCGAGCAGACGCCGTTCATATTCGGTGACTGGCCCGTGGCGTAAGAGGAGAGCGAACAGCGACCCTCCTCCATCACGCACAAGCCGCCGAAGACGAAAACCTCGGTCTCGCAACCGCTCTCGCGTATAATCGCTGCGATCTCCGGCACGCTAAGCACACGTGGCAGCACGACCCGTCGCGCACCGAAGCCCTCGGCATAGAAGCGGATTGCGTCTGGGTTGGCCGCTCCGGCCTGCACGGAGACGTGCAGCCTCTGATCGGGGTGGCGGCGCGCGGCATAGTCGAGCGTCGCGAGATCGGCCAAGATCAGGGCATCGGCCCCGGCCGCGACGGCGTCATCGATCGCCGCTTGCCAGAGTCCGAAGGAACCGGCCCGCGCGAAGGTGTTGATCGCGACCAGCACCTTGACGCCATGGCGGTGCGCAAAGGCGATGCCTTTGCGCAGCTCTTTGCGCGAGAAATTGAGACCCGGAAAATTGCGGGCATTGGTCTCGTCGCGGAATCCGCAATAGACGGCGTCCGCTCCCGCCTCCACCGCCGCTTCGAGGCTTGCCGGTGTCCCGGCCGGGCAGATCAGCTCCACGCCGGATCCTCCGATGCACCCGGTCGCGCACGCATCCGCTCGCGCAGGACATCCGCCAGACGCGCGCCGACAGGCCCGAGACCACCGAACAGGAGCGCACCGAAATCGAGGCGGGCATCGTCGATGGCGTTGCGCAGCGCGAGCGCGGCAGAGACGTCGCCCTCCACCCAGAGCACCCGCGAGAAGAACAGGGCGTCACCGTCGAGCGTCCCTTCCACCATGCCGATCAGCCCTGCCAGCGGGCCGCGGATGCTGGCGTCGAGCCCGGCCGGCAATTCGCGAACGGCACGCGCCAGCGGCCGGCGCGGCTTCGGCTCCAGCACGAAGGCGAACGGCACATCGATCGGATCGATGCCGAACCGCTTCTGCGCATGCTCGCCAAGACGATCGTAAAGATCGGGATGGGCACGGCCGATACGGGCGAGCAGCAGGGCCAGAGCCGGCTGTAGCGGCCCGAGCGGAAACGGTGCGACCACCCGCGACAGCCACTGCGGCAACCGCGGCGTCACCGCGTGCAAATCTGTCATCTCCGGTTCCGGCATCGCTGACCTCCTGTGCGCGTGAGAGTAGGGCGGAAGCTGACGCGCTCGTTGTTCCCGCGCAAAGACGACTGGGAATGAAGCGAGGATGGTCCGGCAACTGGAGCCTCTGCCCTTGCCGATCCGCGACCTGCCCCGTTTTCGCGACCTCAGCGCGTTCCTCGCCCATCTCGCCGCCGCCGGACAACTTAGGCGGATCGCGGAACCCGTCAGCGTCGTGCACGAGATCACCGAGATCCACCGCCGCGTCATGGCCGTCGAGGGGCCAGCGTTACTGTTCGAGAGGCCTGTGCAGTCGAACGGCGCGGTTTCACCGGTCCCGCTGCTCACCAATCTCTTCGGGACGGTGGAGCGCGTCGCCTGGGGGCTGGGCATCCGCCCCGACAACCTGCCGGCGCTCGGCCGAACACTCGCCGAGCTGCGCGAGCCCAAGCCGCCGCGCGGGCTGGCCGAAGCCTGGCAGGCTCTGCCGCTGGCGCGCGCCGCGCTGTCGATGCGGCCGCGCCAATCGGGACGCGCGCCGGTGCAGGATCTGGTCTTCCGGGGCGATGCCATCGACCTGGCCGCCCTGCCGGTGCAGCTCTGCTGGCCGGGCGAGCCGGCGCCGCTGATCACCTGGCCGCTGGTGTTGACTGCGCCGCCCGAGCCCTCGGCCGAAGACGAAAGCAATCTCGGCGTTTACCGCATGCAGGTGCTCGGCCGCGATCGCGCCATTGTGCGCTGGCTCGCCCATCGCGGCGGGGCGCGGCATCACGCACAATGGCGTCGGCTCGGCCGCGAGATGCCGGTCGCGGTCGTGATTGGCGCCGATCCGGCGACGATCCTCTCGGCGGTGCTGCCTTTGCCGGAGACGGTTCCCGAGCTGCGCTTCTCCGGCCTGCTGCGCGGCGAGCGGCCGGTGCTTGTCCCTTGCGTCAGCGTTCCTCTGTCGGTGCCCGCCGAGGCCGAGATTGTCATCGAAGGCCTCGTCTCCCCGGATGAGACGGCGCCGGAAGGCCCTTATGGCGACCACACCGGTTATTACAACGCGGTCGAGCCCTTCCCGGTGATGAAGGTCACGGCAGTGACGATGCGGCGAGCGCCGCTCTATCTCTCGACTTTCACCGGCCGGGCACCGGACGAGCCCTCGCGCATCGGCGAAGCCCTCAACGTGCTGTTCCTGCCGTTGTTGCAACGGCAATTCCCCGAGGTGGTCGATGTCTGGTTGCCGCCGGAAGCCTGTTCCTACCGGATCGCCGTCATCGCCATCGCCAAGCGATATCCGGGCCAGGCGCGCCGGCTCATGCTCGGCCTGTGGTCGTCGCTGCCGCAGTTCAGCTACACCAAGCTCGTTATCATTGTGGACGCCGACATCGATCCGCGCGACTGGGCGCAGGTGATGTGGGCGGTCGCGACCCGCTCCGATTCCAGCCGCGATCTCGTCAGCGTCACCGACACGCCGATCGACTATCTCGACTTCGCGTCGCCGAAGCCAGGGCTAGGCGGCAAGCTCGGCATTGACGCCACCAACAAGCTATCGCCGGAGACCGATCGCGAATGGGGTCGGCCAATGGCGATGGATCCGGCTGTCAGTGCCCGGGTCGACGCGCTCTGGCCCTCGCTCGGCCTAGCCACCCCGTCCGGATCTCAATTATGACCCAACCCGTCCGCGTCATCGTCGGGATCAGCGGCGCCTCTGGCGCGGCGATCGGGCTGCGTGTGCTGGAGCGGCTGTCCGAGACACGCCAGATCGAGACGCATCTCGTGATCTCGGCCGCGGCTGAACGGACGCTCGCCAGCGAGATCGATCAGGACGCCCCAGAGCGGGCACGGGCGCTAGCCTCCCATTGCCACGATCATCGCGATATCGGCGCGAGTATCGCCAGTGGCTCCTTCCACACCGCCGGCATGATCGTCGCACCCTGCTCGATGCGCAGCCTTTGCGCCATCGCCTTTGGCCAGCTCGGCGATCTCCTGACCCGCGCCGCCGATGTTCAGCTCAAGGAGCGGCGCCGGCTCGTACTGGTGGCGCGAGAAAGCCCGTTGCATCTCGGTCACCTGCGGGCGATGGCCCAGGTCACGGAATACGGCGCGATCGTCACGCCACCCGTACCCGCCTTTTACCTGAGGCCGCGCGACATCGGGGCGATCGTCGATCAGATCGCGTTGCGCGCCATCGGACTGCTTGACCTCGACCTCGAGGCGTTACCGATCATCGAGTGGCAGAGCGGTCAAGCGTGACGACCACGAATGGCTGCGCTGCCTGCGCGAGCCAGCCCTTTCGAATCTTCTTCGTCCTAGCGGCAGGCACTGCAGCGGCGGGCGTGCTGCCATGGCTCATCGGGGGCTGGCCGGTTGGCCTGACCGCCGCGGTCTGGCATCGCGAGACGCTTTTATTCGGAATGGTGCCAGCGGTATTGGCTGGCTTCGTCCTGACCGCGCTGCCGCGCTGGACCCGGTCCCCGCCTGTCCCAGAGCGCGTTGTGCGCGTCCTTATGGCGCTTTGGCTGGCAGGGCGGCTGGTGCATCTCTGGTCGCCCGGGGTGGCCGCTCCCATCGGAGCCAGTTTCCTCCTCACTGTCGCGATGCTGGTGGCCGTGCGTGTGGTCAAGGCCGGCGGCATGCGGGAAATCAAGGTCGTTTTTCTCCTCATTCTCCTCGCTACGGCGGCGGCTGCGCCCGATGTCATGCCAGCAGATTTTCGACTCCGGCTCGCGTTGGCTGCGATCCTTGGCCTTATCGCTGTGATCGGCGGCCGTATCGCGCCCGCGCTGACAGCCTCGTATTCGGCACTGCGAGGAGCGCAATTTGGCCGGCGTTGCCTCGCTCCGCCGAGGTCGCGGCTGCTCTCTCACTCATCATCGCAATCGGGCTCTGGTGCTTCGACGCTGACGGCCAAGGGCCTGCGAGCCTGGCAGCAGCGGTGCTGCAGGCGGCCCGCCTGCTCGTCTGGCGGCCTTGGCGCGTCACCGGCCAGCCGGGGCTTGTGGCAATCCATCTCGCCTATGCGTGGATCCCGCGGGGCCTCGGGTTGAACGTGTTGCGCAGCGCGGGACTCGGCGTCGGCGACAACGCGGTCCTTCATGCTTGGGCGGCGGGTGCCATCGGCGCCATGTGCCTGGCGGTCATGGCGAGCATGGCCCGACGGCAATCGCGCCAGGCGTTTTCTCGTCCGGCTGGTTCACTGGCGATGTTCTTCGCCGGCGTTGGCGCAGCACCGTTGCGGCTGCTGGCTGAGCTCGGCATGCCATTTCAGCTGCAGCTTGCAGCACTGTGCTGGAGTTCGGCCTTCCTGCTCTTTGTCGCGTCTTACCAGCGGTCTCTCGGACTGGCACGATGAGAGCGGCTTAAACGGCGCGGCTGTACTGCCGCTGTTGCTGGTCGAGATGCGCGTCGAAGACTGAGGCGACCTTGCGGACCAATAGGCGGGCATTCTCGGGCAGGAGCACGCGACTACCGTCAAAGGCCACGAGGCCTTCCTGTGCCAGCAGCTCAAGCTTGCGTCGCGAGAGCGAGAGCACCTGCGCATCGACAGCGTGCTGCGCGCAGACCGCATCGATGTCGACGGTAAGATCGCACATCATCCGCTCGATCAGTTCAGCCCGGAGACGATCCTCGGGCGTCAAGCGATAGCCTCTTCGGGTCGGTAGCACGCCGTCGGCGATCCGTTCGGCATAGCGACCGATGACGACTTCGTTCTGGATATAGCCTTGGGGCAGCTTGCCGATCGCGGAGGCCCCGAATCCAATCAGCGCCTCGCAAGGGTCGGTCGTGTAGCCTTGGAAGTTTCGACGGAGCCGCCCCTCCGACAGAGCCCGCGCCATTGGGTCGTCTGGGAGGGCGAAGTGATCGAGCCCGATGCGGACATAGCCCGCCTCGGTGAGTAGGCGCGCCATGAGCTCGGCCTGCTCGTGCCGGGCCTCGCCGTCCGGCAAGTCCGCCGTCGCGATACGGCGCTGGTGCTTCTTGAATTCCGGCACATGTGCATAGCCAAAGATCGAGAAGCGATCGGGCCGCATCGTCAGGCACTGCTCGACGGTGTCGAGGCAGGATTGCAGTGTCTGCTTCGGCAGTCCGTAGATCAGGTCGAAGCTGACTGCTGCAATCCCGGCGTTGCGCAGGCCGGTCGTCACGGAGGCCGTCTGCTCAACGCTTTGGATGCGATTGATGGCCTTCTGGACCACAGGATCGAAGCTCTGCACGCCTAGGCTGGCGCGATTGACCCCAGCCGCAGCCAGTGCCGCCGTCATCGGCGGTTCGAGCCGGCGTGGGTCGATTTCAACGGCGATCTCCGCGTCCGAATGAATTGGGAAACGCTGCCGCAGCAACGCGACGAGGGCGACGAAATCCGCTGGTTCAAGGATGGTTGGGGTGCCGCCCCCGAAATGGACATGGCGCGCGTCGAGCGGAGCGGAAAGCGCCTCGGCTACCAGCGCGATCTCGCCGCGCAGCGTTGCCAGATAATCGATGACCGGGCCGTCTCGCAGCGCTACCGTGGTGTGACAGCCGCAGTACCAGCACATCGAGCGGCAGAAAGGGACGTGCAGATACAGGGACGTCGGGGTGCCTCGCGCCAGCGAGTTGAGCCAGCCCGCATAGAGAGAGCCATCCATCTCCTGAAATTGAGGAGCGGTTGGATAGCTCGTGTAACGAGGAAGACGCTCGTCCGCGTATGCTGAGGCGTTCATAATCTGGTCGGGCCAACTCTTATGGGAATAATCCCGGGGGCCGGTCAAAGGCAGCATGTTTCCAGCAACCGCCACGATGTGATCGTGACGGTGGTCGGAACGGCAGGTCCTACTTTGCTGCCACTGTCAGAGTGGCGAGCTTATCGAACAGGCCAGCGAAGACCTGCTTCGCTTTGCCGGGATGAGTCGCAGCCTTGGCCTGGTCCAAATTTGGGGCGTCGCCGACAACAACCATCGCTACCATGCCCATCCCGTAATGGGGCTTGCACTTGTAGCCATAGACACCCGGCTTGTCGAAGGTGACGGCAACTTCTTCGCCGATCTTGCCGACGACGGCCTGCGCCCCTTCGGGCAGCATTGCCTCGACGGTTTCGACGTTATGGCCCTTGTCGGTCGGCACGAACCGAACGGTGTCGCCGGGTGCAATTTTGACAACGGCAGGCTCAAACACCATCACACCTTCCGTGCCCTTGTTGAGCATCTTGATCTGGACTTCGGCTGCTTGGGCAATGCCAGCCATACCAAGCCCCGCCACGAGGGCGCCGAGCATCATGAATTTGCGCATTGTGGTCTCCTATTGAACTAATTCCGCGAGCCGCATTCAGCTCTCGGGGAGCGTGATACGCCCGGTCGCCGGGTCGCAATTTGATCTTTCGCAAAGAAGATCGCGGTCGGCGTGCTTGGCCTCAGCCGACTGACTGGACCGACAAATTCGGCGTGTCGAAGGCGCCGCGTGAAGAGGCCATGCGAAGCGTCGGCTCCTCCGCAGAAGCCGTCGAAAAGGAACTGCGCCGGAGCGGGTTGGGCGGAGATCCCAAGCAGTGAGCGCAACCATCGACATTCGCCGCGAAGGCGATAACTGGGTCATCGAGGGCGGATCAGTTCGCATCCAGATCACCAAGCCCGCTGAAGGCCTGGTCGAGCGCTTCGTTGAAGACTGGGCTTCAGGGAAGAAGCTGGCCCCCGGAACAGATGGATCGTTGGATAGCGAGGTTCCCCGGAAGCGGCGAATCTGACACCGACGCGCTATGCCCTATCCACCGGACAACCCGCCTCATGTCTTCTCCGTCCTTGCCGGTCGCGAGGTCTCGACCTGGTCGGAAGAGTGGAGGCACGAATGCGAGGTGCGGTTTCTAGCGGGGCTTCCTTTGACACAGCGAAATGACGCGCTCGATGGAAGCCCAGGCAGTATGAAGTACAAGCGAGGCGAGGGGGCTGTGGCCGCTCTGCGCCGCGAGATCGAGCGCTATGGTGTGCTGAAGAGCAGGCCCTGACCGGAACGCTAAGCCTTCGGCTACCGTTCCGAGCGTCATGGGTCCGATGGCGATCAACGATGAAGATGGGCTAGCAGCTGCTCTGAAACGGGCCCAGGATTTGCTCGGCTTCGCCGCAGGCAGTGCCGAGGAGCATGAGTTGGTCGAGATCGAGTACCAGCTCCAGCTTTATGCTTCACTTCTATGGGCTATGGCGCATCAAGCGAACGATAACTGGCCCCGCCGCTAGTCGATGTGGAAGATTGCCGCCTCATCCGCTTCCTCGCGCAAACCTTTGTAGGAGGCATGTCGCAGTTTCCGTCTACGGTCCAGCCACGCAGCGCAATCTCCGCGATTAACTCAGGTCTGATCCAGCGATAGGTACGCTTCCGACCCGTCATTGCGACGACAGGTTTGGGAACGAGCAGCTTGTCCATCTGCTTGCGCAGGGCGGTGCCGCTCGTGCGATTGAAGCCAGTGCCGACCCCACCGACGTAGACCAGCTCATTGCCCCTGCGTGCAGCGAGGAGCAGTCGCCCGATACCCCCCAACGCTGCCGTCGAAGGCTCATAGCCAATGATAGCGAAGCTCTCGGCCTGAATGCATTTGATCTTGAGCCAATCACCGCCTCGGCCGGATTGATACGGCGCGGAGCGACGTTTCGCGATGATCCCCTCGAGGCCCAAACGATGATGTCGCCGACAGAGTTCCCGAGAACGACGTAGGGGTACGGGGCCGGTCAATGCGCGTTATGTGGAGGAACTGGTCCACCGGTCGCCAGTTGACCTCCTGACCGGGTTAGGCCGGTCCTCCCAAACCTCAAACCCGAGATTCCCCGGTGTCGCTGGGGAGCCACCTATGGAGAGAGATATGGCTAGCAACAATTTTGCAGACGATCCGAAGAAGGCCTCGGAGGCTGGCAAAAAGAGCGGCGAAAACAGCCACCGTGACCAGCAGTCGCAGCAGTCGTCGGACCGGTCCCAGTCTGGCTCGGATAACAATCAGCGCGGCGGGTCTGGCAATTTCGCCAACGACCGGGAGCGCGCCTCCGAAGCCGGCCGAAAGGGCGGTCAGTCCTAGCAACTAGCGCGCTTCGTTGAGTGCGAATTGGGTGGGCGGGTCCTTCGGGGCTCGCCCTTTTCTTGCGGCGTTCGCTTGCATGTTCGATGGGGCAGGCCGCGGCGGCTACACTCTGCAATACGGCAAAAGCCCGACCCCACCTGGCAGGGTCGGGCTCCTCACCAGGCGAGCACCCGCTGGGCAGCGACGGGCTCACCGGGGCGGATAGGATTGCGTTCCCTTATCGCTTCGCCGTAGCGGCAGCGTCCTCCAAGCTCAAAAATCTCGAGGTTACGGAGGGCAGGTTTTCGCCCAGCCATGTGGCCATGGCCATTTCCTCGGTCAGAATTCGCTGGCAGACCGCGGCGGTCTCCTGATCCCCGCATGCTTCCGCCGTGGCGATAAGGACCTTATAGGCTGCAATTTCCATGTACTCGAAGGTATAGCTGGCCATCGAACCCTGATTTCGTCATCCATGACGGCGCCGCCGAGCCCCTGACCCATCGCGGCGAACTTGCCCATCAGATCCTTGAGTGTGGATGTGTCCCCACCCCGCCGTTCGATGCACGATTGCAGCATGTCGCTCTGACGGCGGGTTTCCGCCAGATGCTCCTCGATCTTTCCCTTCAGATCAGGATAGCTCTCGATGCGGCTGGCCTGAGCCGTCAGCATGGTTTCAGCCTGCTTTTCCATGGCGTGAGCATCCCGCAGCCATACAAGAAGTCTGTCTTCCTTCGTCATTGGATCCTCCTTTGCCATGTGAGAACGGAACGAGCCTCGAAAGCGCGGGTTCCGGCAGGGAAACGGGTGATTGACCGAGTAAGCCGCGGTTCCAGGGGCAGCCGGCCTCAGGCTGATCCCGTAATGCATACGGCGTAGCTGCAGTGATGGAAGTTCAGCGAGGTCAAGCTTGCTAATGATCCTGGCGCCAGGAACCTTCGTGAAATTCTGAGCGTTGCCACAGCACCGTTCATAAAAAAGGGGCTGAAAATGCGTTCCATCCTTCTGTGGCTCGTCGGCGTGCCGATCCCCATCATTATCTTGCTGTGGTTCTTCATGCGGTAGCGGGGTGGCGCAATCGAGCGCCAGAAGCCCGTATTGGCCACGCCTTGCATGCGCCTGCGGTCATCCCGAGCAACCTGATGTCAGACAATGGCGAAGAGACGAGATCGGGCGACAACCCAGAGGGTTTGGTTGTCCGCTTGCTTGAGATCATCGCAGTGGAAGGTTTGATCGACCCCGAGCTTTTGGATTCCCATGCGAAGGTCGACGAGATCGGATTCACGATCGACGACCTGACATTGATCGGCAATGCGGTCGAACGCGAGTTTGATTGCGACATGATGCCGGACGAAGCGATGAAGCAATGCCGAACCATCCGGGAACTCGTGCTGCTGATCGGCCGACGGATTCAAGGCTCATCGGCCGGCGAATGATGGTTCAAAGTATTTGCCAGAACCGATGTGAGATGAAAAATTCGCGCTTTGCGCGCAGTTCGGAGGCGGTTGCGCGACCATTGATCTAGCGCTGGGTGCATCGCGATGAGCTTGGCGATTAGACCAGTCCTGAGGGCGGCGGCGACGAAGGCACCCGAATAGTCGATCGCGATGTCGGACGCCGTGGGCGTGCCGAACATTTGCTGCATTGCCGTCAAACGGTCTAGCCACGCAGGGATCGAGCAATTGGCCCGAGCAGGATGAGCTGTAGCCCGATCCAGAAATAGACGGGAGCGGCTGCTGCGCTGGTCGTCGCGTGGAACTGCGCGGACACTCTTCGCAATCCTTGCTGCAACCTTTTCCGCTCGCCCCAAGTTGCAGATTTTTGGGGCGAGGCACGTGCGCATTCGATCATTCGTTAAGCAGGCATCGCTCGCGGCCCTGGCCGGTCTAACGGCATCGCTGATGGCGGCGCAGTTGTACTCGCTCCTCGGGGACGGTGGTCGCACCGGTCCCGGCCATGGAAGCTCCAACGCTGCTGACGGTTCCGATGCCGACGCACCGACCGAAATCCCGGCGAGAGGCTGGCGCGATATTCTTTGGCGGACATATGGCAAAGTCAGCAGGGATAGGGTCCTCGCGGTAGCTGCAGGCGTGACCTTCTACGGCTTGCTTGCGATATTCCCGGCGATTACGGCCTTCGTATCGTTGTACGGTCTGATAGCCGATCCGGGAACAGTCGCTGAGCAGCTCTCGGCAGCGGAGGGCATGCTGCCTGGTGGCGCGATCGTGGTCATACGCGATCAGATCGTGCGCATCTCAACGGGAAACGAGACCAAGCTCGGCTTCGCCTTCGTCCTCGGTCTTGGGATATCGGCGTGGAGCGCCAACGCAGGAGTGAAAGCTGTCTTCGACGCGCTCAACGTCGCCTATGGCGAAGAGGAGAAGCGCCGCTATATCCGGCTCAACCTGATCTCGCTCGTATGCACGCTCGGCATTCTCGTGTTTGCCGTGCTCGCAATCGGCGCGGTGGCCGCCATTCCGATCGTGCTTGATTACCTCTACCTCGGAGACGTCGCGGAATGGCTGATATGGCTCGGCCGGTGGCCCGTCTTGGTCGCCATCATGATGATCGGGCTTGCGGCGCTGTACCGCTTCGGGCCGAGCCGTGACGATGCCCAATGGAAATGGGTCAGCCCAGGAGCAATTTTCGCAAGCGTCGCGTGGTTGCTCGGATCGGTTCTCTTCTCTTGGTATGTCGCCAGCTTCGAGGATTATAATAAGACGTACGGTGCGCTCGGCGCCGTGATCGCTCTCCTCATGTGGATGTGGTTGTCAGCGACGATCATTTTGGTCGGTGCCGAACTGAATTCCGAAACTGAGCGTCAGACGCTTCGCGACACCACCAAAGGCGCACCGCGACCAATTGGACTGCGCGGCGCAGACGCTGCTGACAATAAGTCTGGTGTCGACCAAAAGTCGGTTAAAACCCGGTCCGCTCAACGATAATACGGCGAACGCGAAAACCCAGGAACCGTTGGCGCGGGTGCCCGTTGAAAGCTCATCATAAGCTGCAAGCTCCAGGAGCGCACGATGGCAGATGAGAACGAACTCGGCCAGACAGGCGGCGATGGCCAGCGCTCGCAAATGGAGGCAGTCCGAGCCGCAGCTAGCGAAGTTTCCGAGAACCTCAAATCGGTTGGCATCGACACGGACCGTATGACCGATGCGGCGGGTGAACGGGTGAGCGAGTTGCAGCGCCTGCTGGTCGACGAAGTGAGAGCGCAGCCGCTACGTGCCCTGGCCTGGGCCGCGGCCGCTGGAGTGATCTTCGGTTTCTGGGCGGCGAAGTAGGCCATGGGCGGCCTTGTCGCCCAACTCGTGTCTGTGGCGACGGGAGCGCTCAAGCGCCATTTGATCGTATATGGCCTCTGGGTTGCCAGCGGGCTTTTCGTCGTCTTCGCGGCCGGATACGCACTTAGTGCACTCCATGCGGCGCTCATGTTCCGCTGGGGCTCGATAACGGCGAGCCTCGTCGTAGCTGGGGGCCTGTTGCTCTGCGCAATAGGGCTCATCATCGCCGGATACATTCTCTCTCGGACCCCACCGCCTTCGCTATACCAGCGCCTTCAAACGTCTCCCGATATCTCGCGAACGGCGAAGTTGCTGACGCGGCCGAAGCGGGCGATTGCGCCGGCCGCAGCCGGTGCAATCGCAGGCGCTGTGGCCGTCGGTACTATGGCCTATTTCTTGAGGAGGCGCAGGGCGTCCGTCCAAGCCGTCCGTGCGGACTGGCGCGACCGCGATCCGTTCGTTTAGCGCAGGATCGGCTTGGCCGTAGCCAGGTCATTGCGGATCGTTGTCGCGGCGACGCCGGCCTCGCCCATCGCGTGGCTGATCTGGTCCAGCCCGACCACGACATCGCCGGCGGCATACAACCCCGGGACATTCGTGCGCTGGTGGGCATCGACCTTGATGCAGCCCTCGTCCGTTAAAGTGGCGCCGAGCGACGCCGCCAAGTCCGAATGAATCTCGGAGCCAAGGGCAGGATAGACTGTATCGAAAGGCATCCGTCGCTGCCCTAAGTTGACGTTTATCCCGGTCTGGTTGAGGGAAAACTCGCTCGGTCGACCCCGGATCAACTCAATGCCGACCGCGCCGATCCGGCCAAGATCCTCCTCGGCCAGTTCGGCCTGCTGATCGAGGATCAGCGTCACCCGAGCGGTGAAGGACCTTAGGAAAACCGCCTCGGTCACAGCGCGCGCGTCGCGGCCGATGACACAGACGTTCTGGTCAGTCACTTCATAGCCATCGCAAACCGGGCAATAGCGCAGCCTGCCAGAGCGTAGGGCCTCGGCATGGAGGGCCTCTGGAATATCGGGCCGTCGGTTGGTCACCCCCGTTGCAACAAGCACGCTTCGCGCAGGACCGATCATCCGACCGCCGCGAGCCATGAAGCCATCGGAACCTTTCACCAGTTCGGCGACGTGGCTTTCAAGATAGCAGGCGCCATATTTGCCGGCCTGGTCACGCATGCGGTCCAGAAGATCAGCCCCGGCAATGCCTTCCGGGAACCCAGCGTGGTTGTTGGTGCGGGTGATTTGCCGCGCCCGGCTGTTGCCGTTGTCGGCCACCGTCACGGACAGATGAAACCGCGCCAGATAGATCGCTGCGGTCAGTCCCGCAGGTCCGCCTCCGATGATCAAGCAGTCGAGGGTTTCTGACATCGCTCGCCTTTCACTGGCTCACGTTCCTGTTCGCCGGTGCACCCTCAGGCGCCGGTCTCGTCATTGCCGGCGGCCGCCGGTTTGGACTCGGGAGAGCCGCGGTGCCGTAGGAATATCGACAATATAATCAGCATGGCCGTCGAGAGGAACTCCGACTGCCAGTTCTGGAAGGACTCGAACCAGAGCGGGGAGTCGCCGAGGTATTCGAGCGCCGACTGCGGCGCCCGGCCATGAAGCGCCGCCTCATGATTGGCTGCGACCATGCTGAACCACCAGTGCAGTACGAAAGAAACCCCAAAGAGGACCGCCAAGGCGATGCCGAGCGAACGTTCGTACAACCAGGCGAGGATCGGATGGCGGTCGCGCCAAGGAACTTCGTCTCCGTCGCGGTGAGGGTCGTCGGGATCACGTGACTCCGCGGAGCCGCGCTGGAAGAGCATAGCGGTCAGGACGACGTAAACCGCCATCTGCAGGAACTCGCTCTCCCAGTTCTCGAACAGGGCCGACAGGAACGTGCCTCCGGAAAGGTAAGCCCCCAATCCGAGTGCAGCTTGACCGTGTTCGGCCAGTTCTTGGTTGCGGGTTGCATGCCCGGTCAGGGCCATCCCGATCAGAGAAATAAGGAACATTGCTGAGAGCGCCAGCGTCAGGCCGTTATCGCGAAGTCGTTGCCGCATCTGCCGCTGCCTACTCATCTGAACTGCCGGTCGTAGAAAACTCGGTCCGCACAACGCGTGTTCCGCGTGGAGCGGCGTCCAGGAACATCGCGAGCCCGCTCAGGTTGGGGCTAGCCCTTAGCCGGAGATCGACATGGACCGTATCGCCGTCATCGGCGCCATGGGGTGATCGGGACGAACATTGCTGTCGTATTGGCCACGCGCAGCCGGATTTTGGGCATAGCTCGTCACGCCGATTATGCCGTCCGACGCCATCCGACGATTAAATGGAAGACCACCGAAATGGGACGCACGAGGCGGAGCTCACGGCTGTCCCGGAGAATGCGGCGCTGAAGAGGGTCTCAAGCGTCTGCGCCTTCCCTTTTTCATTTCCCGTGATGCGTGACCGCCTCGATCTTGTTTCCGTCCGGGTCGAACGAAGGCGCCGTAATAGTTGGGGTCGTATTCCGGCCGCAGGCCCGGTGGGCCCGCGTCCGACCCGCCGTGCAACAGAGCGACGCGGTGAAACTCGTCGACCTTGCTTCGGCCGCCGGCTTCGAAAGCGATATGGACGCCGTTCCCGCGGATGCGGGTTTGCCGTTCACGGGCTTTTCCAGGCTGAAGAGGACGGTGGACACGCCGTAATCCGCTGAGTCCTCCGAAGCCTTCAAAAAGCTCAATCCGAGAACCCCGAGCACGGCGTCATAGAACCTCCTGCTCCGGGCGACATCGTTGGTGCCGAGGGAGACGTGATGGATCATGACGAAGCCTCGACGTCCGCGAGCGGTCCGATCGCCGGGGCATTCAGGACGCTGCCGTCCGGCGCGAAATGCGATCCGTGACAGGGGCAATCCCAGCATTCCTCGAACGAGTTCCAGTGGAGGTGGCAGCCCAAATGTGTGCACGCCGCCGACTTCTCGATGACGTCTCCCTTTTGTGTGCGATAAGCCGCGATCTTGCTCAGGCCGCGCCTGATGATCGCACCTTGCCCAGGCTGAAGGTCGTCGATGGAGGACAGCTCGCCGGGTGCGAGATATTCGGCGAAGTTCTTCACCGCCGTTACGTTCTCGCTCAAATATGTCGACGCGGCCTTCAGTGGTTTCCGGTCAGGATCGTAAACCGCGGCGAACTCGTTCTCCCGGCCCAGGATGAGGTCCGGGATAAGCAGACTGGCGACGACGCCGTGTGTAATGCCTTGCCCCGAGTCGCCCGTCGAGACGAGGACACGAGCGCTGCCAGCCTCCCGTCCGATGAAGCCGCAATAGTCGAGCGTGTCCATGACCTGTCCAGACCAGCGATAACGCTCGGGACCGAGATCCGGGATGAGGGTCTTGGCCCAGGAGGTGAGGGCGGCGAAACGCGCGTCGGCATCGTCGGCCTCGCCCGTCTTGTGATCCTCGCCCCCCACGATCACGATGTCCTTGCCATCCCCGCCGGCGGTGAGGCGGACGTAGTGATAGGGATCCTGGGTGTCCCAATAGAGGGCGTCGTCGAGCTTCCCGGGCTCGATCTCGAAGCCCATGGCATAGGTGCGATAGGGCGCTTGCTTCGTGTGCAGGGCGACGAGGTCGTGGATCGGGGAATTCGTCGCGATCACGGCATGGCCGGCCGTGACGATGTGGCCCGACTCCAGCTTCAGCTCGACCCGGTCCTCCTTCTCGCTCACCTCGATGACGGCCGTGTCGGGATGGAGACGCGCGCCCTTCGCGCTCAGGGCGTTGGCCACGCCTCGGAGATATTTCAATGGGTGGAAGGTCGCTTGATCCGGATACCGCAGGAATGGTCGATCCTCCAGCGTGCGCAGGGGCAAACCCTTTCCGCGCGCGACGGTGACGCCGATTTCCCCTGCCGCTGAAACCTCGTCGTCGAGGACACTCTCCTCGCTTTCCGGATCGAGAAAAAGGATTCCATCGAGACGCCTGAATTCGCAGTCGATCCCAAGCTGCTCCTGGATGGCATGGATGCGATCGACGGCTGCGCTCTGGCTGGCTTGGAAGCCCCGCGCCAGCTCCTGACCGCGCATCGATAGCAGGTCGCTGAGAGAATCGTCGCAGATGGGAGCGAGGTGAGCGGTCGTACGGGCGGTCATGCCGCCGGCGATCTCGCCTCGATCGAGAACGACGACGGACAACCCGCGTACTGCGAGTTCATAGGCGATGGATAGGCCCGTTATGCCCGAGCCGACAATGGCAACTTCCGCGGCGTAGTCCGACCTCAGAGGCTCGGCCTTGGGCGCTACTTCGACATCTATCCAGACCGAACGGCTTCGTTCGCGTTTCGCATTCATGGCAGACCTCCGCGGTGGTCTGCGTGCAACGTCCCCGGATTGAATATGTTCGAAGCGTTCTGAAGTTCGGCAATTGGCTCTGCGTCTGCAAGCCTTGCGCCGCTTCAGGACGTTGAAAGGGAGTCGACTTCCTTGGGTGGTATCGCAGAACGCTCCGTTTTGACGCCGACCGCTCATCCGCCCCAACGATCGATTACCTCCTCAGCGGTAGCAGCCGAAATCTGCTGACTGAAGCGCTCCCGGAAAAGCGTCAGCAGGCTGTCGTGCCCGGTGTCGGAGAAGCTGCACACGGCGTCGGTGGCGATCACGACGCGGTATCCGTGATCGACCGCGCCAAGGGCGGTCGAGAGAACACACACATCAGTCTCGGCCCCAGACAGGACGACCGTATCGACCGACCGCTCTCTTAGATACGCGAGCAGCTTGCCGCTCGCGAAGGCGGAGTAGACGGGCTTGTCGAATACCGGTGCCGGAGGCGTAAATCGCGCGAGGTCCGGTACGAGATCGATCAGCGCGGGATCCAGCCGATCACGGGTCGTCTCAGGCCACCGGCGATAGAAATCGCGCCAAGCCCCGAACGCCGCCTCTGGCGACGATGGGGTGACGAAACGCGTAAAGACGGTGGCCAGCGGGCGGGCTTCCGCCAGGGCCACGCACCGAGGAAGCACACGCGTCATCCATGGGGTGGCCCATGGACCTTCCGGAGCAAATATTCTTTGCATGTCCACGCAGATGTGGACGGTGCGGTCGGTCAGCAGCGGGAGTCGCTCGCCCATGCCTTCCTCCCTGGAAGGCGCGCCGGCTCCCGAAGCCGGCGCGCAATTCAGGCTCAGGCAGCCTCGCCCTGCGCGCTCTTGTTGACCGCGGTGACGCCGAGCTTCGTCAGGAGTTGGTCCGTCGTCTCTTCCTCCCGGAGCGTCTGTTCGAGCAACGCGGCTGCATCCTTGAGGCCGAGCTGGGTCGCCCAGGTCTTCAAGGTCCCGTAGCGCGTCATCTCGTAGTGCTCGACGGCCTGCGCCGCAGCGACTAGTCCGGCGTCCAGCGCGGGGCTGTCGGAGTACTCCTCCATGATCTCCTTGCCTTCCTCAATGATGCCGAGGATGGCGTCGCAGGTCTTGCCGCGGGGAGCCTTGCCGGCAATCTCGAACACTTGGCTGAGACGCTCGACATGGGTCTCAGTCTCGTCCCGGTGCTTTTCGAAGGCAGCCTTCAGGTCGGGCGACGATGCCGCCTTCGCCATTTTCGGCAGCGTCTTCAGGATCTGCTTTTCCGCGTAGTAGATGTCCTTGAGGGTGTCGATAAAGAGGTCGTTGAGGGTCTTGGGCTCGCTGGCCATGATCGGCTTCCTCCTTAGGGGTGAGACCGATCCAACGGTTTGCCTGCGGGCGAGTTCCGAGGTCTATACTCCCGCTACGGTTCAGGATGATGTTCCTCGGAGCGGCGCGCCTTTTCGATCTCTTCGTCACTGCGGTCCTCGACCCCGATCAACGAATTGCGGGCACCCTCCTGAACCCGAATGAGCTCATCGATTTTCGCCTGCAAGGCGGCCCCGTCGCGGTTCTGCGTGGCTTGGAGGATCGGTAGGAGCAAAAGAGTGACTGTGCTGATCGCCAGGCTAGCTCCTCCCAGGAAGTGATCGTCCCCTGAAGCGAACGCTAGGACTCCGGTTAGGGACAAAGCCAGAGCCACCAGCAGCATCGCAGGCCGCCCGGCGAAACGGGCGCACCCCGTCGAGAATGCGTCGAACCACTTCATGTCGCCCTCCGATTGCGGACGATCCGGAACTCGCCGGGTGCGCTGCCGGTTCAATTGCTCTGCGGACGAAGGCTTCGCAACCGGGGATCGAGGTGCAGCATGTCGAGCTATGATCACATCATTCACAAGGACAACAAGGTGTCCTTGTTCACGCGGGTTGCTCAGGCGGTCGCCAGTTGGACAGGCAAGCCGATCACGTTCTTCGTGGCGGTCGGCTTGATCCTTATCTGGGCCCTCTCGGGCCCGATCTTTGGCTTCAACGACACATGGCAGCTCGTCATCAACACCTCGACGACGATCATCACCTTCCTGATGGTGTTCATCATCCAGAACAGCCAAAACCGCGACACCGCCGCGATGCAAATTAAGCTCGACGAGCTCATCATCCGATTGGAAGGAGCGCGCGAGGAGCTCCTTGATCTGGAGGAGCTGGACGAAGAAGACCTCGTAGTGATCAGGCGTGACTTCTGCAAGCGCGCGTCCAAGGCGCGGCGCAAAGCCGAAGATGGGTCGAATACCGCCTGAATCTTGGACACCTCGCCGCTTCTGCGACAGGTATCTGCGAGGAAACACACGGATCGGTTTAAGCGCGAGCCGACAGCGGCGTGCGTCCGGACCCGCCGGATCATTCACATCAACGACAGTCCGCCCCTAGCTTCGTTCCGTCGCACAAGGTCCACGGGAACAGAAACATCGCCCAAGTGGTTCGAAGGGTTTCCGGCGGCTTAGGCCGCGTCCATGAGGGGGCCTTTCCCATGAGAAAACAGCTGATCGTTCTCACCATCTTGGCGGCGACCGAGTCGTTCGGCGCGCACGCCCAAACCTCGACCACCTCGCCAATGCCGGCGCCGAAGGCGGATGCCGATAAGAATGCGCCGCTGCCGGGCGCCAACAGCTTCACCGAAGGCCAGGCTAAGAGCCGCCTCGAGGCCAATGGCTATACCAACATCGGTGAACTCAAGAAGGACGACAATGGCGTCTGGAAGGGCAGCGCGACGCATGGCGGCGTGAAGGTCACCGTCTCGGTCGACTATCGCGGCAACATCACCCGTAACTGATCAGAGGAGCGATAATCATGACCCAGACCCTAACCCGTTCCTATGACAACTATGAAACCGCCCATGCCGTCGTCGGCCAGCTCGAGGCGGCCGGCGTAAGCTCTTCGGACATCAGCATCGTCGGCCGCAATGGAAAGGCCGACGATAGCAATGCCGGCGAAGGCGCGGGCATTGGCGCCGCCGTTGGTGGCGCCGCTGGCTTGCTGGCAGGTATTGGGATGCTCGCCATTCCGGGCATCGGACCCGTGGTTGCGGCCGGCTGGCTGGCGTCGACCGCAGCGGGTGCGGCTGTCGGGGGCGCCGCCGGCGGCATCGTGGGAGCCCTGACCAGCGCAGGGCACAGCGAAGAAGATGCAAACTACTATGCCGAGACGGTCCGCCGAGGTGGCACAGTTGTTTCGGTTCGCGCCGCCGATGAACAGGTGCCTGCGATCGAGGCCATTTTGGATGGTGCCACACCGATCAATCGCGATGAGCGTCTCGCCGAGTATCGAGCCAGCGGCTGGAGCCGGTTCGACGAGACGGCGGATCCCTATCAGCGTCCGGTGATCTGATAGAAGACCAAGGTCAGAATTCGTGCAGGCCCAGCAACGATCGGCGGGCCTGCACTTTGGCCAACCTAGCAGTATGGCGCGACCGCCTCCGGCGAAGGCTTTCCCTTCTTCTGGGTTTGGCTGCGACGCAGAACGATCACCGGCCTGCCAGACACCTCGATCACCTCCGCGAGGCGATCGCAAATCTGCGACCGAGCGTCGACGTGCTTATAGTCAGCGTGCATTGGGACTAGGGGCGCGGCGACCCGCTGGCGGAGTATCAGCGCCTATCTGGACATGCTTTTATCGATGCGGGTGCCTTCTCTACGGCCTCGCCATTCATATCGCTCAACAGGACCGGGAGAACGCTGCGCCTGATAAGCAGGCAATCTTCACCCCGATCGATTCGGTGTCCCTAGTCATCCGCATCGGCAGCGAGCGCGCGGCGGTCCCCGCGATCGAGTTCGGCCCCACCGGCTTTGAACTGTTTTCGCGGCTTGCGGCGAGCTCAAAGCCACGCTGATATATAGCGCCGCCGTCGCCGATCTGAATTTTCACTCGACGAGCTTGGCCCGCCGCTTTCGCCAGGTGGCAGAGGTCTGCGGCTTCACGAAAACCGAGGCAATGTCCGAGCGGCGCTGTTTGAGCCGCGCTTCAATGCGCTCCACGCAATCTTCGATGTCCTCGGTTGTCCGCAACCGCGTGATGTCGAACCTCGTCAATGTCGACGAGGCCTTGGCGCAGCGCGTTGCAGACGGACTCGCCATGCCTTTCCCGAAGGGTTCGAAGCCCGCAGCGATCCCGATCGACATGGAGCCGTCGCCCGCACTCCGCATCGTCGGCAAGTACCCCGAGACCCTGAAGGGCCGGACTGTCGGCATACTTGTCTCTGATGGGGCGGACGGAGCCCGGATCACCGCCGTCAAGGCTGCCGTCGAAGGCGATGGCGGAGCCGTCAAGATCGTCGCGCCGAAGATCGGCGGCGTGAAACTCAAGGATGGGAAGACGCTCAAGGCCGACGGCCAACTCGCGGGCACGCCGTCCGTGCTCTTCGACGCGGTCGCCATCATTCTGTCCGAAGCTGGCTGCGCCGCATTGATGAAGGAAGGCGCGGCAATCGATTTCGCCAAGGACGCCTTCGGGCATCTCAAAGCGATCGGCTACAGTGCCGAAGCCAGGCCGCTGCTCGACAGGGCCGGAGTTGAGCCGGATGAAGGGATCGTGGCGTTGGACAAAAAGGTCGACGCCTTCCTGAAACCAGCGCGTACGCGCCAGTGGGCTCGGGAAGGCAAGGTTCGCATGCTGGCGTGATTTCTTGTTGCCTACTGTGCGCAACAAGCTCGCGGCTAAAGCAGGTGTATCGTTCGATGGTCGCGATTAGCGAGGCGCGCCGCCCTTTCACAAACGCAGAGACCCGTTGCTCGATCGCGACGGGTCGACGCACGTGGCGTAACGACCCGGCCGTTATTCTGCTTTGAGGTTATCCGCGGACTGCTTGCCCGACCTTTTGTCGGCAACGAGTTCGTACGACACTTTCTGGCCCTCGATCAGGCCACGAAGACCAGCACGCTCAACCGCGCTGATGTGAACGAACACGTCGTTTCCGCCGCCATCAGGCGCAATGAAGCCATAACCCTTGGTCTCGTTGAACCATTTCACAGTGCCGCTAGCCATTTCCATCTCCAAAGTGGACCGCCAGCATGTGCCAACGTCGGTTTCTCGGCAAGGTAGAGCGTCGGGCAGGAACTTCTAGATCGCGACGCAGTCTCCCTAGGAGCGCACAAAAATTGGAGCTGCTCGATGACCAACCGCCAGGATCCGGATATTCGCGAAGCCAACGCACGAGCCGACAGGCAGACGGAAGGGCCGGGTGGCGGGGTTGTGGCACAGATGCACCCAGACAGGCATACGACCACTGACCCTGCCGTGGAAACGCCCGTCGAAGGTCGTCAAGGATTTCTCGGGCGGCCCGTGCTGGCGGTGCTGGTGGGGGGCCTGTTGTCGGCTGGCGTTGCTTGGATCTTCGTCCACTACATGGCGCGCTGACGACTGGACGAGGCCGCTGAATGACGTAGCGCCTTTGGCGGGCATGAGGAACGATCGGATCTTTCGGCGGTTGGGCGTCCATGGCTCGCTTCATTATCCGCAACGAAGATGAACTGAACGCCGCGCTGGATCGGGCGATCTATCTCGCTGGATCCGCAAAGGGTGGCGAGGAAGAGCGCGAACTTGGCGAGATCCACGCCGCTGTGGAGCTCTACGAACAGTCACTGGCGGTTGAGACAGCAGCCAGCCGAAGCACTCGGCGAACAAGGGACGATGTGGCCCAGCGGAAGCGGGGCGGAGTGAACTAATGGCCCCCGATAAGCCACCGCCGCCTCACAAGGCCAAGAAGGTCGCCATGGGCGTGGTGGCCATCATCGCCTTCATCATCGTGGCGATATTCGTGGGCTTCAATATCAACCATCTGCAGACGCAACGTGAGCTGCAATCCGGCCAGATCGATCCAAGAGACGCCCCCAAGAACCCGACTGATCTGCAGGCGCCGCGTCCGCCCCCGAAGTAGCAGTCTACCCGTCAATCCGCAAGGGCGCTTCAAAGCGGACAACGCCTATGTTCTCGCGGAAGCTGCCGCTGAGGGACTCGGGATCGTGGCCATGGGTGAGATTATCGCGAGGCCTTATGTCGATGCTGGGCGCTTGGTCGCTATCATGACGCGCTACGAGCTGCCACCGGTCGGCATCTTTGTGGTGCGACCGCCAAGTCAGCATACGCCGAGGAAAGTGCGGATCCTCACCGATCTGCTTGCCAGGCGTTTTGCGGCGCCTGGTCCCGCAGAGCAATGAGCGAGCCAAAGCGCCGGTTTTGCCAGGGTGAATCAGTTCAAAAGGCGGTTTGAGCGGAGCGCCGTCACTGCGGCGTCGACAAATGTGCGAACTTTGGCCGGCGCCTGTCGACCTTCTGCGTACATGATGTGGATCGGCAAGGGCGGTTCTTCATCGTCACTCAGCACGATTTGGAGGCTCCCCGCCAATAATGCTGGACCGATCTGATAGTGCAGGACGCGGGTCAGTCCCCAACCCGCGACGGCGGCCGCAATGACAGCGTCGTTGGTATTGCACTGAAGCGATGGGTGAACGGTGACCCGCTGCTCACGGGCAAACCGCCATTCCGGCGAAGCCCAGGCACTCGTCGAGGCCGCGATCCGGTGATCCTTGAGCTGCTGGGGCGTCGATGGAACGCCATGCTTCTCGAAATAGGACGGGGCGCCGCAGACGATGCGTCGAACCGAGCCGACCTTCACGGCCGTAAAGCCGGAATCCGGGAGATGCCCGATCCGGACGGCGACATCGACGCCTTCCTCGACAATATTGACCGGCCGGTCCAGGAACAGGGTCCTTGCCGCCATGGTCGGATAGGCATCCAGGAAATCGGTGACGATCGGCAGAACGTACATCTGGCCGAAGAGCAGCGACGCGGTGACAGCGAGCGTTCCTGATGGCGTCGCATATGAGCCGGCCGCAGCCGCTTCCGCCTCCACGATATCCGAGAGGATTCGGCGGCAATCGTCGAAGTAGCGGTCGCCGGCTTCGGTGAGCTTCACGGATCGCGTCGTGCGCACGAAAAGCCGCGCGCCGATAGCCTCTTCCAAGGCTGCCACTGAACGGGTCACAGCCGGCGCACTCATATGGAGTTGCCGCGCACTTTCCGAAAAGCTCGCGGTCTCCGCCACCTTCACGAAGATGCGCATGGCCTGCCAGCGATCCATCAATTGCTCCCCACGGCCGACGCCCGCTCCGTGTCATGGCGTATAGCCGCTCTCAAGCCGGATCGGCAAAGGCAGATCAGCGTGTGATCAAGCCCTGCCTAGCGTCCCAGGTTTCAGCGTTGCCAGAAACCGTCTGGCGAACGCCTCGATCCTTTGACAGGTGGCCTCGCACAAACCCAGTGTCAGCGCCCTTGAGCGGGCGGCGGCCTGCAGGGCCTCGTCTTCGGACAGCGCCGCGATCGCGACGGCTTGCGCCGAAGACGTCTGGACATCAAAGCTGCGCCCCTGTCGGGCGATGTCGATTTCAGCCTCACTCATCCCGAGCCGCTTCGCGTCCGCATATTGTTGCCAATACGCTGAAGGATCATCGGGGCCTTCCAGCAAGGCGAGCTCGATCGAGACGCGAACGCGCTCGTTGATTGGATCGGAAACCACGACCGCATCTCCGCAGGGACGAGGGATTTCAAAAGCCGAAATGGCTGAGGCCGGGGTGATCATCGGGGCGGCGGCCCAGAGGCCAGCGGAACTTTCGCTCGGCTTCGGTGATCGGTTGTTCGTTGATACTCGCATGTCGATTGCGCATCAGGCCGTCCTCGGCGAACTCCCAGTTCTCGTTGCCATAAGCCCGGAACCACTGCCCGCTGTCGTCGTGATACTCATAGGCATAGCGGACCGCGATCCGGTTGCCCCGGAAGGCCCAGAGTTCCTTGATGAGGCGGTAGTCGAGCTCCCGGTTCCATTTCCGGGTCAGGAAGGCCTGGGCCTCGTCGCGGTTGGTCGCGAATTCGGCGCGGTTCCGCCACTTCGTGTCGAGCGTATAGGCCAGCGCGACCTTGGCGGCATCGCGGGTGTTCCAGCCATCCTCAGCCAGGCGAACCTTCTCGATGGCGGTCTCTTCGGTGAAAGGCGGCAGCGGCGGACGGGACATGGTCCTTCTCCTGAGATGAAAGGTGTAGCGGCGGCCGGCGCAGCAAGGACACACCGGCCATCCGGGTTCAGGCTGCGAGACGCTCGACGAGCGGAAAATCGACCTCGGTGCCGAGCGCTTCGTTGACGTAATTGGTGAAGGTGTTGACCGCGACATGGCCGATGATCTCAAGGATCTCGGCGTCGCTGTATCCGGCGGCCCGAACCTGATCGAGCGCAGCCGTACGGACAGAGCCGCGTGAGAGGACCAGGGCGCGCACGAAGGCGACCGCAGCGGCCGCCTTGGGATCTTCGGAGGTCCCCTCCAGATTGGCGGCGATTTCATCGGGGCTTAGCTTGGCGAACTTGCCGCCGAAATAGGTGTGCGCCGCCTGGCAGTAATCACAGCCGTTGACGCCAGCCATCGCCAGCGCGATCCGCTCGCGGGTCGCTGGGGCAAGCTTGCCCTTGCCGAGCGCGGCCTGGAACCCGGTGAGGCCCGTCAGGGCGGCGGGGCTGGTCGAGACCAAGCGGAAGATGTTCGGCACGGTGCCGATCTGCTTGCGGATCGTCTCCAGGATCGGCTGGGAGGCTTCGGGTGCCTCCTTGATCGTGGCGGGGGTCGGGATGTAGGACATGATGTTTCTCCTGTTTCGAAGGCGAGAGAACTGCTCTCGACGGGGTTCAGGATGATCCGACTGGCCGCCGCGATGAATGCTCGAAAGGCGGAAGGGATTATTGTGTGCCGCGCAGCAATGCTGCGTGCGGACCTATGCTAGATCGCCAGCTGGATACGGTCGTCGCCGGTGCCTTCCGGTTCTGCCGGAACGGTCGAGCAGAGCAGGATTTCGCCCTCGTCGAGAGCAGCCTGAGGCTCCCGCACGTAAGAGACCCGCCCCTTGAGAAGCTTGGTCCGGCACGTGCCACAATGGCCCTCGCGACAGCTGAACTCCGGTTCCAGCCCGCGCGCTTCGGCCAGCTCCAGCAGCGTGCCGGAGCCAGGTGTCCAGCGGGCTTCCTTCAACGACTCGACAAACGCCACCGGGATGGATTTCGTCGCGGGCTGCGGCTGGGGAACACCCTTGATCGCGGGCCCTGGCGCAGCGCGCTTCAAGGAGGAGGGCCCGAAGGCTTCGGCATGAATCCGGTCGTCCGCGATGTTAAGCGCCCGCAGGCCGTCATACAGAACCTGGGTAAAAGTCGAGGGCCCGCACAGGAAGAAATCGTAGTCACCAAAGGCCAGAAAGCGGGTCAAAACCGACATCTCCAGCCGGCCGGAGGCGTCGTAATCCCGCTCCGGGTCCGCATCTTGGGTGTCGCTGAGCAGGCGCACGAGCTTCACCGCGCCTTGCCCCGCTGTCACCAGCTCGGCAAGCTCGCGATCGAAGGCTCTGTCCTTCTTGGTGCGCGCCGCCTGGAAGATGGTGACGGGCCGGATACGCTGCTTGCGCACCCCTTCGTAGACGACGTGCCGGAGCATCGCGAGCAGTGGCGTGATGCCCACGCCGCCCGCCAGCATCACGGCAGGCCGGGTCGCGCGCGCGTCGATGGTGAAGCTGCCTGCAGGTGCGCGAGCTTCGATGGTGTCGCCGATCTGCAGACTGTCGTGCAGATGACTGGAGACCAGACCGTCGCGTCGCACGCTGATCCGATAGATGCCGTCGGAAGGCGCGGCCGACAGGGTATAAGTCCGGATGACGGGCTTCTCGGCGCCCTTGAGGGTCAGGCGGATCGGAAGGTGCTGCCCGGCCAGATGCGGAAGCAGTCCGGCGCCGTCCGCCGGCTGAAGATGGAACGACCGGATCGAGGCACTTTCGTCGACGATCTTCGAAATGCGCAGCGGCCGCCAGCGAGTCGCCAGTTCCGTCGCCCGAAGACGATCGGCGGCCTGCCCCCAATCACCGGTCATCAGCGAGTTGGGCGACCAGCCGCTCTGTCGAAAGTTCCAGCGCAGGGCCAGCGCAGCGCGACGCCGCACGATCCGCCGCGCCTTGAAGGTCCAGAGCCGCTCGGCTCCCTGAAAGGCGGCAATCTCCGGGGAGTCCAGAAGAAGCGCGGCATCTCCGGTCATCTGGAGCATGTCGCCGCTCTCGAAATCGACGAAGAGCAGGCCGGCCCTGCCGTTCAGATGGATGTTGCCGAGGGTGGCGAAGAACAGGTTGCCGTCGAAATCCGGGATGGTAAGCGTTCCATCCTCTCCGACGCGGACGAACCCGGCCTTGCCGCCTCGGTGCGAGACGTCCACCTGGCGGCGATCTTCCCGATCGGCATAGGAGGCGACGAAGAAGGCGTCCGCGCGCCGGATCGTCTCGCGCGCCGCATCGTCCAGCGATGCCAGGCTCTCGGCATCTGATACCGCCCCCGTGCCGGGTTCGCGGCTGAATGAAAAATCCCGCAACTGAATATAGCGGGGGCAATTGCCGAAGCTCTGGTCGACCGCGACGCTCAGGCCTGCCGCGGTCGACGAGATGAATCCGTTCATGCGGTTTCGGCGCCGGGTATGCATCTCGATACCGAGCAGCCCGATAGGATCACCATCCGCCAGGCCCTCCGTCACCGGATCGTCAGCCGCTGGACGGGCTGCGATATCGAGAACGGTCGGCGACGGGGACGACATGAAGCCGGGCTTCCCCTCGATGAAGGTCGCCCAGGCATCCCCTATGTGATCGACGCTGCCGAGGACGATGAAAGGCAGCTGCGCATAGAACTCACGGTGCTGGTCCGGCATGAAGTCACGGACGACACGCTGTCCGACGACGGCCATGCGCTCGGCCATGCCGACCTTGTCCTGCAGATACCGTTCGCCCTCATGCCATATCGGCAGCTTCGCGCGTGTCCTGTCCATGTCCCCGCTCCCTCGAAAGAAAGGCCCGGGCGCGCCTGTCGGCGCGCTCCGGCACATGCTCAAGCAGCCAGACCGACGGGGGTCTGCACGAAGGGGACGAAACCCGGCAGGGCCTCGACGCGCCGCAGGAACGCATTCACATTCGGGTAGCCGGTCAGATCGACATTGCCCTCCGGCGCGCGGGCGACATAGCTGTAGATCGCCACATCGGCGATGGTCGGACCGCTCCCGACGAGCCAAACCCGGCCGTCAAGCTGGGTTTCCAGCCTTGCCAGCAGCACATGAGCCCGGGCGATGACCTCCTCGGGATTGTACTTGGCGCCGAACACGGTGATGAGGCGCGCCGCGGCCGGACCATAGGCGACCTCGCCGGCAGCGACCGACAGCCAGCGCTGAACCGCCGCGGCGCCCTTGGGATCTTCCGGAAGCCAATCCGACCGCCCGGCCTTCTTCGCCAGATAGACCAGAATGGCATTGGAATCCGCGATGGCAACATCGCCGTCCTCGAGGGCCGGAACCTGACCGAACGGGTTGATGCGCAGATACTCCGGCTTCTTGTGCGCACCGGCCTTGAGGTCGACCTCGACGAGCTCGTGGGGCACTCCCAGAAGGGAAGCAAAAAGACGGGCGCGGTGGGCATGGCCCGAAAGGGGGTGATGATAGAGCTTCACGGCTCACTCCTGCGATGATGGACGGGCCTGTTCCCGATCCGCATCGCCAAGGTGCCGCAAGCCTCTGGCGCAGAGAATGTTCAGTCTTGACAGTTCATTATTGCGATGGACGCAATAATATCCATTGGTCCTGCGGTATGCTAGGAGGCTGGCCGTGAGGGTCCGCTCTTCGGCACCAAGCCAACTTCCGCTAATGGCGCGAGGCAGCAATCGCGTTACTCGGCATGATGGCCATTACGGCAGGACCAGCGCTTTGAGCACGATCCGACCGCATTCCATCGATAGCCGCTCACGAAGCCCTATTGGCGCGCCGAGTTTTCGTCCGAATGTCTGCTCCACCATGTGCGGCGATGAACATGGCGACAGCCGACTGGCAGTAAGATCGGATCTGGGCGTCGTCCTTCGCTCTGGCCTCATCGAAGCGAGCGATCATCAGAAGGTCGCATCCCTTGATGAGCGCGGCAAACAAGCGGGCGGACTGCTCTGGTTCGGGCACGTCCAGAACCCCCTTCGCGTGCATCTGACGCAGGAGGGCCTCGATCTGGCCGATGACGTGTAATGCGCCGGCTTCGAAGAAGAGCTTGCTCAGCGACTTCTGGTTCGTTTTGTCGCCCATGATCATCGCTTCGACGTTGAGAACGTCCGCATTCTGCAGCGATCGAAGCAGGGCTGAGCCTACCGCATCGAGTTGATCTTCGGCCGAACCATCGACGTCTGCGAAAAGGGCGGCCCGCGTCAGTTGCTGGCACCGAGCCGCTACGGCCGCGCTGAACAGTGCCTCCTTGTTCTCGAAGTGCCGATAGATGCTGAGCTTCGAGATTTTCGCCCGCTTAGCGACCTTTTCCAAGGTCGTCGCTTGAAACCCCAGCTCCACGAACAGTTCGCCCGCGGCGTCAACGATCGTTTGGCGCAGCGCCTCGTTGACAGGGCGGCCGCGGCGACCTTGGCCATTCTCGCTCACGATGATTTTAGTCCTTGACAGTATCGTAATTCGTAAAATACGATACCACCCAGTTTCATATTTTTGCAAGCGCCATCGGGCGAACGCCGCATAAGGCAAACCATGGACCGCAGAACCCTACTGGAGCTGGCCGCATTTTCCGTCATCGGCATCGACGGAGCCAGTGCCGACTCCCAGGCTAACCCGCCCCCCCTCCATGCGCAACACGGACCCGACACTCATGGATGACGTCATCATCATCGGAGGCAGCTTCGCTGGCCTCGCCGGTGCCTTGCAGCTCGGCCGTGCCCGCCGCAAGGTCATCGTCCTCGACACCGGCCTTCAGCGGAACCGCTTCGCCGGCCACTCGCATGGCCTGCTCGGCCACGATCACAAGCCGCCGCTGGAAATCCTGGCCGAGGCGAGGCGTCAGCTGGCGCGCTATTCCACGATCAAGCTGGTCGACACCCGGGCAGACGGCGTTTCCGGCGGCATCGACGATTTCTCGGTCCACACCCGCGGAGGCGAGAGCCTGAAGGCGCGCCGCGTGATCCTGAGCTATGGCATCGTCGACCAGATGCCTGAAGTGCCCGGCTTCGCCGAAGGCTGGGGCAAATCCATCGTACCTTGCCCTTATTGCGATGGCTTCGAGGTCGCCGACCGGCATTGGGGCCTCGTTTGGTCCGGCCCGCAATCGCTGAATCAGGCCAAGCTGTTCGGCGACTGGACGGACCGGTTGACGATCTTCGCCGATGGTCACGATATCACGCCGGACATCCGGGCCGATCTGGCGCGCCGGAACAAATCGGTCGTAGACGGCCGTATTACCGGAATCGTCTCTCACGCCGGTCATAAGGCGACCGTCAAGATCGATACCGCCCCCAACGTAGATGTCGATATCCTGTTCGCGCAGCCCCGGTCGAAGCCGTCCGCAAGCCTGCACGACGAACTGGGTCTCGCCACTGTCAAGACGCCGACCGGCATCGCCTTGAAGGTCGACGAGCGGCGCGAGACCAGCCTGCCCGGCATATACGCCGCCGGCGACCTCGCGAACCCGGGAATGCCCTCGGTCACCACGGCGACATGGCAAGGCGCCATGGCGGGCATTTTCGCCCAACAGTCGATGCTAGCTTGAGGTCGCGAAGGCGAGATGATCATGGCCGTCGAACCAGACAGCGCGGGTGTGCGCTTCCCTCCGCCCTTCATTTATCTGGGAGCGCTGCTGTTGGGGCTGGCGGCCGAGCGGTTCCTTAACCTGCGCTCCTTCGGGATCGACTGGCGGTTGCTGGTCGCAGCAGGCGCGCTGCTGTTCTTTCCCGGCGCGGCGGTGATGCTTGCGGCGGCAGGGCTGTTCCGGCGGCTGGGCACCAACGTTCGTCCATCGCGGCCAACGAAACTCATCGCGACAACCGGCCCTTATCGGTGGACCCGCAATCCGATGTATCTCGGCATGGCACTCATCTACGCCGGCCTGGCGATCGCTCTGGACGGACCGATCGCCTTGGCCTTGCTCCCGTTGGTGCTCGTCGTGATCCAAACGCAGGTGATCGCTCGCGAGGAGCGCAATCTCGAAGCCAAGTTCGGTGACGATTACCGCCGATACAAGGCCGAGGTCCGCCGCTGGCTCTGACGTTGCCGGCGCCGCGCGCGCCCTCATCAAATGCCCCACTACATCGTCGTTCGTCAGGCAACCGGCTTGGCTTCGCACCTCTCCTTCGAAACTGGATCCCGCGCTCTGGCAGCCGGGGAGATCGCCGATGATGTTTAGATCCAAGCTTATTCTTGTATCCGCGGGCCTTCTTGCCGCAGCAGGTCTGGGGGCAGCCATGGTCCTGAAGGGCCCGCCATCGTCCGTATCTGCATCAGCCGATCCGCGCAGCAGTCCCCCGCTCGTGCGCGTCGCGGTCGCGGGCCCGGTCTCTGGTGCCGACCGGCGCTTCACGGGCGTCATCGCGGCGCGCGTCCAAAGCAATCTCGGCTTTCGGGTCCCGGGCAAGGTCGTCGAGCGGCTGGTCAATGTCGGCCAGTCGGTGAAGGCGGGGCAGCCGCTCCTGCGTGTCGATGAGACGGATCTGAATCTGGCGCTGACTGCCAAGCGCAACGCCGCCATCGCCGCCCGGGCCGTGCTGACGCAGGCAACGGCCGACGAAGCGCGCTACGCGGTCCTCGTCAAGAACGGGTTCGCCGCCAGCCCCCAGCGCTACGAGCAGGCGAAGGCCGCGCTCGATACCGCCAAGGCTCAGGCCGCAGCCGCTGAGGCTGCAGCGAATGTCGCGGAAAACGAGCGGACCTATGCCGTGCTCGTCGCTGATGCGGACGGGATTATCGTCGAGACCCTGGCGGAGCCGGGGCAGGTCGTCGCGGCCGGGCAGGTGGTCGTTCGTCTCGCACAAACGGGCCCGCGGGAAGCGTTGGTGGCCTTGCCCGAAACGATGCGGCCTCCGCTCGGGTCCACCGCGCAGGCGGCGCTCTACGGCGTCGCGGGACGCAGCTTCCGCGCCACCTTGCGCCAGTTGTCCGACTCGGCCGATCCGCAGACCCGGACCTATGAGGCCCGCTATGTCCTCGAAAGCGAGGCCGCGCTGGCGCCTCTGGGCGCGACCGTAACGATCCGCCTCTCCGATACGGCGACAGACACCGAGACGGAGGTTCCGCTCGGGGCAATTCTCGACGACGGACAGAAGACCGGCGTCTGGCTCCTCGACGAGGCAGGCTCCGCCGTGACGTTCCAACCCGTGCGTCTCGTTCGCGTCACGAGCGAGACGGCCATCGTCTCGGGACTGCAGGCCGGGCGCCAGATCGTCTCCCTCGGGGCGCATCTCCTCCGCGAAGGCCAGCCGGTCCGAGCGTCCTCGGACATCAAGGCGGCCTCGCGATGAGCTTCAATCTCTCGGCGATCGCCGTCCGCGAGCGGGCCGTCACCCTCTTCACGATCATTCTGCTCGTTGCAGCCGGCGCCTACGCCTTCGTCAAGCTCGGGCGCGCCGAGGATCCGAGCTTCACCATCAAGACGTTGACCGTCACCTCGGTCTGGCCAGGCGCGACCGCCCGCGAGATGCAGGACCTCGTCGCTGAGCCGCTGGAGAAGCGGCTGCAGGAGCTCGCCTGGTACGACCGTGTCGAGACCACGACGCGGCCGGGCTATGCCTATCTCACGGTCAACCTGAAGGATTCCACCCCGCCGTCCCGCGTCCAGGAGGAGTTCTACCAGGCGCGCAAGAAGCTCGCCGACGAAGCGCGCAATCTGCCACCTGGCGTGCTCGGCCCCTTCGTCAACGACGAATACTCCGATGTGAGCTTCGCGCTCTACGCACTGAAGGCCAGGGGCATGCCGATGCGCGAATTGGCCCGGCAGGCCGAGGCCATCCGGCAGGATCTCCTGCATGTGCCCGGTGTGAAGAAGGTCAACATTCTCGGCGAGCGTCCCCAGCAGATCTTCGTCGAGTTCTCCTATGCGAAGCTTGCGACGCTCGGCGTTTCCGCCCAGGACATCGTTACCGCCCTGCAGCGTCAGAACACGGTCACGCCGGCAGGCTCGGTCGATACCAAGGGTCCGCGCGTCTTCATCCGGGTCGACGGCGCCTATGATGGCGTGCAGGCTATTGCCGACACGCCGATCGTCGCGGGAGGCCGGACGCTGAAGCTCTCGGATATCGCCGAAGTCCGCCGCGGCTACGAGGATCCGGCAAGCTTCATCATCCGGCATCAGGGCGAGCCCAGCCTCATGCTCGCCGCCGTGATGCAGGACGGCTGGAATGGGCTGACGCTCGGCAAGGATCTTGAAAATAAGACCGCCGCAATCGGCCGGACGATGCCGCTCGGCATGTCGCTCGAAAAGGTCACGGACCAGGCGGTCAACATCGCTGCGTCGGTCGACGAGTTTATGATCAAGTTCGCGATGGCGCTGGGCGTAGTGCTGCTCGTCAGCCTGCTCAGCCTGGGCTGGCGCGTCGGCATCGTCGTTGCCGCGGCGATCCCCATCACCTTGGCCGCCGTCTTCTTCATCATGCTGGAAACGGGCCGGTTCTTTGACCGGATCACGCTGGGCGCGCTGATCCTGGCGCTCGGCCTCCTCGTCGACGACGCCATCATCGCGATCGAGGTCATGGTCGTGAAGATGGAAGAGGGCATGGATCGCATCAAGGCGGCGGCCTATGCCTGGAGCCATACCGCGGCGCCGATGCTCTCTGGCACATTGGTTACCATCGCCGGCTTCCTGCCCGTCGGCTTCGCCTCCTCCACGGCCGGCGAATACGCCGGCAACATCTTCTGGGTCGTCGGCTTCGCGCTGATCGTGTCCTGGATCGTGGCGGTGATCTTCACGCCTTACCTCGGCGTCAAGATGCTGCCGGAGATCAAGCCCGTCCCCGGCGGCCATCACGCCATCTACGACACGCCGAACTATCGACGCCTGCGGCGGCTGATCACCTTCGCCGTCGACCACAAGTTCCTGACCTGCGCGATCGTCGGCATCGCCTTTGCTCTCTCCGGCGTCGGCATGGGCGGGCTGAAGCAGCAGTTCTTCCCCACCTCGGATCGGCCCGAGGTGCTCGTCGAAATCCGTCTGCCGGAAGGCAGCAGCATCGAGACCACGACCGCCACGGTCCAGAAGGTCGAGCGCTGGCTCGACCAGCAGTCGGAAGCCAGGATCGTCACCAGCTATGTCGGCCAGGGCGCGCCGCGCTTCTTCCTGGCGCTGTCGCCGGAGCTGCCCGATCCGGCCTTCGCCAAGATCGTCGTGCTGACGCCCGACGCGCATGCCCGCGAAGAGCTCAAGCAGCGCCTGCGCGCGGCCATCTCGAACGGCCTCGCGCCCGAGGCCTATGTCCGCGCCACGCAGTTCGTCTTCGGGCCTCCCTCGGTATTCCCCGTCGAGTTTCGCATCGTCGGCCCCGACCCGACTGAGCTCTACAAGATCTCCGAGCAGGCCCTGCAGGTCATGCGCGGCATCCCCGATGTCAGGGAAGCGAACCGCGACTGGGGCAATCGCACGCCGGTCCTTCGCTTCGTGCCGGACCAGGATCGCCTCAACCTGATCGGCCTGTCACCGGCGCAGGTCGGCCAGCAGCTCCAGTTCCTGCTGAGCGGGGTGCCGGTCACGCAGGTCCGCGAGGACATCCGCAACGTGCCGGTCATCGCCCGCAGCGCGGGCGCCGAACGTCTCGACCCGACGCGCCTCGCCGACTTTTCCCTCATGAGCAAGGACGGGCGGCAGATCCCCCTCGATCAAATCGGGCACTCCGAGATCCGTTACGAGGAGCCGATGCTGAAGCGACGCGATCGGATGCCGACGATCACGGTCCGCTCCGAGATCAACGAAGCGACGCAGCCTCCGGAGGTTTCCAAGCAGGTGCTGACCGCTCTCCAGCCGCTGATCGCCGCGCTGCCGGCCGGTTATCGCATCGACATGGGCGGCTCGATCGAGGAGGCGTCCAAGGCGAACGATGCTCTCGGCAAGATCTTCCCGCTGATGATCGCAGTCACTCTGATCGTCGTCATGCTCCAGGTGCGGTCGTTCTCGATGATGACGATGGTGCTGTTCACCGCGCCGCTCGGCCTGATCGGTGTGGTCCCGACACTCTTGGCCTTCAACCAGCCCTTCGGCTTCAACGCGATCCTGGGCCTCATCGGGCTCGCCGGCATCCTGATGCGCAACACGCTGATCCTGACCGACCAGATCAAGGAGAACCAGGCCGCTGGCTTGGACGGCTACCACGCCGTCATCGAGGCGACGGTCCAGCGCACGCGACCGGTGATCCTGACCGCGCTTGCAGCGGTCCTGGCCTTCATCCCGCTGACCCACTCCGTATTCTGGGGATCGATGGCCTATACGCTCATCGGCGGCACGGCGGTCGGCACGGTGCTCGTCCTGCTCTTCCTGCCGGCGCTTTATGCCGCCTGGTTCCGGATCAAGCCGACATCGGCAGCCGCGGACAAGGTCGATACCCGATCGAATGCCGCAACTTTACCGTCCGCCTTTGCGGAAGCGGCGGAGTGAGCGATGGGCCAGCCTCCGCAAGCTCAGGCTATGACGCCTCTACCGGGCTTACGGCTTCGATCCTGCGTGCCGCCAGGGTTCTGTCTCGGAGAGCGGACGCAGCTCTTCAGCATCTCAGCCTCAACAACGGGCAACTGATCCTATTGAGCTGCCTCGACGTGAATGCGCCGCCCTCGATCGGTGAGGTCGCCGCTGCGCTCGGCGCGGACCGGACCACCGTCACAGCGAGCCCAAAACACTTCTCCGTCGGCGGCTGGTCGTCGTCCTTGCCGATCCGGAGCATGCCCGATTGAGGCGACTGTCTTTGACAGAGGAAGGCTGCTTGCTGCTCTCGCGCGGACTTCCAGTCATCCTGGATGCCGACCGTTCAACGGCAGGCGTCACCCAGCACCATGAGCAGTTTCAAGCCGAGCTGGCGCAGCTGATCAGGAGCTTCCAGGTCTGAAGATTGTAGGACGGCGGCACTCGGCTCCGTCGGCCTCAAAGGAATGTCCGCTAACCGGCCGTGATCCAAGGTCAGCTATTGGCGCGTCTCTTCCTCACGTGCTGGGACTTCCGCAGCGCCTCGTTGGGCGGGTGTGTCATGAGGACTTGGACCCCGCCTCGCTGCGTTAACCTGGCTCTCCAGTGATCCGCCATCTCATTTCACATACGCCAGAATCTAGGGTGAATTAGTTCAGGAAACCATTCCGCTCGTCCTTGGTTTACCCGAACGAAATATAGCAACGAGATGGTGGCGACGTGTCTTCTGCCATTGCCGCGGGACAGCCGCGTGAGGCCTCCAGCCCACGTTAGGATGAGGCCTATGTATGGATTGCTCATCCGATCGACGGCCAGGAGATGACGACAGCAGCTGGAGGTGGATGTGGTCAAGCCATTAGATGAGCCAGCTCTGACAGGCGTCACCGGGTTGGACGACGTTCTCGGGGGCGGATTGGAGCGGCGGCGCCTATTTCTTCTCGAAGGCAACCCCGGAACGGGCAAGACCACAATCTCGATCCAGTTCCTGTCAGCGGGAGCCCTGGCGGGCGAACGCACGCTCTACATCACCTTATCCGAAACCGAGGAGGAGTTGCGCGCCGGTGCGGCCTCGCATGGCTTGGACATGGCGGGCATTGAGATCTTTGAACTCATTCCCCCGGAGCTCCTTCTCGACGAGGATCAGCAGCAGAGCCTGCTCTATTCGTCGGACCTGGAACTTGGCGAGACAACCAAGCGCATCTTCGAGGCGTTTGAACGGATACAGCCAGACCGCATCGTCTTGGACAGCCTGTCGGAAATCCGGCTTCTCGCCCAAGGCTCATTGCGCTACCGGCGCCAGATCCTGGCGCTCAAGCATTACTTCGCGAAAAGGGGCGCAACGGTGCTGATGCTCGACGACCTGACAACGGACGTCAACGACAAGACGGTGCATAGCGTCGCCCACGGCGTGATCCGGCTGGAGGAGATGTCGCCAGACTACGGCGCCGACCGTCGTCGCCTTCGCGTAATGAAGTATCGTGCCCGACGCTATCGCGGGGGCTATCACGACTTCTCCATCCTAACCGGTGGCGTGCGCGTGTTTCCCCGTCTCGTCTCCGCAGAGCATAAGACACGATTCGTACGCGACGTTCTGAAAAGCAATTCCGCCGAACTGAATGCGCTTTTGGGAGGTGGCATCGAGCGCGGATCAAGTGTGCTGGTCCTTGGTCCGGCGGGCACCGGCAAGTCACTGCTTGGCCTCACCTTCATCGAAGGCGCCATCTCACGGGGCGAACGCGCCGGCTTGTTCGTCTTCGACGAAGAGCTCGGCCTGCTCTTCGATCGCGCCAATAAACTGGGCATCGAACTCCAAGCAATGGTCGATGAAGGAAAGCTTTTCGTCGAGCAGGTCGACGCCGCCGAGCTAAGCCCCGGCGAGTTCTCCGAGCGGGTGCGACGTTGCGTCGAGAAAAACGGCGTCAAGACGGTGATCATCGATAGCCTGAACGGTTACCAGGCCGCCATGCCGCACGAGCAAGCGCTGGTGCTGCACATCCACGAACTGCTGCAGTATCTGAACCGGCAAGGCGCCACCACGTTCCTGACCGTCGCGCAGCATGGGCTCGTCGGAGACATGAAAACGCCGGTCGACGTCACCTACCTCGCGGATACGGTCATACTGCTTCGTTACTTCGAGGCTCTCGGCAGGGTACGGCGCGCAATTTCTGTCGTGAAGAAGCGGACAGGCGAGCATGAGGACACCATCCGCGAGTATCGCATCGGCGAACGCGGGATCACGCTCGGCGAGCCGCTCGCCAGCTTCCAGGGCGTCCTGCGGGGTGTGCCGACTTTGGTCAGCGACGGTCATCAGCTCATGCGGACAAACGACGCGTGAAACGCTCTACGTTTTCGGAACGAGCGCTGGTCCTCGCGCCCCACGGTCGAGACGCATCGATCGCAGTGGCCATGCTCGGCGAAGCAGACACGACCGCCGAACCGTGCCAATCGCTCCCCCACCTCATCGCGGAACTCGATATCGGCGCCGGTGTCGTGGTTGTCACGGAGGACGCGTTGGCCAGCGCGGACCTGAGCCCTCTTGTCGCATGGATCTCAGACCAGCAAGAGTGGTCCGACCTGCCCTTCGTACTCCTCACCCACCGCGGTGGTGGGCTTGAGCGAAACCCGGCAGCGCGCCGATATCTCGACGTACTCGGCAATACCACCTTTCTCGAACGCCCTTTTCACCCCACCACCTTAGTGAGTCTGGTCCGTGCCGCCTTACGTGGCCGCAGGCGACAGTATGAGGCCCGTGCGCGCGTCGAGGAGCTGCGCTTCCTTGCTGAACTTGACGAGGCCATGCGGGGCGCACGCGATGCGCCGGCGGCAATGCTGACAGCGGCCACTCTCCTTGCAAACCGCCTGGGCGCTTCCCGCTGCGCCTATGCTGATGTCGACGCCGATAATGATCGCTTCTTCATTCGCAACGATTACGCCGCGCCGGGGATCGCAAGTTCGGCGGGCACGTACAGCCTCGACTTGTTCGGTCCCCGCGCGGCGGCCGACATGCGAGGCGGGCATACCCTGATCGTACGCGACGTCGCCGCCGAACTTGCTTCCGGCGAGGGACGCGAGATGTTCCTGGCGATCGACATCTCCGCGATCGTGTGCTGTCCGCTGGTGAAGGATGGGCGTCTGGTCGCGATGATGGCGCTCCATCAGAATGTCCCTCGCGACTGGCAGCCAAGCGAACTGGCGCTGGTGATGACGGTCGTCGAGCGCTGCTGGTCGCATATCGAGCGGGTCGGCGCCGAGGCCCGCCTCCGCGAGAGCGAGGAACGCCTCCGACTTGCCACGGAGCATGCCGATATCGGCTTCTGGGACGTGGACCCCATCTACGACCGGCTCGTTTGGCCAGCTCGCGTCAAGGCTATGTTCGGAATCTCCGCCGACGTTCCGGTGTCGATGCAGGATTTCTACGATGGCCTGCACCCGGACGATCGCGAGGCGACGGGAGCAGCCTATGCCGCGGCCGCGGAGCCGGCGCAAAGAGCTCTCTACGATGTGGAGTACCGAACGATCGGCAAGGAGGATGGGGTGTTGCGATGGGTCGCAGCGAAGGGCCGCGGCGTCTTCGAAGGTGACCGTTGCGTACGACTCCTTGGCACGGCCATCGACGTGACCGCGCGCAAAGCGATTGAGGAGGAACTTCGCGAACTCAACGATACGCTTGAGCGCAGGGTGGTGGATGAGGTCGCCGAGCGGACAAAGGCCGAGGACGCCCTGCGCCAGGCGCAGAAGATGGAGGCGGTCGGTCAGCTTACTGGTGGCGTCGCCCACGACTTCAACAACTTGCTAACCATTATAAAGAGCTCCACTGAGCTGATGCGCCGACCGAACCTTCCGGAGGAACGTCGACGCCGATACATAGACGCCATCTCCGACACGGTGGACCGGGCGGCCAAGCTCACCGGTCAGCTACTAGCCTTTGCGCGCCGCCAGTCGCTGAAGCCGGAGGTGTTTGACCCCGCCACCCGCATCCGCGCCATCGCCGAGATGCTGCGCACCATTCTGGGATCGCGCGTGAAAATTATCACCGATATCCTGGCGGAGGACTGCTTCGTCGAGGCCGACGTCAGTCAGTTCGAGACGGCCCTTGTTAACATGGCCGTGAACGCGCGCGACGCGATGGAAGGCGAAGGCACCCTGACGATCAGGGTCGAGGACCTTGCGCGGATGCCGCCGATCCGTGGCCACGCCGGCGGGCCAGGGCCGTTCATCGCGGTGTCGCTCGCCGATAGCGGCATAGGCATTCCAACCGAAAAACTTTCCCAGATCTTTGAGCCGTTCTACACCACGAAAGAGGTCGGCAAAGGAACGGGCCTCGGCCTGTCGCAGGTCTTCGGCTTCGCCAAACAGTCTGGCGGCGACATCGACGTCGACAGTGTGGTAGGGATCGGAACCCGGTTCACGCTCTATTTGCCGCGGGTGGAAGGTCGGCCGGAAGCGCAAGGAGATTATGGCAACGTACGGCCTTCCTCCATAAGCGGCGGAAGCGGCCAGCGCGTGCTCGTCGTCGAGGACAATGTGGACGTGGGGACTTTCTCGACGCAGCTCTTGAGCGATCTGGGCTATGAGACGACATGGGCCGCCAACGGCAACGAGGCGCTCAAGATACTCGCCGAAGTGGGCGGTTTCGACGCGGTGTTTTCCGATGTCGTCATGCCTGGTATGAGCGGCGTGGAGCTTGGTCAGGAGATCCGGAAGCTTTATCCTGGCCTCCCGGTCGTGCTCACTTCAGGGTACAGCAACGTCCTCGCCGAGGAAGGTCGGCACGGCTTCGAACTGTTGAAGAAGCCCTACGCCGTCGAGGATCTGTCCCGGATACTGCGCTCGGCTACCCGAGCCAAGCCGAAGAATCGGCAAGACGGTACCTTAGCGCCAACGCGTTACAGCTCGCGGGAGCGTTAGTCGGGCAGACAGGCCCGCAGCACCTGTTCGATGTGTCGAATCGTGTAAGGCTTCGCCAGCACGCGGGTTCCACTCGGCAGATCGGACGGGTCACCGCCGTAACCGGTCGCGACGATTACGGGGACGCCCTTTTCGACGAGCGCTTCGACCACGGGATGAGCCATAGTCCCATTCAGGTTCAGGTCGATAATGGCGGCATCGCACGCGCTCGTTCCAACCAGGTTTTGGGCTTCGGCCAGGTTGAGGGCTGGTCCGATGACGCTGCAGCCCAAATCGTTTAGAAGGTCATCGAGCATCATGGCGATCATCGGCTCGTCTTCGACCACCAGGATCGCCTTACCTTCCAACATCGATTGCCTCCAAGTCCCTCGGCGAGCGTTTCCGCCTCCCCGCTTCAACCGCGGTTCTGGGAGTTTCGCATAAAGCCTGCTACCAGGTCCACGTTGATGACCTGCGGCTATTGCGTGGAGCAAACTCCAGTACGGGTAAAAATGCACGTGCTAACCGCGAGGCGGGTGGCCGCATTACCTTGCGGACCCGACTGCTGATCCATGAAATCTCGCTCTCGATCTCGACCGGCCAGATACCAACCGACGATCGAACTCTTCGGTAGCTACCTTATTCCGGGTACGCCCGGTCAAGCCTGGGCCGGCCTGAAAAATCGGCTCCAGGCGCTACCGAAAACTAAGCGCCGCGGCCATCTCTCCGCTCTGAAGGTCCGCTTCCTGGCGGAGTGTCAACGTCGGCAATTGGCGCGATCCTGCCTGGCCAGCGCGACTTTGCGCATCCTGCGGCGCCGATCACATGATAAAAACCGACGTGATGAAGGCCGCAGGAAGAACCGAGCTCGTAAACGAGCTGAGAGTTATTATGATGTGCTCGACCAATTTTATGTTCCGTAAGGATCGCTGTGATAGCCAGTCAATATGCGAGCGGTACAGCGGCAATTCCGACGAGAGCCTGTGGTAGAAATGGCTAAGCTCGTAACCGAGGATGGCCTTCAAGCTGCTGGAATCGCAGGACTATGCCTGGGGCTACGACGCCCAGACCGGCGAGTATGGCGATCTGGTCAAGGCCGGCATCATCGACCCGACCAAGGTCGTGCGCACGGCGATCCAGGATGCGGCGTCGGTCGCAGGCCTGCTGATCACCACCGAGGCGATGATCGCCGAGGTGCCGAAGAAGGATCCGGTGCCCGCCATGCCGGCCGGCGGCATGGATTATTGAAGCACGGAGGGCGCCGCGGCTTCCGCGGCGCCCTCTCTCGGGGCCCTCAATCGCACAAGGTATGCCGAGAGGAAGGCCATGCCCTTTTCATCGCTGACCGATCCCGTCGACCTGGCCCGTGCCGAGGCCGCTCTCGAAAAGGCATGGGCGGAGCTCAAGCCGTCGCTTCCGGAAGGCTCGGACGTGCAGGAACGGAGCGACCTCGCCTATATCGTGGCTGCGCTGGTCCCTTTGGCGCTCGACGAAGATGATCTCGCGCGACGCGCGATCGATCGCTTTCGCGAGAAGGCTTAAGCAGAAGACCGCGGAAAGCCCCCTTGCATTCTCCCAATTGCATTTGGCATCCGATATGACCGATGGCCCGCAGCTATCCCAGGAAACCTCACCTTCCGACCGCTTCAAGGCGCTCATCACCAACGCCGAGAGCGCGACATATGGGCTCAAGGACAATCTCTTGGCCGTCATGACGCGCGATGGATCCGCAACATGGCAAACCGTCGCCGCTCACGTCGAGGCCCAATTGCCCGGCGCGGGCGAGTTCGCGACCGCACGATTGAACGCCATACTTGCCCTGATCAGAACCCTATCCGGAAAACCCTGATGACAACGACCGCCACGCCCGAGCATCGCAGCTTCGAAGCCGACGTCTCCCGCCTGCTCCACATAATGGTGCATTCGGTCTATTCCGACCGTGACGTGTTCCTGCGCGAGCTGATCTCGAATGCAGCCGATGCTTGCGAGAAGCTGCGCTACGAGGCGATCGGCAAGCCCGAGCTCCTGGGCGACGAACCGAAGCTTGCGATCACCATCTCGGCCGATCCGGAGGCCGGCAGGCTGACCATTGCCGATAACGGCATCGGCATGAGTCATGACGAGATGATCGAGGCCCTCGGCACGATCGCCCGTTCCGGCACGCGCAGTTTCATGGAGCGGGTCGCTAACACCGAAGGCAAGGACGGCGCGCAGCTCATCGGCCAGTTCGGCGTCGGCTTCTATTCCGCCTTCATGGTCGCCGCGAAGGTCGAGGTCGTCAGCCATCGCGCCGGTAGCGCGAAAGCCTGGACCTGGTCCTCGGACGGCAAGGGCGAGTTCACGGTGGCGCCTGCGGCGCTGGAAGACGCTCCGACACGCGGCACGCGGGTGACGCTGCACCTGATGGAGGAGGCGAAGTCCTATGCGGAGCGCTGGACGCTGGAGCGCATCGTCAAGGAACAGTCCGGCCATGTGCCCGTCCCGATCTCGCTGATCACGGAGCCGGGCGCCGATGCGGTACTCCTCTCCGACGGTGCCGCGCTCTGGACCAGGCCGAAGAGCGAGATCACCAAGGACGAATACGCCGACTTCTATCGCAGCGTTGCGGGGCAATATGACGAACCCGCCGCCACGATCCATTTTCGCGCGGAAGGCCTGCACGAATATACGGCGCTGGCCTTCGTCCCGGGCGCGCGTCCGTTCGACCTGTTCGACGCTGATCGCAAGGGCCGGATCAAGCTTTATGTGAAGCGCGTCTTCATCACGGACGAGGCCGAGCTCCTTCCGCGTTATCTGCGCTTCGTCCGCGGCATCGTCGACACCGCCGACCTGCCGCTCAACGTCTCCCGCGAGATGATCCAGGACAGCGCGCTGCTGGGTGCGATCAAGAAGGGCGTCACCAGCCGTGTCCTCGCCGATCTCGCGAAACTGGCCGAACAGGAACCGGACACATTCCGGCTGATCTGGGATAATTTCGGGGTCGTCATCAAGGAAGGGCTCTACGAGGATTTCGCGCGTCGGGAACAGCTGCTCGGCCTCGCTCGCTTCCGGACGACCGCTTCCGGCGAGGGTTGGCGCAGTCTCAAGGACTATCTCGGCGCGCTGAAGGAAAACCAGACCGCGATCTATTACATCGCCGGCGACGATGCCTCCCGGATCGCCAGCTCCCCGCAGCTCGAAGGTTTTCGGGCGCGCGGCATCGAGGTGCTGCTGCTGTCGGATCCGATCGACAGCTTCTGGGCCTCGGCCGCGCCGGATTTCGAAGGCAAGCCGTTCAAATCCGTGACCCAAGGTGCGGCCGATCTCGGTCTCATCCCGCTGCTCGACGGCGCCACGCCTTCTTCCGCTGAAACGGATGAGACAATCGGCGCCCTGCTCGCGTCGATGAAGGAAATCTTGGCCGAGGAGGTCGCGGATGTCCGCTCCTCCGATCGATTGACCGAGAGCGCGGTCTGCCTTGTTGCATCGGACAAGGGGCCGGACCGCCAGTTCGAACGCTTGCTCAGCGCCGCCGGCCGGGTCGACAGCGCGGCCAAGCCGATCCTCGAGGTCAACCCGCGCCATGCGATGGTCTCAGCGCTGGCGTCTGTCGAAGATGATGCGTTGCGTTGCGACGTCGCCCACCTGCTCCTGGACACCGCACGCGTCTTGGATGGCGAACGCCCGACAGACGCCAGTGCATTCGCCGAAAGGCTGAACCGGCTGATAACGCGCAGCTTAGGCGACAGCTGAGCGACGAAGCCCTCAATGCCGGCTTTCAGACGTGGGGCCAATGTCCGCAACTTGCCAAGGCTGGAATGTCCGGTTCTTGGCGACGGTCCAATGTCTGGAAGTGGCGCACAGTTGCGCTCGGGACAGGTGTCTCGCAAGCGCGGATAGGACGGTGATGATGCTCGCTTTGCAGACACCGAAGCGCGCAGGTGTGCAACCAGCCTCCGCTGTGAAATGCCGCCACCCGCCATACGCAGGCGAGATATTCTCCATAAGCGTTCCACGCCAACCAGAACCATCTGGCATCCAAAGTGTTTGATGCACGCAGACGGGCGGTTGGACGCTGGGGGCAACGAAATGACGGCGATCGAACGGGATACTAGCAGAGGCGCAGGGACACCGATCGCTTCAAGATCCGACGAATCGGTCTGGGAGAGTGTAATCGAACAGGCGCCGGCCGCGACGATTATCGTCAGGGGCGACGCCCATGTCGTAGAGTTCGTCAATGCCAGCCATAAGCGCTTGTTTGGCAGCGCAAGTTGGCTTGGCAAGCTGCTGCGCGACGTCCCCGGCGAAGCCGCTGCTGCCATGTCCTGCGTTGGACGAAGTCGCGCGGACTGGCGCGATTGTGAACATGCAAGACGTTCAAGCACCCGCGGATGAAGCAACAGGCTTTGCCGGACGTTTCCTACGCTTTGTTTGTGCACCGATCCGCCTCGAGGACGGTGATGCGACCATTTGCCAAGGCTTCGATATCACCCACTTGCACAATTCCCAGCGGCGGCAGGCTGCGCTGGCTTCGCTCGGTGAAAAGATTAGCGAGCTTGAGGATCCGGACGAACTCGCATTTTCGGCCGCAGAAATCTTGGGCCGAACACTGCGCGTTGGCAGGGCTGGATACGGGACCATCGACCTGGCGAACGAGACGATCCACATCGAGCGCGATTGGACGATGCCTGGGAGACCGAGTCTCGCCGGAACACTACGTTTCCGAGACTACGGGAGCTACATCGACGACCTGAAGCTCGGTCGCACCGTCGTATTTGACGACGCACGGGTCGATCCGCGCACCACCGCGAATGCAGACGCGCTTTGCGCGATCCAAGCCCGTTCTGTTGTCAACATGCCTGTGACAGAGCAAGGGGGCTTCGTCGCGCTGCTCTACTTGAATGACGCTGAAGCCCGGCACTGGACACAAGAAGAACTCGCGCTTGACGCGGACGGCTGTCGAGAGACGCAAGGCGGAAGCGGCAGTGCGTCGAAACGAAGCCCGGCTTGGCTTCCTCGATGCTCTTGGCAAGGCAACAGCTGCAAGCACTCAAGCCGAGGACATTATGGCCGAGACGACGCGCGCTCTCGGGCAGTATCTTGGCGTCTCTGTTTGCGCCTACGCTGATATGGACGAGGACCAGGACGGCTTCACAATTCGGGGCGACTGGAGCGCGCCGAACTCTCCCAGCATCATCGGTCACTACAGCCTCGCAGACTTTGGTCGGCTCGCCGTCACTAACCTCAGCGCCGGCCAACCGCTTGTCCTGCACGACACCCGGGCCGAGCTTGACCCAGCGGAGGCTGCTACCTTTCTGGATATTGGGTTGGCCGCGACAATCTGCATGCCGCTGGTCAAGCGCGGCCGTTTGACGGCGCTTATGGCTATTCACGACGCCCAGCCAAGACGGTGGAGCGACGATGACATCGCGTTGCTAACCGAGGTAACGGAGCGCTGCTGGGCTCATATCGAGCGTGTGCGGTCAGAGGCAGCGGTCCGGGAGGGCGAGCGTCGCTTCAGGGAAGAGCTGGAAGCCAAGGTCGCGGAGCGGACGCAGGCTCTACAACAGATCCAGAAGATGGAAGCAGTCGGAAATCTAACGGGCGGTATCGCGCACGACTTCAACAACCTCCTGATGGCAGTGCTCGGCAGCTTGGAGCTACTTCGCAAGCGCCTTCCGCCCGATCAGGGTCAGCTAAGGCTGCTCGACAACGCAATGGAAGGCGCCCGGCGTGGCAGCTCCTTGACGCAGCGAATGTTAGCATTCGCCCGTCGGCAAGAGCTCAAGACCGAGCGAATTGACGTCGTCTCCCTTGTCCATGGCATGAGTGACTTGATCCAGCGTTCGCTGGGACCAATGGTGAGACTTGAGCACCAAGTGCCCGAAAAGCTGCCTCCGATCGAGGTGGACGGCAACCAATTGGAAACGGCACTGCTAAATCTTGCTGTCAACGCGCGGGACGCGATGCCCGATGGCGGCACGATCGTTATCGCGGCGCGCGAGACAATAGACGTTCGAAGTGGCGCACGAAGCGTTTGTCTTTCGGTTGCCGATGACGGTGAAGGGATGGACAAGGCGACGTTAGCGCGCGCCACTGAGCCATTCTTCACGACGAAGGGGGTCGGCAAGGGAACCGGGCTTGGCCTTTCGATGGTTTATGGGTTTGCGGAGCAATCCGGCGGCCGCTTCTTTTTAGAGAGCAAGCCGGGCTGCGGCACGACCGCCGAGATTGTCCTGCCAGTAACGGAAAAGGGCAGAATCGCGACTCTGCCCGACAATAGTGCGGACGAGGGAGCGCCGAGTCCCGACATTCCCCGCCTGTCGATTCTGGCTGTGGACGACGACGCGCTCGTCCTGATGAACACGGGCGACCTGTTAGAAGATCTTGGGCACGAGGTTGTTCTGGCCTATTCTGGCAAAGAAGCGCTTGAGCAGCTGTCTCTCCGTTCGTTCGATATGGTCGTCACCGACCATGCCATGCCACAGATGACAGGCGCCCAGCTGATAGCGGAAGTTCGAGCGCGAGTTCCTGGCATGCCAATCTTGCTGGCCACGGGGTACGCCGAATTACCTCCTGGCTCCGATGTGAGCGATGTCTTCCGCCTCTCGAAGCCCTTCTCTCAGACCGAGCTGAAACGGGCAATTAGCATTGTGCTTTCCAGACGCACGGGCGAGGCTATTTGAAGCACTACCGACTATTAACGCGGATCAGCCGAGATCGGTAGCAATCTGCACCCGAAGGCAGGCGGGAATGTCCGCTTCCGGGCTCCCATTCAATGTCCGGAAGTGATGCTGTGGACGGCTCTCCACCCCTGCGGGAGCCTAAGCTCCTGCAACGCAGGAGGAGAGCGTCATGTTCAAGGTCGTCACAGTCGGTCTGGATATCGCCAAGTCCGTTTTTCAGGTTCACGATGTAGATGTCGTCGGGGGAGTTGCTATCCGTCGGCAGCTCCGGCGGGCGCAGGTCTTGCCGTTTTTCGCCAAGCTGCCGGCGTGCCTGATCGGCATTAAAGCTTGCGCTACGGGGCACTATTGGGCCCGCGAGCTCGGCGCGCTGGGCCACCAGGTTAAGCTCATACCGCCGAGCTATGCGAAGCCGTACGTGAAGCGGCAAAAGAATGATGCTGCCGACGCCGAGGCGATCTGCGAGGCAGTGACCCGGCCGACGATGCGCTTGGAGGTGAAGAGCCCTGAGCAGCAAAGTGTGATGGTGCTTCACAGAGTTCGGCTGACTTTGATCCGCCAACGCATCCAGCTGTCCAACACGATCCGGGGGCACATGGCTGAGTTCGGCTTGGTGGCGCCGATCGGGCGCGAGGGGCTGCAGCAGCTGATCAGGCTGGTAGAAGAAAGCGATTCACGCGTGCCGGATGAGGCAAGGGTCTGCCTTGTGTTTCTGGTCGCTCAACTGCAGCTGGTGAACCTACAGATCCTGGATACCGATCGACGGATCAGGACCAGCGCACGATCCACCGAGATCGGCCGCAGGCTGATGAGCATCCCAGGCGTCGGGCCGCTGCTGGCCAGCGCCCTGGTCGCGACGGTGGCTAATCCGACAGCCTTCAAATCCGGCCGTAACCTGGCCGCCTGGATCGGGCTCGTGCCGAAGCAGAACTCAAGCGGCGGCAAGGACCGATTGGGCGGGATAACTAAGCAAGGCGACCGCTATCTGCGGCAGCTCCTGGTCGTCGGCGCCCTGGCCGTGGTTCGCTACGCCGAGCGACACGGGACCCGCCGGCCATGGCTCGTTCAATTGCTGGCGAAGCGACCGACGAAGGTGGCGACGGTGGCCTTGGCCAACAAGATCGCCCGGGTCGCCTGGGCCATCATGACCAGCGGCGAAAGCTACCACGAACCGGAGCCCGCTGCCGCGTAGATCAGGCGCTTAGGCGTCGACAAACTTGGGAAGGGCACCGACGGAATAACGCATCCAGCCAGTCGATACCGAAGGACAGGAAAACCCTCTTGCGCCACTGCACCTCCAAGCGCGCGGAATTGGTCGGGACCCGTCCTCGCGGAAGGCATTATGGCCAGCGGCTTTATGTGCCGCACTAACAGGTCGAACACGTGGCCGCACCGACCAGCGCTGCCGCAGTCCAACGAAACCCTTGCCAACGGAGAGCCGTCCACACATGGCGCAGCACGGTAGCAGCGACACTCAAGCCAGGGTAAGCGGCCGTGGTTTGGTTAGAGCGAAAATGGATCGCAGGGGTAGCGAAAATCGACGTCCCGCAGTCCCGGAACCATGTTGTTGCCGAGCCCGTTCTCATCGAACAATCAGGAGGCTCTCATGTTCGTGGTGATGGGTGCGACGGGTCACATTGGCTCGGTTATCGTCGCGGACCTACTTGCCGGGAAGGAAGCCGTCTTAGCTCTGATCCATTCCCCGGAGAAAGCAGCCAACCTGGAGAGTAAGGGAGCGAAGACCTTCGTCGTCGTCGCACGCGATCCCGATGCTCTGAGGGCGGCATTCAAGCGCGGCCGCCGCGCTTTCCTACTCAACCCGCCAGCTGCTCCCTCGACGGACACAGACGCGGAGGAGACAGCGACCGTTCGAGCCATCTTGGACGCGCTGGACGGTTCGGGATTGGAGAAAGTAGTTGCGGCTTCGACGATGGGCGCCGCTGCGGGCCCGGCGCTTCAGCCTCGCACCGGCGATTCAAGTGTGCTGTACGAATTCGAGCAGGGGCTGACCTGCCAGCCGATCCCCGCTGCAATCAACCGCGGGGCCTATTACCTGTCGAACTTCGAGATGCAGATTGATCAGGTGCGCGAGACCGGCAAACTTCAAACAATGTTCCCCGCGGACTTCCGGTTACCGATGGTGGCGCCCGAAGATCTCGGCAAGGTCGCCATGCGCCGCCTGACTTCCGGCTTGGACGATGTCGGCATCGTCTCGATCGAAGGCCCCACGCGTCCCACGTTCGGCGATGTCGCAAACGCCTTCGCCGACGTCCTAGGGTTCGAGGTCCTCGTTGCGACCACTCCGCGAGACAAATGGGTGGAGGCCTTCAAGTCCCAAGGCTTCTCTGAGCCCGCCGCCGATGCCTATGCTCGTATGACGGCGGCGGCAATTGATGGCCCGGCTATGCCAGAAGGCGAAACGGAGAAGGGCCGGACTTCGTTGAAGGCGTACATCCGATCCCTCGTCGGATAGTTACGCCGACGGAAAGACAGTGAAGGTCATACGGCGCGTCTCAGCGTCAGAGGCGAAGGCCAATATTGCAACCGCGGCATGTCGCGCCAGTGGTACAGAAAACTATAATGTCGATCCAGAGCGGAAGGACGTCCCCAATTGAAGGCGCCCCAGGAGTTACGGAGGTGATTCCGCCTGGGGCAGGCCGGCATCAGCTCAAGAGCTTCGTTCTGCTTTATGGGCTGATGTACGCCGCGTTTGGCGTGGCTTCGCCGTTCTGGCCACGTTTTTTCGAGGCGCGTGGCGTGACCCCGACGGAACTGGGTTTGCTGCTGGCGATGGGCACGGCCGCCCGTTTGGTTTCCGGTCCCATCACCGGCGGCATAGCCGACAGGTTCGATGCGCGGGTGAGGACGCTCGCGATCTGCATAGGGCTGTCGGCGCTGTTCGCGTTGGGCTTGTTACGGACAAATGGGTTTCTACTGCTACTCGCGGTGAGCCTCGGACAGGCAGCCGTGCTGGCGCCCGTGACGACTCTGGCCGATGCGCTGGCATCTCGCCGCGGGACCAAAGCGGCCGGGCCATTGGCTGGCGGCTTCGAGTATGGCTGGGTGCGCGGCGCCGGCTCGGCAGCGTTCGTCGTCGGAACCTTGATCGCCGGACAAGTGGTCAGCGCCACGGGGCTTGCATCCGCCGTATTGCTTCATTCCGGGCTACTCCTTGCCGCTGCCCTGGTAACCTCGCTTTCTATCAAGGACGGACCGGAGCTTGAGGAGGGTGCCGAGCCGGCGACGGCAGCCGCCGCGGATTATCGCGTGCTGCTGCACCTGCCGTTGTTTCGCCGCCTGCTTTTGGTCGCGGCGCTGGTGCTCGGTAGCCATGCGATGCACGACGCCTTCGCCGTCATCCGCTGGAACGCAGCCGGCATCGGCCCCGGCCTGGCAAGCATTCTTTGGTCCCTCTCGGTCGCGTCAGAGGTGGTCGTCTTCTGGCTGATCGGGCCGCGCCTGCTGGCCCGTTCGGGGCCAGCAGGCGCTGGAGCCATCGCCGCGGCAGCGGGCGTCCTTCGCTGGATCGTCATGGCGATCAGCGCCGACCCGTTGGCGCTCGCTGTCGTGCAGCCGTTGCACGGTTTGACCTTCGCGCTGCTCCATCTCGCCTGCATGCGACTTCTGGTCCGGGTCGTACCCACCCATTTGGCGGCTACCGGCCAGGCGATCTATGCATTCGCCGCGGCGTCGGCGACCGGCCTTACGACGTTGGCGTCCGGCTCCCTCTTTGCGCATTTCGGCGCTCACGCGTTTTTCGCGATGGCCGGGCTCTGCGCCGCTGCGCTGCCTTTGACAGCTGGGTTGCGGGAACGCGAACGGATCTGACCGAAGGGCGAGACGATGCCCCCTGGGTTCATTGAACCGAAGCGGCTCCGGGCGCGTTGCCATCCCCGAGGCGATTTATCCTGGTTCGGGTCATTCAAAGGACGACAGGCAATGCGGATTGCTCAGGTGGCTCCCTTGGCGGAGGCCGTGCCGCCGCGGCTCTATGGCGGAACGGAACGGGTTGTTTCTTGGCTGACGGAGGAGCTCGTCCGGCAGGGGCAGGATGTGACCCTTTTTGCGAGCGGCGATTCCCGCAGCAGCGCCAGGCTGGTTCGGGCCGTTCCGGAAGCACTGCGCCTCGCGGGCATTCGGGACCACACGGCCAGTACGCTGGTGATGCTGGAGGAGGTTCTACGGCGGGCTGACGAATTCGACGTCATCCATTTCCATGTCGACCTGTTGCAATTCCCGCTCTTCAAAAGCCTTTTCCCCAAATGCGTCACCACCTTGCACGGGCGCCTCGACCTGCCGGACTTTCATCCGATCTATCGAGCCTTCCCCGATATGCCGCTGGTTTCGATTTCGGACGATCAGAGGCGGCCCATGCCGCCCGTGAATTGGGTATCCACCATCCACCATGGCTTGCCCGAGCAGCTTCATCGCTTCAGGCGCGAGCGCGGCGCATACCTTGCTTTTCTGGGTCGCATTTCGCCGGAGAAGCGGCCGGACCGGGCGATCGAAATCGCCAAGCGCAGCGGCATCCCGTTGAAGATCGCGGCCAAGGTCGACGCGATTGACCGCGATTATTTCGATTGCACGATCCGGCCGTTGCTTGACCATCCCTTGGTCGAATTCATCGGCGAGATTGACGACATGCGGAAGGATGACTTTCTCGGGGGAGCATCGGCGCTGCTGTTTCCGATCGACTGGCCGGAGCCTTTCGGACTGGTCATGATCGAGGCGATGGCGATTGGAACGCCGGTGATCGCCTGGGCGGAAGGGTCCGTCCCGGAGGTGATTGATCAAGGCGTTTCCGGGGTCATCGTGAACTCGATCGATGAAGCAGTCGAAGCAGCAAGCCGGATCGGCAGGCTGGATCGCCGGGCCGTGCGGGAATGCTTCGAAACGCGCTTTACGGCCGCGCGCATGGCAGCCGACTACATCGAAACTTTCGACGCGCTGTGCTGCCGCCCCGTGGCGAAGCCAGGGTCCGCCTCGGCCGCCATCCTTGCGCCAGGCGGTGACCTCCCTGGCTTGGAGGGCAGCGTGGGACTGTTGCAGTTGCAGTCCCCATGAACCGAGGCAGGCGCCATGTCTGAGACCATCCGTAAGATCGGGCAGGCGATGCCTGGGCCGAGCAGTCCGAATCTCTGGTCAGAGTATGAGATCGAGGCCACGACCTCGTTGACGGACCAGGCCCTGCGCAATCTTAAGCACGGCGATGCCTTTGCCGTGTTGGATGCGCATGGCGATATCGGGACTCTAAGAGATACCGCCGAGGGCCTGTATTTCCGCGACACTCGTTTCCTGTCCCGCCTCGAACTGCGCGTAGAAGGCAAGCGGCCGCTTCTGCTCGGCTCTGCCGTCCATGAAGATAAGGCAGCACTTTCGGTTGAGCTCGCGAACCCGGATCTCCGGATCGGCGAGGAAAAGCTGCCGCGGGACACAATCTTCCTGCATCGCACCAAGTTTCTCTGGCGGGCGATTTGCTACGAACGCATCAGTATCCGGAATTACGGCGCCGCCCGTCGACGTCTCCGGATCGATCTGCTCTTCGATGCGGATTTCCGCGACATGTTCGAAGTCCGAGGAACGCGGCGTCTTCGGCGTGGAACGAGCACCATCGAGGTGGTGGCGCCGGATCGGGTCGAGTTTCGCTATGTCGGCCTCGACCGGGTCGAACGATGCACGGTAGTCGAGATGACACCGACGCCCGTGGCAATCGATCGCCAGCGCATGACGGTGGAGGTCGAACTTGGCCCCTACGAGCAACGCTCGCTGTTTCTGACCATTTCTTGCCAGGATCAGGCGGTCGCGGCAGAGCCTCCGATGAACTTTCTCGCCGCCTATCGCGATACCCGCCGCGCACGCCGCGCCGCGACCGCTCGGATCGCTAACGTTTCGAGTTCGAGCAGCCTTTTTGACGCAACCCTCGGCCGGGCCGTATCCGACGTCTATACGCTCGTGACGCACAGCGAGCTCGGCCCTTATCCCTATGCCGGCATTCCCTGGTTCAATACCGTTTTCGGTCGCGACGGCATTATCACGGCGATGATGATGCTGTGGGTGGATCCCGAGATCGCCCGCGGCGTACTGCGGACGCTCGCCGCGACGCAGTCGCAGGCGATCGATCCCGAGGCCGACTCCCAGCCCGGCAAGATCCTGCACGAATTGCGGCTTGGCGAGATGGCCAGGCTGCGCGAGGTTCCCTTCGGCCGCTATTACGGGACGATCGATGCGACCCCGCTTTTTGTCATGCTGGCGGGCCTCTATCTGCGGCGAACCGGCGATATCGCGTCCATCGAATCGATTTGGCCCAATATCTGCGCCGCCCTTCGCTGGATGGACGAGTATGGCGATCGCGACGGCGACGGCTTCATCGAATATGCCCGTGCCCGCGAGAGCGGGCTGGCCAACCAGGGCTGGAAGGACTCGCACGATGCGATCTTCCATGCCGACGGTTCGGATCCGGTCGGTCCGATTGCCCTGTGCGAAGTGCAGGCTTACGCGTATGGGGCCAAGCTGCAGGCTGCCGCAATTGCGCGCAGGCTTGGGCACGCGGATATGGCGTCGACCCTGACGGCTGAGGCAGAGCGCCTGCGCGTTGCCTTCGAAGGCTCCTTCTGGTGCGAGGAGCTGGGGACCTACGCGATCGCGCTCGACGGAGGGAAGCGCCCCTGCCGCGTTCCGTCGTCAAATGCGGGCCACGCTTTGTTCGCTGGGATCGCATCACAAGAGCGCGCACGCAGCGTCAGCGCGAGCCTTCTCAGGCCCGAGGGCTTCAGCGGCTGGGGCATTCGGACCCTTCCTGCGGGGCAGCCTCGCTACAATCCGATGTCTTATCACAACGGCTCGGTCTGGCCGCACGACAACGCGCTGATCGCCATCGGAATGTCCCGCTATGGCCTGAAGGCCGAGGCGAGCCGCGTCTTCTCAGCCATCTTCGAAGCGGGACGACATCAGGACATGTCCCGCGTGCCGGAGCTGTTCTGCGGCTTCAACCGACGTCCTCATCGGGCGCCAACGCCCTATCCGGTCGCCTGCGCGCCGCAGGCCTGGTCCGCCGCCTCGATCTTCGGCCTGCTCGGCGCCTGCCTAGGCTTGAGCCTCGATCACCAGCGGGACGAGATTCAGCTCCACGAGCCAGTGCTACCGGATTTTGTCGACGAGATCGTCATCCGAAACCTGCGACTCGGCTCCTCGCGGGCCGATATTCGGCTCCACCGATACGGCGCGGATGTCACCGCAAATGTCTTGGCCCGAGCCGGAAGCGCACGGATTATCGTGTCCAAGTAAACGAAATCTCGAAGTGGGCGGGTCGCGTCAGGTCTGCTTTCGGGCAGAGCAAGAATGTCTGGTTGTAGCGCAGACTATCCGTAACCTTAGGCCGAGATAGTCGAGCAGGCGGAGCTTTTGATGTTCGCCTGCGGCTTTGGCGTGCTATGGCGCTAGGACGCCCAGACCTTTGGACGCATCGCCCGGCAGCTGGCCCTGGAATCCAGCCCTCTGACGCCGCTGCCCAAGAGAATGGAGGCGGCGGGCGTGCTGCGTCGCACCCGTAATCCCGATAATGAGCGCCAGGTCATCATGGCGCTCACCCCAGACGGCGCCGGTCTTCGCATTCGTCTCGGTTGCCTGAACGAAAATCTGCTTCTGGCATCCGGACAGAGGGTTGGCGACCTGGGAAGCTCAACCAGCTGATCCAGCAACTTCGCGACGCGATCTACGCCCATGCCGGCGCCCTAGGCGGGGAAGAGCCAGGTATGGACCCCGACCCCAAGGTCTAACGGTGAGGACCGAGGCCGCCTAGACCGTCGGCACGGTCCCGCCATCGATGACGTATTCCGTTCCGGTGATGCTCCCCGCTCGGTCCGAGGCGACGAAAGCAACCAGGCTTGCAACTTCGTCGGTACTCGCCGGGCGACCGATCGGAATTCCGCCGAGCGAATCCATGATCATCTTCTTGCTGGCTTCGACGCTGACGCCCTGTTGCTCGGCAAGGCGCTCCGCGAAGTGAACGGAGCCCTCGGTGGCAATCCAGCCCGGCGAGACACGGACGACCCGCACGCCTTTGGGCGAGACCAGCTTCGACAGGCTCTTGCTGTAGGAAGAGAGTGCGGCCTTCGCCGCAGCGTAGCCGATTGTCGCTTCCGGCAGCGGCATGACGCGCTGTATGGACGTGACATGGATGACGACACCGCTGCCTTGCGCGGTCATCGCCGGCACCAGCTCGCGATCGAGACGAATAGACGGCATCAGGTTGAGGTCGAGCTCCTTGCGCCATTCCTCGTCGGTGAGGGCCTCATACCCTCCTGCCGGGGCGGAGGAGCCGCCCAGCATGTGCACGATGATGTCGACGCCACCCAAGCGCTCTCGGACGGCCTGTGCCAGGTGCGCGCAGCCCTCCGGCGTCGTGAGATCGACGCCGACGAACATCTCGGCCGGCAGGTCTTCCGGCTTCGACCTGGCGCTGGTCAGGACCCGGGCGCCCAATTCGCGGAAAAGCTTGACGGTTGCGGCGCCTGCGCCACGGGTGCCGGACGTCACGAGCGCCCGCTTGCCTTCGAGGCTGATGAACGGGTTCACAGGGTGATCTCCAGTTCGCCAATCTTGTCGCCATCCAGGTGGAAGAAATAACGCAGGTCGATCGGGCTGCCCGGGAAGTTTCCCTCGACGTGGCAGGTCACGACGGTACGGCCGCGCTCACGTTCGATCGCAATCGGCGTCGACGTCGCGGTGAATTTCTTCGAATACTCCACTTTCCACTGACGAATCTCGTCCCTGCCAGTGTGGACGTGGTTCTCATCCCGAACAGTAGCGGTGTCCGAAAAGCAGTCGGCCATCGCTTGGGGATTCGGGTCAAGGTCTGCTGTAAAGTACCGCGCGATTGGCGAAGGGAGTTTAAGAGACATTGTTGCCATCCTCAGCGTTGAATTCTGCGGACCTGGCCTCCGGCTGACCTGTTGAGATCTTGCCTCAGCGGTTGCTTCCACGGACATCAACTTAGCGATGGACAGTGGAACTGATAATCGGGATAAATGGGGATGAAACGTTGCGAGATCCGGGACAATGATCGGCCATAATCTCATCGAGCTGGATGCCGTCATGGCGGTCGCGCGCCGGAAATCGTTCCGGGCAGCGGCTGTGGAACTGCAGATCTCCACGACGGCGCTCAGCAATCTCATCGCGAAGTTCGAGAAGCAGCTCGGCGTCCGTCTGTTCAATCGAACGACCCGGAGCGTTTCGCTCACCGACGCCGGGCGGAACTTCGTCGAACAGATCGGCCCGGCTCTCGTTGAGATTCACAGCGCCATGGACAGCGCCATGTCGCAACAGGAGGTGCCGTCCGGGACGATATCAGGATCAACGCGTTCCCGACTGCAGCCCGCGAGATCCTGGAGCCACTGGTCTTGGAGTATCTGCGCCGATATCCGCAGGTGCACATCGACCTCGTGACCGAGGGGCGTTTGGTCGATGTGGTCGCAGATGGCTTCGATCTTGGCGTGAGAAGCGCGGATTTTGTCCCCAGCGACATGATCGCTGTCCCGATTGGGCGCTCCAGGTCATATGCCGTGGTGGCTTCGCCAGCGTATTTTGAGAAACATGGCAAACCCCACGTGCCACTCGATCTGCTCAGTCACACCTGTATCCGCATCAGGTTGCCGGACGGCGGTATCTACAAATGGCACTTCGAGAAAGATGGCCAGCCCGTCCAAATCGACTTCAGAGGCCCGATCACACTGGATGAGGCTAGCCTCTCGCGGATTGCCGTTCTCAACGCGATCGGTATCGGCTTTTTTATGGAGTCGGACGTTCGAGAAGACATCGCGGCCGGTCGGCTGATCCAGGTTTTGGACGACTGGATGAAGCCCGTGGCACCGCTCTGTCTGTACTATCCTGGCCGAAAAAACCCATCGGCCGCGTTCAAGGCATTCATCGATCTTGCTCGTGAATTTACCACTGGCGTACGTGGGCTTGACGGTCGGTGAGCACCGAGACAGCAACCCCGAGTTACTGCGATGATACCTCCAGTCCTACGCGGATCTCGTCTTGAAAGGAACGGCTGGTCAACATCGTCGTCGAGAACTTCGATGTGGGTGTCAGGAGTCCGATTTGGCGCCGCCCGACGGATCGCTATCCCTCTTGAACCGGCACGTGGCCGTGCCGTGGTCGGGTCTTCCGCATATCGCTCATATTGAATTCTTCGATCGATCTGGGCGCGAACGGGATAGTGGCAATGGGTCCATCTTCAATCAAGGAAAGCGGTGCCGGCTTTCCCTGAGGTGGCACTCAGCGCCCCGGCGTTTCGTCAAGGGAACATCAGTGCAAACGGCTCCATCGACGAGAACGGTTGGAGGCGTAGGATTCGCACCGGCGCGGCGGCGGCGATGATCCCTTCTAAGCGCCATTGCGCGAGCAGGCTGCAGGCCGCTTCCTGGCTTGGCAGGCTCAACGCGACGACGTCCTGCGCCGGCTCGCTGCCGACACCCGTGCTGGTGTCGGCAGCGACAAAGTTAAGCCTGGCCTGACCCTTTAGGGTCAGAGTGCTGACGCGCTGACGCAAGGCGGCATTAGCGGCCGCTGTTCCTGCGTCTAACTCGATTAGGACAACGACCTCCATCGCGGTTAGCCGTTGCGGAAGGTGTAGCTGTAGCCGTTGATCGCCGGCACGCCGCCGAGATGGGCGTAAAGCACCTTCGAGCCCGCCGGGAAGAAACCCTTCTTAACGAGATCGATCATGCCCTGCATGGATTTCCCCTCATAGACGGGGTCGGTCATCATGCCTTCGAGCCGGGCCGACATCCGGATCGCCTCTATCGTTTCTTTCGAGGGCACGCCGTAGACGGGGTAGGCGTAGTCCTCGTTGAGAATGATGTCCTCGGCGGTGATGTCCTTACCGCCGACCAGCGCCGAAGTCTTCTGCGCGATATCCAGCACCTGCGCCTTCGTCTGGGCGGGCGTGAAGGAGGCGTCGATGCCGATGACGTTGCGCTGGCGGTCGTCCTTGGCGAAGCCGACGACCATGCCGGCATGGGTCGAGCCCGTGACGGTGCAGACGACGATGTAGTCGAACTTGAAGCCAAGTTCGGCCTCCTGCGCCCTGACTTCCTCGGCGAAGCCGACATAGCCGAGGCCGCCGAATTTATGGACCGAGGCGCCGGCCGGAATCGCATAGGGCTTGCCGCCCTTGGCCTTCACATCGGCCAGCGCATTCTCCCAGCTTTCGCGGATGCCGATGTCGAAGCCCTCATCGACCAGCTCGACGTGAGCTCCCATCACACGCGACATCAGGATATTGCCGACCCGGTCATAGACGGCATCGTCATGCGGCACCCAGCTTTCCTGCACGAGCCGGCACCTCATACCGATCTTCGCCGCAGTGGCCGCGACCATGCGGGTGTGGTTCGACTGCACGCCGCCGATTGAGACCAGCGTGTCGGCACCTGAGGCGATGGCATCCGGCACGATGTATTCGAGCTTGCGCAGCTTGTTGCCGCCGAAGGCGAGACCCGAATTGCAATCCTCGCGCTTGGCGAAAAGCTCGACGCTACCGCCGAGATGAGCCGAAAGACGCGGCAGCGCGTCAATCGGCGTGGGGCCGAAAGTCAGGGGATAACGCTCGAATTTGCTCAGCATAATGACCAATCCTCCAGCCAATTTTCGATGCCGAAGAGTAGCTTTCGAACCCCCGGAATGTCCTTCCGAACTTGCGCGTCCAAATGGAGGCGACCGGCAACTGTTCCGCGACTAAAATGGCCGTGCTATCATTTGGAGCACTTTTTTCGAGAGAATCTTTCATGCCCGCCAATATCGATCGAACCGACATGAAAATTCTGCGGCTGCTGCAATCGGAAGGGCGGCTCGGAAATGCCGAGATCGCTAAGCGCGTGAACACCAGCCCAGCCACCTGTCACCGACGGACCCAGCGGTTATTCGCCGAGGGCTACGTCACATCGGTGCGGGCGGTCGTATCGCCGCAAAAGGTCGAGATGGGAACGCTGGCTTTCGTGGGGGTCGTCCTCGACCGCTCGACGCCGGAAAGCTTCGGCGACTTCGAAGCCGCTATACGGGCCATGCCCGTCGTTCTCGATTGCCACGTCGTAGCCGGGGATTTTGATTACATTCTCAAGATACGGGCCCACGACATGGCAGACTTCAACAAACTGCACGCCGACAAATTGCTGCGCCTTCCCGGAGTTCGACAGACGAGGACGTTCTTCGTCATGAAAGAGGTGGTCGACAACGCGCCACTTATGTTCTGAGCGCACGCGCCTCCCAATTCCCTCTCGTAGGGATTATTCCATCGAGCGTACGCTTGGGTAAATTCAACAGGAGGAATGGGCGGATATCGGAGCTGCCGACTTCTGCGTATGGCGCTCTGCTTTCGCACCTGTGCATGACCCGTGTGATCGAGGACCAGAACAGCGGCGCGCTCAGCTCGGAGTAGGGTGCTAAGCGTCTGCCGGAATGTCTGGTATCAGGCAGATGCTTAATGTCGGCTCCTGGCGCAACCCGAAAGGCGCGCGCGCCCTAGACAGAAGTTGCCGACTGCAGCGTTCACAGTTCGAGCGGTATCTTCGCAATATGATCGGTCAAGACCGTTATGAAGGTCCGCAGCCGCTGAAGGCGCCGGATGTCCCGGTGATAGCCCATCCAGATGTCCCGTGAGGGTGGCTCTACTGGCAGGTCGAGCTTGCGAAGACCCACTATCTGGCTTCCGACCACCTCTGGCAGGACGGCGATGCCAATGCCCTGGCGGCTCATGCGACCCTGTACGTTGCGATTGTTCGATCGAACGAGCGGCTTCGCGTTCGGAAAGCTCTCAATGAGCCAGGCGATATCCGGGAACTGGCCGGTCGACGTGTCATGCGTGATGAGCCGGAAGCCGGCTCCATCGCCAAAGACCGGCTCGGGTGAATCCGCCGCGACATACACACCATAGGGCAGACGGACCAGTCGTCGCTGCACGACGTCTGGGCTGTCGAATGGGACGATCCGGAAAGCGATATCGGCCTCCCGTTGCGCGAGGCTGAACAGCCGGGTGCCGGTGAGAATCTCCAGATCGACCTGCGGATAGGCCTTTGCATAGTCGTCGATGATCGGCGGCAGGACATAGGCGCCGAACCAGTCGGCCGACGAGATGCGCAAAGTGCCCTGAAGGGTTTGCTCCTGTCCGGCAAGCCGTCGCTCGATGGCCAGAGCGCCTTCCTCCATCTGCTCGGCCAGCGCGATGACAGCGCTTCCTTCTTCCGTCGGAATGAACCCTTCGGCCGTTCTCTGGAAAAGCGTGTGGCCGGTGGCCTGTTCGAGAGCCCGAAGGCGGCGTCCAACCGTGGGATGGCTCAGATGAAGCGCGCGAGCGGCAGCGCCTAGCGTGCCGGTGCGGGCTATGGCCAGAAAGATTCTGACATCGCTCCACTCCATCGCCGCACCCACAAAACTGAACTGGGATCGTACGGTACTGTCAGTTCTCGAACAAATCCAACCGCCTATCTTCTCGACATCCCACTGGAAACGTAAAGCGCGCGGGCTGCTCATGACGGCGAGTTCGTGCGCGGTGCGCCGCTCTGGGCGCTGAAGGAGAAGATGATGAAAACCTGGCTGATCACAGGATGCTCGTCGGGCTTGGGCCGGCAGCTTGCCGAAGCCGTAGCCGCGCGGGGCGATCGCCTCGTCGCCACCGCCCGTTGGACCGACAGCTTGAACTCGTTGTGCGAACGCTATCCCGAGACGGTGCGCAGCATGTCACTGGACGTCACCCGCGCCGGCGACGCCGCAAAGGCCGTGGCGTTGGCGGAGAGCGCGTTCGGCGGTCTCGACGTCCTCGTCAACAATGCCGGTTTCGGCCTCATCGGTGCGGTCGAAGAGGGAGAGTCCGAAGAATATCGGCCGATGTTCGAGGTGAATCTCTTCGGCCTGATCGAGACAACTCGGGCCGCGCTGCCGGCCCTGCGCCAGCGTGCCGGTGCCCGCATCGTCAACCTGTCCTCCGGGGCCGGGATCTCCGGCTCCGCGGGTTTCGGCTTCTACAACGCGAGCAAATTCGCGGTCGAAGGCCTCTCCGAAGCGCTCGCACAGGAGCTTCGTCCGCTCGGCGTGCAGGTGATCATCGTCGAACCCGGCCCCTTCCGCACCGAATTCCTCGGTCGCTCGATGCTCACCGCGGCGCGGCAGATCGACGCCTATGCCGAGACGGTGCCCGCGAGACGTCGCTACCGCGAGACCAACAACGGCAGGCAGGCGGGCGACCCGGCCAAGGCCGTCGCCGTGATGCTTCAGGCCGTCGATGCCGAGCATCCGCCGCTGCACCTCCCGATCGGCCCGCGCGCCCACGCTTTGGCGGAGCAAAAGCTGGTCTCCTTCCGCGCCGACATTGCTGCCTGGCGCGGCATTTCCATCGCTATCGACTTCGACACCCCCGGCGAGGCGGCTTGAATCGACCAGGTTAACGCAATTCAGCTTCAAGAACGGACATGCGCTCGTGAGCGCGACGACATGTGAAGCTGCGGCCCTTGCGCCCGCCAGGGCGCCGGACGGCGACGCCCTGCCCGAGCCGCGGCGCTGGACGATGTTCGTGATACTGCTCGTCGGTGCTTTCCTGCCGCCGCTCGACTTCTTCATCGTCAATGTGGCTCTCCCCTCGATCCGGGCGGAACTGGGCGCCTCCTCTTCCGCCGAACAGCTCGTCATTTCGTCCTATGCCGCGCTCTATGCGGTGACGCTGACGACCGGCGGGCGGCTCGGCGATCTGTTCGGTCGCGGCCGCGTGTTCTTAATCGGCCTGATCGGCTTTGCCGCCGCCTCGACGCTGTGTGGCTTCGCCTCGTCGCCCTGGGTGCTGATTGCTGGGCGCGCATTGCAGGGCGTGACGGCTGCCGTGATCGCGCCCCAGGCGCTGGCTTCGGTGCAGGCGATGTTCTCCGAGGGGGAGAAGCCGCTCGCGCTTGGCATCTATGGTGCGATCTTCGGTTTGGCCGCCGTGGTCGGGCAGGCCTTGGGTGGCGTCCTGATCTCTCTGGACATCATGGGGCTGGGGTGGCGGACGATCTTCCTGGTCAACCTGCCGGTGGCGATGCTCGTCCTGCTGCTCGGCATTCCTCTGCTGAAGGATACGCGCGCTTGCCAAGCACGCAGGCTGGATCTGGGCGGCATGGCGCTGTCGATGCTGACGCTCGGTGCGCTGCTCGTGCCGCTGATCGAGGGACGCGAGACTGGATGGCCGCTCTGGTCCTGGCTGTCGCTTATCGGGGCGCCGCTAATGGCATGGCTCTTCTGGCGTTATGAGACCAGGCTGTCACGAGCGGGCGGGGCGCCCCTGCTCGACCCAGTCGCTCTGCGGGCACCGGGACTGGGCCGCGCGCTGCTGATCGCACTATTGTTCTATTCGATCGGCTGCTTTTTCCAGCTGCTCTCTGTCTATCTGCAGGACGCGTTGCATATGACAGCGCTGCAGGCCGGCCTCGTCTTCCTACCGTTCGGAGCCGGCTTCCTGCTCGGGCCGCTATCGACACCCTACCTCCGACGGGTCTGCGGCGCCTATGTCAATCCGATCGGCATGGGGTTGGAGGTTGCCGGGTTCTTGGGTCTCGCAGGGCTCATCGCGGCGACATTGACCGGCGAGCATCCCGCACTGATGCCGCTTGCCGCTCTCCTGTTCGTCGTCGGTTTCGGGCAAGGGCTCGCACTGCCGACCCTGATGCGGATGGTGACAGGCCGGGTCGCGCCAGCCTTGTCCGGCATGATCGCCGGCATCGCCAGCTCGACTCTCCAGGTCAGCACCGCGCTCAGCGTCGCCGTGATCGGTGGCATCTTCTATCAGCTGCTAGGCACCCGAACCGATCCCGCCGCCATCACGCAGGCACTCATCGTCGCCGTCCTTTGCATTGCTTTCTGCCTCGCGGGAAGCGTGGTCCTGAGCATCACCCTCGTCCGGCAGGCGCCTCCTCCGCACGAGGCAGAGGGGCAGGTGTGAGATCCCCTCCAAGACGCATGCCCAGAGGCGCGGATCACCAATGACGCGGCTCCGCCGGAGCCAAGGATCGTCACGTTGCACGAACCGCAACGCCCGCCAGCCGGGATCATCCATCAGAAAACAGGACAACCTAGATGTTTGGAATTTCACCGCTCGGTTGGGTGCACACGCTTGGTAGCCTCCCCGCCATTCCTCTCGCCATCTATATGTTTGCCTGCCACGGCAGGATCGTGCCGCGATCTGTTCCCGGCGGCCTTTATTTTGTTTCGATGCTGATCGGTGGGACAACGGTGTTTTTGGTTGCCCGTGAGCCGATAAGCTACGGCATTGGAACGGCGACGATCCTGCTTCTGGTCGCCGGGTATGGCATTGGCCGCATGCCGCAATTCGGCCGCGCCGGCATCTACCTCGAGACGATTTTCCTGACCCTGACGACGTTCCTATTGATGGTGCCAAGCGTCAGCGAAACGCTTCGCCGCGTTCCGGACGGCCATCCCTTGGTGACCGATCCAAAGTCACCGCTTCTGTTGGGCGCCCTGGCCGGCCTCTTCGTCATACTCGTCATCGGACTGACCGCTTAGATCGTCCAGCTGCGCAGACAGAGCTGATTTGGGACAGGCTCTTCACCAAGCAGGATGGTCGCCGCGCCAATAGGCGGGCGGACTTGCGCCGACGGCGGTAAGCAGCCTGGATCCGCGAGCAATCCCCGTTCGGCTGAAGGCGCTCCGCCTCGAGCCACGAACTCACCATCCCAGGTCGTACCGCGTCAAGGTTCGACGTCCGCTCCTGGGCGATAGACCAACGTCCGCAACTGGCGCTGCACGCACCTCATCGACCGGCTTGGTCGCGAGCGAAAACCGAAAAGCAGGTAGTCACTCCCAAAAGGTCAGAGCGGTTAGCGCGTTTGCCGCCCCAAAAGAAAACACGCAATGGCTGCACCTTGCACCACGCATGCGGCCACAAACAGCGGTGTGCCGTTGACGCCCGAAGCTCCAGAGGACAACATCGATCGCAGAGCGCCAAAAGCTGCCGGCGCGAAAGAGTAGCTCGCCTGTCCTATGGCAACGATCAGCGGGACGACCCTGGCGACGTCGGATTTCGCGAATTCAGCCTGTGCGATGAGTGGCGGCAAGGATGTGGCATTGTCGATGCCTGCAACAAAATGACGCCGACGATCATTAGGGCCACGTTGGTCTCGCCCGCGAGCAAAAACGTCAACGACCCGACGATCTGCACCGCATAGCTGACGCAGGCAACGAGACGTCTGTCGGCCGAGGCGTGCATGACGACCCCGACCACCGTCCTGCCGACGATCGCCGCGACGGTCGCGTCCCCCATTGCCAGCCCGGCGTTCTGAGGGCCGATCGCGGGACGAGCAAGGAAAAAAGATGCGTGAGCAGGCCTTTAGTCGACGAAGCGCACAGGCACGCCTGGTTTGACCAAGTCGGCCAGCTCCTCGGCATCCCAGTTCGTCAGCCTTATGCAGCCGTGCGAGGTTGTCTTACTGACTTTCGAGGGCTCAGGCGTGCCATGGATGCCAAAGGTCGGTTTCGAAAGTGCAACCCAGACTGAGCCTACAGGGCCGTTCGGACCCGGGGGCAGGGTCAACTTTTTGCGGTTGCTCCCCTGCTGAAAATTCTTTTCCGGATCGTAGGTGTAGTCAGGATTCCGCACCACTCGGATGACCGTGTGCTCGCCGCTCGGTGAGGGAGTCTCTTCGCTCCCTATCGTAGCGGGATAAGAGGCGAGGATGCGATTATCAGCTCCATAAACGGTCACCATGCCCGTTGACTTGACCGCCTCGATGCGAGTTGCCGCCCCCTTCTGGATGTCACGCCCCGGCGATGCGACATGCATCTCGCTGCCGGCTGTTGTCATCCGTACCTTACGGTTCAGCGCGACAAGCAATGCCTCGCTCATATGGAAGCGCTCGGCAAACATCTCTCTGGCGGAGGTATAGGAAAGCCGCCTCAGCTTCGCTTGGCGGGAGTAGTCGCGAGGAAGCCGTTTGACAAACCGATAGCGCGCGTCCGCCTTCGCAATCTGGTAAGGCACAATCACGTCGGTGATTGCGTCGCCCCCGAGCGCGGCCCAGGTCGCCTCATCGATTTTATCGCCCTCGCCCAACCCCTCCTGGCGCCGGAACTGGCCAATGGCCTTGTGAAAGTTCTCGCCGTCCAGACCATCGATAACACCGGGGGAGATACTGCGCCGGCCTAGCAGTATCTGAGCTTTCACGATGAACGGGTTCAGCCCGTGTCGGTCGACCACGTTGCGCTTGGCTAGAATGGCGCTGTTGATCTCGTCAGGTGTAATGGCACGAGACGGAGCCACGCCAAGCCCCAGTATGCCGGCAACGAAAAATGCGAACGAAAATGTCCGTGCCATTGAGGAAATCCACGCCGCGACTGACTCAATACCAGCTTCCCCGTGCAAAGTTCCCGTCGGGACGCCCCTGCGTTGGCGGCGGGGTAAAGCGTGAGAAGCGGTCTTCTTTTTAATTAGTCGGATTTGGAACTACCTGCACTCGAATGGTGTTGGAGGGCCGTCGCACGAAAGGTGCGTCATCGGAGGACCCAAACATGAAACGTTCGATTCTTGGATTGGTCACCGCGACTGCCCTGGTCGCCAGCTCAGCTGCGTTCGCTCAGACCAGCACTCAGATCACCATCGGCCAGCCCGAGCGCACAAAGATCAAAGAGTATGTGGTCAAGGAGAAGGTGAAGCCCGTCACCATCAAGGAGAAGGTGACTGTCGGGGCAACCCTCCCCGCGGATGTCGAGATCCGAACAGCCCCCGCCGATTGGGGTGCGAGCGTCAGCAAATACAGCTACTTCTATACCGACAACCACGTCGTCCTGGTCGAGCCTTCCAGCCGGAAGATCGTTCAGATCATCGAGTGACCAGCTTTCGGGAGCCGGGAGTCACTTCCGGCTCCCATCTCATCCTGTTTTTTCGGGCTGATGGCTGACGGTCACGGAGGAAGATAAGTGCGAGTTCGAAAGGCCGTAGCGCCATATAATCTGACCTGCTTCTTCCTTCTCGTGTCGACTGCCGGAGCGTCCCTCAGTTGCGCTGCCGCGGCAGAGCTCCGTTATTGTGAAGACAGTCGTAAGGAGGTGGCGCGAAAGGGCGAGGCACTCCTCCTAGTTCGAGAAGATGTGGAAGCGCGGTTCGTTCGGGACAGAAGCTTTTGCCGTCCGACCGAAAAGGCCGTTCCGGCTTTCATAAAAAGCCAGGACAGGGACATGTGTTTCGTGGGCTATGCGTGCCAGCATTCGTAAGCCCGGCTCAATGCGATGGGGCCATCAAAAGTTGATAGGCAATCCAGGAAGCTCGTCGCCTGGGGAGCCGGTGCCTCCCGATCTCCCCGACGCTTCCCTCTAATCTTCTGAGATAGCAACAGGCCTGCCAAGCTGGCGCAACAAATCCCGTTGCAGCGGTCGTCTAGCCCCAACCGGCAGCATGTCTCTGCCGCGGACGCGGCCCCAAAAAACTCGCAAGACGGCCCTTGAAGAGCCGCTATGCAGCTCCAAAATCGACTGTACCGGTCGCCTTGTCGAGGGAGCGGATGGGCCTATCGGCGTGAGATCAAGCGTCCGCAGGATTCCACCTTGTAACCATGTTGCTCAACGGAGGATGTGGTTATGAGCAGCGTTTTTGATTTCTCACCCCTGGTCGAGTATCGGCTTCGATCGCATATTAGGCTCGCTTGAAACAGCCAGCCGCCTGAACCCGGCAGGCAACTGGCCGCCCTAGGACATCATTAAGACGAGTGCTGACGACTATCGGATGACGATGGCCGTAGCTGACTTCTCGCAGGACGAGCTCTCGATCACCCAGGAGCCAAACCTGCTGATTGTCTCCGGAGAGGAGGGCGGCCAGGTCGAGGCGGGCTGGGCGCCCTTCCATACGCGCCAGCGCGATCAACTTCACCGCGTCGAAGCCGATCGCACTGAGCCGGATTGCCTCGCCGACGGCCAAGCTCACGACCTCGCGCGGAAGGGCCTCCATCAGCCGCAGCACCTGGATGAACTCACGCTTGCCGCGATTGCCCATCCGCGCTTCCAGAAGATGGCGCATGTGTTGGAAGGTCTCGGGCAGGTTCCAGCCCTGGAGCGCCGCCGCCTGGTTGAGCGCGTTCGCCTTGACCTCGATCAGCGCCAGATAGTGCAGCGGATCGGCGACGAACACGCCGGTCCCGTAGCTGCGCGGATGCCGGGCGATCCCCTCGCCCCGGCACAGGACCACGACCTCCTCGACGAAGCCCCAAACCATCACGTCCTGGAAGCCATGGGCCGTCTGCACCGGGTAGTCGTTGGAGCGATAACGGACCAGCGCTGTCGATGAGACCTATGTGGAGTGGTGCTTGAAAAGCGAAGCTATCGTGCCTGCATGCCTGCTCGCGGCGGCCCTTCGCCTCATCAACCATCGACAAGCGCAGCCTGTGGATCGCTCAATGCGAAGGGCAGCAGGC
>Ga0209256_1000114_pt1 | contig 173999 bp, 170 predicted proteins | sample AraplaCol_mCL_r2_2_FD_184270 | JGI IMG/M metagenome (GOLD analysis project Ga0209256, IMG submission 184270) | Arabidopsis root microbial communities from North Carolina, USA - plate scrape MF_Col_mCL_r2 (SPAdes) (version 3) | ecosystem: Host-associated > Plants > Roots > Endosphere | place... | reverse complement strand
GCACGTTCAAGGGGCACCCCGCGGACAAGAAAGTCCAGAAGAAGTAAGGAACGACCATGTCTGAAACACGTGCAGTCCTCCGCGGTGTCCGCCTGTCGGTCGACAAGGGCCGTCTGGTCGCTGACCTGATCCGCGGCAAGAAGGTCGATCAAGCGCTCAACATCCTGCAATTCACGCAGAAGAAGGCCGCTGTGATCGTCAAGAAGGTGCTCGAATCGGCTATCGCCAACGCCGAGCACAACGACGGTGCCGACATCGACGAACTGAAGGTCAAGACCATCTACGTCGAGCAAGGCGCCACGCTCAAGCGCTTCACCGCGCGGGCCAAGGGTCGCGGCAATCGCATCAGCAAGCCCACGTGCCATGTGTACGTGACGGTTGGCAACTAAGAAGGCCTGGAAGAAATATGGGACAGAAAATCCACCCAACCGGGTTCCGCCTTGCGGTCACCCGTAACTGGTCCAGCCGTTGGTACGCAAGCGACCGCGATTTCGCGGGCATGCTGGCCGAAGACATCAAGGTTCGCGAATACCTGAAGAAGAAGCTGAAGAACGCTTCGGTGTCGCGCGTCATGATCGAGCGTCCCGCCAAGAACGCACGCATCACGATCTACTCGGCACGTCCGGGCGTCGTGATCGGCAAGAAGGGCGAAGACATCGAGAACCTCAAGCGCGAACTGGGCAAGCAGCTCGGCGTGCCGGTTGCAGTCAACATCGAAGAAGTGCGCAAGCCCGAAATCGATGCGCAGCTGATCGCCGACAGCATCACGCAGCAGCTCGAGAAGCGGATCATGTTCCGCCGCGCCATGAAGCGCGCCATGCAGAACGCCATGCGTCTGGGTGCCCTGGGCATCAAGATCATGTCGGCTGGCCGCCTGAACGGCATCGAAATCGCACGTACCGAGTGGTACCGCGAAGGCCGCGTGCCGCTGCACACCCTGCGCGCCGACATCGACTACGGCACCTCGGAAGCCAAGACCACCTACGGCGTCATCGGCGTCAAGGTCTGGGTCTACAAGGGCGACACGCTGGGTCGTAACGACCTGCCGGCCGTCGAGACGCCGCGTCCCGAAGAAGAGCGCCGCCCGCGTGGTCCCCGCCGTGATGGCCGCCCTGGTGGCGACCGTCCGGGTTCGGACCGCCGCGGCCCCGGCCCGCGTGCCGGTGCCCGTGGCCCGATCGGTGGCAACACCGCTCCGGCCGATGGCAGCGACAAGCCCGCAGAAGCAACCGGCGGTGCCGGTGCAGACTCGAAACCCGCCGTTAAGCGCGTCCGCAAAGCCGCGCCCGCTGCAGCAGCGGACGGTGCCAAGACCGAGTAATCGGTCGCTCCCGGGCACGCAAGTGCCTGGGGCCCTCACGGAGTAACAAAACATGCTGCAACCTGCACGCAGAAAGTTCCGCAAGGAACAAAAGGGCCGCAACACCGGCATCGCGACCACGGGTAACTCGGTCGCGTTCGGTGACTTCGGTCTCAAATGCACCGACCGCGGCCGCCTCACGGCGCGCCAGATCGAAGCCGCTCGCCGCGCGATTTCGCGTCACGTGAAGCGCGGTGGCCGTATCTGGATCCGCGTGTTCCCGGACAAGCCGATCTCGACCAAGCCCGCCGAAGTCCGGATGGGTAACGGTAAGGGCAACCCCGAGTACTACGTCGCCGAGATCCAGCCCGGCAAGATCGTGTTCGAGATCGTCGGCGTGCCCGAAGAACTCGCTCGCGAAGCGTTCCGCCTGGCCGCCGCCAAGCTGCCGCTGCGCACGACGTTCGTCGCTCGCCAGCTCGGCGCCTGAGAGGAGAACATCCATGGCAACACGTAAGAAGAACACCGCGGCTGCCGCCAAGGTGACGAAGGCCGCAACCCTGCGCACGAAGGACGTCGCAGGCCTGCAAGCCGAAATCAAGGATCTGCAGAAGGCCCATTTCGGCCTGCGCATGCAGAAGGCTACGCAACAGCTGTCGAACACCTCGACGCTGCGCGTGACCCGTCGCGACATCGCGCGCGCCAAGACCATTCTTGCTCAGAAGCAGCAAGAAGCCCAAGCCGCCAAGTAAGGAGTGAACATGACGGAAGCTAAAAAATCCCTCAAGCGCACCTTGATCGGCAAGGTGGTCAGCGACAAGCGTGCCAAGACCGTGACCGTGCTGGTCGAGCGCCGTGTGAAGCACGAGCTCTACGGCAAGATCGTGGCCAAGACGAGCAAGTACCACGCCCATGACGAAAAGGGCGAGTACAAGCTGGGCGACACCATCGAGATCACGGAAAGCCGTCCGATCTCGAAGACCAAGAACTGGGTCGTGACCCGTCTGGTCGAGAAGGCCGTCCTGGTCTGATCAATCATTGGAGCCCCCCAGGGGCATCCGATCCGGAAACGGCCCACAATGTGGGCCGTTTTTCTTTTTCAGGAGCACTTTCAATGATCAAAGTCGGCGACACCCTTCCCTCGGCCACCCTGCAGGAATACTCCGAAGTCGAGGGCGAAGGCTGCAGCATCGGCCCGAACCCCGTGGACGTGACCAAGGCAACGGCTGGCAAGACCATCGCGCTGTTCGCGCTGCCCGGCGCCTTCACTCCCACCTGCTCGGCCAAGCACGTGCCGGGCTACGTGCAGCATTTCGACGACTTCAAGGCCGCCGGCGTGGACGAGATCTGGTGCGTGAGCGTGAACGACGCCTTCGTGATGGGCGCCTGGGCGCGCGACCAGAAGACCGGCACCAAGGTGCGCATGCTGGCCGACGGCAGCGCCGACTTCGCGAAGGCCACCGGCCTCACGCTCGACCTGACCGGGCGCGGCATGGGCCTGCGCAGCAACCGCTACTCGATGCTCGTGAAGGACGGCAAGGTCGCCACGCTCAACGTCGAGGCACCGGGCAAGTTCGAAGTGAGCGACGCGGACACGCTGCTGGCCCAGGCCCGCGGCTGACGCAGTCGATCAGCCGTTCAGCGGCTCAGAGATCCACCTTGAGATAGTGGGCCCCGGCGACGGGGTTGTGATAGTAGGGCGGCACTTCCACGAAGCCCAGGTCTTCGTAGAGTGCCCGTGCCGATTCCATGTCGTCGAGCGTGTCCAGCAGCACGCAGCCGTAGCCCGCGCTGCGTGCCGCATCGAGGATCGCCTCCGCCAGCTGGCGGCCCAGCCCCAGGCCGCGGAAGCCGGGGCGCACGTACAGGCGCTTCATTTCGGCCGCGTTCACGTAGTCCGCGTTGTCCAGCGGGCGCAGCGCGCAGCATCCCGCCACGTGGGCGAGCGTGCCGTCGGCGCGCTTCAGCGTCGGCGCCTGGCGCCCGGCGTCTTCCTTCACGTTCGCCGGATCGACCAGCGCAAGAAGCAGCATGCCGCGCGGCTCGGCATATTCGCCGGGCAGCTGGGCCAGCTCGCCGTCGAAATCCTGGAAGCCGAGGTCGATGCCCAGCGAGCCGGCGTAGTCGCGGAAGATCGTGCGCACCGCCTCGATCTCGTGCGCTTCCTCGGGCGTGAGCAGCACCACGGCGGGCACCGCCGACAGCGGCAGGGGGCGTGACACCGAGAAGCTCATACGCGCAGCGAGGAAATCCACCAGGCCACGCCTGCGCACAGCGCGAACAGGACCAGCGCCAGCCAGCGCGAAGCGGCATCGTCGCGGCTCGGCGCCACCTGGCCGCTCTCCGAGGAAACCAGCTTGTCGCCCGTCACCATCGGCCGCACCAGGCGGTGCCGCTTGACCAGCACATAGAACAGCACGGCCAGCACGTGCAGGCTCACGAGCGCGATCACGGTCCATTTGCCCTGTGCCTTGTGCCAGCCGGTGGCCAGGCTCACGACTTCGCCCGAGACGAAGCGGGTGAGCGGCCCCGAGGCGGAGATCTCGTCGTCGGCCATCAGCCCGGTGGCGACCTGCACCGCGAGGATGGCCAGTACCGCGAACACCGACAGCGCGCCCAGCGGCGTATGCCCGATCAGGTGATCCGGATGCGCCCGCCCGCGCAGGTAGGCCGTGAGCGAGCCCGGTCCGTAGATGAAGGCCCTGAAGCGCGACCAGCGCCCGCCCACGAAGCCCCAGAGCACCCGGAACAGCAGCAGCGCGAGCACCGTGTACCCCAGGCGGAAGTGCCATTCCATGGCTGCGTTCAGGCCGGTGCCGATCATGCCGATCACGGCGATGGCCAGCGCCCAGTGGAAAAGGCGCGTCGGCAGGTCCCAGACCCGGGTGCTGGCGCCGGGGCCGGAGGCCGCGCGAAAGGCGGCCACGGAGGAGTCGGTCATCGAGGAAGGCGCGGGGGCGCGATGCTGCGGAAGGCGCAGATTAGCAAAGTCCGGGCCCCGGGCTGCTTCGGGTTGTCGCTATGCGCCCGACACGGCCCGCCCCTACACTCGCCCGCAGCGCCGCGCACGACGGCGTTTTTCTCCCACAACGAGGATCCACGATGAACCGATTTGCTTCCCTGGCCGTTGCAGCTGCCTGCGCAGCCGTGACCTTTCCCGCGGCCGCCCAGTTCGCCAAGCCCGAAGACGCCATCAAGTACCGCCAGAGCGCGCTGTTCGTGATGAGCCAGCACTTCGGACGCCTCGGCGCCATGGCCAACGGCCGCGTGCCCTACGACGCTGCCGCTGCCGCGGCCAACGCCGAAGTGGTCGCCGACATGGCCAAGCTCCCCTGGGCAGGCTTCGCCGCCGGCACCGAGGGCGGCAAGGCCAAGCCCGAGATCTGGAAGGAAGACGCCAAGTTCAAGGAGCGCCAGCAGAAGCTGATCGAGGAAACCGGCAAGCTGGTGACCGTCGCCAAGGCCGGCAACATCGACGCGCTCAAGGCCCAGTTCGGCCCGACCGCCGCAAGCTGCAAGGCCTGCCACGACAGCTTCCGCGCGCAGTAAGCCGAATCGCAACAAGACAAAGGGGCGCTCCAACGAGCGCCCTTTTGTTCATCCGGGGATACTGCGGAACCGCCTTCGCCCCCGGAAAGGGCGGCGAAGCGATATGACGTGCGCGCAGCCTGGGGGAGAACCAGTCCTACGCTTCGGCCAGGAGCTTCTCGATGAGCTTGTGCAGTTCGGCGAAATCCGGCTCGCCCACGTATCGCTTCACGATCTCGCCGCGCTTGTTGACCAGGTAGGTGGTCGGCGTGAGCTTCACGTCGCCCCATGCCTGCGCCACGCTGCCGGTGTTGTCGATCGCCACCTTGAAGGGCAGCTTGCGCGTCTGGGCGAAGTTGACGACGTAGCTAGGCGGGTCGTAGCTCATGGCCACGGCCAGGGTGTCGTAGCCCTGCGCCTTGTACTTGTCGTAGGTGGCGATGACCTTAGGCATCTCGCCGACGCAGGTCACGCAGCTGGTGGCCCAGAAATTGACCAGGGTGACCTTGCCCTTCAGGTCCGCCGTGCTCTTCTGAGTGCCGTCGAGCAGCACGAAGGTGGAGGCGGGGGCGGCGGTGGCGCCGGAGCCGAGGTACACGCCCACGCCGGTGGCCAATGCGACGACGACGGCGGCTGCAGCGAGGTATTTCTTCATGGCTTCGTGCAAGAGAAGGGCGGCGCGATTTTAGTTCCGCATGCCGGATCGTGCTGGCGACATCCCGCGGGCCCGGCGCCGCTCGATAATCGCTGCCCCATGCCGCCTGCTGTCGTCCATTCTTCCCGGCTCGTGCTGGCCGCGGCCGCCCTGCTCGCCGCCTGCAGCCCCGCCTTCAACTGGCGCGAGGTGCCGATCGCCGGGGCCGGCCTGATCGCGATGCTGCCCTGCAAGGCCGACCGCGCCACCCGCGCGCTACCGCTGGGCTCCGAATCGGTGCCGGTCGACATGACGGGCTGCGAGGCCGGCGGCGCGACCTTCGCCGTCGCGCATGCCTCCGCCAACAGCCCCGAGCAGGCCGAAGCCTGGCTGCGTGCCTGGCAGGCCGCCACGCGCGGCCAGTTGGGCGAGGCGCAGGTGGCGGAATCGCGTCCCGGCGTGCAGCGAGCGACCGCTGTGCCCGCTCCACTGCGGCTCGACGCGATGCCACAGCCGCAGCAGCCGCCGCAGGCCGGCGCCACGCAACTGCAGGTGCTCTGGTTCGCCCAGTCGCAGAAGGACGGCTCCGTCGCGCTCTACCAGGCCACGGTGCTCGGCCGTCCGTCATCGGCCGAGGCGTCGAAGACCTTCTTCGAGGGCCTGAGGCTTCCATGACCGGCGGCATGCCCGCCGCGATGACACTGTCTGCTATGGTTCTGATAGCTGTCTCGGCTCGCGGCGTGCGTGGCGCGCCCGACCCGTTTTGCGCGGCACTGTCCGTTTTCCGCGGCTGTCGCGTTATGTCGCATATCTACTTCCACTGGACGCCCCCGCATAATCGACGCGTCGTCCTCCGTCCCGCATGAACAGCATCCTCATCATCGCCCACTCACCGTTCGCGCACGCGATGCGGCAGTGCGCGCTGCATGTGTTTCCCGATTGCGAGCAGGCCATCGTCGCGCTCGACGTGCTGCCCAACGTGTCGCCCGAAGAAACGCTGGCCGCCGCTCGCATCACGCTCGCGCAGCAGCTGCACGCGCCGCGCTCGCAGGTGCTGGTGCTGGCCGACGTGTTCGGCGCCACGCCCTGCAACGTGGCGCAGAAGCTGGTGGACGGCGTGCGGTCGCGGCTGGTGGCGGGGGTCAACCTCCCGATGCTGCTGCGTGCCGTCACCTACCGGCACGAACCCCTGGAGACGCTGGTGCAGCGCGCCCTCGCGGGCGGCACCGCGGGCGTCATGCAGGTGGCGGCGGCGGCTCCCCAGAACCAGGCGAAAAGAAAGCACAGTGATCAAGAAATCCGTGACCATCAGCAATAAGCTGGGCCTGCACGCACGCGCGTCGGCCAAGCTGACCAAGCTCGCAGGCAGCTTTCCCTGCGAGGTGTGGCTCTCCCGCGGCGACCGCCGCATCAATGCCAAGAGCATCATGGGCGTGATGATGCTGGCCGCCGGCATCGGCACCACCGTCGAGCTGGAAACCAACGGCCCCCAGGAAGAAGAAGCGATGAACGCCATCGTCCACCTGATGGACGACAAGTTCGGCGAAGGCGAATGAAATGGTTCTCCCCCAGGCTTTTTCACTTCGTGTGAACGCCAACCCCCTCGCCGGGGGCGATGCCGGTCGCCCGGCAAAGCCGGTTCGACGGCATCCCGCGAATTCATGCAAGCACCGCACCCAAAGCGGATCGGGGGACTGAGGGCATGACCTTCGCAGTCCACGGCCTCCCCGTTGCCCGTGGCATTGCCATCGGGCGCGCCGTGCTGGTGGTGTCGAGCCGCATCGACGTCGCCCACTACTTCATCAAGCCCGAGGAGATCGAGTCCGAGATCGACCGCGTGCGCAGCGCGCGCAACGCGGTGGCCGACGAGCTGGCGAAGCTGCAGGCCAACGTCGCGCAGATGGGCCCGAACGACGCGCCGCACGAGCTCGCGGCGCTGCTCGAAGTGCACCAGATGCTGCTGCAGGACGAGGCCCTCAGCGGCGGCGTCAAGCACTGGATCAGCGAGCGCCTGTACAACGCCGAATGGGCGCTGACCACGCAGCTGGAGATCATCGCGCGGCAGTTCGACGAGATGGAGGACCCGTACCTGCGCGAGCGCAAGGCCGACCTCGAGCAGGTGGTCGAGCGCCTGCTGCACCGCATGAAGGGCACGGCCGCCGTGCTGGCGCCGAGCCCGCCGCGCCGCAAGCGCGCGGCCGCGCCGGTCGACGACGGCGAAGACAGCGACGACCCCACCGCGGGTGACGGCATCGACGTGCCGCTGGTGCTGATCGCGCACGATCTCTCGCCGGCCGACATGCTGCAGTTCAAGAAGAGCGTGTTCGCCGGCTTCGTCACCGACGTGGGCGGGCGCACCTCGCACACCGCCATCGTGGCGCGCAGCATGGACATTCCGGCGGTGGTCGGCGCGCGCACCGCGAGCCAGCTGGTGCGGCAGGACGACTGGGTCATCATCGACGGCGACGCCGGCGTGGTGATCGTCGACCCGTCGCCGATCATCCTGGCCGAGTACGGCTTCAAGCAGCGCCAGGGCGACCTCGAGCGCGGCCGGCTCGCGCGGCTGCGCCACAAGCCCGCCGTCACGCTCGATGGGCAGCGCGTGGAACTGCTCGCCAACATCGAGATGCCGGAAGACACCGCGGGCGCCGTCAAGGCCGGCGCCGTGGGCGTGGGCCTGTTCCGCAGCGAGTTCCTCTTCATGGGCCGCGACACGAGCACGCGCCAGACCCGCCTGCCCGACGAGGAAGAGCAATACCAGGCCTACCGGCGCGCGGTGGAGGGCATGCAGGGCATGCCCGTCACCATCCGCACCATCGACGTGGGCGCCGACAAGCCGCTGGACAGCATCTCGGCCAACAAGCAGGAGCACCTGAACCCGGCACTCGGCCTGCGCGCCATCCGCTGGAGCCTGGCCGATCCGGCGATGTTCCTCACGCAGCTTCGCGCCATCCTGCGCGCGGCGGCGCACGGCGAGATCCACCTGCTCATTCCCATGCTCGCGCACGCGAGCGAGATCCGCCAGACGCTCTCGCTGATCGACTTCGCGCGCGCCGAGCTCGACAACCGCGGTGCGGTGTACGGCAGCGTGAAGCTCGGCGCGATGATCGAGATTCCAGCCGCCGCGCTCACGCTGCGCATCTTCCTCAAGCACTTCGACTTCCTGTCGATCGGCACCAACGACCTGATCCAGTACACGCTGGCCATCGACCGGGCCGACGAATCGGTGGCGCATCTGTACGACCCCGCGCACCCGGCCGTGTTGCGCCTGGTGGCCGACACCATCGCCGAGTGCCGCCGACAGGGCAAGGGCGTGGCCGTGTGCGGCGAGATGGCGGGCGACGTGGCCTTCACGCGCCTGCTGCTGGGGCTGGGCCTGCGCAGTTTCTCGATGCATCCCTCGCGCATCCTCGCGGTCAAGCAGGAAGTGCTGCGCGCCGACACCGGCAAGCTCGAGGCCTGGGCGCAGAGCGTGCTCGACTCCGACGATCCTGCCGCCGCAATGGCGGGCTGATCAGGCTTTTCATTCGGGAAACGCCGCGGAACCGGCTTTGCCGGGCCGCTGGTGTTGCCCCGGTAGGGGGTTGGTGCACCGACACGAAGTGCGCGCAGCCTGGGGGCGAGCTGAAACTTAACGAAACACGCCGAAACTGCGGCGAAAGGACTTGCGCACCCCCCGCAAGCACGATCAGGCCTTCTCTTCAACCACTGCAAGAAAGGCCTGAAATGAACTCCATCTCCTTCACCCAGATCGTCGCCGTCGCGTCCTTCGCCATGCTCGCCGCGGCCGGCGCGAAGGCCGAGAGCTACGAGGGCGTGCAGCCCGCCGTGTCGGCCAAGAGCCGCGCCGAGGTCAACGTCGAAGCCGCGCGCACCGCGTCGGCACCCGACCAGAACGTGGTGCGCGGCTCGCGCGGCGCCGAGACCATGGCCGTGTCGACCGAACGCGCGCGCATCGTCGCCGAAGCCGTGCGCGCGGCCGCCGCGCCCGACCAGAACGTGTCGGCCAGCTCGCGCGTGAACAGCCAGGTCATCTCGACCATGCAGAACCCCGTCGACGCGCGTGCCGCCGCGGCCAACGCCAAGAGCAGCCGCCTGTAAGCGGGCCCGCTTGTCGCCACGCCTGCCGCAATAAAACGAAACACGCCGCAACCGCGGCGAGAGGACCTGGCCCGGTGCGATCCGCACCATGGAGCTTCCTCCTCAACACAACATCAGGAACACAAGGAATCACCATGAAACACTGGATCAAACGCACTCTCTTCGGTTTTGCAGGCGCCGCCATGGTCGCCGGCAGCATTGCAGGCTGCAGCAGCTACCGACACGGCTGGGGCGGCGACAGCGCCGAGTTCCGCGCGAAGATGGTCGAGCGCGTGGGCAGCAAGCTCGAACTCGACGCCAACCAGAAGCAGAAGCTCACGGTGCTGGCCGAGAAGCTGCAGGCGCAGCGCGAGGCCATGCGAGGTGCCGGCGGCTCGGGCGATCCGCGCTCGCAGTTCAAGGCGCTGTTCGCGGGCAACAAGCTCGACCAGGCCGGCGCCGCCCGCCTGATCGACGAGAAGACCACGGCCGTGCGCAACGGCAGTCCCGAGATCATCGCGGCAGCCGCCGACTTCTACGACAACCTGAACGCCGCGCAGCAGCAGAAGGTGCGCGACTTCATGGAGCGCGGCGGCCGCCGCTGGAGCTGACATGGGCTCGCCCCCAGGCTTCGCGCACTTCGTGTCGCTGCGCCTCCCCCCTCTCCGGGGGCGACACCGTTGGACCGGCGAAGCCGGTTCCACGGTGTCTCCCGAAGGAGCCGTGACGGTAGCTACGGGCGGCGTGCGCACGCTGCTGCGCCTCGAAGGCGCGGTGGTGCTGGGCGTGGCGCTGGCCGCCTACGCCCAGTTCGGCGCGGGCTGGGGCGTGTTCGCGCTCTGGCTGCTCGCGCCCGATCTGTCCCTGCTGGGCTACCTCGCGGGTTCGCGCACGGGCGCGGCGCTCTACAACGCGGCGCACTCGTATGTCGGTCCGGTGCTGCTGCTGGCGCTGGGCGTTCTCGCGGCGATGCCGTGGGCGGTGGCCGGCAGCCTGATCTGGCTGGCCCACATCGGCATGGACCACGCGCTGGGCTACGGGCTCAAGTACGCGAGCGGCTTCGCCGCCACGCACCTGGGCCGCATCGGCAAGGCGGATCCGTGGTGAGCGACAAGTACATGAGCGGCGACCCCACCGCCTCGCATGCCGTGCACGCGCCGGCCGCGCGCGCATGGATGCTGACCGAAGCACTCACGCTGGGCCTCGCGTCGATGGTGCACGCCGGTTTGCTCGTGCCCGGCTACGAGCACCCGGCGGCGCGCACTGCGGAGGCGGTGATCGCCACCGTGCTGGTGCTGGCCTCGGTGGAGACCTGGCTGCGACCGCACCATGCGCGCCGCGCGGCCATCTTCGGGCAGGGCTTCGCGCTGCTGGGCACGCTGGTCGGCCTTGGCACCATCGTCGCTGGCATCGGTCCGCGCACGGTGCCCGACGTGGTCTATCACGCGCTGCTGCTTTCCACTCTCGTGACGGGCCTGACCTGGGCGGTGCGATGCCGGCGGGTCTGATGGTCAGCGAGGTCATTCGCCACTTTCTCGTCCGGAGGCACAATCCCGCCATGCCGCGCATCCTGCTGATCGACGACGACGAGCATCTCGCCGCGCCGCTGACCACCTACTTCGCACGCTTCGGCTGCACGCTCGAGAGCGCCGTGCGCCCGAGCGAGGGGCTGGCCAGGCTGCGCGCGGGCACCTACGACGCGGCCATCCTCGACGTGATGCTGCCCGAGATGGACGGTTTCGCGCTGTGCCGCGAGATCCGCAAGGAAAGCGACATTCCCATCGTGATGCTCACCGCCCGTGGCGAAGTGATGGACCGCGTGGTCGGCCTCGAACTCGGCGCCGACGACTACGTGCCCAAGCCCTTCGAACCTCGCGAGCTGGTGGCGCGCGTGCAGACCATCCTGCGCCGCCAGCGCAGCGCGCCGCAGGCGGCAGCCGGCGGCATGCAGTACCGCGTGTTCGACGGCCTGTCGATCGACCTCGACCGGCGACAGGTGCTGCGCCACGGCGAGCGCGTGGAGCTCACCGGCACCGAGTTCGAACTGCTCGCGCTGCTGGCGGCCGAGCCCGGCAAGGTGTTCAGCCGCGACGACATCCTCAACCGCCTGCGCGGCCACGAGGCCGAGCTCTACACGCGCGCGGTCGACATCGTGGTGAGCCGGCTGCGCAAGAAGCTCGAGCCGCTGGACTGCATCAAGACGCTGCGCAACGCGGGTTATGCGCTGGCGGTGGCCCGCAGCGAGCCTGCATGAATTTCGGCCGAAGCAGGGAGTCCCGCAGGATGCGGTGGCGCGGCGAGGAGTGCCGCGACGAGATGACGCGCGGCGACTGGCACGCCAAGTGGCACGCGCGCTGGAACGAGAAGGTGCAGGGCAAGCGCCGCTGGCGCCGTTCGCTGCGCGTGCGGCTGGTGCTGATGTTCGTGCTGCTCGCGCTGGTGATGGCGGCCGTCTTCATGGGCGGCATGAAGAAGTCGTTCTCCACCGGCTGGGCCGAGGCCGCCAAGCCCATGCTGACCGACTACGCCGACCGCCTCGTGGCCGAGATCGGCACCCCGCCCGACGTGGCGCGCGCGCAGGCGCTGGTGGCGCGCCTGCCGATCACCATCCGCATCGTCGGCCCCAAGGTCAACTGGGATTCCAACCCCGGCGGCGCGAGCAGCCCCGGCGGCTGGATGCACGACCGTGAAGACGTCTTCGGCGGCGACAAATGGTTCATCCGCCCCACGGCCGACGGGCATCGGGTGATCTTCGGCTGGTCGCCCAAGCTCTGGCAGCTGGCGCCGCGCGTCATCGGCTGGGCCACGCTGGGCCTGCTGCTGTCCTGCGTGCTGCTGGGCTATGCCTACGTGAGCCGGTTGCTGCGGCCGCTGATCGACATCCGCGAGGGCGCGCAGCGCTTCGGCCGCGGCGAGTTCACGCAGCCCATTCCGGTGCGCCGCAACGACGACCTGGGCGACCTCGCCGAGCGCATCAACACCATGGCCGAGGACATCCAGGCGATGCTCGACGCCAAGCGTGGGCTGCTGCTGGCGCTGAGCCATGAGCTGCGCTCGCCGCTCACGCGCGCCCGCCTCAACGCCGAACTGCTGCCGGCCACGCCCGAGGGGCAGGCCGAGCGCGACGCGCTGCTGCGCGACCTCAACGAGATGCGCGACCTCATCAGCGACCTGCTGGAGAGCGAGCGCCTCGCCAGCCCCCACGTGGCGCTGCAGCGCGAGCCCGTCGACCTGGCGGCGCTGATCCGCGAGATCGTGGCCGAGATGCCCGGTGCCGAGCACGTGCACCTCGACCTGGCCGAGGGCCTGCCGCCGCACGCGGTGGACCGCATGCGCATCCGCCTGCTGGTGCGCAACCTGCTGGACAACGCGCTGCGCTATAGCGCCGATGCGCCCCGGCCGCCGTGCGTTTCGCTGCGCGCCGCGCTCGACGGCAGCAGCCAGGGCGCCGAGATCGAGGTGCGCGACCACGGCCCCGGCGTGGACGAGGAGCAGCTCGAACGCCTGACCGAACCCTTCTACCGCACCGACGGCGCCCGGGCGCGCGCCACCGGCGGCGTGGGTCTGGGCATGTACCTGTGCCGGCTGATCGCCGAGGCGCACGGCGGCAAGCTCACGTTGCGCAATGCGCACCCGGGGCTGCAGATCGTCGTCAGGCTGACCTGAGGGGCCGGCGGCTCCGCCGCCGCCTTGCCTGTCACCTGCGCTACCAGCCTAGCCCGGGCCCGCGACTACGATGCAGGCGCCCCGAGCGAGCGTCCGAGCGTCCGAGCGCCCGCCAAGCCCCTCATCCAAGGTCAAGGAGACAGACACCATGAGCACCCCACTCACCAACCACCAGGTCCGCCTCGCCAAGCGCCCCGAGGGCACGGCCACCCGCGAGAACTGGAAGTTCACCACCGAGCCCGTCGGCGAGCCGGCCGAGGGCGGCGTGCTCGTCAAGACGCTGTCTCTGTCGCTCGACCCCGCCATGCGCGGCTGGCTCAACGACGCCAAGAGCTACATCCCGCCCGTGGGCATCGACGAAGTGATGCGCGCCGGCGGCGTCGGCCGCGTCATCGCCTCGAAGAACCCGCAGTTCGCCGTGGGCGACACCGTCTACGGCACGCTGGGCGTGCAGGAATACATCCTCATTCCAGGGGACCAGGTCAAGCGCAACGGCCTGGTGAAGATCGACCTGAGCGTGGGCACCATCACCCAGTGGCTCAACGTGCTGGGCATGCCCGGCATGACCGGCTACTTCGGCCTGATGGACGTGGGCATGCCCAAGCCCGGTGAGACGGTGGTGGTGTCGGGCGCGGCCGGCGCGGTCGGCCAGACCGTGGGCCAGCTGGCCAAGATCAAGGGCTGCCGCGTGGTCGGCATCGCCGGCGGCCAGGCCAAGTGCGACTGGGTGGTGAAGGAGCTGGGCTTCGACGCCTGCATCGACTACAAGGCCGGCGCCGCCGCTGTGCGCGAGGGCCTGAAGACGCACTGCCCGAAGGGCGTGGACATCTACTTCGACAACGTCGGCGGCGAGATCCTCGACATGGTGCTCGCGCGGCTCGCGCGCAAGGCCCGCATCATCATCTGCGGCGCGATCAGCCAGTACAACAACGCCAACAGCATGCCCTCGGCGGGCCCGAGGAACTACCTGAGCCTGCTGGTGAACCGCGCCCGCATGGAAGGCATCGTGGTGTTCGACTATGCGGACCGGTACCACATCGCCATCGCCGAGATGGCCGGTTACCTGAAAGATGGCCGCATGAAGAGCAAGGAAGACGTGGTGAAGGGGCTCGATACCTTCCCCGAGTCGCTGAACAAGCTCTTCGCGGGCGAGAACTTCGGCAAGCTGGTGCTGCAGGTCGCCGAGGACTAGTCGAGTCGCAGGCCGGGCCGCCGGAGGCGGCGCCCCGGCTCAGCCCAGGTCGGGCCGCATCGGGATGTCGCCCAGCGCGTCGTCTTCGCGCAGGCCGCGGGCGGCCTTCAGCAATTCGATCGACAGGCCGTCGCCGTGGCCGGCGAAACCCCGGGCGATGCCCTCGAGCACCGTCGACAGGCCGGCTTCGCCGTCGTTGCGCGCATCCATGCTGATGTTGAGCACCCGGGCCGCCATCTGGCGGTAGGTGACGGCGCCCGCGCCCTCCAGCGCGGCCACCAGGTCGAGGTACAGCGCCAGGTTCAGGTCGAACACCAGCTTTGGCGTGATCTCGAAATCCCTGTTCTTGTCGTCCATGTGGGTTGGCTCCTTTTTTACCGAGCCTCCACTCTAGCCAGAAAAGATGAAGGCGCCCCGTCGGATACAGCCTGATTCAGCACGCATGCATCACCGCGATCGTCACGATCAACGTGCGCGCGTGCCCATGATCGCCGCCGAGATGATCAGCCAGGCTGCCAGCACGATGGTCCAGGTCAGCGGCCGGCCGGTCACGAACATCAGCAGCGCCGTCGAGCCCAGCGGCGTGATGTAGCTCAGGATGCCGATCTGCCGCGCGTCGCCGCGCTTGAGCGCCATGTCCCACACGAAGAAGGCCGCGCCCAGCGGGCCGAGGCCGCACAGCACCAGCAGCAGCCAGTCGCGGCCCGACAGCGACACCGACGGTTCCAGCACCGCGTGGCAGGCCAGCGAGAGCGCGCCCGAGACCAGCCCGAACAGGCCGATCGCCGAGGTCGGGAAGGCCGGCACGCGCTTCGTCCACAGCGAATAGCTCGCCCACACGAAGGCCGAGGCCAGCGCCGGCAAGAAGCCCCAGTAGCCCGCGGCGGAAGCGCTCCCGCCCCCGCCTGCGCCCAGGATCGCCGCTGCGGCGCCGCCAAAACCCAGCAGCCCCGCCACCAGGTGCAGCGGCCGCAGCGACACGCCCGGCAGCAGCACCGGCGCCAGCACCACTATCAGCAGCGGCCAGAGGTAGTTGACCAGGTTGGCCTCCACCGGCGGCGCGTAGCGCAGCGCGATGAACAGCAGGAAGTGATAGCCGAAGAGCCCGTAGATGCCCAGCGCCAGCGTGCGCGGCGGCACCTTCCAGGCAGAGCGGTCGCGCAGCACCAGCGGCCAGCTTGGCACGCTGCCGATGATGAGCGCCAGCCCGGTGAGCAGGAAGGGCGGCAGGTGGGACAGGGACGTGCCCAGCGAGGCGAGCGTGGTCCACAGGGCGATGGCGATCAGTGCGTAGGCGGTCGATGGCATGGACGGCGAGGCTACGCGATGCGGTCGTCGCGCAATGACGGTCCGTCGTCGCGAAACGACGGTTCGGGTGTTGCAGGCAGGGAGAAAGTCAGCGCCGAAGGGCCGCCGTCAGCGCCGATGGCGACCGATACCCCGTGCGCCGCGCCGTCTCCGCCACGCTCATGCCGCCCAGCCGCAGCTCGCGCGCATGCGCCAGCCGCAGCGAGCGCAGCCACTGCATCGCGCCCATGCCCTGCTCGTCGCGGCAGCGCTGGGCGAACTGGCTGGGGCTCAGGCAGGCGATCTCCGCCAGGTCGGCCACGGCCAGCGGCTGGTGCCAGCGGGCGCGGGCCCAGTCGGTGAGCAGGGGCCAGTCGATGCGGCGGCGGCGCGATTCGGCGGAGGACGCCGGCGACGGGCTCCAGGCCTCCAGCAGCAGCGCGGGGCCGTGCTGCAGCGCCAGCGCCGAGGCCTGCGGCTGCTTCATGCATTGCGCCAGGTAGCGCGCCAGCGCGTGCAGCTGCGGCGAGCCGGGCGGTGCGCGCTCGGCGCAGCGGGCCCATGCGGGCTGGGTGGTGTCGAGCACCAGGCACACGGCGCCGTGCCTGCGGGCGCTGAAGTCGTGCCGGTCGCCCGGCGCCACCACTTGCGCCTCGCCGGCTGCGATGCCGGCGCCTCGGCCTTCCACCTCGATTTCGAGCACGCCGTCCAGGCCGATCAGCACCTGGAAATGGTCGTGCGCGTGGCTGCCGTGCGAGTGGCCGTAGTCGCGCAGGGCCAGGGTGTGCGTGGCGGGCGTGTGCATTGAAGGGGCAGTGCAGAAGAATCGGCGATTTTCCGCCTGCCTTCTGCCGCTGTCACCCCAGCCGCAGCAGCACCGCCGAGGCTGCGCACACCAGCAAAAACGGAATGCTGATTCGATGGAACTCGCTCAGCCCGTTCGGCAGCTTGGCCAGCCGCAGCGCGATCAGGTTGGCCAGCGAGCCCAGCACGCAGCCGAAGCCGCCCACGCTCACCCCGGCCGCCAGCGCGGGGAGGTCGCGCACGTGGCCGTCCAGCAGGATGGCTGCGGGCACGTTACTGATGAACTGCGAGGTGACGATCGCCGCGAGGTACGCACGCCAGCCCTCGGTGATCGGCCAGTGGCCCAGCAGCGCCACCACGGCGGGCAGCTCCGCCAACTGCCGCAGGTCCACGAACATCAGCGCGATGATCGCCAGCAGCGCCCAGTCGATGCCGCGCAGCACGCGCGGATAGCTCACCAGGAACACCCCGAACACCACGCCCAGGCCCGCGAGCAGCCAGTGCCGGTCCAGCGCGATCACGAAGCCGATGAAGAGCAACCCCGACAGCGCCAGCATGCGCGGCTGCACAGGCGCGGCCTCGGCCTGCGGCTTGAGCTCGATGGGCGTGCGCGGCACCAGCAGCCACACGGCCACGAACACCCAGAACAGCATCACCGCCACCGTCGGGCCCATCATCCCCATGAAGGCGACGAAGCCCTCGCCCGAGCGGTGCCAGAGGTACAGGTTCTGCGGATTGCCGATGGGCGTGAGCGCGGAGCCCGCGTTCACCGCGAGCGCCTGCAGCACCACCAGCCGCGCCAGCGGCAGGTGCGCCTGGGTGGCCAGCACGCGCGTGAGCGGCACCAGCAGGAACAGGCTCACGTCGTTGGTGACCAGGGCGGAGAGGAAAGCCGCGCTGGCCGTCAGCAGCATCGCGAGGCTGCGCTGGTTGTGCGTGCGCGCGAGCAGGCGCTGCGCGGTGGCCTGCAGCATGCCGCTGCGTTCCACGCCCTGGGTGATGGCCAGCAGGCCGGCGAGCGCGCCGACGGTCTGCCAGTCGACCAGGCGCAGCCAGTCCATGGGCGCGCGCGGGCGCAGGAAGGCGAACAGCACCGCCACGGCAACCAGCACCCACAGCAGGCCGTTGCCGCCGCCGTGGTCGGGCGCTGCCCCCGCGCCGGTGTCAGCGGACGGCGAGTTCACGCAGCTCGCGCTTGAGCACCTTGCCGATCGCGCTGCGTGGCAGCTCGTCGATGAAGGCGAGGCGCGCCAGGCGCTGTGTCTTGCCGACCTGGGCATTGGCCCATTGCAGCAGTTCCTCTTCGCTCGTGGCGTCGCCCTCGCGGCGCACCACGAAGGCGGCGGGCGTCTCGCCCCACTGCTCGGAGGGCACGCCCACCACCGCCACGTCGGCCACCGCCGCATGGCCGCGCAGCACGGCCTCGAGGTCGCTCGGGTAGATGTTGAAGCCGCCGCTGATAATCATGTCCTTCTTGCGGTCGAACAGCGTGAGAAAGCCGTCGGCGTCGAAGCGGCCCACGTCGCCGGTGCGGATGAAGCGCTTGCCGGTGGCGTCGAACCACTCGGCCTCGCGCGTCTTCGCGGGCTGGCGGTGGTAGCCGGTCATCATGCCGGCCGAATGGCCCACCACCTCGCCGGCCACCTCGGTGTCGCCGCGCGGCAGCTCGTTGCCGTCCTCGTCGATCAGGCGGATGTCGCTGCCCTCGGCGGGCCGGCCCACGGTGTGCAGCTTGGTCGGATTCAGGTGCGCCTCCAGGATGCAGGTGCCGCCGCCCTCGGTCATGCCGTAGAACTCGACCAGCCCGCCGGGCCAGCGCTTGAGCACGTCGGCCTTCAGCGCGGCGCCGAAGGGTGCGCTGGTGCTGAACTTGTGCCTGTAGGAGGACAGGTCGTGCTCGTCGAAGCGCGGGTGCGCCATCAGCCGCTGGTACTGCACCGGCACGAGCATGGTGTGCGTCACGCGGCGCTGCTGTGCTAGTTGCAGGTAGCCCAGCGCGTCGAACTTGGGCATCAGCACCACGCAGCCGCCGAAGGCCAGCGTGGGGAAGAACACCACCAGCGTGGTGTTGGAGTACAGCGGCGTCGACAGCAGCGTGACCGAGTCGGGCCCGTACTCGTACTTCGCGCCGCGCTGCACGTGGGCCCAGCGCATGCCGTGGCCCTGCACGATGCCCTTGGGCTCGCCCGTGGTGCCCGACGAATAGATGATGTTGAAGGCCCAGCCCGGCTGCACGTCCACAGGCTCGGGCCGCGCACCGGCAGGCGCCAGCCATTCGACGATGCCGCGGCCGACCTGCGAGCCGTCGAGCGCCACGCGCGCGATGCCGCCTTCCTTCGCGGGGCCGATCACTTCGGCCGCCGATGCGTCGCTGAACAGGATGCGCGCCTCGGCATCCTCGATCATGCGCGCCAGGCTCGCGGGCGCGGAGCCGGGGGCCAGCGGCGCCACCGCGACGCCCGCGCGCAGCGCGCCCAGGAACACGGCCGCGTAGTTCACCGACGACGAGGCGCAGATGGCGATCGCGTCGCCGGCCTTGAGCCCGTCGCGCTGCAGGCTGGCCGCGACGCGGTCCATCAGCGCGTCGAGGGAGCGGTAGTCCAGCGTGCGGTTCGCGTCCGACAGCGCGGCGTGGTCGGGCGTGTGTTGCGCGTGGAGGCGGACCAGGTCGGCAATGGCGCCGAAACTGCGTTCCATGGCGGCTTGGACGTCAGGGTGCGTTTGCAAAGTCATCTCTTCCTTCTTCTTGGCCAGCCGGCAGGATAGCGAAATGCTCCCGCTTCCAGCCAGCGCCTTGGCGACCGCGCGGCTGCAGGACGGCGCGCCGTCAGTTGGCGCTCAGGAACGCGGGAACACGATCCCCGGGCGCTGTCCGCCAAGCAGCGGCGGCGCTTGCCGTCACCAACAGGGAGCTACCGTGCACATCATCTGGACGATTCTGATCGGCTTCATCGCCGGGCTCCTGGCCCGCGCCGTGCTGCCAGGCAACAACTCGATGGGGTTCATCCTCACGGCGGTGCTCGGCATCGCGGGCTCGCTGGTCGCCACCTACGCGGGGCAGGCCATGGGCTGGTATGCGGCGGGCGCGGGAGCGGGCTTCATCGCCTCGGTGGTCGGCGCGGCCGTGCTGCTCGGGGTCTGGCACCTCGTGAGCCGCTGAGGCAGTCCGTTCCCGTTACAAGGAGTCATCCATGGGTCTACTCGACATCCTCCAGCAGGCCATCGGCAATAACAACAACGCCGAGGCTCACCTCGACCAGGTCGCGCAGCACGCCTCGCCCGGCGAACTGGGCGCGGGGCTCGCCGCGGCGATGCGCTCGGACCAGACGCCGCCTTTCGGCGACACGGTGGGCCAGCTGTTCGGCCAGTCCTCGCCGGCACAGCAGGCCGGCGTGCTCAATCAGATCCTGGCCACGCTGGGCCCGGCGGCCGCCTCGGCGCTGGCCGGCGGCGTGCTCGGCCGCATGCTGCAGCCGGGCCAGACGCAGGTCACGCCCGACCAGGCCTCGCAGCTCTCGCCCGCGCAGGTGACCGAGATCGCCACGCATGCCGAGCAGCAGCACGCGGGTGTGATCGACGAGGTGAGCCGGTTCTATGCGCAGCACTCGGGGCTGATCAAGACGCTGGGCGGCGCGGCCATCGCCATCGCGCTGGCGAAGATGAAAGAGAACGCGACGCGCGGTTGAGCCGTGTCGCTGGAGCGCCTCACCGGCTTCGCGCACTCGATTCCGCGGTGTCCCGCGAAGAGGCCGCGCCGGACTTTCTAGCCGCCGGCGTCCAGCGCGAGGCTGCGCAGGTTCCAGGCGTGCATCGACGCCGCGCGCAGCGGCGTGTGCTGCGTGGGAAAGTGCACGAAGTGGCTGTCGCCGGTGGCGTAGATCACCGGGGCGTCGAGCGACAGGGCATCGACCACCTGTGCCTGCGTGATGAGGCCGCGCGTCCTGAACGCGTTCGCGAAGTAGGTCTGGTCGCCGCCGTTGGCGTGGATCGACGAGCGGTCGGGCGCATTCTCGATCTGCCGGCAGACGTCCTCGACCAGCGCATGCATAGCGGGCGTGTTGCGCACGCCGACCACGCTGGAATTCATGTTCCACGCCGTGTGGTCGTTGCCCACCAGGGCTTCCCGCCCCTCGACCAGCGGCTCCATGCGCAGCGACTGGTTCATCGCGATGATGTCCGCGTCGACCCACAGCAGGAACTCGTGCTCCGCGAGGTGGCGCCGCATCACGTGCGGCTTGGCCCACGAGCCCGTCAGCCCGTTCGCGAACTCCGGCACCTTGCGGTAGAGGTGGTAGCCGTAGCCATGGCGCAGGCAGTAGCGCGCGAAGCTCTCCTCGTGGATGCGGCCGTAGCTCGCGATGTGGTGCGTGTAGATGCTCACGAAGGCGATGCGCGCGCCGGGGTTCAGGTGCAGCTCGTCGCCGTCGGGCAGCGCGGCTTCGGCGAGCGCAACGCTGGGCGGTTGCTCGCCGGCGGCCAGCGCCGCGGCCTCGTCGACCAGGTTCTGCACGCCGCGGAAGTCGTAGTCCAGCGTCGGCGTCCACCGGTCGGCGGGGCCTGCGCGGTGCCAGGTGGGCGCGTCGCTGGCCACCAGCGGCCGCACGCCGCGGATGGAGTCGTGATAGCCGCCACCGGGCCAGCTGGCCTGCACGTTGGGGTAGACGCCGTTGGGCAGCGCCAGTCCGCAGGGGCGCGGCGGAAAGACATGCGCGACCAGCGAGTTCTCAGGCTGCTCGTCGTCTTCCAGGATGCGCACCGCCCAGTGGGAGACATGGTCGACCAGCTGGCGAAGCTTCTCGCGCACCTCGGCCGTATTGCGCAGCAGGAGCATGCTGGTGTTGCACAGCGCGTCGTCGTCGGGCTGCGCGCTGACCAGCGCGTCGATGCCCTCGAAAGTCTCTTCCAGCGCACGGGGCTCGTACACGACCGCGAACTGGTCGAGCACCAGCAGCAGGCCGCCTTCGGCGATCCGCGGCAGGTGGTGGTAGATCGCGTGGTAGCGGAAGTAGACCGGCTGGCGCGGGCCCCACACGTGGGTGCTGTCGACGACGTGGTGCGCGTAGCCGTGCCGGCGCGCATAGGCCGCGTGGTTCTCGACCAGGCCGGGGACGGGGCGGGTCGAGAGGGTGGTCAGGGCGGTGGCTGGCATGTCGTCGGATGCTGGTCGCCCGGGGCGCGGGCTGCTTGCCGTACGGCATCGATGATGTATCCGATTTCCTCGTCGTCGAGCATCGGGTAGAGCGGCAGTGCGAGCGAACAGCCGGCCAGCCTTTCGCTGTGCGGCAGGGCACCACGGTCGCCGTGCCAGGGCTGCAGCGCCTCGTGCAGGTGAAGCGGCTGCTCGTAATAGATGCGGGTGGCGATGCCTGAAGCGGCCAGCCGGGCCGCTACGTTCCCGCGCTCGAGCGGTCCGGGCAGCTGGACGACGAAGTAGTTCCAGGCGTGGCCGGCCGAGTCTTTAGGAAGGCGCATCGGCAGGTCCGACCAGGCCGCGAGATAGCGCGCGGCAATGGCGCGTCGCCGCGCCAGGCTCGCGGGGAAATCGTCGAGTGCGGCATGGAGCAGGCAGGCCTGCAGTTCGTCCATGCGGCTGTTGTGCCCGAGGCAGCGATGAAGGCCGTCACGGTAACCGTGGTTGCGCAGCAGCCGGGCCTTGTCCGCGTGGCGCGGGTCCTTGAAGGCCAGCGCACCGGCGTCGCCGGCGGCGCCCAGGGTCTTGGTCGGATAGAAGCTCATTGCGGCGGCATCGCCCCAGGTGCCGGCGTGGCCTGCCTCGGTGGCGTCGCCGCCCCGGGCTCCGAGGCACTGCGCCACGTCCTCGACCAGCAGCAGCCCCTCGTCGCGGCACCAGTCGGCAAGCTCGGGCAGGCCGTCCGCATCGCCGAACAGGCCCACCGCCAGGATCGCGCGCGTGCGAGGCGTGCGGGCTTTGCGGAAATCCGCCGGCATGGGGATGAAGTCGTCAGGCGCGCTGTCGACGAAGACCGGCCGCGCGCCGGCGGCGAGCACCGCTTCCGCGCAGGCGACGAAGGTGTAGGCCGGCACAAGGACTTCGTCCAGCGCGTCGCCGCCGCCCGCGCTTCCGATGCCGAGGCTCTTGAAGGCCAGCAGCAGCGCCTCGGAGCCCGATCCCACGGCCACCGTCTCGCGGCCTTGCAGCAAGGCCGACAGCCGCGCCTCCAGCGCCCGGACCTGCGGACCGAGGATGTACGTGCCGCTGCGCAGCACGCCGGCGAGGGACTGGGCCAGGCGCGCCGCCGTCGGTTCGGCGGAAGCCGCCGGCCGGAACAGCGGGATCTTCATGCGTGCAGTATCTGGCAGGCGCGGGTGACGGCCGCCAGCCCATCCGCGCCGGACGCGATGCGGCTGGGCTCGCCCAGCACCGCGCGCCGGAAGCCCTGGTACTGGCGCGCCAGGGCATCGTCGCCGCCGGTTGCCGCTGTCGACGCGGCGCCGCGCAGGTCCAGCCATTGCTCGCGATGGCCGTCGCACAGCTGCAGCCGGGCCGCGGGCAGGCTGCCGTAGCCGCTCTCGAACTCGGCGACGAGCGCATCGAGCCGGACGCGGGCGCGCACGCCGTGCGCATCGACATGCAGCGCGAGCAGCTCCAGCGGCGCCACGGCGGGAATCGCGCACAGCCATGCGAACAGGTCGAGGTCGTGCACCATCAGGTCCAGCACGCTGTCCCTGGCCGTGGCGATGCGGGTCGAGCAGCGCCGGAACCGCATGAGCGGCTGCGTGCCCCGGCCCCTGCGATGGTTCGCGGCCGCATTGCGCAGGCGGTGCAGGAGCGCCTCGTCGAACACCGGGTTGAAGCGCTCGATGTGCCCGGTGCCGAGGGTGACGCCGCACTGCCGCGCCGTGAGGATCATCTGCGCGCCTTCATGCCGGTCGATGCACAGCGGCTTTTCCACCAGCACGTGGCAGCCGCGCCGCATCAACGCCATCGCGACTTCGGCATGCGCATCGTCGCAGGTGGCGACGGTGGCCGAGGCTATGTCCTGCGGCATGTCATCCAGGCTGGACAGCAGCGGCAGTGCGGCAAGTTCGCCGGCGGCGCGGGCCGATGGCGAGCAATCGACCAGCGCGCGCAGATGGAAGCCTGGCATGGAGAGGAGCTTGCGGGCATGCACGCACCCGAAGCGGCCGATGCCCACGACCGCATGGGAAAGCGCCGTATCGGCGGCCAGCGGGACCGGTGCGGTGACGATGGGCTCGGAGGCGGGTTCGGCTATGGTCGCCGTGCTGCCGTCATCGCTGGAGGGCGTCGTGAAGATCATCATCGCGGCGTCTTCGCTGGCTGCTGCGTCAGGTCACCGGCGCGTGGCGCCGCGCAGCCGATCGGCCACGGCCTGCAGGTGGGAGCCGCGGATCACGTGCTTGTAGACGCGGGCTGCAACGCGCTCTTCGCCGAAGACTTCGAAGGCGGGCTTGCCCGCGGGTGGCTGCGCCAGTTCGTAGCGCGTGGGCTGCGCGGCGAAGAGGCATTCGCGGCCATAGGCCTGGGCGCCGAACTCGGCAATGAAACCCGCGAGTTCCTGCTCCAGCTGGCCGCCGAAATGGCGCGCGTAGCCGTGCATGTCGTCCAGCTTGGCCTGCAGCTCGTTCGCGTCGAGCTCGACCATGACGTGGCGCTCGGACGCTAGCCGCGCCGCCGGGCTGGGGTGGCCCACTGTGGGATAGCCGAGCGAGACGATCTCGCGGCCGCGCGCCGCGACCTGCGCGGCGACCTGGTTGGCCATCAGGCGGCACATGTCGTGCGAAGGGTTGTAGTCTTCCGCTTCGTCGGCAACGATGCAGTCGATGCCCCGCTCGACGACGTGCGCGGCCAGTGCATCGACCCATCGCGCGAAGAGGCTCGTGTCGCCTTCGAGAAGTGCCCGGTAGATGTCGGCGTCGGCGACCGGCTGCACCACCTCCGGAATCCAGCGGGCACCGGCGCGCGAGAGGTTGTCGACCGTCGGTTCGAGGCGCGCCACGCCGGTCGATCCGGCGCCGTTGGTCAGCACCACGAAGTCGGGCCGCTCGTTGCGCAGCCACTTCCACAGCAGCAGCTCGTGCCCCGAATGGGCGGCGATCACCAGCGCCTTCATGCCTGCGATTCGCCGGGACGAACCAGGGTGTAGATGCGGCGCAGCGGCCCGGTCACGCGCCATGACTTGCTGGCGTAGACGTCGCGCAGCTGCGCCTGGAGCAGGGCGAGGTCGGTGCGCGCCTGCTGCAACTGCCGCTCGGCTTCGGCCAGCCCTGCGTTGAGATGAGCACTCGCTTGTGCCGCCTGCGACGCTTGCGCAGCCTGGGTGGCCATGTGTTGTTCCGCCTGGCGCTGCGCCTCGGCCTGCATTGCCTCGATCCGGCCCTGGTACATGTGCTGGTGGTCGTTGAAGGACTGCTGCAGCCACGCGACATGCTGGTGCAGGGCTGCGATGCTCAACTGCGTCGCCGAGGGATTGCCGCGCCGGATCCAGTCCTGCATGTAGCGGGCCATCTCGTCCGCCCGCTGGCCGGCGGGAACATCGATCACCGGACGCTGCCGGACCATGCGCTGCACGCAGCTCTCGAGTGCGCCGAGCGTGGCGTCCAGGCTGCCGTGCGTGCGCATCCATTCGCCGGAGCTGGCGGCGTCTGCGGCGTCGTAGCGGTCGAGTTCGGCGCCCACGCTTTCCCGCGTGATCGGACGGATCAGCAGCGCCCGGCCGAAATTCCAGCGCCGCGCGTGGGCGATGGTGGAGGCCGTCACCATCTCGCCCATGCCCCAGGCCGGATCGAGCACCACCACCGCATTGCCGGTGCACAGCGCCTCGGTGGCACAGCGGCCCTTGCCGAAGACGATGTCGTAGCGTCCCAGCGCCTCGGCCGGGTCGGGCAGGTGGTTGCCGGTGCCGCTGCCGATCACGTCCAGCGACAGCCCGCGCTGCACGCAGGCGGCGCGGATTTCCTCCAGCTGCGCGTTGTGCGAGGCGTAGTTGCTGAAGACCAGCGCCGTGCGGGGCCGCTGCGGCAATGCGGCGCGCCTGGGAAAGCGCGCGAGGTCGACTCCGTTCTGGATCAGCTCGATGCGTTCGCGCGCGATGCCGAATTCGTGCACCAGCCGCTCCGCACAGTTCTCGTCGACCGCCACGTGGCGCACGACCTGCGCGAACTGCGCGGGCCGCCCATGGTCGTCGCTGCGGTCGTGGCAGATCGTGATGACCGGCACGTCATGGAAGTGCAGCAGGGCGCGAACCGTCTCTTGGTGCGTGTTGCCGACGATCACGTCCGGCCGCGCCGCCATGTCGGCCAGGTCTGTGACGCAGGCTATGGAGGCGAAGCGCAGTTCGTTCGCCATGTCGCCGAAGGCCGTCGCGAAGATGGTGACGGCGTGCCCGCGGCGGCGCAGCCACATCGCCAGGTCGCGCGTGAACATCTCTGCACCCGTGCGGTGCAGCAGGTAGCACATCGCCAGCAGGATGTGCAGGGGCTTGCCGGACTGCGCGGAGTCCGGGGTGGAGGCGGCCTCCGGAAGGGTCAATCGAGCGCCGGCGTGGCGCCGGCCAGAACGTGCCCCGCCTGCTGATCCGCGTGATAGCTGGACCGCACCATCGCACCCACAGCCGCGTGGCTGAAGCCCATCTTGTAGGCCTCTTCCTCGAACATCTTGAAGGTGTCGGGGTGCACGTAGCGGCGCACCGGCAGGTGCGAGCCCGACGGCGACAGGTACTGGCCGATGGTCAGCATGTCGATGTCGTGGGCGCGCATGTCGCGCATCACCTGCAGGATTTCTTCGTCGGTCTCGCCCAGGCCGACCATGATGCCGCTCTTGGTCGGCACGGTGGGGTGCAGCGCCTTGAACTTCTTCAGCAGGTTCAGGCTGAACTGGTAGTCGCTGCCGGGGCGCGCTTCCTTGTAGAGGCGCGGCGCGGTTTCCAGGTTGTGGTTCATCACGTCCGGCGGCGCGGCCTTGAGGATCTCGAGGGCGCGGTCGTCGCGGCCGCGGAAGTCGGGCACGAGGATCTCGATCTGCGTGGTGGGCGAGAGCTCGCGGATGTTCCTGATGCAGTCGACGAAGTGCTGGCTGCCGCCGTCGCGCAGGTCGTCGCGGTCGACGCTGGTGATCACCACGTACTTCAGGCGCAGCTTGGCGATGGTCTTTGCGAGGTTGAGCGGCTCGTCCTTGTCGAGCGGATCGGGGCGGCCGTGGCCCACGTCGCAGAACGGGCAGCGGCGCGTGCACTTGTCGCCCATGATCATGAAGGTGGCCGTGCCCTTGCCGAAGCATTCGCCGATGTTGGGGCACGAGGCTTCTTCGCAGACGGTGTGCAGGTTGCTCTCGCGCAGGATCTGCTTGATCTCGTAGAAGCGGGTGGTGGGGCTGCCGGCCTTGACACGGATCCAGTCGGGCTTCTTGAGCACTTCGCCGCTTTGCACCACCTTGACGGGAATGCGTGACAGTTTGGCCGCCGCCTTCTGCTTGGCCAGGGGGTTGTAGGTTTCGGCGCTCTGGGCCTCTCTCACTACGGGTGCGGGGACGACTTCGGTGGTGCTCATTGGTGTGTCAAGGCGCCAGGAAGGTGCAGAGCTTCTGGCCCAGCACCGCGGCGGCTTCTTCCCATGTGGTTTGGATGCCGATTGTAGAAAGATCGACCGTCTGCAGCCCCGCGTAGCCGCAAGGGTTGATGCGCGAGAAGGGTTCGAGGTCCATCCGCACGTTGAGCGCCACGCCGTGATAGGTGGCGTGGCGGCTCACCTTGATGCCCAGCGCGGCGATCTTGCCGAGCCCGCGGAACGGGTCGGCCGCGGGCATCGGGCCGGTCAGCGCCGCGTGCGAGAACGGGTCGTCCAGCCGCACGTAGATGCCCGGGGCGCCTGCCACGCGGTGGCCCGTGACGCCGAAGTGCGCCAGCGTGCGCAGCACCGATTCCTCGATGCGGTAGACGTATTCCTTGACGAAGTAGCCCGCGCGGCGCAGGTCGATCAGCGGATAGACCACCACCTGGCCGGGGCCGTGGAAGGTGACCTGCCCGCCGCGGTCGGTCTGCACGACGGGGATGGCGCCGGGGTTCAGGATGTGGTCCTGTCGGCCCGCGATGCCTTGCGTGAACACCGGCGCGTGCTCGCAAATCCATAGCGCATCGGGCGTCTCGGGGGTGCGCTCGAGCGTGAACTGCTTCATCGCCGCGAAGGTGTCGGCGTAGTCGACACGGCCCAGCGGGCGCAGCTCGATGGCGGGGACGTCGATGGCGGCTGTGACTGTCATTGCATGGCCTGCCGCGCGGACGGCTCCCGGATCAAAGCACGACCTTGACCATCGGATGCGAGGACAGCGCGCGATACAGGTCGTCGAGCTGCTCGCGGCTGGTGGCCGTGACGGTGATGGTCACGCCGAGGTAGTTGCCGGCCTTGCTGTCGCGCAACTCGACGGTGGTGGCGTCGAAGGTGGGGTCGAAGCGCTCGGCGATCTGCGTGACGGCGTGCACGAAGCCGTCGACCTTGGCGCCCATCACCTTGATCGGGAACTGCGAGGGGTACTCGATCAGCGATTCCTTGCGCGGATCGGGGATCGCGGTGGTTTCGGTGGTGGTCGTGTTGTTGTCGGTCATGCCGTGGCTCCGTGTTTCTGCTCTTGCTGCTTCAGAGCGTTGGGTACCTTGGCCTCCTGGTAGGCCTTGTACAAGCTCTCGTAGATGGGGCCGGGGCGGCCATTGCCAATAGGCTTGCCGTCCAGCGTGACGACCGGCAGCAGCTCCTTGCTGGCCGAGGAGATCAGCACTTCGTCGGCGGCGAACACTTCCTCGCGCGAGATCGGGCGCAGTTCGAAGGGAATGCCGAGCGTCCTGCTCATGCGCTCGAAGAGGCCGTAGCGGATGCCCGTGAGCACGAGGTTGTTCTTGGGCGGGCCCATCAGCTTGCCGTCCTTCACGATCCACACGTTGCTCGACGAGGCCTCGCTGAGCCAGCCGTCGCGGAACATGATGGTCTCGGCCGCGCCGGCCTCCACGCTGATCTGCCGCGCGAGCACCGCACCCAGCAGGCTGGTGCTCTTGATGTGCGCCTTCTGCCAGCGGAAATCGGCCGCGGTGACGCAGGCCACGCCCTTGGCGCGGACGGCCTCGGAGATGGGCGGCAGCGGGTTCACCATCACGAACACGGTGGGGCGGATGCCGCGCACCATCGCATGGTCGCGCGGGGCCACGCCGCGAGTGACCTGAAAGTACACTGACTGGGGCGCGTCGCCGCCGGGTGCGACGAGGCGCATCACGATCTCGCGCCACTGCGCGAGCGAGAGCGGGTTCTCGATCTGCAGCTCGGCGAGCGAGCGGTCGAGGCGGGCCATGTGCTCCTCGAAGCAGAAGGGCTGGCCGAAGTAGACGGGGACGTATTCGTAGATGCCGTCGCCGAAGATGAAGCCGCGGTCGAGGACGCTGATCTTCGCGTCGCGCAGTGCGGTGTACTCGCCATCGAGGTAACAAAGCGTGGCGGGCAGGGCGTCGGTGATAGGGTGCATGCCGGAATTATGGTTGCGCACGCCACGTCGGGCTCCGGTCAGGGAATGCGGCAGCGTTTTGCGTGCGCGACAGCACGGGTGGCGGGACAGGCTGGGTTTTTACTTATAATCAATGGCTTTGTAGAAATTCTGGGTCGTCATCCGGGCTTCATTCGAAATGAAAACAATCGCCCGTCATGACTCGGAGGCCAGTGAAAACGGTGAAGGCCGCGACACGGAATTCAAGCCGCTGACCGCCGATGAGGCGCGTGAGCTGCGAGCAAAGAACCCATCGATCTCCCCTTGGCGGGTGATCGCGGGGCAGTTGGTTGTCGGTCTGGTGGTGGCTCTGGCCGCCTGGGGGCTGACGGGGAGGCAAAATCTGGGCTGGTCCGCCGCATATGGCGCGATCGCGGTGGTTGTTCCATCGGCGGTCTTCGCGCGCGGGTTGACCGGCCGGTTTTCCTCCCTGAATCCGGGCACTGCGGTGTTCGGATTCTTCCTGTGGGAAATGGTCAAGATGGCCTTGTCGATGGCGATGCTGATCGCTGCGCCAAGGCTTATTACGGCGCTGAGCTGGCCAGCAATGCTGATCGGCCTGGTGGTGACAATGAAGGCGGCCTGGTTGGCGGTGATGTTCTCGCCCCGGCGCCGGAAACTGAGAGACGAGTAACGGAATGGCTGCTGAAAACGCTGCGGAACATGGTCAGACCGCGGGTGAATACATCGTTCACCACTTGACGCACCTGCAAAGCTCCAAGCCCGGAGGTGTGGCCGACTTCTCGGTTTTCAACTTCGACTCTCTCTTCTTCTCGATCACGCTCGGCATCCTGGGTTGCTGGCTGCTTTGGCTGGCTGCCCGCAAGGCCACTTCGGGTGTTCCCGGCCGTTTTCAAGCGGCTGTCGAACTGCTCGTCGAAATGGTCGACCAGCAGGCCAAGGGCATCGTCCACAACGCCACGAGCCGCAAGTTCGTCGCGCCGCTGGCCTTGACCATCTTCGTCTGGATCTTCCTGCTGAACGCAATGGACCTGTTCCCGGTCGATTTGTTCCCGGCAATCTGGGCCAAGATCTTCCACATCGCCGGCGAAGACCCGCACCACGCCTACCTGCGCGTCGTGCCCACCGCCGACCTGTCGGTGACCATGGGCATGTCGGTGGCGGTGCTGCTGATCTGCATCTACTACAACATCAAGATCAAGGGTGCCGGCGGCTGGGTCCACGAGCTTTTCACCGCGCCCTTCGGCAATCACTGGGCTCTGTACCCCTTCAACTTCGCCATGCAGATGATCGAGTTCGTCGCCAAGACGGTCTCGCACGGCATGCGGTTGTTCGGCAACATGTACGCCGGCGAACTGATCTTCCTGCTGATCGCCCTGATGGGCGGTGCCTGGTCCATGTCGGCCACCGGCATCGGCCTGGCCATCGGCCACATCATCGCGGGCACGGCCTGGGCCATCTTCCACATCCTGATCATCACGCTGCAAGCCTTCGTGTTCATGATGCTGACGCTGGTCTACATCGGTCAGGCCCACGATCACCACTGATCGTCAGTTTTCGTTCTTGTTTTTGTTTTTCTCTTCAACCAAAGTCCTCTAGGAGTCATCATGGAAGTTATTAGCTTTGTTGCACTGGCCGCCGGCCTGATCATCGGTCTGGGCGCTGTGGGCGCATGTATCGGCATCGGCATCATGGGCAGCAAGTACCTCGAGTCGGCCGCACGTCAGCCCGAACTCATGGGTGAACTCCAGACCAAGATGTTCCTGCTGGCTGGTCTGATCGACGCCGCGTTCATTATCGGCACCGGTATCGCCCTGTGGTTCGCAACGGCCAACCCGTTCCTGTCGCAAATCGCCAACCTGCCGAAGTAAGTCTTTCTCGTCGGACCTGCGTCGTCGTTCTCTAGCCTGCTAGCGAATGGCTTCGATTCAATCCCATAGAGAGGGTGAAAAGTGAGCATTACCGGTACCCTGATCGTTCAGATGATCGTGTTCCTGATCCTGGTCGGGTTCACGATGAAGTACGTGTGGCCGCCGATCGCGAAGGCGCTGGACGAACGCGCTGCCAAGATCGCCGAAGGCCTCGCTGCAGCCGACAAGGCCAAGTCCGAGCTTTCCGCCGCCAACAAGCGCGTGGAAGCCGAACTGGGCCAGGCCCGCAACGAGTCCGCACAACGTCTTGCCGACGCCGAACGTCGCGCCCAGGCCATCGTTGAAGAGGCCAAGGCCCGCGCGACCGAGGAAGGCAACAAGATCGTTGCAGCCGCACGCGCCGAAGCCGAACAGCAGGCACTGAAGGCCCGCGAAGCCCTGCGCGAGCAGGTCGCCGCACTGGCCGTCAAGGGCGCGGAGCAGATCCTGCGCAAGGAAGTGAATGCGGGCGTTCACGCCGACCTGCTCGCCCGTCTGCAGACCGAACTCTGATAGAAGCCATGGCAGAACTCGCCACCATTGCACGCCCCTACGCCGAGGCGCTCTTCAAGGCGTCGTCGTCCGCGTCCTCCGATCTGGCCGGAACCAGCGCCTGGCTCGAAAAGATTGCCGCCATCGCGGCCAATCCGGAGCTCCAGCAGTTCGCCGACAACCCCAAGGCCACGGCCGAACAGGTGATCGGCGTGGTCGCCGGTGCATTCGGTGCACCGCTGGCCGCTCCTGCCCAGAACTTCCTGTCCGCGCTCCTCGAGAACGGGCGCTTTTCGGTGCTGCCGGAAATTGCGAAGCAGTTCCGGGCACTGGCCAACGCGAAGAGCGGCTCGTCCGACGCAGTGGTCTACAGCGCCTTCCCGATCGAAGCCGCGGCACTGGCCAACGTGTCTGCCGCGCTCGAGAAGCGCTTCGGTCGCAAGCTCCAGGTCACGGTTCGGCAAGAGCCTGAACTGATCGGCGGCATCCGTGTGGTGGTCGGCGACGAGGTGCTCGACACCTCCGTCAAAGCGCGCCTTGAACAAATGAAAGTTGCGCTGGCGGCCTGACGGTTTCCAGCCCTCTACTTGTAGCCTCAAAGAAAGAAGGAAAGAGTCATGCAACTCAATCCCGCAGAAATTTCCGAACTGATCAAGAGCCGCATCGAGGGCCTCGGGGTCAGCGCCAACATCCGTAACGAAGGCACCGTGGTGTCGGTGACGGACGGCATCGTGCGCGTGCATGGCCTGTCCGACGCGATGCAGGGCGAAATGCTCGAGTTCCCGCCCACGGCAGACGGCACGCCGTCGTTCGGCCTGGCGCTGAACCTCGAGCGCGACTCGGTCGGCGCCGTGATTCTGGGCGAGTACGAGCACATCTCCGAAGGCGACACCGTCAAGTGCACGGGCCGCATCCTGGAAGTGCCGGTGGGCCCCGAACTCGTCGGCCGCGTGGTGAACGCCCTGGGCCAGCCGATCGACGGCAAGGGCCCGATCAACGCCAAGATGACCGACGTGATCGAGAAGGTCGCCCCTGGCGTGATCGCCCGTAAATCGGTCGACCAGCCGATGCAGACCGGCCTGAAGTCCATCGACTCGATGGTGCCCGTGGGCCGCGGCCAGCGCGAGCTGATCATCGGCGACCGCCAGACCGGCAAGACGGCCGTGGCGATCGACGCGATCATCAACCAGAAGGGTCAGAACATGACCTGCGTCTACGTCGCGATCGGCCAGAAGGCTTCGTCGATCAAGAACGTGGTGCGCGCCCTGGAACAAGCCGGCGCCATGGACTACACGATCGTGGTCGCGGCCTCCGCTTCGGAATCGGCAGCCATGCAATACGTCGCGGCCTACTCGGGCTGCACGATGGGCGAATACTTCCGCGACCGCGGTGAAGACGCACTGATCGTCTATGACGACCTGTCCAAGCAGGCCGTTGCCTACCGCCAGGTGTCGCTGCTGCTGCGCCGTCCCCCGGGCCGCGAAGCCTACCCCGGCGACGTGTTCTACCTGCACAGCCGTCTGCTCGAGCGCGCAGCCCGCGTGAACGCCGACTATGTCGAAGCCTTCACCAAGGGTGAAGTCAAGGGCAAGACCGGTTCGCTGACCGCGCTGCCGATCATCGAAACGCAAGCCGGCGACGTGTCCGCCTTCGTTCCGACCAATGTGATCTCGATCACCGACGGCCAGATCTTCCTGGAAACCAACCTGTTCAACGCAGGTATCCGTCCCGCCATCAACGCCGGTATCTCGGTGTCGCGCGTGGGTTCGTCGGCCCAGACGAAGATCATCAAGGGCCTGTCCGGCGGTATCCGTACCGACCTGGCCCAGTACCGTGAACTGGCTGCGTTCGCGCAGTTCGCTTCCGACCTCGACGAAGCCACCCGCAAGCAGCTCGACCGCGGTGCCCGCGTGACCGAACTGCTGAAGCAGCCGCAATACAGCCCGCTGTCGATCTCGCTGATGGGCGCGTCGCTGTTCGCAGTGAACAAGGGCTTCATGGACGACCTCGAGATCAAGCAGGTGCTGCCGTTCGAGCACGGCCTGCACCAGTTCCTGAAGTCCAGCCACGCCGCGCTGCTCGACAAGATCGAGAAGGCCAAGGCACTGGACAAGGAATCGGAAGCCGAACTGCTGGCCGCCGTCACCGCGTTCAAGAAGTCGTTCGCCTGATCGACGCCTTGACCGACGCAAGAAGGAGCTCACATGGCAGCTGGTAAGGAAATCCGCGGCAAGATCAAATCGGTGGAGAACACCAAGAAGATCACCAAGGCCATGGAAATGGTCTCGGTTTCCAAGATGCGCAAGGCGCAGGATCGCATGCGTGCCGCTCGCCCCTACAGCGAAAAGATCCGCAACATCGCAGCCAACCTCGGCAAGGCGAACCCGGAGTACACCCACGCGTTCATGAAGACGAACGACGCCAAGGGCGTCGGCTTCATCATCGTGACCAGCGACAAGGGGCTGTGCGGCGGCTTGAACACCAACCTGCTGCGTGCCGTCACCGGCAAGCTGCGCGAAGCGCAGTCGGCCGGCAGCGTGGTGGAGTCGGTCGCCATCGGCAACAAGGGCCTGGGTTTCCTGAACCGCATCGGCGCCCGCGTGGTGGCCCATGTGACGCAGCTGGGCGACACGCCGCATCTGGACAAGCTCATCGGGCCGGTCAAGACGCTGCTGGACGCCTATGCCGAAGGCAAGCTGTCGGCGGTGTACCTGTGCTACACGAAGTTCATCAACACCATCAAGCAGGAGCCGATGGTGGAGCAGCTGCTGCCGCTGAAGGCCGAGACGCTGCAGGCCGATCCGGCACATCACTCGTGGGACTACATCTACGAGCCCGATGCGCAGAGCGTGATCGACGAGCTGCTGGTGCGCTACGTGGAGTCCCTGGTCTACCAGGCCGTGGCCGAGAACATGGCCTCCGAGCACTCGGCGCGCATGGTGGCCATGAAAGCCGCGACCGACAACGCGGGCAACGTGATCAACGAGCTGAAGCTGGTCTACAACAAGACCCGCCAGGCCGGCATCACGAAGGAGCTCTCGGAAATCGTGTCCGGCGCGGCTGCGGCCGCAGGCGTTTGATTGAGGCAATGCAACAGGCCGCGTTGCTGATCGGGTGCGTTCCGCGCGCCCGGTAACCCAAGGCCTTTTTTAGGGGACTCTGCGCAAAATGAAAAAGATGCTTGCTCTGGTGGCTGTTGCTGCCGCTCTGACCGCCTGCTCGAAGAAGGAAGAGGCGCCTGCGCCTGCACCGGCTCCCGCTGCTGCACCCGCTCCGGCTCCCGCGCCTGCTCCTGCAGCAGCGCCGGCGGCAGCTCCCGCCGCGGCGCCGACGGCTTCCGCCGACCTGCCGCAGGAATGCAACGACTACCTGGCCAAGGTGCAGACCTGCGTCGCTTCGCAAAGCGGTGCTGCAGCCGACGCCATGAAGGCAAGCCTCGACCAGACGAAGGCCACCTGGGCTTCGATGGGCGCCGACAAGGCTGCGCTGGGTCAGGCCTGCAAGGCTGCTTCCGACGCCTTCGCCGCACAGGCGACGGCCATGAAGTGCTGATGGGAAACTGACAGCAGAACATTCAAGGGTGCCGGCCCCGCCGGCATTCTTGCAAAAGCGGCCCGTTTTGGCACCAGGACGCTTCTGCAAGAACCTGTCGCAAATTTATTGAGATCCATCCAGAAGGAAACGCCATGGCTGAAGGAAAAATTGTCCAATGTATCGGCGCCGTGGTCGACGTGGAGTTCCCGCGTGACCAGATGCCCAAGGTCTACGACGCCTTGAAGTTCGAAGGCGGCGGGCTGACCCTCGAAGTTCAGCAGCAGCTCGGCGACGGCGTGGTGCGCACCATTGCACTGGGCTCGTCCGACGGCCTGCGTCGCGGCTTGGTCGTGACCAACACCGGCGCTCCCATCACCGTGCCGGTCGGCAAGGCCACCCTCGGCCGCATCATGGACGTGCTGGGCCGCCCGATCGACGAGCGCGGCGACGTGGGCCAGGAGCTCACCGCTTCCATCCACCGCAAGGCTCCCGCGTACGACGAACTGTCGCCTTCGCAGGACCTGCTCGAAACCGGCATCAAGGTGATCGACCTTGTCTGCCCGTTCGCCAAGGGCGGCAAGGTGGGCCTGTTCGGTGGCGCCGGCGTGGGCAAGACCGTGAACATGATGGAACTCATCAACAACATCGCCAAGGCTCACTCGGGTCTGTCGGTGTTCGCAGGCGTGGGCGAACGTACCCGCGAAGGCAACGACTTCTATCACGAGATGGCCGACTCCGGCGTCGTGAACCTCGAGAAGCTCGAGGACTCGAAGGTGTCGATGGTCTACGGCCAGATGAACGAACCCCCGGGCAACCGCCTGCGCGTGGCGCTGACCGGCCTGACCATCGCCGAGTCGTTCCGCGACGAAGGCCGTGACGTTCTGTTCTTCGTGGACAACATCTACCGCTACACGCTGGCCGGTACCGAAGTGTCGGCACTGCTGGGCCGCATGCCTTCCGCCGTGGGCTACCAGCCGACGCTGGCCGAGGAAATGGGCCGCCTGCAGGAGCGGATCACGTCGACCAAGGTCGGCTCGATCACCTCGATCCAGGCCGTGTACGTTCCCGCCGACGACTTGACCGACCCGTCGCCTGCCACCACCTTCGCCCACCTGGACTCCACCGTGGTGCTGTCGCGTGACATCGCCTCGCTGGGCATCTACCCCGCCGTGGACCCGCTGGACTCGACCTCGCGCCAGCTCGACCCGAATGTGGTCGGCGAAGAGCACTACAACGTGGCCCGCGCCGTGCAGGGCACCCTGCAGCGCTACAAGGAACTGCGCGACATCATCGCGATTCTGGGCATGGACGAACTGGCTCCGGAAGACAAGCTGGCCGTGGCCCGCGCCCGCAAGATCCAGCGTTTCCTGTCGCAGCCGTTCCACGTGGCCGAAGTGTTCACGGGCTCGCCCGGCAAGTACGTGCCGCTGGCCGAAACCATCCGCGGCTTCAAGATGATCGTGAACGGCGAAGCCGACCACCTGCCCGAGCAGGCGTTCTACATGGTCGGCACCATCGACGAAGCGTTCGAGAAGGCCAAGAAGGTCGCTTAAGAAGGAATCACCATGGCAGGCACCATCCATGTGGACGTGGTCAGCGCGGAAGAGTCGATCTTCTCGGGCGAAGCCAAGTTCGTCGCGCTGCCCGGTGAAGCCGGTGAGCTCGGCATCTTCCCGCGCCACACCCCGCTGATCACGCGCATCCGCCCCGGCGCCGTGCGCATCGAAACCGCCGACGGCAAGGAAGAGTTCGTCTTCGTGGCCGGCGGCATTCTCGAAGTGCAGCCCAACGCAGTCACCGTGCTGTCCGACACCGCGATCCGCGGCAAGGACCTCGACGACGAGAAGGCCAATCAGGCCAAGGCCGCAGCAGAAGAAGCGCTGAAGAACGCGAAGAGCGACATCGACATCGCGATGGCCCAATCCGAGCTGGCCGTGATGGCCGCCCAGATCGCGGCGCTGCGCAAGTACCGTCAGAAAAAATAAGCTCCTTCGTCGGAGCACAAGAAGCCGCCCTTCGAGGCGGCTTTTTTTCGTCCACCGTGCGCCTGGCATCGTTGTCATTTGGCCTGAATTAGGTCGAAGTTCGGCCTTGTCCGGCTGAAGCCCGCCACCTAGTATTCGCCTTCGTCCAGCGGCAATGACCGCTGGCGCAAGACAAAGAACACCGGAGACAAGGCGCGTGGCACCCTGGAGTGGCATCACTGCGGACGAAATGCGTTTGCTGGAAACGACCTTCTGGTCGGCCGGCGGTTCGCGTCATGCCATGGCGGAGCAGCTGGGCTTTTCCAAGAGCAAGGCCAACGGGCTGATCGCCGGCCTCGTCGACCAGGGCCTGCTCGCTGAAGCCGGCCTGCAGCGCTCATCGGGGGGGCGCCGCCCCGAAAACCTCCAGCTGCATGCCGGGCTCGGCGTGCTCGTCGGCGTTGACATCGGCGCCACCAGCCTCGACGTGGCCGTGCTGCGCCCCGACCTCAGCGTGCTCGCCCAGCATGACGAACCCGCCGATGTGCGCGAAGGCCCGGCGGTGGTGCTGGCCCGCGTGCGCGTGCTGATGCGCGAGCTGCTGGCCCGATGCGGCCACACCGCGAAGGACGTGCTCGGCATCGGTATCGGCGTGCCCGGCCCGGTCAACTTCGAGATCGGCCAGCTCGTCAATCCGCCGCTGATGCCGGCCTGGGACAGCTTCTCGATCCGCGACTACCTGCGCGAGGACTACGCCGCACCCGTCTTCGTCGACAACGACGTGAACCTCATGGCGCTCGGCGAGCTGTGGCGCCTGAAGCGCTCGCTGAGCAACTTCCTCGTCATCAAGATCGGCACCGGCATCGGCTGCGGCATCGTGTGCCACGGCGAGGTGTACCGCGGCGCCGCCGGATCGGCCGGCGACGTGGGCCACATCTGCGTCGACCAGGAAGGCCCGCGCTGCCATTGCGGCAACCTCGGCTGCGTCGAGGCGATGGCCGCCGGCCCGGCGATCACGCGCATGGCAGTGCAGGCTGCGGAAGCGGGCGAAAGCGCCGCGCTGGCCGAAGTGCTGCGCCAGCACGGCCGCATCGACGCCGTCGACGTGGGCCAGGCCAGCCGGGGCGGCGACACGGCCGCCAACGCGATCATCCAGCGCGCAGGCAGCCTGATCGGGCAGATGCTCGCGTCGGTCGTCAACTTCTTCAATCCCTCGCATGTGTTCATCGGCGGCGGCATCACGCGCATCGGGCCGCTGTTTCTCGCTGCCGTGCGGCAGAGCGTGTACCAGCGCTCGCTGGCGCTTTCCACGCGGCACTTGGAGATCCAGTACACGCCGCTGGGCATGCAGGGCGGCGTGATCGGCGCCGGGGTGCTCGCGATGCAGGAGACGCTGAAGGCCCGCGGGGTGGCGCCATGACGAACGCTACCGGCATCCAGACGAAGGGCAGCGTCGCCGTGGAGTTCGAGGGCATCGTGAAGGCCTTCGGCCCGGTGCAGGTGCTGCACGGCGTGAGCTTCGCGCTCGCGCCCGGCCGCGTGTACGGCCTGCTCGGCGAGAACGGCGCGGGCAAGTCCACGCTGATGAAGATCCTCTCGGGCTACGAGTCGGCCACCGGCGGCACGCTGAAGATCAACGGGCAGCCGCGGCAGTTCGCGAGCTCGCGCGACGCGGAGGCGCTGGGCATCGTGCTGATCCACCAGGAGTTCAACCTCGCCGAGGACCTCAACGTGGCCCAGAACATCTTCCTGGGCCACGAAAAGAAGAAGGGCTGGCTGCTCGACGACGCCGCCATGGAGCGCGACGCCGCTTCCGCGCTTGCGGCGGTCGGCCTGAACATCGACCCGCGCACCAAGGTGCGCAGGCTCATCGTCGCCGAGAAGCAGCTCGTGGAGATCGCGAAGGCCATCGCGCGCCGCGCCCGCCTGCTCGTCATGGACGAGCCCACCGCCACGCTCACGCCCGGCGAGACCGAACGCCTGTTCAAGCTCATCGCCCAGCTGCGCGCCGACGGCGTGACCATCGTCTACATCTCGCACAAGCTCGACGAGGTGGAGCGCGTGACCGACGATGTCATCGTCATGCGCGACGGCCGCTTCGTCGCTCGCGCGCCGACGGCCGAGGTCACGCGCCAGCAGATGGCCAACCTGATGGTGGGCCGCGAGCTGGCCGACCTCTATCCGCCGCGCGACCCCGTCACCACCGCGAGCGCCCCCGCGATGCGCGTGCAGGGCTTCAGCGTGCCCGGTTGGGCGCAGGAGGCCAGCTTCGAGGTGCGCCCCGGCGAGATCCTCGGCTTCGCGGGTCTCGTGGGCGCCGGTCGCACCGAGCTCTTCGAGGGCCTGCTAGGCCTGAGGCCCGCCAGCGGTGGCAGCGTCGAGATGCAGGGCCAGCCCGTGCCGCACGGCAAGGGCTGGCGCAATCCGCGCGACGCTGCGCGGCACGGCCTCACCTACCTGAGCGAAGACCGAAAGGGCAAGGGCCTGCACGTCGATTTCGGCCTGCGCCAGAACCTCACGCTGATGGCGCTGGAGCGCTACGCACAGCCCTGGCTCAGGCCCGAGGCCGAGCGCGGCGCGCTGGCCGAGGCGGTGAAGGACTACGGCATCCGCACCGGCTCGCTCGACGTCAAGGCCTCGTCGCTGTCGGGCGGCAACCAGCAGAAGCTCGCGCTCGCCAAGGTGCTGCAGCCACGGCCGAAGGTGGTGGTGCTCGACGAGCCCACGCGCGGCGTGGACGTGGGCGCCAAGCGCGACATCTATTTCCTGATCCAGCGACTCGCCCGCGAAGGGCTCGCGGTGATCGTCGTCTCGTCGGAGCTGATGGAGCTGATTGGCCTGTGCCACCGCGTCGCGGTGATGCGCGCGGGCCGCATCGTCGCCACGCTCGACGCCGACCATCTGACAGAAGAGGAGCTGATAGCTCATGCCACCGGAACAGCAGACACCCCCACCGCCGCGCACGCTTGAAGCCGCGCAGCAACAGCACCGCAGCGAGGCCGCGCCGCGCTGGACCGAGCGCCTGCACGGCCTCGGCCCGGTCATCGGCCTGGTGCTGCTGTGCATCGCCGGCACGCTGCTGAACGGCGACTTCGCGACCCTCGACAACGCGATGAACGTGCTCACGCGCACGGCCTTCATCGGCATCATCGCGGTGGGCATGTGCTTCGTGATCATCTCGGGCGGCATCGACCTGTCGGTGGGCTCGATGGCGGCGCTGATCGCGGGCAGCGTGATCATGTTCATCAACTGGGCCGGACCGGCCTCGGGCTCGCCGCTGCTGGCGGTGGTGATGGGCGCGGTGCTCGCAGTGGTGCTCGGCGCGGTGTTCGGGCTTGCGCACGGGCTGCTCATCACCAAGGGGCGCATCGAGCCCTTCATCGTGACGCTGGGCACGCTGGGCATCTTCCGCGCATACCTCACGTACTTCGCCGATGGGGGCGCGCTCACGCTCGACAACGAGCTGTCGGACCTCTACGCACCGGTGTACTACGCGAGCCTCGCGGGCATCCCGGTGCCGGTGTGGGTGTTCGTGATCGTCGCCATCGTGGGCGGCCTCATCCTCAACCGCACGGCCTACGGGCGCTACGTGCAGGCGATCGGCTCCAACGAGCAGGTGGCGCGCTACGCGGCGGTGGACGTAGACCGCGTGAAGATCCTCACCTACGTGCTGCTCGGCGTGTGCGTGGGCATCGCGACGCTGCTGTACGTGCCGCGACTGGGCTCGGCCTCGCCGACCACCGGCCTGCTGTGGGAGCTGGAAGCCATCGCCGCGGTGATCGTCGGCGGCACGGCGCTCAAGGGCGGCGCGGGCAGCATCACCGGCACGGTGGTGGGTGCCGTGCTGCTCTCGGTCATCAGCAACATCCTGAACCTCACCAGCATCATCAGCGTGTACCTCAACGCGGCGGTGCAGGGTTTCGTGATCATCATCGTCGCGTTCTTGCAGCGCGGCCGGCGCTAGTTCTTTCCCGTTCCGTTCCATCAACCAAGAGGAGACATCCAGCATGACGACTTTCACCCGACGCCTCGCTCTCACGGCGGTTGCCGCCGCAGCGTTCGCCAGCCTGCCCGCGCTTGCCGCGGAGAAGGTCAATCTCGGCGTTTCGATTCCCGCGGCCACGCACAGCTTCATGGGCGGCATCAACTACTGGGCCAACCAGGCGAAGAAGGACCTTGAGAAGGAACACAAGGACCTGAAGATCACCATCAAGACGGCCGCCAACGCGCCCGAGCAGGCCAACCAGCTGCAGGACCTCTCGACGGTCACCAAGATCAACGCGCTGGTCGTGTTCCCCTTCGAATCCGCAGCGCTGACCAAGCCGGTCGCGCAGGTCAAGGCCAAGGGCGCCTACGTGACGGTGGTGGACCGCGGCCTCACCGACACCAGCGCGCAGGATGCGTACGTGGCCGGCGACAACACCGCCTTCGGCAGGATCCCGGCCGAATACATCGTGAAGCAGCTCAATGGCAAGGGCAACGTGGTGGCGCTGCGCGGCATCGCGACCACGCTGGACAACGAGCGCATGGACGCCTTCAACGCGGTGCTCAAGAACAGCCCCGACATCAAGCTGCTCGACGCCAAGTACGCCAACTGGAACCGCGACGACGCCTTCAAGGTCACGCAGGACTACCTCACGCGCTTCAAGAACATCGACGCCATCTGGGCCGCCGACGACGACATGGCCGTGGGCGTGCTCAAGGCCATCGAGCAGGCCAAGCGTGACGACATCAAGATCATCTTCGGTGGCGCCGGCGCCAAGGGCATGGTCAAGACCATCATGGACGGCAAGGACAAGCGCATCACGGCCGACGTGAGCTACTCGCCCAAGTTCATCTACGACGCGATCAAGCTCACGGCCGAGGCGCGCCTGAAGGGCGAGAAGCTGCCGGCGACGACCATCATTCCTTCGGTGCTGATCACCAAGGAAAACGCGAAAGACTTCTACCACCCCAACTCGCCGTTCTGAGTTCTCCCCCAGGCTTCGCGCACTTCGTGTCGCTACGCCAACCCCCTTCCGGGGGCAACACCTGCGGCCCGGCGAAGCCGGTTCCGCGGTGTTCCCTGAAAGACACGACATGACCGACACACCTCCTCGCAAACTGCGCTACGCCATGGTCGGCGGCGGCCGCGACGCCTTCATCGGCGCCGTGCACCGCAAGGCCATGGCGCTCGACGGGCAGATCGAGCTCGTCGCGGGCGCTCTCTCGTCCAGCCCCGAGAAGGCGCGCGCCTCGGGCCGCGACCTCGGCCTGGCCGACGGGCGCAACCATGGCGACTGGCAGGCGCTGCTGGCCGACGAGCTGAAGCGCCCGGAGGGCGAGCGCATCGACTTCGTGTCGATCGTCACGCCCAACCACGTGCACTTCCCGGTGGCTCAGGCCTTCGCCGAAGCGGGTTTCCACGTGGTGTGCGACAAGCCGCTGGTGCACACGCGCGAGCAGGCCGACGCGCTGGTCGCGACGGTCGCGAAGAAGGGCACGGTGTTCGGCGTCACCTACAACTACACCGGCTACCCGATGGTCCGGCAGGCGCGCGAGATGGTGCGCTCGGGCCTGATCGGCGAGGTGCGCAAGGTCGTCGTCGAATACAACCAGGGCTGGCTCGCGAGCCATGTCGAAGGCGGCAGCAACAAGCAGGCCGACTGGCGCACCGACCCCGCACGCAGCGGCGCGGCAGGCGCCATCGGCGACATCGGCTCGCATGCCGAGAACCTCGTGGCCACCGTCACCGGCCTGCGCATCGAGAGCCTGTGCGCCGACCTCGGCGCGCTGGTGCCGGGCCGCATGCTCGACGACGACGGCAGCCTGCTGCTGCGCTTCGAGGGCGGCGCGCGCGGCGTGCTGGTGGCTTCGCAGATCAACACCGGCCTGGAGAACGACCTGCGCCTGCGCGTGTCGGGCACGCTGGGCACGCTCGAATGGCATCAGGAGCAGCCGAGCCGGCTGGTGCACCTGCCGCACGACGGGCCGCTGCAGGTGCTCACGCGGGGCGCGCCATGGCTGTGCGAGTCGGCCAGGCGCGCGAGCCGATTGCCGGCGGGGCACCCGGAAGGCTTCATCGAGGCCTTCGCGAACGTGTATGCGGGCGTGGCGGCGGACATCCGCGCCAGGCTCGCGGGCCAGCCGGCCGATCCGCTGGCGGCTGACTATCCACGCGTGGAGGACGGTGCGCGCGGCGTGCGCTTCATTGAACGCACGGTGGCTTCGGCGAAAAGCGAATTAAAGTGGACGCCCTGGTAGCGCGCGGCGCGCTGCCCGGGCTGCCATGACACCTCCAGCGTCCGACGCCACGTCCTCCACCTCTTCGTCGTCTTCTTCTGCTGCTGCATCGTCTCCATCGGCGGTGCCGCCATGGCTCGCGGCCCTGTGGAAGCGCAGCATCACGCTGTTCCCCCTGAAGCTGGTCGGCAACACCGTCGCCACGCTCGGTTTCTTCCCGCTGTACTTCTGGATCATGAAGAACGCGGGCCAGGCCTGGGTGCTGCCGCTCACGCCCATCGACGGCCTCATCGCCTTCTGGCCGTGGCTGCTGCCGGTGTATCTGTCGCTCTGGGGCTACATCGCGCTGCCGGTGCTGCTGGCCAGGGACATGCGCGAGCTGCAGGGCTTCTCGCTGGGCTGCGCGGCCATGACGCTGCTGGCGCTGCTCGTGTTCTGGTTCATGCCCACGGCAATTCCCAACTTCGTGGTCGAGACCACGCCGGGCACCTCGCTGCAGTTCCTCAAGATGGTGGATTCGGCGGGCAATGCCTTTCCGTCGCTGCACGTGTCGTTCTCGGTGTTCACCTGCGTCGCGCTGGCGCGGCAGCTGCGGGCGGTGGGGGCGCCGCTCTGGCTGCGCGCCGTCAACGTGGCGTGGGCGGCGGGCATCGTCTATTCGACGATGGCGGTGCGCCAGCATGTGCTGATCGACGTGCTGGGCGGCTTCGCGCTGGGCGTGGCCTTCGGCCTCGCCACGCGTGAGCGTGCTGCGGCGGCCGCCCCGGCGTAGGCCGATTGCGATATACCGCCGCGCCGGCGCGCGCGGTACAAACCGGGCATCGTCGTCCAGTGCCGGGGGAGCCTGCCATGAACATCCGTCTTTCCGCCGTGGTGGCCTGCGTGGCGGCCGGTGCCCTTGCGGGCCCTGCGCTCGCGCTCGACTTTCCCGCACGCAAGCCCGGCCTCTGGGAGATCCGGACGGGAGACGGCACCGGCAAGGACGCCGCGGCAGGCCACACCATGCAGCAGTGCATCGACGCGGCCAGCGACAAGGCGCTGCGCGACATGGGCCAGGGCATGGGCAAGGACATGTGCTCGAAACAGGAGTTGAGCGCGGACGGCGGCAGGCTGGTCATGGACTCGGTCTGCAAGATCGGCAACACCGTCGCCACCTCGCACGCGGTGATGAGCGGCGACTTCGGCACCGCCTACCGCATGGAGAGCAAGTCGAGCTACAACCCGCCGCTGATGGGCCGCGCCGAGGGCCACAGCGTGATGGAGGCCAAGTGGATCGGCCCCTGCAAGGCCGACCAGAAGCCGGGCGACATGGTCATGCCCAACGGCATGAAGATGAACGCGCTCGACATGGCGAAGAACCGCCCGAAGCGCCCCTAGGGTAGGCGCCCGCCCACAACGCTTTGCGCCCGCCGCGCGGCGGCGCCAAACCCCGGCAGCGCCTACGATGGCGTGCCATGCCTCCCGCAAAGCAGGAAGAAGACCTTCTCGTCGTCGCCAGGCCCGAAGGCCTGTACTGTCCGCCCGGCGATTTCTACATCGACCCGTGGCGGCCGGTGGCGCGCGCCGTCATCACGCACGCGCATTCGGACCACGCGCGCGCCGGGCACGGGCACTACCTCGCCCACACCGACAGCGCCGGCACGCTGCGCGCGCGCCTGGGCCGCGACATCGCGCTGCAGACGCTGCGCTACGGTGAGGCCATCGAGCACCACGGCGTGCGCGTCTCGCTGCACCCTGCGGGCCATGTGCTGGGCTCGGCGCAGGTGCGGCTGGAGCACGGCGGGCGCGTGTGGGTGGCCTCGGGCGACTACAAGACCGAGCCCGACGGCACCTGCCCGCCGTTCGAGCCCGTGCCCTGCGACACCTTCATCACCGAGTCGACCTTCGGCCTGCCGGTCTACCGCTGGCCCACGCAGCCGGTGCTGTTCGCGCAGATCGACGCATGGTGGCGCGCCAACGCCGAAGCCGGCCGCGCCTCGGTGCTGTTCTGCTATGCCTTCGGCAAGGCGCAACGCATCCTACACGGCGTGGACGCGAGCATCGGGCCCATCGTCGTGCACGGCGCGGTGGAGCCGCTCAATGCCGTCTATCGGGCGGCCGGCGTGGCATTGCCGCCCACCTTGCGCGTGGGAGACGAAGGCGTCGATGCCGCACTGCTGAAGCGTTCGCTGGTGCTTGCGCCGCCTTCCGCGCAGGGCTCGCCTTGGATGAAGCGCTTCGGCAACTACGCCGACGGCTTCGCCAGCGGCTGGATGCAGCTGCGCGGCGCGCGCAGGCGGCGCGGCGTGGACCGGGGCTTCGTGATGTCCGATCACGCCGACTGGCCCGGCCTGCAGCAGGCCATCGCAGGCACCGGGGCCGAGCGCGTGTTCGTCACGCATGGCAGTGTGCAGGTGATGGTGCGGTGGCTCACCGAGAACGGGCTCGATGCGCAGTCGTTCAAAACCGAGTACGGCGACGAGGACGATCAGGGGGCTCCTTCTGTCTCCGAGGGAGAACTTGGGAAGGGGGAAGCAGCGCTCGATGCGGGCGCTGGCAGCCCCCATCCCGACCTTCCCCCAGAGGGGGAAGGAGAGAAGCCATGAAGGCCTTCGCCGCGCTCTATCACGAGCTCGACGCCAGCACGTCGAGCCTTGCCAAGCAGGCCGCCCTGCAGCGCTACCTGCGCGAGGCCGACCCGGCGGATGCGGCCTGGGCCGTCTACTTCCTGGCGGGCGGCAAGCCGCGCCAGCTGGTGCCCGTCAAGCTGCTGCGGCTGCTCGCGCAGGAGGCGGCGGGCCTGCCCGAGTGGCTGTTCGACGAGAGCTACGACGCGGTGGGCGACCTGGCCGAGACCATCGCATTGCTGCTGCCGCCGCCCACCGACGCGCACGACCTGGGCCTTGCCGCATGGGTCGAGCAGCACCTGCTGCCGCTGCGCGATGCCGCCAAGAACGCGCCCGACGAGCTGGCCGACCGCCTGCGCGCGCAGTGGCGGCAGCTCGCGCCCGAGGAGCGGCTGGTGTACTTCAAGCTCATCACCGGCGCGTTCCGCGTCGGCGTGTCGAAGCTGCAGGTCACGCAGGCGCTCGCAGCCGTGGGCGGCATCGATGCCAAGCGCGTGGCGCAGCGGCTCATGGGCTACACGCACATCGGAGGAAGGCCGCGGGCTGCCGACTACCAGTCGCTCATCGCGCCGGAGTCGGGCTCCGAGCAGGAGCAGAAGACCAGCGGCCAGCCCTATCCCTTTTTCCTTGCCCATCCCTTCAACCTGCCGCTGGAGCAGTTCGACGCGGTGCTGGGGCCGCCCTCGGACTGGATCGTCGAGTGGAAGTGGGACGGCATCCGCGCGCAGCTGGTCAAGCGCGCGGGCGCGGCGTGGGTGTGGTCGCGCGGCGAGGAACTGGTGACCGAGCGCTTCCCCGAACTCGCCGCGCTCGGCGAGGCGCTGCCCGACGGCACGGTGCTCGATGGCGAGATCGTCGTCTGGCGCGAGGGCCGCGTGCAGCCCTTCGCCGAGCTGCAGAAGCGCATCGGCCGCAAGACGCTGGGCGCGAAGCTGCTGCGCGACATCCCGGTGGTGCTGCTGGCCTACGACATCCTCGAATGGGAAGGGCGCGACCTGCGCGCGCTACCGCAGTCGCAGCGCCGCGTGCTGCTCGACGAACTGGTCGGGCGCATGGACCACCCCTCGCTGCTGCCGAGCCCGATGCTCACCGGGGCCGACTGGCCCGACCTCGCGCGCCAGCGCGAAGCGGCGCGCGCCATGGGCGTGGAAGGGATGATGCTCAAGCGCCGTGACGCGCAGTACGGCGTAGGCCGCACCAAGGACGTGGGCGTGTGGTGGAAGTGGAAGATCGATCCGCTGAGCGTCGATGCGGTGCTGATCTATGCGCAGCGCGGGCACGGCCGGCGCGCCAGCCTCTTCAGCGACTACACCTTCGCCGTTTGGGACGGTCCGCCCGGACAGGAAGACCGCAAGCTCGTGCCCTTCGCCAAGGCCTACTCGGGCCTCACCGATGCCGAGATGGCGCGCGTGGACGCGATCATCCGCAAGACCACCGTGGAGAGCTTCGGGCCGGTGAAGAGCGTGAAGCCCACGCTGGTGTTCGAACTCGGCTTCGAGGGCATCGCGCGCAGCACGCGGCACAAGAGCGGCATCGCGGTGCGCTTTCCGCGCATGCTGCGCTGGCGCGAGGACAAGCCGGTGGACGAGGCCGATACCCTGCAGACACTCGCTGCGTTGTTGCCCGCATGAGCAGAAAGCCGCAAGCCCCGTCTTCACTCCCTCCCCCGCTGGGGGAGGGCAGGGGTGGGGGCACGCGGCGCATGGGTAGTGAGCTGCCTGTTGAAGGCCGTCTGCCCCCATCCCAACCTTCCCCCAGAGGGGGAAGGAGCAAGGCGGTCAAGGCTGCGCTCGATGCGTGGTTCGTCGAGCGCGGATGGAAGCCTTTCAAGTTCCAGCGCGAGGTCTGGAAGGCGATCGCCGATGGCAGGTCGGGCCTGCTGCATGCCACCACCGGCGCGGGCAAGACCTACGCCGTATGGCTCGGCGCGCTGCAGGCCTTCGTGCGGGCGCGCAAGGCTGCCGCATCAGCGAATGCAAGGCCCATTGCCGAGCCGCTCACCGTGCTGTGGCTCACGCCGATGCGCGCGCTGGCGGCCGACACCTTGCGTGCGCTGCAGCAGCCCCTCGAAGCCCTCGGCGCGGAAGTGCATCCATGGAGCGCCGGCGCGCGCAGCGGCGACACCACGTCCGCCGAGCGCAGCGCGCAGAACCAGCGCCTGCCTACGGTGCTCGTCACCACGCCCGAGAGCCTTTCGCTGCTGCTCGCGCGTGCCGACGCGCGCGAGGTGCTCGGGCATGTGCGCATGGCGGTGGTCGACGAATGGCACGAACTGCTGGGCAACAAGCGCGGTGTGCAGGTGCAGCTGGCGCTCGCGCGGCTGCGGCGCTGGAACCCGGGCCTCGCGGTCTGGGGCATGTCTGCCACGCTGGGCAACCTGCACGAGGCGATGCATGCGCTGCTGGGCCACGAGGACGGCGTGCTCGTGCAGGGGCAGGTGCCGAAGAAGCTCGTCGTCGATTCACTGCTGCCCGGCGTGGCCGAGCGCTTTCCATGGGGCGGGCACCTGGGCCTCACGATGCTGCCGCAGGTGATCGAGGAGATCGCAGCGAGCAGCACCACGCTGGTCTTCACCAACACGCGCTCGCAGGCGGAGATCTGGTACCAGGCGATGTTGGAGGCCAGGCCGGAGTGGGCGGGCCTCATCGCGCTGCATCACGGCTCGCTCGACCGCGAGGTGCGCGAGTGGGTCGAGCTGGGCCTGAAGAGCGGCGAATTGAAGGCGGTGGTCTGTACCTCCAGCCTCGACCTGGGCGTGGACTTCCTGCCGGTGGAGCGCGTGCTGCAGATCGGCTCGCCCAAGGGCGTGGCGCGGCTGCTGCAGCGCGCGGGCCGTTCGGGCCATGCGCCGGGACGGCCTTCGCGCATCACGCTCGTGCCCACGCACAGCGTGGAGATGGTGGAAGGCTCGGCCGCGCGCACCGCCATCGCCGCCGGACACATCGAGGCGCGCCACACGCCCGAGCAGCCGCTCGACGTGCTGGTGCAGCACCTGGTGACGGTGGCGCTGGGCGGCGGCTTCGTGCCCGGCGACCTGTACGAGGAGGTGCGCGGCACGGCCGCCTATGAAAGCCTCTCGCGCGAGAACTGGCAGTGGTGCCTGGAGTTCGTGGCGCAGGGCGGCCCCTCGCTCGCAGCCTACCCCGACTACAAGCGCGTGGTGCCCGATGCCGAGGGCGTCTGGCGCGTGCCCGATGCGCGGCTCGCGCGCCGGCACCGCATGAACATCGGCACCATCGTGAGCGACGCGAGCATCTCGGTGCAGTACCTCGGCGGCTCGAAGATCGGCAGCGTGGAAGAGAGCTTCGTCGCGCGCATGAAGGCCGGCGACTGCTTCCTGTTCGGCGGCCGCATGCTCGAACTCGTGCGCATCCACGACATGACGGCCTGGGTGCGGCGCGCGAGCGGCAAGCGGGCCGCGGTGCCGCGCTGGGGCGGCGGGCGCATGCCGCTGTCGAACACGCTGGCCGACGCGGTGGTGCAGCAGCTCGCGCAGGCCGGAGAAGGGCGTTACGACTCGCCCGAGCTGCAGTGCGTGCGCCCGCTGCTGGAGATACAGCAGCAGTGGTCGGCACTGCCCACGCCGCAGACGCTGCTGGCCGAAACGCTGAGCACGCGCGAGGGCTCGCATCTGTTCCTGTACCCCTTCGCGGGCCGGCACGTGCACCTCGGGCTCGCGAGCCTCCTGGCGTGGCGCGTCGCGCAGCACGAGGCGCGCACCTTCTCGATCGCGGTCAACGACTACGGCTTCGAACTGCTGAGCGCGACCGAGGTCGACTGGCCGGCGCTGCTGCCGCAGGTGCTGACGTTGCCGCAGGGCGAGGGCGAAGACCAGCGCGCGGCGCTGCTGCACGAGGTGCTGGCATCGCTCAACGCGGGCGAGCTGGCGCAGCGGCGCTTTCGCGAGATCGCGCGCGTCTCGGGCCTCATCTACCAGGGCTATCCGGGCGAGAAGCGCAGCAGCAAGCAGCTGCAGGCCTCGTCGTCGCTCTTCTGGGAAGTGTTCCGCAAGTACGACCCCGGCAACAGGCTGCTGATGCAGGCGGAGCAGGAACTGCTCGCGCAGGAGCTGGAGATCGGCCGCCTGCGTGCGAGCCTCGAGCGCATCGCCACGCAGCGGCTGGTGCTGAAGCCGCTCGTGCGACCCACGCCGTTCTCGTTTCCGCTGATGGTCGAGCTGTTCCGCGAGAAGCTGTCGAACGAGAACGTGGCCGACCGCATCGCGCGCATGGTCGAGCAGCTCGAGAAGGCCGCGGGCGGTGCGGTCACGGCAGGCGGCGTGGAGCGGGTGAAGGGGACGCTCGCCTTCGGGCAGGAAGGGCCGGGCAAGCCGCCGAAGCCGGTGGGCCAGCGGCGCGACCGCAGGCGGCCATCGCGTCCTTCAAGGCCGCTGCCGCCGCTCTGATGCGAGGGTCAGCCTGCGCCGTGCGCCTTGACCCACCGCACGATGTCCGCCGCGCCCATCGCGCCGGCTTGCCGCGCCACTTCGCGGCCGCCACGGAACAGCGCCAGTGTCGGGATGCTGCGGATGTTGAAGCGCGCGCCCAGCGCGGGCACAGCCTCGGTGTCGACCTTGGCGAGCCGCACGTGGGGCTCCAGCTGGGCGGCCGCCTGTTCGTAGGCCGGCGCCATCTGCCGGCAGGGGCCGCACCAGGGCGCCCAGAAATCGACCAGCACCGGGATCTCGTTGCGGGAGATGTGGCGGTCGAAGGTGGCGGCGTCCGCCAGTGCCGTCGAATGGCCGGTGAACAGCGGGCGGTGGCAGCTGCCGCAGTCGGGCGCGCTGCCCAGTTGCGCCGCGCGCACGCGGTTGGTCGTGTGGCAGTGCGGGCAGACGATGTGCAGCGGGGGCGATTCGGTCATTGCAGGCATTTTGGGGCTCTGGAGGGCCTTTGCAAGGCGATCGCAGGTTTTGCGACACTGGCCGGGTGAGATCTCCCGATACGTCCACCGCGCCGCTCGCCGTCCACTGGGCGGGCGAACTGCTGCACCTGCTGCCCGAGCGGGCCCTCTGGTGGCCCGGCCAGCGCGTGCTCTTCGTGGCTGACCTGCACCTGGGCAAGGCCGCGACCTACCGCGCGCTCGGCCAGCCGGTGCCCGTCGGCACCACGCAGCAGAACCTCGCGCGGCTCGATGCGCTGATCGAAAGGCACGAGCCCGGGCGCATCGTGTTCCTCGGCGACTTCCTCCACGCGGCGCAGGCGCGCACGGTGCTCGCCGCCGTCGAGCCCTGGCGCGTGCGCCATGCAGCCATCGCCATGACGCTGGTGCGCGGCAACCACGACAGCCGCGCGGGCGACCCGCCGCCGGAACTCGGCATCGAGGTGGTCGACGAGCCCTTCCTGCTGGGCCCCTTCGCCTGCTGCCACCATCCGCAGACGCATGCCACGCACTTCGTGCTCGCGGGGCATCTGCATCCCGTCTGCAGGCTCCACGGCAGGGGCCGCGACAGCGTGCGGCTGCCGTGCTTTGCGAGCGATGGGCAGCAGGCGGTGCTGCCGGCCTTCGGCGAGTTCACGGGTGGGTGGCTGATGGAATCTGCGCCGGGCCGGCGCTTCCATGCGGTAGGCGGCGATGCGGTCTGGGCGCTGCCGGTCCAAGAGTGACGCTTGCTCCTTCCCCCTCTGGGGGAAGGCTGGGATGGGGGCAGGCAGAGCGCCGATTTGATGCGCCGCGTGCCCCCACCCCCGACCCTCCCCCAACGGGGAGGGAGAAAGAATCAGAGCACGACCGGCTCGTCGGGCAGCTCGTTCACGTCGAGCTCGCCTTCGGCCAGCGGAAAGTGCTCGACCAGCAATGCGGAGATTTCCTCCAGCGCTTGCGTGAGCCCGTCCTCGAAGCGGCCTTCGCGGAAGGCTGCGCTCATGCGCTGCGCCATGGCGGCCCATTCGGCATCGTCGACATGCGCGTCGATGCCCCGGTCGGCCACGATCTCGATAGCGTGCTCGGCCAGCAGCAGGTAGATGAGCACCCCGTTGTTGTGTGCCGTGTCCCACACGCGCAGCTTGCCGAACAGCGTGACGGCACGCTCGCGCGGCGGCGCGTGGCGCCACAGGTACGACATCGGCAGGCCGGCCTCGACGCAGATGCGGATCTCGCCGCTGTGGCGCCGCTCGCTCGCCGTCACGCGGTGCGCGAGGCGCTCCAGCGCGGCCGGGGGAAGCGCGCGGCGAACCTCGGATTCGTCGATCCAGCGGTGCCGCCAGATGCGGCCCAGCTTTGTGAAAAGGCCGGCGTCGGCCGGCTTGGTGTTTGTGGCCTGCATCGTGTTCACCAGTCCCCCGACGCGCCGCCGCCGCCGAAATTGCCGCCGCCGCCGGAGCTGAAACCACCGCCTCCACCTCCGCCGCTGAAGCCGCCGCCACCACCGCCCCAGCCCCCGCCGCCGGAACTCCAGCCGCCACCCCCACCGCCGCCCGGCCGCCCCGTGCCAGCGACCAGCGAGACGATGAGCGCCACCAGTGCCGCGATCACCGCGATGGCGATGCTGGTGGTGATGAAGAACACCACCACGCCCACGCCGCCGCCGATGAACATCGTGCCTAGCTTCTTGCCGAAGATGGCCCGCGCGATCGGCGCACCTACGAAGACGCCCACGAAAAGGAAAATTGCGAGGTTCTCCCAGTCGAAGCCCTCGTTGCCGCCACCGCCGCCACCAGTGTTGCGCGAGGGCTCCGGCAGCGGCTCGCCGTCGACCAGCCCGATGAGCCGGTCCACCGCCGCGTTCAGCCCGCCCGCGAAGTCGCCGTTGCGAAAGCGCGGCTTCATCTCCTCGTCGATGATGCGCGCGGCCGCGAGATCGGGCACCGCGCCTTCGAGCGCCTTGGCCGTGGCGATGCGCATCTTGCGGTCGTCCTTGGCCACCACCACCAGCAGGCCGTCGCCGACGTCCTTGCGGCCGATCTTCCAGGCATCGCCCAGGCGCTGCGTGTAGCTGGCGATGTCCTCGGGCGCGGTGGTCGGCACCATCAGCACCACGATCTGCGAACCCTTGCGCTGCTCGAAGGCAGCGAGCTTGGTCTCCAGGCCGTTGCGCTGCGCGCCGTCGAGCGTGCCGGTCTGGTCGATCACGCGCGCGGTGAGCGTGGGAATCGGCAGCAGGCCCTGCGCAAAGGCACCCCCCGCCGCCAGCAGCATCCAGCCCGCGACCAGCGCCGCCAGCAGGCGCGCGCCCCATTCCAGGAACACCGCGGATCCGGCTTCGCCGGTCCGCAGGTGTTGCCCCCGGCGAGGGGGTTGGCGAAGTGACACGAAGTGCACGAAGCCTGGGGGAGTTACTTTTTCGGAGTGCTGAAATCGACCGTCGGGGGCGCCGAGATCTGCGCCTCGTTCTGCACCGAGAAGTTCGGCTTGGGCGCGTAGCCGAAGACCTTGGCCGTGAGATTGGTCGGGAAGCTGCGCGCGAGCACGTTGTACTCCTGCACGCTCTCGATATAGCGGTTGCGCGCCACCGTGATGCGGTTCTCGGTGCCTTCCAGCGTCACGCGCAGGTCGCGGAAGGCCTGGTTGGCCTTCAGCTCGGGGTAGCGCTCCGACACCACCATCAGCCGCGACAGCGCCGAGGAGAGTTCACCCTGCGCCTGCTGGAACTTGTTGAAGGCCTCGGGGTTGTTAAGCGTCTCGGGCGTCACCTGGATCGAGGTGGCCTTGGCGCGCGCCTCGATCACCTTGGTGAGCGTGTCCTGCTCGAAGCTGGCCTCGCCCTTGACGGTGGCCACGATGTTCGGCACGAGGTCGGCGCGCCGCTGGTACTGGTTGAGGACCTCGCTCCAGGCCGACTTGCTGGCCTCGTCGAGGGACTGGAACTGGTTGTAGCCGCATCCGCTCAGGGAAACGACCGCCGCAAGGATCAGGAACCAGCGCTTCATCATCATTTGCATTACCTCCGCAGAAGATGCGGAAGGTAGCATAGGCGGCTCCATGGCCCTCGATCCGCTGCAAGCCCTGCAAGCCGCCAACCGTGCGGTCTTGCCCGTCGCCTCCTCCGCCTTCGGCACGCTGCTGATCGCGGGAGCGACCGGCGCGCTGGGCGCCGAGCTGCTGCGCCGGCTGGCAGGCAGCCACCGCCATGCGCACACCCGCGTGCTGGCGAAGGAGCCGATCCGCGACGGGCTGCGCGGCGTCGAGACCTACCTGAGCCCCGCCTTGCCCATCGCGCAGTGGCCGCCGACCTCGGCCCACACGGCCATCATCGCCTTCGACCCGCCGCGCCTGTACCACGACCGCGAGCGCGCGCTGTGGGTGCCCGAGCCCTCCGACCTGCCCGAGCTGGCCCGCTGGCTGCGTTCATGCGGCGTGCAGACGCTGGCCATCGTGCAGCCCCACGACCAGGGCCGGCTGCCCGAGGCGCTCAAGCGCGGGCTCGCGAGCCTCGACGAGCAGGCGGTAGTGGCCTGCGGCTTCGAGCGCGTGATCCTCGTGCGCTCGGCGCGCAAGCCGGCCAACGCGAAGCTCGCCAACCCCTTCGAGCGCGTGGCCGCGTGGATGCTGTCGGTGGTGCGATTCATGGTGCCCAGCAGCGAGCAGCCGGTGCGCGCGTCGAAGGTGGCCGAGCTGGTCGATGTGGCGTTGCGCATCGCGCCGCCGGGTGTTCACGTGGCGGCGCCGGAGCTGGTGTGGGAATCTGCGCAGGGCGAGATGCAGGCCGTGGCCGCGCGCTGGCTGCGTGTGCCGGGCTGAGGCTCAGCCGCGCCACACCCGCAGCAACTCTTCCGAATTCATCACCAGCCCCAGGTGCAGCGACACCATCGCGAGCGCCGCGCCTTCCAGGTGCGCATCGGTGCCGCGCACCAGGTCGCGCAGCACGATCACGCGGTAGTTGCGGTTGCTGGCGTCGAAGGCGGTGTTGAGCACGCAGCAGTCGGTGAAGCCGCCGTCGAGCACCACGGTCTCGATGCGCTGGTTGCGCAGCAGGAAGTCGAGGTCGGTCGGGTAGAAGGCCGAGAGCCGGCGCTTGCCGTCCACGCGCATGTCCCCGGGCTCCACGCGCGTGACCCATTCGGTCCACTTCGAGCCTTCGATGGCGTGCGCGTCGGCGTTCGGGATCTCGCCCACGTGCAGCGGGAAGGTGCGCCGCCATGCGGACGGAATGCCGTTGATGTCGTCCACCCCGCCGGGCCGCAGCACCGATCTGACGTGCACGATGCGCACGCCCAGCCCGCGCACCGCGTCGTGGAAGCCGTCGATCGGCGCCACCACGTCGCGCGCTCGCGGCGCCGGGCAGGGGCAGTCGGGGCTGTCGTCCAGGTGGCCGCGGTGCATGTCGATGGAGACGACCGCGGTGGTCGCGGGGTTGAGATAGTCGGCGAACTTCGCCGCGTCGAGCTCGCGCTCCTCGTTGTAGACCCAGGCCTTCATCGGCGCTCTTCTCTCACGTAGGGTTGGCCCAGCGCGCCGGGCTCTTCATCGGCGCCGCGCCGCGAGAGCGCGACCCACACCATCACGCCGAGCGTCACCGCATACGGCGTCATCATCACGAAGTACTGCGGCAGCTGCACGCCGGCAGCGGCCAGCTGGGGAATCAGCGCCTCGATGCAGCCGAAGAGCAGTGCGCCGACGAGCGCCTTCCACGGCGACCAGCGCGCGAAGATCACGAGGCCCACGGCGATCCAGCCGCGACCGCCGGTCATGCCCGCGATCCACAGCTTGGTGCTGACCACCGAGATGTACGCACCCGCCAGCCCTACCAGCGCCGAGCCCGCGAGCACCGCCGCGAAGCGCCATGCCGTTACGCGGATGCCCGCCGCGTCGGCCGCCTGCGGGTTCTCGCCCACCGCACGCAGCCGCAGGCCGGCCGAGCTGCGCGCGAAGAACCACGCCACCGCGCCGAAGATCGGCAGCGTGAGCCACACCATCGCGTTCTGCTCGAAGATCCGTCCCACTCCCGGCAGCATCGACAGCGGCCACAGGCCCATCGCGCCGATGCCTTCGGTCGCATGGTTGGTCCACTCGGCCATCGAGCCCACCAGCGCCGTGAGCCCCTGGCAAAAGAACACCAGCGCGAGCCCGGCGATCACCTGGTTCACGCGCAGCCAGATCACCATCACCGCGAACAGCACCGACACCACGCTGGCCGCCAGCATCGCGAGCACCAGCGACACGGCCGGCTGGCCGATGACGATCTGCGCGCCGATGCCGGCCAGCGCGCCGACCAGCATCAGCCCCTCGGCGCCGAGCGCGAGCACGCCCGCGCGCTCGCAGGCGATGAGCCCCAGCGCTGCCAGCGCATAGGGCACCGCGAAGTCCGGCGTGCTCGCCAGCCAGTTGAGGACGATGCCGCCGTTCATTGCACGGCCTCCCCACCCACGCGGCGCAGCCGGTGGCGGATGAAGAAGTCGCTCGACGCGACGCACACCACGATGATGGCCTGGATCAACTGCACCATCGAGAACGGCACCTGGTAGAACACCTGCAGGCTGCGCCCGGTGACGAAGAGCGCCGCCACCAGCAGCGCCACCACCGTGGCCGCTAGCGGGTTGTTGCGCGCGAGGAAGGCGATGAGGATGCCCGAGAAGCCGTAGCCCTGGTAGAAGGCCTGCGTGAGCCGGCCTTCCTGCCCCGCCGCCACCGCGAAGCCCGCGAGCCCGGCCATCGCACCCGACAGCAGCACCGCGCCGTAGATGGTGCGCCGCACCGGCACCCCGCTGGCATGCGCCATGCGCGGGTTGGCGTCGACGAAGCGCAGGTACAGGCCCATGCGGCTCACGCTCGCGAGCCACCACGCCAGCAGCGCGACAACGCCCGCCAGCAGGATCGAGCTGCCGATGCCCGCGCCCAGCTCGGGCAGGCGCTCGAACACGCGGAACTGCGGCGAGTAGGGGAAGTTGTCCTTCGGGTCCTTCCAGCTACCGTAAACCAGGTGCAGCAGGAAGTTGGCCGCCATGTAGTTGAGCATCAGCGTGGAGATGATCTCGTTCACGCCGAGCTTGAGCTTGAGCCACGCGGGCCCCAGCACCCACAGCAGCCCACAGCCGATGGCGGCGATGAACATCAGCGGCAGGCGCAGGTTCTCGGGGCCGATCTGCCACATCGAGACGGCGGTGGCGCCGATGGCGCCCCAGATCATCTGGCCTTCGAGCCCGAGGTTCCAGAAGCGCGCACGGAAGGCGACGCAGCCCGCAAGGCCGACGAGGATCATCGGCGCGGCCTGGAAGAGCACGGCGCGGAAGTTCTGGCCGTCGAAGAAGGTCTGCATCACGAACTCGTTGGCGAGTTCGTCGGCGGGCACGCCCGCCGCGATGAGGATCGCCGCCGAGACGGCCATGCCCGCGAGCAGCGCGGCCGCGAGGATCAGCGCCTGCCAGCGCCACGGCATGTGCTGGCGGATCTCGAGCGCGTAGCGGCGCCGGGCCAGCGGTTGCACGGACTGCGCGTTGCGCGGCGCCTCGTGCGCGACGGCAGCAGCCTTGGAAGGCGTGGAGGATGTGGAGGAGGGAACTGCCATGTCGGCCATGAGGGATGCGTCAGCCATGGTCCACCATCGCCTGTCCGATGGCCTGCCGGTCCGCGGGCTGCGCGAACTCGCCGGCGATACGTCCGCGCGTCATCACGCCGACGCGGTCGGCGAGCTGCAGCACCTCGTCGAGGTCCTCGCTGATGAGCAGCACCGCCGCACCGCTGTCGCGTGCGGCGCGCAGCCTCGCGTGCACCTCGGCGCTGGCGCGCACGTCGAGCCCGCGGCTCGGGCTGTGCGCGAGCACCAGCGTGGGCGACTTGCCGAACTCGCGCGCGAGCACCAGCTTCTGCGCGTTGCCGCCCGAGAGCAGCGCCGCCTTCTGCGCGACCGAACGCACGCCCTGCACGTCGAAGGCGCGCACCGCTTCCTGCGTGTCGCTCTGGATGCGGCCGCGTCGCAGGCGCCACACGGGCCCGTAGCGGCCGGTGTGCACGCGGCCGATGGCGTAGTTCTCGGCCACCGAGAGGCCGCCCGCGAGCGCGAGCCCGTAGCGGTCGGCCGGAATGGCCGCGATGCCGATGCTCCGGCGCACCGAGGCGGGCATGGTCTTCAGGTCGCCATGGCCTTCGAGCCGCATCTCGCCTTCGGTGGGTTCGCCTTCCAGGCCCATGATCGCGCCCGCCAGCTCGCCCTGTCCGTTGCCGCCCACGCCGGCGAGGCCGTAGATCTCGCCCGCATGCAGGTCGAGGTCCACCCCGTCGAGCACGCGGCGGCCCTCGGGCGAGGCCGGCGTGCGCAGCCCGCGCACCGAAAGGCGCACCGGCCCGCGCGGGGCCGCCGGCGGTTGAAATCCCTGCGCGGCGATCGATTCACCGACCGTGAGCTTCACCAGCTCGGCCACCGATGTCTCCGAGGGCTGGAGCGTTGCCACGGTGCGGCCGCCGCGCATCACCGTGACGCGGTCGGCGTAGGTCTTCACGTCGGCCATCTTGTGCGTGACCAGCACCACTGCCGCCCCCTTGCGCGCCAGGCCCTGCACCGTCTGCAGCAGGCGCGCGGCCTCCTGGTCGGTCAGCACGGCCGTGGGCTCGTCGAGGATCAGGATGCGCGCGCCCGCCAGCAGCACCTTGAGGATTTCCACGCGCTGCTGCTCGGCGACCGACAGCGCATCGACGCGCTTCGAGGGATCGATGTCGAAGCCCAGCTCCGCCGCCTTGTTGCGGATGTCGCGCGTGATCTCGCGCAGCCGCTCGCCGTGGCTCTGGAACTCCGCCGGCGGCGGCGCCGTGAGCAGGATGTTCTGCGCCACGGTGAAAGGACGCACCAGCTTGAAATGCTGGTGGACCATGCCGATGCGGTGCTTCGCCGCGTCGCGCGGCCCGGCGAACCGCACCGCGTTGTCGTCCACCAGCAGCTGCCCGGCCTCGGGCGCGTAGAGCCCGGCCGCGATGTTCATGAGCGACGACTTGCCCGCGCCGTTCTCGCCGAGCAGCGCGTGCACCTCGCCCCAGCGCGCTGCGAAGTGGGCGTCGGTCAGTGCCGCGAAGCCGTCGAAGGTCTTGCGGATGCCGGTGAGTTCGAGCGCGTTGGGCATGTGCGGCCTTGCCTTGTCTGCGGGCCTACTTCTGCGTGACCACGCCCTTGACGAACCAGTCCATCTTCCAGAGGTCGGCGTCCGAAAGCACGGCGCCCTTGGCCACGCGCTCCTTGCCGTCGCGGTCGGCGAGGGGGCCGGCGTAGACCTGCTTGCCCTTCATGATCGCGTCGCGCTCGGCGGTGATGAGCGCGGCTTTGTCCTTGGGCACGGCCGGGCCGAAGCCGGCGATGTCGGTGCCGCCGTCCTTCATCTCGATGAAGGCGCCGTACTGCGCGGGCTTCCAGCCGCCGGCCATGATCTTCTTGAGCTCCGGCGTCAGGAAGCGGTCCCACACCCACACGGAGGAGCACAGCGTGGCCTTGGGCGCGAACTGGCGCAGGTCGCGGTGGTGGCCGGTGCCGTACACGCCGCGCTCCTGCGCGACGATCTGCGGCGTGGGGCTGTCCACGTGCTGGCCGATCACGTCGGCGCCCTGGTCGATGAGCGCGGCCGCCGCTGCGCGTTCCTTCACCGGGTCGTTCCACGCGCCGGTGTAGATCACGTTGACAGTGGCGTTGGGGTTCATCTTCTGCGCGCCGAGCGCGAAGGCGTTGATGGTCCAGTTCACCACGCCGAAGGGGTTGGCCGCGACGAAGCCGAGCTTGCCGGTCTTCGAGGCCGCGCCGGCGGCCATGCCGCAGAGGTACTGGCTCTCGTAGGTGCGGCCGTAGAACGATTCGAGGTTGCTGCCGTTGGTGGTGCCCGAGCCGTTGAGGAAGGCCACGTCGGGGTACTTTGCGGCCAGGTCCTTGAAGCTGTCGGAATAGCCGAAGGCGGTGCCGATCACGATGTTGGCGCCGCGCTGGATGAACTTCTCCGCCGCGGGCTTGATGGCCGAGGCGTCCTCGGGCACGTTCTCCACGAACTGGATCTTCTGGCCGATCTCCTTCTCGATCTTCACGCGGGCCTCGTCGAAGGCCTGCGTCCAGCCGCCGTCGTTCTTGGGGCCGAAGTAGAGCATCGCGATCTTCGGCTTGTCCTTCAGCGTGAAGCCGTCGGCGGCGGCAGCGGTCAGCGTGGTGAAGGACGCGCCTCCGGCCGCGATGGTCATCGCGAGGCCCAGGCTGGGAGTGAGGGTGCGCAGCTGCATGGAACTACCTTTGAGTAGAGGCTTTGACGGAGGGAAGAACGGAGACGAAAGATGAAGTGGTCGCAGTGCGCGTCACATCATGAAGTTGATGCGGAACACATTGCCCTCTGGATCGAGCAGCACCGACTGGTACCAGTTGTAGTAGGTGACGTAGGGCGGCTTCACGAGCGTGGCGCCGGCCTCTAGAGCGACGGGCACCATGCGGTCGACATCGGCCTGGCTGTCGACATCGATGTTCAGCAGGAACTTCACGCCGCGCGTGTCGGAGAACTCGCTCAGGTGCAGCAGCTCGTAGGCATCGAGCGCGTTGAAGCCGAGGCTCGACTTGCCGGTGTCCAGCCCGCGGAAGATGGGCGAACGGATCGCCTCGATCTCCTTGAAGCCGAACACGCGCTGGTAGAAGCCGCTGAGCGCGACCACGTCCTTGGCGAAGACGTTGACGTAGGAGAGATGGGCCATGGGTTCGGATGGGCTCAGGCCGTGACCTTGGTGCCGCCGAAAGTCGTCTGCTTGACGAACTTCGAGGTGAGGTGGTCGCCCGAGGAGATGGGTGCGTACTTCGGCTGCTCGCCCGCCGAGAGGCAGCTCGGCAGGCACTCGACCATCGCGTCGTAGTTGGGCTGGTGGAAGAACACCAGCGACTGGCGGCGGTTGGTGCTCGCCACCTCGAAGGGCGGGTTGATCACGCGGTGCAGCGTGGACACCCACTGGTCGTTGGTCCACTGCATCATGAGGTCGGCGATGTTGACCACCAGGCCGCCCTCGACCTGCGGCACGTCCACCCACTGGCCGGCCTTGTTGAACACCTGCAGGCCCTTGTCGTCGGGCAGCACGATGGTGAGGCTGCCGTAGTCGCTGTGCGCACCCGCGCGCAGCTGGCCGGGCAGCGGCTGCTCACGCTGCGGCGGGTAGCTCAGCACGCGGAACATGCTGATGTGCTTGTCGATCTTGTCGTCGAAGAAGGTCTCGGGCAGCGAGAGGCCGAGCGCGAAGACGCGCATCAGCGAGCGCGAGAGATCGCTCATCGCGTCGAAGTAGTCCTCGTACGCTTCCTTGAAACCCTCGATGGGCGGCCAGCTGTTGGGCTCGAAGTGCGGGCCTGCTGCGGGGCCCCGGTGATAGTCGTCATCCGGCACGTTCGAGGGACCGATGGAGAACGACTCCTTCAGGTCGCCCGGTGCCGCTTCCTCGAGGCTGTAGGAGAGCCCTTCCTCGCCCACCGCGCTGTAGCCGCGCACCGCGTCTTCGCGCGGACGATCGACCTTGCGCTTCTCGCCCAGCGGCATGTCGAAGAACTTGCGCGAGAGCGACGACACGCGCGAGATCAACTCGGGCGGGATGCCGTGGTTGGTGATGACGAGGAAGCCGATGCTGCGGCAGGCCTCGTCGACTTTCTTCGCTACCTCCGCCTTGCCTTCGGCGGTGCCGGCGAAGTAGGGCGCTAGATCGATGATGGGTACGGAAAGCAGGGTCATGGCAGGTTCCTCGTGCTTGGCATGCCTTTCGCCATGCAACGTCTGTGCCAGTTGGACCAAATGGACAAAACCCATTCGTCGCGTCAGCATGGTGCGAATTGCCGTGCCGCGAAGGCGGTTGCGGCGCATGGCGATGCACCACGGCCTTACAGTGGTGCGCCGTAACGCCTGCCGAGGCAGGACCGACCGATCGAGCGATTGAACGAACGAGGGAGGAACGAGGAAAGATGCCGAAGACCAAAGCACTGGCCGCGAGCGCCAGCAAGGAAAGCCCCGCACGCAAGCGCGCGAAGCCTGCGGTGCGCAGCGCGTCCGCGGTGAACCGCAGGCTGCGCCAGATCGAGGACAAGCGCAGCGCGATCCTCGGCGCGGCGCTGGGGCTGTTCTCGCGCTTCGGCCTGCACGGCACCTCCATCGACCAGGTGGCCGCGCGCGCCGACGTGTCGAAGAGCAACCTGCTCTACTACTTCGCGAACAAGGAAGAGCTCTACGTCAACGTGCTGCGCGACCTGCTCGCGCTGTGGCTCGAGCCGCTGCGCGGCTTCAGCGCCGAGCAGGATCCGGCCGAGGCCATCGGCGACTACATCCGCCGCAAGCTGGTGGTCTCGCGCGACCGGCCCGATGCGTCGCGGCTCTTCTGCCTGGAGATGATCCAGGGCGCGCCGCTGCTGCGCGACGAACTCGATCGCGAACTGCGCACGCTGGTGGAGAAGAAATCGGAAGTGATCCGCGCATGGATCGATGCGGGCAAGCTGGCGCCGGTCGATCCGCACCACCTGATCTTCGCGCTGTGGGCAATGACGCAGCACTACGCGGACTTCGGCGTGCAGGTGCAGGCGCTGTCGGGGCATACGCTGGAGGACGAGGCCTTCTTCGAGCGCGCGGTGGAGAACGTTCAGCGCATCGTGCTGCAGGGCATCGTGCCGCGCTGAGGCCTGCTCCCTTTCCCCTCGGGGAGAGGGAGGGGGAAAAGAAGATCAGTGCTGCGGCGGCGCAGCGATCTCGTGATACCGGCGATCGAAGTAGATCAGCCCCTGCGCCGCACCGCCGATGGCGATGGAGACGGCCTCGCAGAACAGAACATCGTGCGTGCCCGAGCTCGTCGCATGCACCACGCGGCAGTCGAAGGACACGGCCGCATCGTCCAGCACCGGCGAGCCGGTGGTCTTGCTGCTCCAGCTTGCTGCGGCGAAGCGCTCGTCCATCGGCGTCTTGCCGCCGAAGAGGGCGGACAGCGACTGGTGCCCGGCTGCCAGCACGTTGACGCACAGCACGCCGTTGGCCTTGAACGCCGGGTACACCGAGGCCGAACGGTTCAGGCACACCAGCAGCGTCGGCGGCTCGTCGGTCACGCTGCACACGGCCGATGCGGTGAAGCCCGCGCGGCCTGCGGGGCCGTCGGTGGTGATGATGTTCACCGCAGCGCCCAGCCGCGCCATCGCGTTGCGGTAGTCGGCCTTCTGCAGGCCCTGCGGCAGCAGCGCGGGGTTGGGTGACGATGAAGCGGTGTTCGAGGCCATGGCGTTGTGCAGCATCTCGCGTGACTCCTTCAGGCCAGCAGGCAGGCCTCGTCGAAGGCCAGCCGCGGCAGGCGGCCGAACAGCTTCGACGTGTCGCCGTGGCCGAGGTTGATGAGGAAGTTGACGGTCCAGTCGGTGCCCTCGAAGAAGGCCGCGTCGACCTTCGCCTTGTCGAAGCCCGACATCGGGCCCGCGTCGAGCCCGACCGCGCGCGCCGCGAGCAGCAGGTAGCCCGCCTGCAGGCTGGCGTTGCGAAAGGCCGTCTCGTGCGCGGCCTCGGGGCTGCCGGTGAACCAGCTGCGCGCGTCGGCATGCGGGAACAGCGTGGGCAGCCTGTCGTAGAACTTGCGGTCCCACGCGGCGATGACGGTGACGGGCGCGGCCATGGTCTTGTCGAGGTTGCCCTTGGAGAGCGCCGGCGCGAGGCGCTGCTTGCCTTCGGGCGTGCGCACGAAGACGAAGCGCGCGGGCGAGCAGTTGGCCGAGGTGGGGCCGAGGCTCGCGAGCGCGTAGATCTGCTTCAGCTGCGCGTCGGTGACGGGCTCGTCGGTCCAGCCGTTGTGGGTGCGCGCGCCGGTGAAGAGCAGCGACAGCGCGGCGTCGTCGAGGGTGTTCTTGGGGGTCATGCTGGAACGGCGGGTGCACTGACCCGCGAGAGAAAGTCGAGCAGGCTGCGGTTGAAGGCTTGCGCCTCGGTCACGCTGTGGGCATGGCCGCCGTGCGGCACGAAGTCGAGCGTGACGTCGCGCAGGCCGTCGGCCAAGCGCTGGGAGCAGGTCCAGGGCACGAGCGTGTCGTCCCTGGCCGCGGCGATCAGGGCGGGCGCGGCGATGTCGGCAAGGCGGGCATCGACGTCGAAGGCCCGCAGCGCGGCGATGCGCGCCCGCATGTTCGCTTCGCCCGGGAAGTGCGCGAAGGCGTGATCGACTTCGTCGGCCACGCGCTGCGCGTTCTCGGCGGCCCAGGCGGCGGGGTAGAGAAAGATCGGCTGCGCTTCGACGTACGCGCGAGGGCCGCTTGCGCCCAGCAACGCGAGGCGCGCATCGAAGCAGCGCGCCGAATGCGGATTGGGCTTCGACCACGCGTTGACGAGCGCGAGGCTCGCGATGCGCGAAGGCGCGTCGAGCGCAAGCTGCAGTCCGACGAGGCCGCCGAGCGCATGGCCGGCGAAATGGCACCGCGCGGTGTTCGTCGCGTCGAGTATCTCGATCACGTCGCGGGCCATGTCCGCGATGGCATAGGCCTCGGGCAGCGTGGCGGGGCTGCGGCCGGTGCCCCGCTGGTCGTAGGCGATGACGCGGTAGCCGGCGGCCATCAGCGCGCCGAGCTGCGGCTGCCAGAAACCGGCCGAGCCGCCGAGTCCCGACGACAGCAGCACCGTGGCCGCTGTATCGGACGGCCCGTGCACCTCGTAGTGCAGCGCGCTCATGAAGCTCAGGCCTTCTTGCCCACGTGCGCGATCGACGCGATCTCGACCAGCGCGTCGGGCTTCACCAGGCCGCACTGGATGCAGTAGCGCGCGGGCTTGGTGCCGGGGAAGAACTCGGCGTACACCGCGTTGATCTTCGCGTAGTCGGCCCAGTCCTTGAGCATGATCTGGTTGAAGGTCACGTCGTCCATGGTGCCGCCGGCGGCCTCGACCACGCCCTTGATGGTGGTCAGCACGTGCCTGGCCTGCGCGCTCGCGTCGCCCACGTGCACGACGTTGTTGTCCTTGTCGAAGGGCAGCGTGCCCGACACGTACAGCACGCCGTCGGCGAGCGTGCCGGGGACGAAGGGAGCGATGGGAACGCCGGTGCCGGGAGGAATGATGGCTTGCTTGGGCATGGTGGAAGGTCCTTGTCGAGGAGGGTGGAAAGGGAAGTCAGGCGACGGCCGCTTCAGCCTTGGCGGGCTGAGCGGCTTGGGTGGTGAGGGAGGGCGCGAACGTGCTGCAGAAGTGCTCTGTCGTGGACACCCAGCCGAAGAAGGTCTCCACGTTGTAGACCGATGCCTTCTGGATGGCGGGCCCGCCGAGTTCGTGCGTGGCGTCTTCCAGCATCACGGCGAAGTACTCGAGGTGGAAGGCGTCGCGCAGCGTCGATTCGACGCACACGTTGGTGGCGATGCCGGTGAACACCAGGTGGCGTATGCCGCGCGAGCGCAGCGTGCTGTCGAGCGTGCTGTTGAAGAAGCCGCTGTAGCGCGTCTTGGGCACGACGATGTCGCCGGGCTGCGGCTTCATCTCCTCGATGAGCTCGTAGTCCCAGCCGCCCTTGGCGAGGAACTTGCCCTGCAGCTCGGGCCTGGCGCGCATCGTCTTGAGCGCGTTCGACTTGTGCCAGTTGGGCGAGCCGGGGCCGCCGGCTTCCACGTAGTTCGCGTCCCAGCCGTTCTGAAGGAACACGACCAGCATGCCGGCCGCGCGCGCCGCCGCGATGCTGCGCGAGATGCTGGCGATGGTGCCCTGCGCGCCGGAGATGTCGAAGCCGGCCGAGTCGACGTAGCCGCCGATGGAGGCGTAGGCGTTCTGCATGTCGACGACGATCAGCGCCGAGTCGCTCGCGTGCAGCGCCAGCGGTTCGGGCCGCGCGGGCAGTACCAGCGGCGCGGGCGCACCGGGGGCGCGCGGCGCGCCGACGGGCGTGTTCGAGGTGAGGGTGGTGTTGCGTGCGGGAGTGGTCATGTGGCGCTCCTCCCGCTCAGGCCGCGAGGCGCTCGGGTTCGACCTGCGAGGGCACGGGGCTGTCCACGTGTGCGCGGCTCTTCATCAGCGGCTGGATGCGCTCGCCGAAGGCTTCCACGCCCTGCACGAAGTCGTCGAAGGTCAGCAGCACGCCTTCGGTGCCGGGCACCTCAGCCACTTCGTCGAGCATGCGCGCGACGTTCGCGTAGGAGCCGACCAGCGTGCCCATGTTGATGTTCACGGCCGAGGTCGGGTCGGCCATCTGGCGCACGTTGGTGTCGGCGCCCGACTTGGTGTCGGCCGCGCCCTGCTGGCCCAGCCAGGCGATGGCCTCGTGATCGGCGCCGGCCTTGTAGTGCTCCCACTTGGCGCGCGCGGCCTCGTCGGTCTCGTCGGCGATCACCATCATCAGCACGTAGGTCGTGACCTTGCGGCCGGTCTTCGCGGCGGCCTCGATGAGCTTGTCGGCCGCGGGCGCGAAGGCCTTGGGCGTGTTCACGCCCTTGCCGAAGCAGAAGTTGTAGTCGGCGTACTTCGCCGAGAACTCCATGCCCGCGTCGCTCTGGCCGGCGCAGATCACCTTCATGTCGGCCTGCGGGCGGGGGCTGAGGCGGCAGTCTTCCATCTTGAAATGCTCGCCCTTGAAGTCGGACGAACCCTTGCCCCAGAGGTCGCGCAGCACCTGGATGTATTCGGAGAGGTACTGGTAGCGGGTGCCGAAGAACTGGTCGCCGGGCCACATGCCCATCTGCGAGTACTCGGGCCGCTGCCAGCCGGTGACGAGGTTCAGGCCGAAGCGGCCGTTGGAGATGGAGTCGATGGTGGAGGCCATGCGCGCCACGATGGCCGGCGGCATCACCAGCGAGGCGGCGGTGGCGAAGAGCTTGATCCTGCTGGTGACCGCGGCGAGGCCGGCCATGAGCGTGAAGGACTCCAGGTTGTGGTCCCAGAACTCCGTCTTGCCGCCGAAGCCGCGCAGCTTGATCATGGACAGCGCGAAGTCGACGCCGTAGTGCTCGGCCTTCAGCGTGATCTGCTTGTTGAGTTCGAAGCTGGGCTTGTACTGCGGTGCGTTCTCGGAAAGCAGCCAGCCGTTGTTGCCGATGGGAATGAAGATGCCGACGTTCATTGGAAGGGCTCCTGTTGCGGGTTCGGGAGGCTTCATGCATACGGCGTGCCAGTTGGATAAATCCTTTCAAATCAACGGCTTATGAAAAATGGGTGCTGCCGTTTTGACCATTTGGTCCAAAACGGAGCAGAAGCTTTGCCCCGGCTGCGGCACCGCGGTGCGGCCGGAGCCAAAGCGGTGCAGTGCCCGCGTCATGGAGCGCGCGGCAAAATCACGCCATGCCCAAGACCCCACTCCGTGCCGCCGCGGCCATCGGCGGCACCGCCGACGACGTCGAGGCGGCCTTCTATGAAGCACTGCAGCGCGGCGACATCGACGCGCTGATGGCCTGCTGGGCCGACGAGGACGAGGTGTTCTGCGTGCACCCCGGCGGCCCGAGGCTCGTGGGGTCCGTGGCGATCCGCGCGGCCTTCGAGCAGATGTTCGGCAACGGCGCGATCCATGCGATGCCCGCGCGGGTGCGCAAGATCGAGTCGCTCGCGAGCGCGGTGCACAACGTGCTGGAGCGCATCGAGGTGCTCACCGCCGAGGGCCCGCGCCATGCCTTCGTGCTGGCCACCAACGTCTATCACAAGACCGCGCAGGGCTGGCGCATGGTGGCGCACCACGCGAGCCCCGGCACCGCGCGCGAGCCGGACGACGCGAACGATCCGCCCCAGGTCCTGCATTGATGCTTTCTCCCGCCGCTTCCTTTTCTCCGGCTGCCGTTGCCGGAACTTCTCTTCAGTCGATGGACTACGCCGCGCCGCCCTGGCTGCCCGGCGGCAACCTGCAGACCATCTGGGCTGCGCTCTATGCCCGGCGCTTCGACGGGTCGGCCCCGGTCTACCGGCGCGAGCGCTGGTCGACGCCCGACGGTGCCGACTTCATCGACGTCGATTTCGTCGATGCCCCGATGCCCGGCGCGAGGCCGCTGCTGGTGCTGTTCCATGGGCTCGAAGGCTCGTCGCGCAGCCACTACGCCGAGGCCTTCGCCACCTTCGCGGCATCGCGCGGCATGGCCTTCGCGGTGCCCCATTTCCGCGGCTGCAGCGGCGAGATGAACCTCGCGCCGCGCGCCTACCACTCGGGCGACTTCGAGGAGATCGGCTGGATCCTCGCGCGCATGCGCGAGCAGCATGCCCAGAAGGGCGGAGGTCCGGTGCTGGCTGCGGGCGTGTCGCTGGGCGGCAATGCGCTGATGCGATGGGCTTGCGAAGCGGGCGAAACCGCCTCGGGCGTGGTGAGCGCCGTCGCCTCGGTCTGCGCGCCGCTCGACCTCGCGGCGGGCGGCGAGGCCATCGGCAAAGGCTTCAACAAGCTGGTCTACACGCGCATGTTCCTCTCGACCATGAAGCCCAAGGCGCTGGCCAAGCTGGCGCAGTTTCCGGGCCTGTTCGACCGCGAGCGGCTGGTGTCGTCGCGCAATCTCTACGAGTTCGACAATGTCTTCACCGCGCCGCTGCACGGCTTTCGCGATGCCGACGACTACTGGGCGCGGGGCTCGGCGAAGCCGCACCTCGCCTCGATCCGCGTGCCGGCCCTCGTGGTGAACGCGCGCAACGATCCGTTCATTCCGGCATACAGCCTGCCGAAGCCCGCCGAGGTCGGTTCGCACGTCACGCTATGGCAGCCCGAGCACGGCGGGCACGTCGGCTTTCCGATGGGGCTGCCGCCGGGGCATGTGCGGGGCATGCCGGAACAGGTCGGCGGCTGGCTGCAGCTGCACGGCGGCGTTTCCGCTGACGGTGGGGGCTTGTCGCCGGGAAGAGAATGACGCGATGGACGACATAGTCAAACAGGCGCTCGCCAAGTGGCCCAACGTGCCGCACTGCTACGGCTGGCTCGGCCTGGACGCGCGCGGCAACTGGTACATGCGCGACGACCGCACCCAGGCCATGGGCCCGTTCCGTGCGGCCAAGGGCTCGATGCTGCGGCACGACAAGCTGATCGAATTCATCCACCGCAACTACGAGCACGACGACGAGGGCCAGTGGTTCTTCCAGAACGGGCCGCAGCGTGTGTACGTGGAACTGGAGGCCTCGCCACTGGTGTGGCGCGTGGCCGAAGATGCGAGCGGCGGCTTCACCGTCACTGCCCATACGGGAGCGGCAGCCACGGTGTCGGGTTGCCTGCTCGACGAGGACGGACGGCTCTATCTGGCCTCGCCGCTGGGGCTCGGGCTGGTGCACACGCAGGACGTGGGCATCGCGGCGGAAGCCGTGGAGCGGGGGCTGTGGACGCCTGAGAACGTGCAGGCCAGCACCTTGCCCGCGCGCTTCGGCCACGTGCTGAGCCCCGCCGAACGCCACGCCGAAGCCGTTTCGCGCGGCTGAATGCAAAAAAGCCGGCGCTGGGCCGGCTTTCTTTTTCTGCTGATCAGGGAAAACGCTTACTTGGCCGGCGCGCTGGCCGCTACTGCGGCAGGAGCCGCGCCGGAAGCGCCTTCGGCGGGCGCCGCGGCTGCTGCAGCGGGGCGATCCGGCACCGGGAACTTGGCGCCGCCGGCATTGGCCATGTAGACCACTGCACGGCCCACTTCGAGGTCTTCGAAGTCGCCGCCGCCCTGTGGAGGCATGGCGCCCTTGCCCTTCAGGGCATGTTCGAGCAGCGTCGCGTAGCCCTGGCCGATGCGTGGGCCCCAGGCTGCGGCGTCGTTCAGGTGAGGGGCGCCGGGGATGCCGGGCGCTCCGTGGCAGGCGACGCACTGGGCCTTGAACACGGCCTCGCCGGCTGCGAGCGGACGGTTGGCGTCGCGGATCTCGATGCTGCCGACCTTCTTGAGGCGCTCGGCCACGTCACGGTCGCGCGCTTCCTTGGTCACGCCGTACAGCGCCATGTTGTCGCCCTCGGCAGTGCCGGCGGGCTTGTTGCCCGAGACCACGTAGGAGACAAGACCCACGATGATCAGGATCGGGACAATGAAGGAAAAAAATACCGCGAGCAGCAGTTGCTTCGGGTTCTTGATCGGCCCGGTGTGGGCTTCTTCTGTGGCCTGGTAATGCGGGTCTGCGCTCATTCGCGTCCTCAATTATCGGGGGCTCGTCGGGGGGCTTTTCCTAACCAACCGGCGATTATAGAGAGAGCCCTTGCCGGCCGGGGCAAGGGACCTCCCTTATGGGACGCCTTGGCGTCTGTCTCAGCCCTTGCCGCCCGCAGCCTCGCCGCCGTCGCGCGTGGCCCAGCCGCCACCCAGCGTCTTGTACAGCGTGACCTGGTTCTGCAGCTGCAGCAGGCGCGTCGTCACCGCCGATTGCTGCGCCGTGAACAGCGAGCGCTGCGCGTCGAGCAGGTCGAGCGCGCTGGCGATGCCGTTGCGGTAGCGCAGGTCGGAGAGCTTGAAGCGCACGGCCTCGGCATCGGCCTGCGCACGCTGCGCGCGCACCTGCTCGCCCAGCGTGGCGCGGCCCGCGAGCGCATCGGCCACTTCGCGGAACGCGGTCTGGATCGACTTCTCGTACTGCGCCACCGCGATCTCGCGCCCGGCCTTGGCCGAGTCGAGCGTGGCGATGTTGCGGCCGGCGTCGAAGATCGGCAGCGTCACCGTGGGCGCGAAGGACCACGCCTTGGAGCCGCGGTCGAACAGGCCCGAGAACTCGCTGCTCGCGGTGCCGATCGAGCTCGTCAGCGACACGCGCGGGAAGAAGTTCGCGCGCGCCGCGCCGATGTTGGCGTTGGCCGCTATCAGCTGCTGCTCCGCCGATCGGATGTCGGGTCGCTCGGCCAGCAGGTCGGAGGGCAGGCCGGCCGGCACGTCGGGCATCGGCTTGATGCCCTCCAGGCCCTTGGCGCCACCGGCCGTTGCGTCGGCAGGCACGGGCGCGCCCAGCAGCAGGGCGAGGGCGTTCTCGTCCTGCGCGCGGGTGCGCTGCTGCTGCGCATAGGAGGCGCGCGCCGTTTCCAGCAGCGAGTTCGCGGCCTGGAAGTCGAGCTCCGACGACACGCCGTTGTCGAAGCGCATCTTGGTCAGGCGCACCGACTCCTCGCGCGTGACCATCGTCTGGCGCGTGATCTCCAGCAGCTCGTCGTCGGCCAGCAGCGTGAGCCAGCCGTTGGCCACCGACGCGATCAGGCTGATCTGCACCGCCTTGCGGGTCTCGTCCGTGGCGAGGTACTGCGCCAGCGCCTGGTCCTTCAGCGCGCGGATGCGGCCGAAGAAGTCCAGCTCCCACGCCGTGAAGCCGAAGTTGACGCTGTACGAAGAGGCCACGCTGCCCTGGCTCGGGTCGATCGCCTGGTAGGCGTTGGGGCTCGAGCGCGAGCCCGTGCCCGTCAGGCCGAGTGCGGGGAACAGGTTCGAGCGCTCGATCTGGAACTGCGCGCGCGCCTGCTCGATGTTGAGCACCGACACGCGCAGGTCGCGGTTGTTCGCGAGCGCCGTGCGGATCAGTCCCGCCAGCCGCGGGTCGGTGAAGAAGTCCTGCCAGGGCAGGTTGGCCGCGGCCTCGCCCTGCGGCTGGGCCGGATCGCCCGGGTAGGTGGTGGGCACCGGCGCGGCGGGGCGCTCGTAGGTCGGGATCAGCGAGCAGCCGGCCAGCAGCATCGACGCGGCCAGTGCGGTGGGAATGAATTTCTTAATCATGTTTCGTTTCCTCGGCGGAGATGCCGGCGGCTTCGGCATGCCGCTTGTCGGCTTCGTGCTGGCGCTTGCTGCCCTTGAACAGGCTGCGCACCACCACGAAGAACACCGGCACGAAGATCACGGCCAGCGCGGTGCCAGTCACCATGCCGCCGAGCACGCCGGTGCCGATGGCGCGCTGGCTTGCGGAGCCGGCGCCCGAGGCGATGACTAGCGGCACCACGCCCAGGCCGAAGGCCAGCGAGGTCATGACGATCGGGCGGAACCGCAGGTGGGCGGCTTCCAGCGCCGACTCGATGACGCCCTTGCCCTGCGCCTGCAGGTCCTTCGCGAACTCGATGATCAGAATGGCGTTCTTCGCCGAGAGGCCGATGATCGTGATCAGGCCCACCTGGAAGTACACGTCGTTCGAATACGCGCGCAGCATCGTCGCCACCAGCACGCCCAGCACGCCCAGCGGCACCACCAGGATCACCGACAGCGGGATCGACCAGCTCTCGTACAGCGCGGCCAGGCAGAGGAACACCGCCAGGATCGCGAAGCCGTACAGGATGATGGCCTGCGAGCCGGCGAGCTTTTCCTCGCGCGACTGGCCGGTCCATTCGTAGCCGAAGCCGGCGGGCAGCTGCGATGCGAGCTTCTCCATCTCGGCCATCGCCGCGCCCGTGCTGTGGCCCGGAGCGGCGTCGCCGCTGATGCGGATCGCCGGATAGCCGTTGTAGCGCACCGTCTGTGTGGCGCCCGTCACCCACTTGGTGGACGCGAAGGACGCCAGCGGCACCGGCTGGCCCTGCGTGTTGCTGGCGTTCAGCTTGAGCAGGTCGTCGGGCTGCATGCGCGCCGGGGCGTCGGCCTGCACCACCACGCGCTGCAGTCGGCCGCGGTTCGGGAAGTCGTTGATGTAGCTCGAACCCAGCGCGGTCGAAAGCGTCGCGTTGATCGCGTCGAAGCTCACGCCCAGCGCGTTGGCCTTGTCGCGGTCGATGTCGATCTGCAGCTGCGGTGCGTCTTCCAGGCCGTCGGGACGGACCTGCGCGAGCACCTTGCTCTGCGAAGCCATGCCCAGCAGCTGGTTGCGCGCGGCGATCAGCGCGTCGTGGCCAGCGCCCGAGCGGTCCTGCAGCCGGAAGCTGAAGCCGCTGGCGTTGCCCAGTTCGGGAATGGGCGGCGGGCTCAGCGGGTAGATGAAGGCGTCGCGGATGCCCGAGAGCGCGCCGAAGGCACGGCCGGCCAGCGCGCTGGCCGAGTGGGCCGGATCTTTGCGCTCTTCCCAGTCCTTCAGCGTCACGAAGGCGAGGCCCGCGTTCTGGCCCTGGCCCGAGAAGCTGAAGCCCATCACGCCCACCATGCTCTGCACTTCGGGCTGCTTCAGGATGAAGCCCTCGACCTGCTGCATGACCGACAGCGCACGCTCCTGCGTGGCGCCCGGCGGCAGCTGCACGTTCACGATGATGTTGCCCTGGTCTTCCTGCGGCAGGAACGAGCTGGGCAGGCGGGTGTAGGTGAACACCACCGCGCCGATGATCGCGACGTAGATCACGAGGTAGCGCGCGGCGCGGCGCAGGATGCGCGCGACCACGCCTTCATAGCCCTTGGCCGTGCGGGAGAAGCCGCGGTTGAACCAGCCGAAGAAGCCGGTCTTCTCGTGGTGATGGCCCGCTTCCACCGGCTTGAGCAGCGTGGCGCACAGCGCCGGCGTGAGCGACAGCGCCATGAAGGCCGAGAAGGCGATCGAGGCCACCATCACCGCCGAGAACTGGCGGTAGATGTTGCCGGTGGAGCCCGCGAAGAAGGCCAGCGGCACGAACACCGAGATCAGCACCACCGTCACGCCGATGATGGCGCCGGAGATCTGCCTCATGGCCTTGCGCGTGGCTTCGAGCGGCGAGAGCCCCTCCTCGCTCATGATGCGCTCGACGTTCTCCACCACCACGATGGCGTCGTCCACCACGATGCCGATCACCAGCACCATGCCGAACATGGTCAGCACGTTGATCGAGAAGCCCAGCGCCAGCAGCGAGGCGAAGGTGCCCAGCAGCGCGATCGGCACCACGATGGTCGGGATGATCGTGTAGCGCCAGTTCTGCAGGAACAGGAACATCACCACGAACACCAGCGCCACGGCTTCCAGCAGCGTCTTGACCACTTCGGTGATCGAGATCTGCACGAAGCGCGAGCTGTCGTACGGAATGGCCCACTTCACGCCCTGCGGGAAGTAGCGCTCGAGCTCGGCCATCTTGGCGCGGATCGCCTTGGCCGACTGCAGCGCGTTGCCGTTGGGCGTGGGCTGCACGCCGACGCCGACCGCGGGCACGCCGTTCAGGCGCGCCGAGGTGGCGTACGACTGGCCGCCGAGCTCCACGCGCGCCACGTCCTTCAGCCGCACGGTCGAGCCGTCGGTGTTGGCGCGCAGCACGATGTTCTTGAACTGCTCGACGTTGGCCAGCTGGCCGTTCACCGTCACCGTGGCCGCGATGGCCTGGCCTGGGATGTTGGGCAGGTCGCCCAGCGTGCCCGAGGCCACCTGCGCGTTCTGCGCGCGGATGGCGTTGTTGACGTCGGTCGCCGACAGGTTGAAGCCCTGCAGCTTGGCCGGGTCGACCCACACGCGCATCGCGTTCTCGGAGCCGAAGAGCTGGGCCTGGCCCACGCCGACCACGCGCTGCAGCTCGGGCACGACGTTGCGCGCGGCGTAGTCGCCGAGCGCCACCGGGTCGAAGTTCGGGTTGTCCGAGGACAGCATCACGAACATCAGGAAGTTGTTGCGCGACTTGTCCACGCGCACACCCTGCTGGGTCACGGCGGAGGGCAGGCGCGGCGTCGCACGCGACAGCCGGTTCTGCACGTCCACCTGCGCGAGGTCGTCGTTGGTGCCTGGCTCGAAGCTGATCGTGATGGAGCCGGTGCCGTCGGCCTGGGCCACCGATTCCATGTAGATCAGGCCCGGCGAGCCGTTCATCTCGCGCTCGATGACGGACAGCACGCTGTCCTCGAGCGTCTGCGCCGATGCGCCGGGGTAGGCGACGTTGATCACGATGGCGGGCGGCGCCACCGGCGGGTACTGCGAGATCGGCAGCTGGGTGATTGACACGCCGCCCACCACCAGGATGAACAGTGCGATCACCCAGGCGAAGATCGGTCGGTCGATAAAGAATTTGGCCATTTGCGGGCGCGCTCCTGATTACTTCTTCTCGGCCGGGGCCTTGTCGGCCGGAGCCTTCTCGGCGGAGGCGGCTGCCGCGGGCGCGGCTGCCTCGGCGGCGGGCTTGGGCGCGCCGCCATTGGGGTTCGGCTTGGTCCACGGGACGGCCTTCACCGGCGTGCCGGGCGGCATCATCTGCAGCTTCTGGAAGCCGTCGACCATCACCTGTTCGCCGGCCTTCAGGCCGTCGAGCACCACCCACTGGTTGTCCTTGGCGGCGCTGATCTTGACGGTGCGCTTGCTGATCTTGCCGTCCTTGTCGACCACCGACACCGTGTCGCCCTGCTGCGTGCGCGTGACGGCCTGCTGCGGCACCGTGATCGCGTTGGTGGCCTGGGCCTGCTCGAGCTTCACGCGCACGTACAGGCCGGGCAGCAGCTCGCCCTTGGGGTTGGGCACCTCGGCGCGCAGCGTGACCTGGCCGGTGGTGGAGTCGACCGTGAGGTCGGAGAAGAGCAGCTTGCCTTCGAGCGGATAGTCGGTGCCGTCTTCGAGCACCACGCGGATGGTCGCGGCCTCCTCGCCGCTCGCGCGCTTGTACTGGCCGGCGGCCACGGCGCGGCGCAGCTTCATCGCGTCGGAGGCCGATTGCGTGAAGTTCACGTACAGCGGGTTGATCTGCTGCACCACGGCGAGCTCGGTGGCGTCGCCCTGGCCCACCAGAGCGCCCTCGGTGACGAGGGCGCGGCCGATGCGGCCCGCGATGGGCGAGGTCACGTCGGCATAGCTCTGGTTGATCCTGGCGGTCTGCAGCGCCGCACGGCCCGATGCCACGTCGGCCTCGGCCTGCTTGGCGGAGGCCACGGCGGTCGCGTATTCCTGCTTGCTCACGGCATTGGCCTCGACCAGCGGCTTGTAGCGCTCGGCCAGGGCCTTGGCCTGCACCGCGTTGGCTTCGGCGCGGGCCAGCGTGGCCTGCGCGTTCTGGGTGGCGGCCACCAGCGGCGCCGGGTCGATGCGGAAAAGCAGCTGGCCGGCCTTCACGTCGCTGCCTTCGCGGAACTCGCGCTTCAGCAGGATGCCCGATGCGCGCGCGCGGACCTGGGCGATGCGGGAGGCCTCGAGGCGGCCGGGCAGTTCGGTAACAAGTCCGACGTCCGTCGGCGTGGCCACGACCACGCCGACTTCGGGCGCGGGATGACCGCCGCCACCGCCTCCGCCGCCCGGACCTCCGGGCGCATCGCTCTTGCCGCAGCCCGCGAGGACCAGCAGGACGATGGCGGCCACGGTCGCGAGGCGCGGCGAAAAGGACGATTGGCGCGAGACATGCAGGAGAGGCATGCGATTCCTTTGATGCGAAGACGGGAGATGGCGGGCTCGCGGCGCGAACCGGAAACCTGTACAGCCAGGTCGGCCATCGGGGAAGCCGGCTAGTTTACATACATTCATGGATGTATAGTGACAGCCAGGCAATGGCCCCACGATACATAGAGGGCGTTGCCTTTACAAATCAGGAGACTTGGTGGCACGTCGTACGAAGGAAGAAGCATTGGCCACGCGGCATCGGTTGCTCGATGCCGCGGAGCTGCTGTTTCAGGCGCAAGGCGTCTCGCAGACCACGCTGCAGCAGATCGCGCAGCAGGCCGGCGCGACGCGCGGCGCCATCTACTGGCACTTCAAGGACAAGGCCGATCTCTTCAACGCGATGATGGAGCGCGTCATCCTGCCGCTGGAGACCACGCCGAGGGCGGCCGCGACCGCTCCCAACGTCGAGGACCCGCTGGCCGAGATCGAGGAGGGCATGGTCCACGCGCTCACCCTCATGACCACCGACCCGCAGGTGCGCCGCGTGTTCGACATCGCCACCCACAAGGTCGAGTACACGCACGACATGGCCTCGGTGCAGCAGCGCCACCTGGACGCACGCAACGCCTGCGTGACCGATTTCGAGAAAGCCCTGCGCATGGCCGCGCGCCGCGGCCGCATCAAGCTGCCGGTGCCGGGCCATGTGGCCGCGCAGGGGCTGCACGCGCTGATCAGCGGGCTCATCCAGAACTGGCTGCTCGATCCCCAGGCCTTCGATCTGGTGCCCACCGGCAGGCGCACCTTCAGGGTCTATCTGGCGGGCCTCGGCTTCGTCCGGCCGTCGCCGGGCGCACCCGTTGAGGACGAAGCCGAAACCGTCGTCGCCTGATAGGCGATAATGCGTGGCTCCGGTGCATGCCGGACCCAGATTCCTCGCTGTATTTCAACGGATAGAATTCGGCCCTCCGAAGGCTGAGATCCAGGTTCGATTCCTGGCGGCGGGACCAATTAAGAAGCCGGACACTTGCAAGGGTGTCCGGCTTTTTTGTTTTTCCCCACTCTCGGGTATCGACCGGGGTGGCGGCACGAGCGCTTGGCTCGACCCTTCCGGAGGAAATCACCCCGCTGCCCGGGCGGGATCGTGATGAGACGGGCGCGCCGTCAGAACTTCGCCTGCAGGCCCGCCACCACCTGGCGGCCCATGCCGGGCAGCACCGTGAGGTTGTTCCAGGAGGCGACGTAGAAGGTCTTGTCGAACAGGTTGTTCACGTCCAGGGTCAGCCGGACGCGCGGGTTGATCTGCCAGTAGGCGGTCAGCCGCACGGTCGTGTAGGCCGGCAGGCGGTAGGTGTCGGTGGCGTTGCCGGTGCGCTCGCCCACATGCACCAGGCCGCCGCCGATGCCGTAGCGGCCGTCGAGCAGCCTGTCCTCGCGGATGGCGAACAGGCCGCCGCTGACGCGCGGAATGTTGGCCAGCCTGCGCCCGAGCATGGCGGGGTTGTTGTCGCGGGTGACTTCGGTGTCGGTGTAGGCCAGGTTGGCCGTCAGGCGCCAGTGGGCATCGAGCTGCCCCGCCACGTCGGCCTCGAAGCCCCGGCTTCGCGCCTGCCCGGCGGCGACGTTGAAGTTGGCGTTGGTCGGGCTGCGGGTGAGCACGTTGCTCTTGCGGATGTCGAACACCGCCATCGTGGCGCTCAGGCGCTCGTCGGCCGAAAGCCATTTGGCGCCCGCTTCCAGCGCGCGCCCGGACTGCGGCGCGAACGCGTTGCCGTTCTCGTCGCCGCCCGAATTGGGCCGGAACGATTTGCCCGCGCTCGCGTAGAAGGACAGCCGGTCGTTGGCCAGGTAAGTGATGCCCACGCGCGGCGAAGTGGCCGAATGGCTCTGGACGGTGGTCTTGCGCGCCAGCAGGTCCTCGTAGTCCTGGTGGAAGCGGTCGAAGCGCACGCCGGCCAACAGCTTCCAGTGCGGCGACAGGTCGATCTGGTCCTGCACGAAGACGCCGGTGGCGCGCTGGCTGTCGCGTGTGTTGAACAGGGGCGAGAGCGGCGCGGTCCGGACCCGGCCGTAGACCGGGTTGTAGATGTCGATCGCGTAGGGCGCCGTGGCCACGCTCGAATAGTCGCCGTACTGGCCCATGAAGAGCCTCCAGGATTCCACGCCCGCCAGCAGCGTGTGGCCGATGCCGCCGGTGGCGAACTTGCCCTCGACCTCGGCCTGCACCGCCGTGTCGCGCGACGGCAGGCTGCGCCAGCTGTCCCGTCGATTGAGGGTGCGGTTGTCTGCCCGCAGCGTGCTGTTGAGGTCGACCGCGTCGCCGAAGTAGCGGGTCTCGCGGTAGGAGGTGCCGACCCGGGCGCGCCAGCCCTGGCCCAGTTCGCGGTCCACCGTCAGCTGATGGGTGTCGCCCTCGATGTGCATGTTGCCCCGGTCGGGCTCGCCCAGGAAGCGGTCGCGCGGAAGCACGCCGACGTTGCCGTTGATCTGGATCACGCCGCGATCGAGCGGCGCGCGGATGCGCACGAGCTCGGCCTCGTACTGCACCACCGTGCGGCTGTCGGGCGTCCAGGTGAACGCCGGCGCAAGCACCTGCTTGCGGCTGTCGATCAGGCTGCTGCGGCTCGCGCCGTCCTCGGCCACCGCGTTGAGCCGGTAGGCGAAGCTGGTGCCGATCGGGCCGGTGGTGTCCAGCGTCGTGCGCCGGAAGCCCAGCGTGCCGACCTCCACGCCGACGGTGTGCGCGGCGGTGAACTGGGGCTTCTTCGTGACCACGTTGATGGTGCCGCCGGGCTCGCTGCTGCCGTACAGCGCGGCGGCCGGGCCTTTCAGGAACTCGACGCGCTCGACGCTCGCCACGTCGCGCTGCGGTCCGTAGCCGCGGCCCGATGGAAAGCCGTTGAGCAGCGAGCCGCCCTCCGTGTTGCTGAAGCCGCGGATCGCGAAGTTGTCCCAGGTGCCGCCGAAATCGTTGAGACGCGCGATGCCGCTGACGTAGTCGATGGTGTCGCCCAGCCGCGTCGCGCCCAGGTCCTCGATCAGCTGGCGCGGCACCACCCGCACTGCCTGCGGTACTTCGATCAGCGGGGTCTCGGTGCGCGTGGCGGCGGTGCCGCCGCGAGGGCCCGCATAGCCCGAAGCCGAGCCTTCGGAGCGTTCCTGGATTTCGATCGTCCTGAGCGTGCCGGAGGTGTCGGCGTCGGCCGCCTCCTGCGCGAACAGGTCGGAGCCGGGCGTGAGCGCCAGCATGGCGGCGAGGGCGGATGCGGCGCGGGGAAAACGGGAGGGAGAGCTTGGAGAAGAAAGCACGGAGAGGATGTCGCGAGGAGGGGAGAGAAGAAGCTTCGCCGGGCGCTGGAAGCCTGGCGGAAGGCTCGAAGCCAGGGCGCGAATCCTAGCACCCAATGAAAACAAATCTCATTTACATGATGGTCACATTTGAGCCGGCTTTGACGAAGCTACGGCCGGGGCGCAGGTTCGACAGCCATCCAGACAATGCCGTTTCTCCCGCTGGCCTTGGCGCGGTAGAGCGCGACATCCGCTGCCTTCGTCAGCGCCTCGAGCGACGTGCGATTCGACCGGCGAACCGTGGTGCACCCGATGCTCACGGTCACGGGCGGCAGGTCCTGGGTGCCGCTGCGAAGACGGGTGCCCTCGGCTTCGGCGCGTATGGCCTCGGCGACCTGCATGGCCCCCGATTCGTCCGTGTCGGGCAGGACCACCACGAACTCTTCCCCGCCATACCTCGCCGCGAGATCGCCGCGCCGGCGGACGTGACTTGCGATGCAGGCCGCGAGATGCTGCAGCGCGACGTCGCCCTGGGCATGGCCATGCTCGTCGTTGTATCGCTTGAAGTTGTCCGCATCCACGAAGAGCACCGAGAGGCAACTGCCGCTGCGCTGCAGCCGGTCCCACTCGTTCTCCAGCGCCGCGTCGAGTGCGCGCCGGTTCTTCAGGCCCGTGAGCGAGTCGGTCTGGGTCAGCTCCCTCAGGTGCTCCTCGGCCATCACCCGGCCTCGCAGTGCGAACGCGAGGAGCCACACGCCCCCGCAGAAGGCGCTGCCCACCAGCAGCGAGGAGAGGCCCACCATCCACGAGAGCTTCTTCCACGGGGCCAGCGCGTCGTCCATGGCGGGTGCGACCACCGCGATGAACGGCGTCCCGGGTACGCGCTGGAAGGTGTACAGGCGAAGCGTTCCGTCGATGGCCGACGGCGCCGCGTAGAAGCCGGACTCCCGATCCAGCATGCGAGGAAAGGTCGGCGACTCCTTGAAGCTGTAGTTGACCATGGCCGGCGTCCGCGCGACCAGCGTTCCGTCCGTTCGCACGATCGATGCCACGCCGTGCGGGCCGATATCGAGCTTGTCGAGCAACTGGCTGAAGTACTCGAGGTCGATGGCCACGAGCGCCGTCCCGGCGAAGGCGCCGTCCGCCCGATTGATCCTGCGGCTCAGCGCGATGGCTTCGACGCCCCCGCGCGAGCGTGCGCGATAGGCCTTCGAGACATAGAGGCCGACCTCGGGAGAGTCGCGATGCACGGTGAAGTAGTCCCGGTCGCCGAAATCCCACTGGTGCGTGCTCGAACAGCAGCCGTCGATGAGCCGGCCCTTGTCGTCGGTGACGCCCATGCCGGTGACATAGCGGGCGGACAGCGTCGAGCCGAACAGCAGTTCGTGCCGGACCTCCGGATCCAGGTTGCGGATGGCGGGCTTGTCCAGCGCGGCGATCAGCATGAGCAGCGATTGGTCCGCCGACTCGATGGTGCGCGAGATGTTGCCGGACAGGACGGCCGCGACGTTCCTCGACATGCCGTGCGCATGCTCGACGGCCGTTTCCCGGTCCTTCCAGAGCGTGAGGGCGCTGATGAACAGCACGATCAGGGTCAACACTGTCCCCAGTGCGCCGACGATCATTGGATGGTGGCCCGCCAGTGTGGCGAGCCTCTGGGCGCGAGGACGAGGGGGCATGGCGTATTGCTTGACCGGTGGATGTCGCAGGCTGCTCGATGCGTGCTTGCAGGGCTCGAGGTCGCCCGGGAGCGGGGACGCGAATTCGGGACGTGCCCACCCCTCGTTCGCGCACGAGCCACGCCCCCGCTTGCCGCTTTCGCGCGGAATTTCCCGCGGCCAGCAGGCCGAGTCACGCAGTCGTTCGTTTATATGCGTGACGGGGTTTGTTGAACTAATCCACTACCTGCCTGCCTGCCTGCGCGGCGGCGACGAGCCAGCGAGCCCTTGGCGTCGCCGGCGGCGTTCAGCGCACCCAATCCTGGAAGCGGTAGTAGGCGCCCACGATGGGAAGAAACCAGGGCTTGCCGAAATGGCCGGGAATCGCCGGCCAGTCGAAGCCGCGCCATGGATTGAGGTCGGCGCGGCCGTCCAGCACCTCCGCCATGATCGCGCCCATGTAGGTCGACATGTGGGTTCCGTGGCCGCTGTAGCCCATGGAATAGAAGAGCCCGTCGCGCTCTCCGGCGCGTGGCAGGCGGTCGCGCGTCATGTCCACCATGCCGCCCCAGCAGTAGTCGATGCGGGTGTCCCTGAGTTCGGGGAAGAGCTCCGCGAGCGATCGCTGCAGGATGGCGCCGCTCTTTTCATCCGACGCGGGGTTGCTCGCCGCGAAACGCGCGCGGCCGCCGAACAGGAGGCGGTTATCGGGTGTGACGCGGAAGTAGTTGACGAAGTTCTTGGTGTCCGTCGTCATGCGCCGCCGCGGCGTGAGGCGGTCGAGCACCTCGACCGGCAGCGGCTCGGTCACGATGATGAATGCCCCGACGGGAACGATGCGGCGGCGGATCCAGCCCAGCGGCCCCACGGCCGAGGTGCCGGTCGCCAGCAGCACCTGCCGGGCGTGGACGCTGCCGCGGGGCGTGTCGACCCGATGCGCCGAGCCGCCCTGGCGTTCGAGGCCGGTGACGGGCGTGTTCTCATGGATGCGCACGCCGCGCCTGGCAGCCGCCACGGCCAGGCCGTGGCCATAGCGGCCCACGTGCATGCCTGCACTCTTGCGCAAGACCAGGCCGCCGAAATATCGATCGGAGCCGATCTCGCTGCGCAGTTCCGCCCGCGTGAGCATGTGGGTGTCGGGGTCGCATTCCTTCTCCATCAGCGCCTGCGAACGCGCCAGCTTGTCGTAGTGCTCCGGCTTGGCGGCCAGCTTGAGCTTGCCGACGCGCTTGAAGTCGCAGTCGATGCCTTCCTCGGCGATCAGCGACTCCACCTTGCACACGCCCGCATCGAACGCGCGATAGAGCATGTTGGCGCGCTCTCGCCCCAGCCTGCCCGCCAGCGCGCAGTAGTCCTGCGCGAAGCCGTTGTTGCACATCCCGCCGTTGCGGCCGGAGGCGGCGCTGGCCACTGTCGCGGCCTCGAACACCGCGACGCTCGCCCCCTTCTTCGCCAGTGCGATGGCGGCCGACAGCCCGGTGAAGCCTGCGCCCACCACGGCGACATCGACGCTGCCGGCGGGTGCATCGGTCTGCCCTCCGGTGAACCTGGGGGCGGTATCGAGCCAATAGGGCATCAGTTTCATGAACGAACTTCCAGCGCCCGCGAAGACGCATGCAGGGGGAGATGAAGGTCAGCCGAACGACTGGTTGGAAAGGGCGAACAGGCGTGCGGTCGCACGGGTATCGACCGGGTGCGCCCGGGTTTCGCGCACCATGGCCACCGCGCTGCCGACGCAGGGCAGGCCCGATTTCTCCAGCCATGGAGACAGGCCGGCGGCATCCGTCACGTCGATGCGAAGGAACCGGCCGCGGGCCTGGCGGGCGAGCGCAGCGATGAGGCCCGTTGCATCCGCTGCGGCATCGGCGCCGGACGCGACCACCGGACCGATCACCAGGCCGCGCCCGAACTCCCGCATGCAGGCGTAGGCCGACGCGCCGGTCCCACGGTCGAGGACCATCGTCGTTCCCGCGCCGAACAGCGCATCCAGCAACGCGGTCCGGTCCATGCCCGTGGCGGCGAGATCCAGTTGCCGCACCTTGCCGGCGTCCGCCGCGTGCATCGGGCGCACGCCCGCCGGCACGGGTGCGGCGGCCAGGGCGACCGCGCCGTCCATCGCGGCCTGGTGCTGGAACACCCGGCCGCGGGCGACGAACCCGAACTTCGCATAGAGCGGGAGCCCTTCCTTCGTGGAGTTCAGCAGCACCGTGCGGTCGCGCGCTGCGTCGAGCAGGCTGCTCACCAGGGCGCGCCCCAGGCCCTGGCCCTGCATGCGCGCGTCGACGATGATCATGCCCACCGAGGCATGCGTCCGGCCGTAGGGCCACCACAGCGCCGTGGCGACCAGGCGGCCGCCGGCCTGCGCCGCAAAGCCCTGGCCGAGATCGAAAGCGAAGCGCCAGTCGGCCTCGCGATACGGCCAGTCCAACGCGGCGGACAGCCTGACCGCATCCGCCAGATGCGCCTCGCGCAGCGCGATCAATTGCGGCGGCGGCATCCTGCGCGCCGGTGCGTTCAGGCCGCGGGAGGGCTCGGACATCGTGGCGATTCCTAGAAGTCGGCCACCTTCCCGCGCGCCGAGGCGAGGAATCTGTCCGGGTGGTAGGGGCGGGGATCGACCAGAGGGGACGTGCCGCCGACGATGTCGGCAATCAGGTGCCCGGCGCCCGGGCCGATGCCGAAGCCGTGGCCGCTGAAGCCTGCCGCCAGCACGAGCCCAGGCAGGCCCGGCATCTCGCCGATGCCGGGGACGCCGTCGGGCGTGCTGTCCACGTAGCCGGCCCAGGCGGCGGTCACCGAACTGCCCGCCAGCGCCGGCACCAGTTCGACCGCACGCCTGTACGTCAGGTCGACAACCGGGGCGTCCGCCTTCGGGTCGAGGATGCGCATGCGCTCCATCGGCGTGATCTCGTCGAGCCGCCATCGGGCGCGGCCTTCATGGCCCGAGCGGATGCCTTCGAGTCCGCCGGGTGCGAGATTGCGCCATCTCCGCTGGAACATCGGCAGGAACTGCGGCGCAAAACGCAGCAGCTGCGGCGTCGGGTCCACGCGCCCCCGGCCGCTGATGGCCAGCGTGTAGCCGCCGTCGGCGCGGCGCGTCATGGACACGCCGGTCGTGTGGAGCGCGGCGGGAATGTCCTTGCCCGCGGTGGCCACCGACAGCGCCGTCTGCCGGATCGCGGCCTGGGGAAAACGGATGCCGTATTGGCGGCAGAACGAGGACGCCCACGCGCCTCCGGCGAGCACCGCGACCCTGGTGCGGATCGTTCCGCTCTCGGTGACCACCGCGCAGACCTGGCCGCCTTCGGTTTCGAGGCCCCGCGCCGCGCAGCCCTGGTGCACGGTGCCGCCTAGCTTCATGAAGGCGCGTGCCACCGCCGGAGCTGCTCGGGAAGGGTCCGCGGTGCCGTCGGTCGGCGCGAAGACGCCGCCCTTCCACGGCTTGCCGGTCGCGCGGCCGCGTTCCGCCGCTTCGCCCGCGCTCAGCATGCGCGTCTGCACATTCACGGAGCGCGCGAATTCGCCCCAGCGCGCCCAGCCGTCGAGTTCCTTCTCGCTGTTGCTGAGGTAGAGCAGCCCGCATCGGCTGAACCCGGTGACCTCGCCGGTGTCCTCGGTGAATCGCTCCCACAGGTCCAGGCTCTTCGTGGCCATCGGCAGTTCGCGCGCGTCCCGGTTCTGCTGCCGGCACCAGCCCCAGTTGCGGCTCGATTGCTCGGCGCCCACGCGCCCTTTCTCGACCAGCGCGACCTTCATGCCGCGCCTGGCCATGTAGTACGCGGCAAAGACGCCGATGATGCCGCCGCCGATCACGACGACGTCGGCATGCGTCGGCAGTTCGGGACTGGACTCGACGGCGGATAGAGGCGCAGGCATTCTCGGTATGTCCCTTGAGCGTCAGTGAAAACTTGAAGGCATGCGCGGCGGCGATGGCGGTCGATTCCCGCAGGCGGCGTCAGTAGCCGACGATCGCCTTGGTCTCGAGGTACTCCTCGAGCCCGTGCACGCCGTACTCGCGGCCGTTGCCGGAGCGCTTGTAGCCGCCGAACGGCGCATGGCTGTTCCATGCCGGGTAGTTGATGTGCACCTGGCCCGCGCGCAGCTGCGACGCCACGCGCCGCGCCCGCTCGCGATCGGCGGACTGCACGGCCGCGCCGAGTCCATAGATCGTGTCGTTGGCGATGGCGATGGCCTGCGCTTCATCGCGGTAGGGCATCAGCACCAGCACGGGGCCGAATATCTCCTCCCGCGCGACGCGCATGTCGGGCGTCACATCCGAAAAGACCGTCGGGCGCGCAAAGTAGCCGTGCGCCAGGCCCTCGGGCCTGCCAGAGCCGCCGCAGACCAGCCTGGCGCCTTCGTCGATTCCGCAGGCGATCATCGACTGCACCCGTGCGTACTGCGCGGCGTTGGCGATGGGGCCCATCGAGGTCTTCTCGTCGCGCGGGTCGCCGACCACGATGCCGGAGACCGCCTCCGCGGCCAGCGACTCCACCTCGGCCAGCCGCGACGCAGGCACCAGCATGCGCGTCGGCGCGCTGCACGACTGGCCCGCGTTGCGCATGCCCGCCAGCACGCCCTTCGCCACGCCCTGCCTGAAGTCGGCGTCGTCGAGGAAGATGTTCGGCGACTTGCCGCCCAGTTCCTGCACGACCCGCTTGACGCTCACGGCGCCCGCCTGCGCCACGAGCACGCCGGCGCGCGTCGAGCCGGTGATGGAGATCATGTCGACGTCTGGGTGCGCGGCCAGCGCCGCACCGACCACCTCCCCCGTGCCGCCCACCATGTTGAAGACGCCGGCGGGCGTGCCGGCGTCGTGCATCACCTGCGCGAAGAGCTGTGCGCTGAACGGCGACAGCTCGCTGGGCTTCAGGACGACCGTGCAGCCGGCGGCGATCGCCGGCGCGACCTTCGCGGTGATCTGGTACAGGGGCCAGTTCCAGGGCGTGATCAGCGCGCATACGCCGATCGGCTCCTTGGCGATCGCGAAGGAGTCCTTCTGGGAGAGGAACTCGTATCGCTCCAGCACTTCGATCTGTGCGCGCACGTGGGCGATCCCGAACGGCACATGGGCAGCTCGCGCGAAGCCGATGGGTGCTCCCATCTCCGTCGTGATGGCCTGTGCGAACTGTTCCGCCCGCTCTTCCAGCAGCGCGAGGATGCGGCCCAGCAGCGCCACGCGCTCGCCGACCGTGCTCCTGGAGAACGAACCGAAGGCGCGGCGCGCCGCGGCGACCGCCAGGTCCACGTCCGCCGCGGAGCCGGCCGCGACATGCCCCGCGACCGCTTCGGTAAACGGATCGACGACCGCGATGCCCGGGGCTTCGGCGCGGGCCAGCCAGCGTCCGTCGATATAGAAGGAGCGCGCGCCGTCGCCGTCGCTGCTGCTGTGGCTACCGCTGCCGTTATCAGGTGCCGTCATCGGGCTTCACTCCACGCGTGGTTCGGCTGTGAAGGGGCAACGCGGCTCAAGCGGTCACCCATACCTTGCGCACGGTCTCGATGGTGCGCCATGTGCCGACGTAGCCCGGCTTCATGATGAAGCAGTCGCCGGCCCGGTAGGTGATGGGCGCGTGGCCCTGCTCGGTGATCTCCACCACGCCGGAGAGGATCAGGCAGAACTCCCACGTCTGCCCCTTGATGGAGTGATTGACGCCCACCGTCGACTCGAACACGCCGGCGCGCACCGTGCCGTCCTTCGCGCTGTCGACGTCCCAGTTGCGGCACACGATGTCGCCTTCGATGACGCGTTCCGCCGGCGGACGGTATTCACGGGGCTCGCCGAGTTTGTCGAGTTCGAAGGGGATGAGAAGCCTGGACATCGAAAGCCTTTCTTGCGGGTTCAATGCCGATCAATGCTAAGGAAAACGCTGCCGCATTGATGCTGAACGATGCAGGGAGAAAAGCGTGAAATGTGCGTTTGCGGGGGGCCCTCGGTGGATCGTGCCGCGGCACCGGGTTCCATCGAAACCTGCACGCCCGGTGCCTCGGGCCGGCAGCGGGGTCACTTGCCGATGGCCGCCGATTCGCCTTCTTCCCACGGCGGATCTCGCAGGGCCTCCACCAGAAAGTCGACCATCACCCGCACCTTCGCACTGAGATGGCGCCGGCTCGCGTAGATCGCCAGGATGTCGATGGGAGGCATGCGAAAGCCGGGCATGACCTCGACCAATCGACCGGCCCGAACGTCCTCTCCGATCACGAAGCTCGGCTGCCAGATCACGCCGACGCCGGCGAGCGCCGCGGCACGGGCGGTTTCGCCGTTGTTCGCCCGCAGCGCCCAGCGCACGCGCACGGACTCCAGCGTCCCGTCGGGGCCGGCGAACTGCCACTCGTCGGATGTGGCGCCGTACGTGTAGCCCAGGCACTGGTGCCGCCAAAGGTCCGCTGGGACCTCGGGCATGCCATGAGTCGCCAGGTATTCGGGTGAGGCGCACACCAGGTTCTGCGAACGGCCCAGGCGGCGCGCGATGTGGTTGCCCGACGTGGTCCGCGAGATGCGGACGGCCAGGTCATAGCCCTCTTCGACGATGTCGACCACGCGGTCGATGAGCGCGATGTCCAGCTCGACGTCGGGATACTTCGCCATGAACCTCGGCCACAAAGGCGCCAGCACGATGCTGCCGAAACTCAGCGGCGCGTTGATGCGCAGGCGCCCGCGCGGCTGGAGCGAGGCGGTGGTGGCCAGCGCCTCCGTCTCCGCCACTTCCTCGAGGATCGACTTCGCCCGATCGAACAGCGCTTCACCGCCCTCGGTGAGCGACAGGCGCCGCGACGTGCGGTTGATCAGCCGCGTGCGCAGGTGGGCTTCCAGTTCGTTGACATAGCGCGTCACGTTGGCCGGAGAGGTGTCCAACGCGTCGGCCGCCTTGGTGAAGCTGCCCCGCGCGACCACCGTGACGAACACCTCGTAGGCACGCAGACGGTCCATGGCAGTTGGCTCCAATCATTCAGGAAAGCTGAATGAGTAAACCATCTTTGGGCTCTTTCTGGAAGTGAAGCTGAATCATAAATTTGCGTCACCTCGAAACACAGAAAGGAAGTTCAGCATGACACCGACCCAGCCCACCTCCCTTCCCAGCCCTGCCCGCCGGACGCTGATCGCTGGCGCGGCCGCGGTCGGCGCCGCACTTGCCATGGGTGCCCCGGCGCATGCCGCACCGGCCATCGACGCGGTCCCGGGCTTCCGCGCAGGCAGCGCGCAGGTGAACGGCACCCGCATCGACTACCGCATCGGCGGCTCCGGGCCGGCCGTCGTGCTGCTGCACGGCTACGCCGAAACGGGGCACATGTGGAATCCGCTGATGCCGCTGCTCGCGAAGACGCACACGGTGGTCGTGCCCGATCTTCGCGGGGCCGGCAATTCGTCGAAGCCGGAGACGGGCTACGGAAAGAAGAACATGGCCGTCGACATCCATGAACTGGTCCGCTCGCTGGGCATTCGCAGCGCCAGCATCGTGGGCCATGACATCGGCTTGATGGTGGCCTACGCGTACGCTGCCCAGTTTCCTTCGGAGACGGACAAGGTGGTGCTCATGGACGCCTTCCTGCCCGGCATCGGCGCATGGCAGAACGTCTGGCTCCTTCGCGACCTCTGGCATTTCCACTTCCACGGCCCGACGCCGCTGGCGCTCGTGAGCGGGCGCGAGCGCATCTATTTCGAGCATTTCTGGAATGACTTCGCGGCGGACCCCAAGCATTCCGTGCCCGAGGCCGATCGCCGGTTCTATGCAAAGGCCTACGCGCAACCTGGCGGCATGCGTGCGGGATTTGAATATTTCAAGGCCTTCGAGCAGGATGCGGCAGAGTTCGCGGAATTGGGCAAGACGCCGCTGCCCATGCCGATGCTGGTTCTCTCCGGCGAAAAGGCGGGCGGGACGTTCCTGATCGAGCAGGGCAGGATGGTGGCGACCAACGTGCAGGGCGTGATCGTCAAGGGGTCCGGGCACTGGCTGATGGAAGAGGCGCCAAGCCAGGTCATCCCGGCGCTGATCGACTTCCTGGGCCAGGGCTGACGGGCCCGACTCGTCGCCGGACGGCGAGCGCCTGCCGCGCGCCGTCATCCCGGCGGCACGGGCGGCAAATCTTCACGGACACGGACTTCGAACCGACAAGGAGAACGGACATGGACCTTCGACTCAATGGCAAGCTGGCGCTGGTCAGCGGCAGCACGGCCGGCATCGGCTACGCCATCGCGCACACCCTGGCCCAGGAGGGCGCGAGCGTCATCGTCAACGGCAGGTCGCAGGCGGCGGTCGACGAGGCGGTGGAGCGCATCCGCCTGGAGACGCATGGCACGGTGACCGGCCACGCCGCGGACCTGAGCCGGGCCGACGCCGCCGAGGAAGTCGTACGCCGCCACCCCGGCATCGGCATCCTCGTCAACAACCTGGGCATCTTCGAGGCCAAGGCTTTCGAAGACATCCCCGATGAAGACTGGCAGCGCTTCTTCGACGTCAACGTGCTGAGCGGCGTGCGCCTCGCGCGCCTGGTGTTGCCCGAAATGAAACGCGCGAACTGGGGAAGGATCATCTTCATCTCGAGCGAAAGCGCGGTGCAGATTCCGACTGAGATGATCCACTACGGCATGACGAAGACCGCGCAGCTCGCGGTTTCGCGCGGCCTCGCGGAAGCGGTCGCCGGCACGAACATCACGGTGAACAGCGTGCTGCCAGGCCCGACGAAATCGCGCGGCGTCGGCGACTTCGTGGAAGGCATGGCGCGATCGAGCGACAAGAGCTTCGAACAGGTCGAGGCCGAATTCTTCGACCACGTCCGCCCCACGTCGCTGATCAAGCGCTTCGCCTCGCCGCAGGAGGTGGCCTCGCTCGTGGCCTACGTGGCAAGTCCGCTCGCGTCGGCGACCACGGGAGCGGCACTGCGCGTCGACGGCGGTGTCGTCAAGAGCGCGTTCTGACGCGGAGCCTCGAGGCCGCCTACCAGGGAATGGGGCCACCATGACCAACAAGCCCAAGCCCGCTATCGCCCGCATTTGGCGAGGCCGAACCCGGCCCGAAGTTGCCGATGAGTACGAAGCCTACAACCGCGCCGAGGGCGTGCCGCCGCTGGAAAGGACCGCGCTCGGCGTCCAGCTCCTGCGAGAGGACCGCGAGGACGAGACCTAGTTCACGACCATCTCTTACTGGCCCGACATGGAATCGATGACCGCCTTCACGAAGGGCGATCCGCTGACCGTTCACCACCTCCCGCGGGACAAGGAGCTGTTGATCGAATTGCCCGAGAGGATCCAGATCCATCGCATCGTCGTGGACCGGTAGAGCCTTCTGCGCCCGCGCCGGTCGATTGCGGACCGGCGGAACGGGGAGCATCGGAAGCGGCATACAAATCCCGCCAGCTTTGTCCGACGTGCGGGCCGGCGCGAAAAACACACACTGCGTGCTTCTTCGGTTTTGGCGGTAGGAATTCGGAGGAACACACATGAGCAGTCGCAATCGACGAGGCCATCAGCATCCACAGCCGCCGGGAGGGGAGTTCTGGCTCCTGCTCGCCATGGCGGTGTTGATCGCGACCATCGCCCTGTTGCACCTCGCCGTCGAACGGGAGCGTGCGGCCGGGACCGTCCAGTTCGATTTTCAGAATGCCGTCCGCGACATCGAGCGTCCCCCGGGGACCGGCACAGGCCTGCGCTGACCGCTCCCTGCATTCCGACGCTTCGCAAGACAACTCTGGGGACAGTTCCGGAACAAGTGGGGCTTTATCCACAGCCGGAGCGACTTCCAGGATGTTGTTCCATTTCCGGTTACAAGCCGGAAGCAGGCACACGCACAGTGGTACGGGGACCGCAAGTCCTTGTCGCGAAAGGAAAAAGCGCCGCTGTCCACAGCGCGGGTTTACCCTTATCTACTACTACTATCTTTAAATAACGGAGTAAGTAGATAAGAAGCGGAAGCTGGCCGACCGCGGCCACGCGCGCCATCCGGCTGCCGGAAATCGCGAACGACCGGCTCGTCGGGCATCGACCTGTGAACATTCGACACCCCGGCTGTCGAGGGCGGGTGCGTGGCACGGCCGGCACGCGCAATCGTTCACGAATCCGCGTGCCATCTCGCCGCTGCGGGATGGAAGGCCGTGCGCGCCCGGATACTCCGACGAAACATGCCGCCGATCAGAGCGGCGATTTCAGGGAGGATCCATGTCCATCTTCGATGGCACGCGCCGGCATGTTCGCCCGGCGCTGTGCGCCGTTGCGTTTGCGTCCGCGGTGGTGCGATGACGCGCCGGGTTTCCATTCAGACCCCCTTGGGGGAAGCGCTGCAGTTCCACCGGCTGACCGGCCGCGAGGCGCTGAGCCAACTCCACGACTTCGAGGTGGAACTGCTGGGCAGCAGCAACAACGTCGACCCGAAAGCGCTGCTCGGCAAGACCGCCACCGTGGCGATGCAGACCGAGAGCGGCGGCGCGCGCTACCTGGGCGGTGTCGTCGCGTCCTTCGGCCTGGCCGGGGAGGACGCACGGCACAGCTTCTACCGCATGAGGCTGCGCCCGTGGCTGTGGCTCGCGACGCGGCGCAGCGACTTCCGAATCTTCCAGGGCAGGACCGTTGCGGACATCGTCGCCGACGTGCTCGAAGCCTACGGCTACCCCATGGAGAAGCGGCTGGCCCGCGAGTACCGCACGTGGGAGTACTGCGTGCAGTACGGCGAGAGCGACTTCTCCTTTGTCTCGCGGCTGTGCGAGCTGGAAGGCATCTACTACTACTTCCGGCATGAGGCGCAGCGGCAGGTGCTGGTGTTTGCGGATGACGTGCCGGGCTCGCACGATCCGATGCCTGGAGGGGAGACGGTGCGGTTTCATCCGTTGGAGAAGGCGGGAATGACGGGCGGCGGCGATGGTTCGAACGAACGCATCCATGAATGGCGCACGAGCGAAGAAGTCCGCTCCGGCCTGCACTTCACCAACGACTACGACCCGCTCAAGCCAAAGGCGGATCTCTCCAGCCGACGGGAGCTGCGCACCGGCCACGCGCACGACGACCTCGAGCTGTACGAATGGCCGGGTGGCTACAGGCACTACGACGACGGCGAGGCCTGCGCACGCACCCGCATCGAAGAGCAACTCAGCGGCGGCAGCGTTGCCAGCGGCCGCTCCAACAGGCGAGAGCTCGCGCCGGGTTGCATCTTCGAGCTGGCGGGCCACCCGAGGGACGATCAGAACCACAAGCACCTTCTGATTGCCGTCGACTACGAGTTGAGGGAGAACCTCCGGGCCACCGAAGGCGCCGATGCCGGCGAAGGCTCCGTCCAGCGCTTCGGCTTCGAGGCGCAGCCCGTGAGCCATGCGTGGCGCCCGCCGCGCATCACGCCCAAGCCCCGCACCCGCGGACCCCAGACCGCCATCGTTGTCGGACCGAAGAACGAAGAGATCTGGGTCGACCAGTACGGCCGCGTGAAGGTGCAGTTCCACTGGGACCGTATCGGGCAACGCAACGAGAACTCCAGCTGCTGGATCCGCGTGTCCATGGCCTGGGCCGGAGAGACTTTCGGGGCGGTTGCGCTGCCGCGCGTGGGCCAGGAGGTGGTCGTCGATTTCCTGGGCGGCGACCCCGACTGTCCCATCATCACCGGCCGTGTGTTCAACGCCGAGAACATGCCCGCGTGGCGGCTGCCCGACCAGCAGAACCTATCGGGCCTTCGCAGCCGCGAATTGAATACCGGTGCAGCAGGCGGATCGCGCGGCAACCACCTGGTGCTTGACGATCAGCCCGGGAAGATCCAGGCACAGCTCAAGAGCGACCATCTCAGCAGCAGCCTGAGCCTCGGCCACATCGGGCGCATCGACGACACGGCAGGCCGCAAGGACGACCGGGGCGAGGGCGCCGAGCTGCGTACCGATGGCCATGCCGCGGTGCGCGCCGCAAGGGGCTTGCTGCTCAGCACCGAGCCGAGGCCCGGTGCCGATGCGCACATCACCGATCTTGGGGAAACAGTCGCACGCCTGACGGCTGCGCGCGACCTGCATGAACGCCAGAGCCAGACTGCGCAGGAGGCGAAGGCGCACGAAGCGGGCGACCAGGACGCGGTCACGCAGGCCCTCGAGGAACAGAACGATGCGATCAAGGGCCGCCCTTCGCGGCAGGGAGATTTCCCTGAACTCTGCGAACCGCATCTCGTGCTCGCCAGCGCGGCCGGCATCCACAGTACGGCGGCAGGTGCCACCCACATCGCCAGCATCACGCACAACGCGCTGAGCAGCGGCGGGCACACCAGCATCAGCGCCGGCAGGAGCTTTCTGGTGAGCGTGAAAGAGGCCGTGCGCCTTTTCGCATACAAAGCAATCCGCCTGACCGCAGCCACGGCCGGCATCGACATCGTCGCACTGCAGAACAGCATCAACCTGCTGGCCAGGCTCGATATCAAGCTGGAGTCCGACAGGATCAGCATCACCGCCAAGGAAGAAATCGTCGTCAACGGCGGGGGCAGTTTTTCCAGGTGGAGCGCCTCGGGCATCGTCCACGGCACCCAGGGCCTTTGGCGCGAGCACGCGGCCACCCACAGCTACGCAGGGCCGATGGACATGGCCAAGCGCCGGCGCATGGAAGGCGTGAGCCACGACGACAAGTACAGCGTGCGCTTCGCGCCCCTCGGCAGCGACGAGATCTTCAAGCACGTGGGCATGTCGGGGCTGCCTTACCGGATCCTCGGCGAGAAGCGCCAGACGCTGGCCGAAGGCGTCATTCCCGACAGCGGGCGATTGCCCCGCGTCGCGTTCGAAACGCCGGACGAGGCGGTGCTGGTCGTTGGAGAGGAAGCCTGGGACTGGACGCCCGTTCCGACGATTCGCACCGAGCCAGACAGCGCGGAAGACGATGCCCGGGCCGATGACGACGGCGAGGCCGAATCGCCGGGAGCGGAAGACTCCATGTATGCATCGGCTGCGGGTGCTTTCGACCCTGGCCACTTTCTTTCCGAGTCCGCCGTCGAAGTCCATCTGAACGGCTTGGCTTGAGCAATGGAAACACCAGCATGCCCAGACTGATATCCGCAACCTACCACCCCAACATCGAAGTCGCCGAATTCATCTGCGAAGACGGCCGTCACCTGCTGCGCTCGGGCGGAACGCTGCCCTGGCGCATCAACAATCCCGGCGACCTGACTGCCAGGAAGGTCGACGGCGTGCCTGCGCCCAGGAAAGCAAAGGGCTACATCGGATTCGCCACGACCAGATCGGGCAGGACCTTCCTGATCTTTCCCGATGAAGGCGCCGGCCGGGAGGAACTGAAAGCGAACCTGAAGCGCCTGCATGGCGACAGGACGATCTCCGAAGCCATTCCCGTCTATGCCCCGAAGAAGGAAAACGACACGGAGAAATACATACGCGATCTGCTCAAGACCAGCGGTATTCCAGCCGGCAGAAAGATCGGCGAGTGCAGCGACGCCGAACTCGAAAAGATCGTGAACAGCATCGCGGAGATCGAGGGGTTTCACGCCAACGCCGGGACCAGGAAGGAAACCTGGGTTGCCGTGAGCAGGATCAACGCGACCGACGGCAGCCAGCCATTGCCCGGCGCGGAGATCGTTCTGCAAAGAGGAGACAGGGAGGAAACGGTCAAGTCCGATGCCGCAGGGCGATTCCCTCCCGTGATTCACCCGGCCGACAACTCAGCCGTGCACGTCAAGGTGGCGGATCCGAAGAGCAGGAAGGCCGTGACGGTCGGAACCATCCAGGGCGACGTCGGAAAGGATTTCAACCTGCTGGCGAAATTCAAGAGGTGGAAGGGCGTCGCCGGCTCGGAAAAGATCAACAGCTCGACCCATGGGCAGAGAAAGCCCATGAGCTATGTCGTACAGCCGGGCGACAGTCTCTGGAAGATCGCGCAGCTGTATCGCACCAGCGTGGAAGCCATCAGGGAGGGCAACGGACGGGGGCACGACAGGATCTATCCGGGAGAGGTGCTGTTGATCAGCGGGAGTGATACGAGAAGGCTGGGCAGCGAGGCGCCCACTCCTCACCCGACCACGGTGACCAAGCCACCCTTCGTGGGCGCAACTGCAAGCCCTGCGGCTCTGCCAAAGCGGCCCGCCGTCTCTCCTCCGCCCCCGCCAGTTCCCGCGGCAATGGGCTCTTCAAATTCAGCACGGTCGAAAGAGGGGGAGGGGAAGGTTCTGGCGTTGATCAATCCTGTGTCTGGACGTGCTCCATGGATGCCGATCGCAATCGCGGAAGCGAAGCTTAGGCGGGGTGAAACGGAGCTAACGCTGCAGGACAAGATCAACTATCACATAGAAGTTGATGACACCGTCAAATCCATGTTTGGCCCGAACAACGCATGGTGCGCTGCGTTTGTGAATTGGTGTTTGATGCGAGCAAATTATCCCATCGAAAATAAAAATCTTCCGGGCCGAAAAATAGCGAAGGCGCGCGCACATGGATTCTATGAAGTGGATGGGCCCAAAGAACAGAGTGGAGAAAACAGGAAAAAGATCAGAAATCCATTGTTCGTAGAACTGGAAAAACCCATCTACGGGGCCGTCGCCATGGTCACGTCCTTATCTGGGGCGGGACAACATGTCGGATTCGTGTATGCCAAAAATGGATCAAATGGATTGATTTTGCTGGGAGGGAATCAGGGACAGCAGATCAATTTTTCGTACTTCAACATCCTTCCTATCTCTCCATTCGTGACGAAAAACAAAAAAGGAGAAAGTGTGAAGCACAAGGGAAATCCAAGTTACTTGAAGTATTTTGTTCCGATTGCCTACTATGAGCAAGCCAAGAAAGACCTTCTAAATCCTGGGGTCGAGGAGCAAAGTGCTGTGGAAATTAACAAGGAAATGGGAATAGAGGTTTCAAAAAACACTGGCGCTAACACAACTCCAACCCTTCGATAATATGAAACCCATCAGCCTTTGCTTGCTTGAATTGCCGTTGCGAAAAATACTTTCTTTCGTTTTGTTGCTCCCGTCTATTGCTGTGGCAGGTTATGCGGGCGGGCCATATGTAGTGTGGGTGAATCTCGATCATTCTCTCAAGAGGGTGGTCGTCGATCAAATGATTGCCGATTTCGCAGTTGGCAAATCTGTCAATTGCGATGATCGATGGAAGGTGGGTGATTCGCTTTTGTACATGAAGAGGCGCCCTTTGCTGATAGATGATGAGTTGGTCATGGATGTCTTCTTGAAAAAAAGTAAGGCGAAATTAAGGCGACTGAATGCTGCATTGAAAAACTACAGAGACGCCGAATTCCCGCATCACGAAGGCCTTGATGGGCTTATCGTCTATGCGGGACAACCCGAAATGAAACTGATGAGTTTCACAACAGGAGGGCGTCAAATTGAGTCTATATCTATTGCTTCGAAGGGAGATGTGCCGTCGAAAGAGGATGTGGAAGAGGCTTTTTGTGCTCTTCTTCCTCCGATCACTCGCGCTCCATAGCGATATGAAGGCGGGCGCGGACTATGTCGATGCACCTGCGTGGCGAGATCAATAAAATAACTGATGTTGCTCCCAGGCTGAGATAAAAGGGCTTAGCCAAAAAACTATCTAAAGGAGGTGAAGATGAGTACTGTTTGGATGCGCGCGGGCAGTGTTATTGCCTTCGCAACTTCTATTTTTCTTCCATTTGACTCTTTTGCCGGATCGCGAAGCGATCATTTCATCGCATGGGGCAGCTTTGGAAGTGACGTGGTCAGTCAAGAGATAGCGGCAAAAATTAAGAATTTTGCGAATAGCGACCGCATCGATTTTGCTTGTGATATTCAATGGAAAAACAATGACTCGATCTTTTATTTAAATAATCGTGTGCTGAGAATTCCGGATGATCTGCTCCGAAAAGTTTTTATCGAGCGCGACGCCGAGTCCTTTTCCGCGCTGAGCCATGCATTGCGCTCCTTCAGGCATCCAGAGAGAAATGTGCGGGATGGATTGGATGGAATCGTTTTCTATGACGGAGAAAGATCCTTCCGCATGATGAGCTTCACGGTTGGGGCGAGAAGCGTCAAAACTTACCCTCAAGCTTTTAAGGCGTCTGCCAAAACGAAAGAAATCGAGCGTGCCTTCTGCTCGCTTCTTCCTCCAATCACTCGAGCTCCTTGAGCGTGGGGATCTGAACTTCTACCTTGATCACGGAACGCCCGGGGTGCTGATGGCTAGGTCTGTTCCCGCACTGCGAAGCCCGTGATTGCCCCCATTCCCCTCCCATGCCACCATCTCCCGCATGCCCTACCAACTCCATTACTGGCCCACCATCCAGGGCCGAGGTGAATTCGTCCGGCTCGCGCTCGAAGCTGCCGGCGCGGACTATGTCGACGTGGCGCGCTTGCCCGAGGGCGAGGGCGGTGGCGGATCTGCTCTGGGTGAGCGGCTGGACGACCCGGAAGCCGCGCGTCCTGCCTTTGCGCCGCCGTTCCTCGTCGATGGCGATATCGTGGTCGGCCAGACCGCCGCGATCCTGCTGTATCTGGGCCCCAGGCTCGGCCTGTCGGGCGTGGGCGAATCGGACGGGCTGTGGACGCACCAGCTGCAGCTCACCATCGCCGATGCGGTGGCCGAGGCGCACGACACGCACCATCCGATCTCGGTCGGCGCCTATTACGAAGACCAGCGCGACGCGGCCGTGCAGCGCGCGAAGGCTTTTCGCGAGGAGCGCATCCCGAAGTTCCTCGGCTGGTTCGAGCGCGTGCTGCAGCGCAATCCCGCGGGCAGCCAGCATCTGGTGGGCGACACGCTGACCTACGCCGACCTGTCGCTCTTCCAGCTGGTGGACGGTTTGCACTACGCGTTTCCGAAGGCTTCGGCGCGGGCGCTGGCCGCGACGCCCGCGGTCGAGAAGCTGCATGCCAACGTCAAGCGCCGCCAGCGCGTGCGCGACTACCTTCAGAGTCCGCGCCGGATCGCGTTCAACGAAGACGGCATCTTCAGGCGCTACGCCGAGCTGGACGGCTAGCTGGCTTTCCAGCTTGCCGGTCAGTCGACGAGGGCGGCCGCGTCCTTCCACGCGGGCAGCCACACCAATCCTCCGACCGTCACCGGCTTGCGCTGCGGGCCGAAGAGGTACCGGTGAGGTACGAGGCCTTCGAGGTGGTGCAGCACGTCGCTGCGGTCGTCGATGAAGTGGGTGATGCGCAGTTCGCGGCAATGGTCAGCTTTTTGCGGTCGCTGGAGGCAGAAGCGCAGGTTCGCGGGCGGCACGCCCGTGCGCTCGAAGAAGCGGTGATGCTGCAGCCACGCACGGCTCTTGGCCTGCACGCTCGGCCCGCATTTCGACACCAGCCACACGCGGCCCTCGAACTTCTCGACCAATGGGCCGACAGCCTCGAACATGCCTTCGTAGGGTGGGGTGTCCAGCGCGTCCTGCAGCGAGCCGCCGATGAAGGAGGTGTCTGCGCCGCCGGCGCCTTCGGCCGCGATCAGCACGCGGCCGATGTCGATGCCGAGACGGGGGAGTGGGGATGCGGGTGCAGATATGTGTTTCATTTCTTGTTCCTTTTGTCTTGAAGCAGGCGGATCGTAGAAATGAAGCTCATCACCTGGAACTACTGTTATTGAATGGACTATCCATAAAATGGATAGCCAGATGGACATCCCCCGCACCAACCTCGACGCGCTGCAGTCGTTCGCCGTGTTTGCCGACACGCTGAATTTCAGTGAATCGGCGCGCCTGCTGCACATCAGCCAGCCGGCGTTGCATGCCAAGGTGCGCAAGCTGTCGGAGCAGCTCGACGCGAAGCTGTACATGCGCACGGGCGGTGCGCTCGAACTCACTGCTACGGGCGAGCAGGTTGCACGGCATGCGCGGGAACTGCTCGCGTTCAACCAGCGCTTCGTGAAGGGGCTGGCCCAGGGGCAGGACGCCCCGGTTGTCACGCTGTCGGCCGGCGAGGGCGCGTACCTCTATCTGCTCGGCAAGGCGCTGTCTCTGTTCTCGGGTGCTGGGGCATCGCCGCACCTGCAGCTGCTGACGCGCGATCGCGACGAATCCATCCAGGCGGTGCGCTCGGGGCAGGCGCATCTGGGCATCGCGCCGCTGGGCACGGTGCCAGCTAACCTGCGTGCCGCGCGGTTGACCGCCGTGGGGCAGGTGCTGGTCGTGCCGCGCTCGCATGCGTTGGCCTCGCGAAAGTCGGTGCGCCTGCGCGATCTGAAGGGCGCGCAGCTGATCGTGCCTTCGGCGGGGCGGCCGCATCGCGAGCTGCTCGGCCGCCTGCTGCAGGCCGAGTCGGTGCAGTGGCAGCCATCGCTCGAAGCCAACGGCTGGGAGCTGATGCTGCGCTTCGCCCAGCTGGGCTTCGGCCTCGCGGTGGTGAATGCTTGCTGCCACATTCCCAGCGGCCTGGTGGCGATTCCCCTGCAGGGCTATCCGTCGCTCGACTACCACGTGTTCCATGCAGCCGACAGGCCGCCCACCGCACACGTGCAGCGGCTGATGGATGCACTGCTTGCACACGGCGACCACTGGAAGACCCGATGACGCCGGAAGACGCCAGCAAGTTCATCGCCTACGTCCTGCGGCACGCGCCGGAGTCCGTCGGCCTGCAGCTCGATACGCAGGGTTGGGCCGACGTCGCGGCGCTGGTGGCCGGGGCGGCGGCCGCGGGACGCGATCTGATGACGGCGGATGTACTGCAGGCAGTCGATTCGGGTGCGAAGAAGCGTTTCGAATTGTCGGCCGACCGGCTGCGAATCCGTGCGCTGCAGGGCCACTCCACACCGCAGGTCAGTCGCAGCTTCGAGGCGATCGTTCCGCCGCCGCAGCTCTTTCACGGCACGGCCACGCGTTTCGTGGCTTCCATTCGGGGCCAGGGCTTGCTGCCGGGGGCGCGGCAACATGTGCATCTGTCAGTCGACGAAGCCACTGCGGTGCTGGTGGGGCGGCGTCATGGCAAGGCGCATGTGCTCAGGGTCGATGCGGGCCGCATGCACGCGCTGGGCCATGTTTTCCATCGTGCGGAAAACGGGGTTTGGCTGACGGTGGCTGTACCGCCGGAGTTTCTTTTTCCGCCGGCTAGCTAGTCCTGCTCCGCCTCGCCGCGGATGCGCAGCGCGGTGTCATACAGCGTATTGCGCGGGGCTCCGCTGATCTCCGCCGCGAGCTTCACGGCCGTTTTCACGGGCAGTTCGGCCAGCAGCAGGCGCAGCACGCGCTCGCCTTCGGCGCCGCCGTCGCCGCTCACGGCCACGGGGTGCAGCACCAGCGCGAATTCGCCGCGCGTGCGGTCGCGGTCGGCGCCGAACCATTCGGGCAACGCGCTTGCGGCGACGGTGGCGATTTCCTCGAACTGCTTGGTGAGCTCGCGGCCCACGGTGACGCGGCGCTCGCCCAGCGTGGACAGCGCGCGCGCGAGGTTCTCGATGCGGTGCGGGGCCTCCAGCAGCACCACCGCGCGCGGCTCCTGCGACAGCGCCTGCACGGCCGTGTCGCGCTCGCCGGACTTGCTCGGCAGGAATCCCGCGAAGACGAAGGCGCTGCTGCTGCTGGCATTGCCGTCACCGCCGCCCTCGGCCACCAGCCCCGCGGCGCCGATCAGCGTGGTCACGCTGCTGGCGCCCGGCAGCGGCAGCACGCGCTGCCCCGCGGCGCGCACGGCGGCTGCAAGGCGCGCGCCGGGGTCGCTCACGCCGGGCGTGCCCGCGTCGCTGACGTAGGCGATGCGCTCGCCCTGCGCGAGCCGCGCGACAACCGCCTGCGCGGCCTCGGCCTCGTTGTGCTGGTGCACCGCCAGCAGCCGGGAGCCGGGGCGGTCGATGCCGTAGGCGCGCAGCAGGGCCTGCGTGTGGCGCGTGTCCTCGCAGGCGATGGCGTCCACCAGCTGCAGCACATGCAGCGCGCGCAGCGTGATGTCGGCCAGGTTGCCGATGGGCGTGGCGACGACGTAGAGCGTGCCTTGCGGATAATGCTGCGCACCCGCGGCGTCGTGCGCGGCCGCGAGGGCGGCGCCGAAAGAAGCAGGGGCGAGTGAAGCCAAGGGGTTTCTCCGTCGGAACGAACAAGAAGTCAGAAAAAAAGAGATCGCAAGCAGGCCGCGGACAGGGAGGGCCATGAAGACCGACACCACTACGAAGCATCGGGGCGATGCGGCGGAAGACGCCGCGCTCGACCACCTGCGGGACGCCGGCCTCGTGCTGCTCGCCCGCAATTATCGGACGCCCGGGCGCGGCGGCGGCGAGATCGACCTGATCATGCGCGATCCGCGCCCGTCGCCCGCGGGCACGCTGGTGTTCGTGGAGGTGCGCCATCGCAGCACCGGCACGCACGGCGGCGCGGGCGGGAGCATCACCGCAGCGAAGCGGCGGCGCATCGTGTTCGCCGCGCAGAACTACCTGAGCCGGCTGCGCACGGTGCCGCCGTGCCGCTTCGACGTGGTGCTGGTCGAAGAGAAAATCACGTGGCTGCAGGCAGCCTTCGACGCCGGTTGACGGCGAACTCGAGGGAACTGACGCCTCGATGAAGGCTCCACAACTCGAACGTCTTGTTTCACAGCCCCCAGTTATCATCCCGCCCCATGCTCGAGCAACGGATTCAGCAGCACTTCATCGACAGTGCCGACCTCAAGTACCAGACCGGGCCGGTCCTCAGCAAACCCATCTCTCAAGCGATGCAGGCCATCCTGGCGTGCGTGACCAGCGGCGGCAAGGTGCTCGCCTGCGGAGCCGGCGTGTCGGGCCTGCTGGCGGCCCAGTTCGCCGCGCAGTTCGTGGGCCGCTTCGAGCGCGAGAGGCCCGAGCTCGGTGCCATCGCGCTGCCCGGCGATGCCACCGACCCCGCCGCCGACGGCGCCGAAGCCGCGGATGCCGACCGCTTCGCCCGCCAGGTGCGCGCGCTCGGCCAGGCCGGCGACGTGCTGCTGGCCTTGAGCATCAGCGGCCAGTCGGCATCGGTGCTGGCTGCCGTGACCGCGGCGCACGAGCGCGACATGACCGTCGTCGCGCTGCTCGGCAATGCCGCGCCGGGCGCAGGCGGTTCCATCGGCCGCGCACTGCGCGAGACCGACGTCCAGATCAGCGTGCCGCACGAGCGTGCGGCGCGCATCCACGAGATCCACCAGATCGCGCTGCATTGCCTGTGCGACGGCGTGGATGCCCAGTTACTCGGAGAACAGGAAGCTTCCTCATGACCTTGACGACCATGACGACGACATCGACCCAACGTTTCGCCCTTGCCCTGACCCTGGGCGCCGCACTGGTCACGGGTCTTTCCGCCTGCGTGCCGCTCGTTGTCGGCGGCGCGGCCGTGGTGGGCGTGGGCATGGTGGCCACCGACCGCCGCAGCTCGGGCGCGCAACTGGACGACCAGGGCATCGAGCTTCGTGCCGCGGCCCGCGTGCGCGACATCGCCAACGACCAGATGTACGTGAGCGTCACCAGCTTCAACCGCCAGGTGCTGCTGACCGGCGCCGTGGGCAGCGATGCCGACCGCCGCCGCGTCGAAGATGAGGTAAGCCGCATCGTGAACGTGCGCTCGGTGGTCAACGAGTTGACCGTGGGCTCGTCCAGCACCTTCCAGGACCGCTCGAACGACCTCTACATCACCGGCAAGGTGAAGGCCTCGCTGCTCGATGCCAAGGACATCTTCGCCAACTCCTTCAAGGTGGTGACCGAGCGCGGCGTGGTCTACCTGATGGGCATCGCCACGCGCCGCGAGACCGATCGTGCCACCGAGATCACGCGCGGCGTGTCGGGCGTGGTGAAGGTTGTGCGCGTGGTCGAGGTCGTGAGCGAGGCCGATCTGGCAGCCAGCCAGGCGGCGAACCAGGCCGCGGCGCAGCGCGGCGGCACGGGGCCGGCGCCTGTGACTTCGGCAACGCCGTCCACGCCCTCGTCGTCTTCCACCTCGCGCGTGCCGCTGCCGCCGATGGAGCCGCTGCCCGCTTCGGGCTCGTCCACGCCAGCGCCTTCCCCAAGCGGCGTGACGACCTCGCCGGTGCGCTGAAGAACCGGCACGCCAAGACAGGAAAGCCCGCTGATGCGGGCTTTCTTCATTGCGTCACTTGAGCCGTGTGATGAGGCTCGAGGTATCCCATCGCCGGCCGCCGGCCTGCTGCACGTCGGCATAGAACTGGTCGACCAGCGCCGTCACAGGCACGCGCGCGCCGTTGCGCTTGGCTTCGTCGAGCACCAGGCCCAGGTCCTTGCGCATCCAGTCGACCGCGAAGCCGTAGTCGAACTTGCCTTCGATCATGGTCTTGCCGCGGTTCTCCATCTGCCAGCTCTGGGCCGCGCCCTTGCTGATGACGCCGAGCACGGCTTCCATGTCCAGGCCCGCGCGCTGGCCGAAGGCGATGGCTTCCGACAGGCCCTGCACCAGGCCCGCGATGGCGATCTGGTTCACCATCTTCGCGAGCTGGCCGGCGCCGCTCTCGCCCAGCAGCGTGACCGCGCGCGAGAAGGCCATGGCCACCGGCTTGATGCGTTCGAATACCGCCGCGTCGCCGCCGCACATCACGGTAAGCGCGCCGTTCTGCGCGCCGGCCTGTCCGCCCGAGACGGGCGCGTCGATGAAGTGCAGGCCCAGCGCCTGCGCGGCCTTCGAGAGTTCGCGCGCCACGTCGGCAGAGGCGGTGGTGTGGTCGACGAGCACCGCGCCCTTCTTCATGCCGGCGAAGGCGCCGTCGTCGCCCAGGACCACCGAGCGCAGGTCGTCGTCGTTGCCGACGCAGCAGAACACGATGTCGGCGCCGGCCGCTGCTTCGCGCGGGGTGGTGGCATGGCGGCCCGGCGGGCCGAATTCGTCGGCCCAGGCCTGCGCCTTGGCGGCGGTGCGGTTGTAGACCGTGACGCTGTGGCCGGCCTTGGCGAGGTGGCCGGCCATCGGGCCGCCCATGACGCCGAGGCCCAGGAAGGCCACTGTCTGCGCGGGAATGGATTCGTAGGTGCGGGGGTTGATGCTGCTCATGGGGCGACAGCTTAAGGCCATTCCGCCGCAGGCGCCGTGCAGCGGACGCCGTCCTCCCGCAGCCCCCGCGGCCTCAGACGATCGCGAAGTGCTCGGTGCCGGCGGCCAGGTCGGTGCTGCGCGCGCGCTGGCTGTTGAGCTTGATCTGCAGGCGCAGGTCGTTGGCCGAGTCGGCGTTGCGGATGGCATCCTCGAAGCTGATCGAGTGGCTCTCGAAGAGGTCGAACAGCGCCTGGTCGAATGTCTGCATGCCCAGGTTGCGGCTCTTCTTCATGATCTCCTTGATCTCGCCCACCTCGCCCTTGAAGATCAGGTCGGAAATCAGCGGCGTGTTCAGCAGCACTTCGACCGCGGCCACGCGGCCCAGGCCGTCTTCGGTCGGCACCAGCCGCTGGGAGACCAGCGAACGCAGGTTCAGCGACAGGTCCATCAGCAGCTGGGCGCGGCGCTCCTCGGGGAAGAAGTTGATGATGCGGTCGAGTGCCTGGTTGGCGCTGTTGGCGTGCAGCGTGGCCATGCACAGGTGGCCGGTTTCGGCGAAGGCCACGGCGTGCTCCATGGTCTCGCGGTCGCGGATTTCGCCCATCAGGATCACGTCGGGCGCCTGGCGCAGCGTGTTCTTCAGCGCGGCCTCCCAGCTGTCGGTGTCGATGCCCACTTCGCGCTGCGTCACCACGCAGTTCTTGTGCGGATGCACGAATTCGACCGGGTCCTCCACCGTCACGATGTGGCCGAAGGAATTCTCGTTGCGCCAGTCGATCATGGCCGCCAGCGTGGTCGACTTGCCCGAGCCCGTGGCGCCCACCAGGATGCACAGGCCGCGCTTGGTCATCGACACCTCCTTCAGCACCTGCGGCATGCCCAGGCCGTCGATGGTCGGCAGCTTCGCGGGAATGGTCCGCAGCACCATGCCGACCTTGCCCTGCTGCACGAACGCGTTCACGCGGAAGCGGCCGATGCCGGTGGGCGAGATCGCGAAGTTGCATTCCTTGGTGCGCTCGAACTCGGCCGTCTGGCGGTCGTTCATGATCGAGCGCGTCAGCGCCAGCGTGTGCGGCGCGCCCAGCGCCTGCTGCGAGACCTTGGTGACCTTGCCGTCGACCTTGATGGCCGGCGGAAAGTCGGCGGTGATGAACAGGTCGCTGCCGTTGCGGCTCACCATGAGCTTGAGCAGGTCGTTGATGAACTGGCTGGCTTGATCGCGTTCCATGATGTCGGTGCTCCGAAGTGCTGTGGATCAGCCGGGGAAGTTCTCGGGAATTTTGGCCTTGCCGCGGGCTTCTGCTGCCGAGATGGTATTGCGGCGCACCAGTTCCGTCAGGTTCTGGTCCAGCGTCTGCATGCCAGAGCCCTGGCCGGTCTGGATGGTGGAGTACATCTGCGCCACCTTGGCCTCGCGGATCAGGTTGCGGATGGCCGGCGTGCCCAGCATGATCTCGTGCGCCGCCACGCGGCCCTGGCCGTCCTTGGTCTTGCACAGCGTCTGCGAGATCACGGCCTGCAGCGACTCCGAGAGCATCGCGCGGATCATTTCCTTCTCTTCGCCCGGGAACACGTCGATGATCCGGTCGATGGTCTTGGCGGCCGACGAGGTGTGCAGCGTGCCGAACACCAGGTGGCCCGTCTCGGCGGCGGTCATGGCCAGGCGGATGGTCTCCAGGTCGCGCAGCTCGCCCACCAGGATGGCGTCGGGGTCTTCGCGCAGGGCGGAGCGCAGGGCGTTGGAGAACGACAGCGTCATCGGCCCCACCTCGCGCTGGTTGATCAGGCACTTCTTCGACTCGTGCACGAACTCGATCGGGTCTTCCACCGTGAGGATGTGGCCGTACTCGTTCTCGTTGAGGTAGTTGATCATGGCCGCCAGCGTGGTCGACTTGCCCGAGCCCGTGGGGCCCGTCACCAGCACCAGCCCGCGCGGCTTGAGCGCCAGTTCGCCGAAAATCTTCGGCGCGTTGAGCTGCTCTAGCGTGAGGATCTTCGAGGGAATGGTCCGGAACACCGCCGCCGCGCCGCGCGCCTGGTTGAAGGCGTTCACGCGGAAGCGCGCGAGGCCGTCGATCTCGAAGGAGAAGTCGACCTCCAGGAACTCTTCGTAGTGCTTGCGGTGCGTGTCGCTCATGATGTCGTACACCATGGCGTGCACGCCCTTGTGGTCGAGCGCGTCCACGTTGATGCGGCGCACGTCGCCGTTGACGCGGATCATGGGCGGCAGGCCCGCGGAAAGGTGCAGGTCGGAGGCTTTGTTCTTGACGCTGAACGCCAGCAGTTGGGTGATGTCCACGGGGCTCCTCGGCTCGGGTTTCGTGACGTTTTGATACGATTTTGGACGATTATGACGATGATTGGCGACGACCTCCAGCAAGTAAACGACCGGATCGCGAAGGCATGTGTAACGGCCGGCCGCGACCCGGCCAGCGTGCGCTTGCTGGCGGTGTCCAAGACCTTCGGACCGGAGGCGGTGCGCGAGGCGCACGCGGCGGGCCAGTCGGCCTTCGGCGAGAACTACGTGCAGGAAGGGCTGGACAAGATCGAAGCGCTCGCCGACCTGCGTTCCTCCCTCGAATGGCACTGCATCGGGCCCCTTCAGAGCAACAAGACGCGGCCTGTGGCCGAGCACTTCGACTGGGTCCACAGCATCGACAGATTGAAGATCGCCGAGCGTCTTTCGGCCCAGCGGCCGGCGCATCTGCCGCCGCTGAATGTATGCCTTCAGGTTAATGTGGACGGCGGCGCCAACAAGTCCGGCGTGCCTCCGGAAGAGGCGCTCGCGCTGGCGCGCGCTGTGGCGGCTTTGCCACAACTTCGGCTGCGCGGGCTGATGGCGATCCCCGAGCCGGCCACCGGCTTCGAAGCGCAGCGCGAGCTGTGCCTGCGCGCGCATGCGGTGTATCGGTCGATCCGCGACGCGGGCATCGCGCTCGATACCTTGTCGCTCGGCATGAGCGCGGACCTCGAAGCCGCCATCAGCGCAGGCAGCACGATGGTGCGCGTGGGAACGGCGATCTTCGGCGGCCGCAACTACGCCAGGCCGGCCTGACCGGGCTCGCCTCAGACCCCCAGCGGCAGGCGCGCACTGTTCTTCACTTCTTCCATCACCGCGTAGGTCCGTGTTTCGCGCACGCCCGGCAGCTGCCACAGCACGGTGCCGGCGAACTCGCGGTAGGCGGCCATGTCGGCCATGCGGGTCTTGAGCAGGTAGTCGAAGCCGCCGGCGACCATGTGGCATTCCATGATCTCGTCGCGCACCTGCACGGCGGCCTTGAACTGGTCGAAGACGTTGGGCGTGGTGCGGTCGAGCAGCACCTCGACGAAGACGGTGAAGCCGCGGCCCAGCTTGTGCGGATCGAGCCGTGCCTCGTAGCCCTGGATGAAGCCGTCGCGCGTGAGCCGCTGCACCCGCGCCAGCACCGCGGTGGGCGAGAGCGCCACCGCCTCGGCCAGCTTGAGGTTGGTGATGCGGCCGTCTTCCTGAAGGATCTTCAGAAGGCGCAGATCGATGCGGTCCAGGTCGAGCATCGGAGGATTATCCGGCTCGGGCATCGAATCGTGGCAAAAGATGCGGCCTATGACCTCCGGTCGTAGGAGATAGAACCAAGGAACTGCCGGCGGCCTACCCTCGGATGGCCAAGGGGCCGCCGTGCGTCCCGTTTGCCGTCAGCGAAGCTGCGTCTGGTCGACCAGCGCGCCGTAGGCCGGGTTCGCGCGCAGCCTCGCGTACTCGGCGGCCGCTTCGCGGTAGCCGGGCTTCATCGAATCGGCGCCGGCTTCGCCGGCCTGCCGGGCGGCCAGGCCCGACTGGATCCACAGACGCGTGTCGGCCGCCACGGCGGCGCGGCTGTTGGCCGAGACCACGGCAGGCTCCTGCTGGTAGCCGCTGGTGTAGCCCTGCGTGGGCGCGGTCTTCAGCCACTGCACCGCGTCGGCGGTCACCGCGGCGCGCGTCGTCGACGAGGCCAGCGGCGCGGGGCGCGGATCGCCCTCGGCGTAGTTGCCAGCGAAGCTCGGCGCGGCGACCGTGCCCAGCAGGGCGGCGAGGGCGGCGGTGCCGATCAGGCGGGTGGCGGATGCTTGCTTGCTCATTCGTTGCTACTCCTTGATATGTGACGTTGGTTGCTGAGGTTGTCCTGGTTGGTGAGGACAACTCTAAGAAGCGGATCCGCGGGGTCGATGACCCGTCGATGACGTTTCTGTCATCTGGCGATGCACGCCTCTATCGATCGCTCGATTGCATCGGCGCGATGCCGGCATCGCAGGCCTACCAACCTCTCTTGCATAACCGCCTCCGCGGCGCGCATAAGCCATGGCGCAACGCGCGGCGGAGGTCTATCGTTGCGGCCACCCTCACAAACCAACAAGGGAACGCATATGAGCGAAAAACTCTCCTTCGTCAGTCCTACAGCCAACAGCCCGTGGGGCACATATCTCTCGCAGGTCGATCGCGTCGTGCCGTACCTCGGCCCGCTGGCCCGCTGGGTCGAAACCCTCAAGCGCCCCAAGCGTGCGCTCATCGTCGACGTGCCCATCGAAATGGACGACGGCAGCATCGCCCACTTCGAGGGCTACCGCGTGCAGCACAACATGAGCCGCGGCCCGGGCAAGGGCGGCATCCGCTTCCACCCCGACGTCACGCTCGAAGAAGTGATGGCCCTGTCGGCCTGGATGACCATCAAGACGGCCGCCGTGAACCTGCCGTACGGCGGCGCCAAGGGCGGCATCCGTGTCGACCCGAAGAAGCTCTCGCCGCAGGAGCTCGAGAAGGTCACCCGTCGCTACACCAGCGAGATCGGCATCATCATCGGCCCGCACACCGACATCCCCGCGCCCGACGTCAACACCAACGCGCAGATCATGGCGTGGATGATGGACACATACTCGATGAACGTCGGCGGCACCGCCACCGGCGTCGTCACCGGCAAGCCCCTGCACCTGGGCGGCTCGCTGGGCCGCGTGAAGGCCACCGGCCGCGGCGTGTTCGTCACCGGCCGCGAGGCGGCTCGCCGACTGGGCATGGACCTGCGCGGCGCGCGCATCGCGGTGCAGGGCTTCGGCAACGTGGGCTCCGTCGCGGCAGAACTCTTCGCCGAAGCCGGCGCCAAGATCGTCGCCGTGCAGGACCACACCGGCACCATCGTCAACAGCAACGGCCTCGACCTCGCCAAGCTCGTGCCCATCTCGCGCACCGACGGTGTGGTCGGCTTCAAGGCCGGCGGCGACATCGTGCCGAACGAGGACTTCTGGAACACGCCCTGCGACATCCTCATTCCGGCCGCCCTCGAAGGCCAGCTCACCGCCGAGCGCGCGCAGAAGACCACCGCCAAGCTGGTGCTCGAAGGCGCCAACGGCCCGACCGTGCCGCAGGCCGACGACATCCTCGCCGAGCGCGGCGTGCTGGTGGTGCCCGACGTGATCTGCAACGCCGGCGGCGTGACCGTGAGCTACTTCGAATGGGTGCAGGACTTCTCGTCCTTCTTCTGGGACGAGGACGAGATCAACGTGCGCCTCGACCGCATCATGATGAATGCGCTCAACCAGATCTGGGACACGGCCGACAAGCACAAGATCACGCTGCGCACCGCGACGTACGCGGTGGCCTGCGAGCGCATCCTGATGGCTCGCCAGGAACGCGGTCTGTATCCCTGATCTTTTTTTGACCGCCGGGGAGGCTACGCTCGGGGGATGACCACCACCCCCGCGCAGACCTTTCCTCCGCTTCCTCCACTCCCGCCCGAAAGCGCCGCCCGCCTGCAGGCCCTGATGGCCAGCGGGCAGCGCCGGCTGCTGGGGCTCGTCGGCGCGCCCGGCGCGGGCAAGTCGACGCTCGCGGCGGCGCTGCTGCAGGCGGTGGGGGCGGAGCGTGCCCAGGTGGTTCCGATGGACGGCTTCCACCTTGCCAACGTCGAGCTGCAACGGCTCGGCCGCGCCGGACGCAAGGGCGCTCCCGACACCTTCGACAGCGCAGGCTACGTCGCGCTGCTGCAGCGGCTGCGCGAGCAGCGGCCCGATGGGGGCATCGTCTATGCGCCCGAGTTCCGCCGCGAGATCGAGGAGCCGATCGCCGGCGCTATCGCGGTGCTGCCTTCGACGCAGCTCGTCATCACCGAGGGCAACTACCTGCTGCACGACGTCGGCCCGTGGGCGGGCGCGGCGGCGATGCTCGACGAGGTCTGGTACGTGGACATCGACGACGCGGTGCGCGAGGAGCGGCTGGTGCGCCGCCACCAGCAGTTCGGCCGCAGCGCCGAGGAGGCGCGCGCCTGGGTGGAGAGTACCGACGCGCCGAACGCGCGGCTGATCGCGGCGACGCGGGGGCGCGCGCACCACGTGCTGCCCTGGTCCTGAAAATTTCGACGGCCTGGAGGGAACGCGCGTGCATCGGCGCGCTCGAAGGCTTGCCGGCAAGGCCGCCGGTTAGCATTCGCCGCTTCATGCCGTCCATGCACTCCAATTTCCTGTTTGCCATCCCTGCTCCGGGCCGTACGCCGGTCCGTACATCGGTTCTCGCCGCGGGCCTGTTGTCCGCGGCTGTCCTGCTCGCCGGCTGCGGCAGCGCCTCCCGCCAGGCCAGCTACGAGCCCGAGGCCTTCAGTTCCACCAACACCCACACCCGCGACTACGAGGCCACCGAGGCCGAGACCTGCGAGGCGGCGCGCCGTGCGCTGCTGAGCCAGGGCTACATGATCACGGCGGCCAACTCCGACCTCGTGACCGGGCGCAAGAGCTTCCAGCCGGCCGCCGAGGTGCACGTGGAGGTGGAGTTCCGTGTGGTCTGTGCGCGCGAAAGCACCCGCAGCGGCAAGGCCGGCAGGAGCACCGTGGCTTTCGCCACCGCACTGCAGGACCGCTACGGCCTCAAGAAGGTGAACAACTCGGCGAGCCTGGGCGTGGGCGCGATCGGCTCGCTCTCGCTGCCGTTCACCAGCAGCGACGACGCGATGGTGAAGGTGGCCAGCGAGACGCTCACCGACGAGCGCTTCTACGACCGCTTCTTCGCGCTGCTCGACCGCTTCCTCGAAGGCCCGGGCCCTGAAGCGCAGGACGAGGCCGCGGCGAAGCCCGAGCAGACGCCGGTCGCCTCGCCGGCCTCGGCGACCGGGCCGTTGCCCGCACCGTTGCCCGCACCGGCGCCTGCCTCCGATCCGGCGCCGGCTGTCACCTATCCCGTGACTTCGTCTCCCAACCGGGGCTGAAGCCCCAAATACCAAGACACGTCTTACAATCTGGGCATGGCTTCCACCATCCCGGATCCGGCGCAATGCGCCTCTCGCCTTCGCAGCTCGGTGTCGCTGCTCACCCGCCAGCTGCGAAGCGGCAGTGCCGCGGCGGACAGCCCCAGCGTGGCCAAGCTCAGCGTGCTGGGCCAGCTCCATCAGCATGGGCCTTGCACGCCCACGACGCTGGCGGGGCTGGAGCGCGTCAAGCTCCAGTCGCTGACGCGGCTGCTGGCCGAGCTGGAGGCCGAGGGCTGGATCGGCCGCGCGCCGCATCCGGGCGACGGGCGCCAGTGGCTGCTGTCGCTCACCGCGGAGGGCACGCGCCGGCTGAAGGCGATCATGCGCACGCGCGAGGCGGCGCTGGCCGAGGCGATCGGTGCCACGCTCGATGCCGACCAGCGCGCCCTGCTGCAGCAGGCCTGCGCCTTGATCGACGGCATCTCGGCCGCGCTCGGCGGCAACGCGAAGACTACGGGGTCATGATGGGCACGAGCGCACTGCAGCGCCTCGCCGCTCCCTGGCGGCATGGCCGCTGGCGCTCCGGCGCGCAGCTTGCGGCCGCCGTCGCCATCGCATGGGGCGTGGCGACGGCATTGCATCTGCCCGAGAGCTTCTGGGCCGTGATGAGCGTGCTGATCGTCATGCGCCCGAGCGCCGGTTCCACGCTCGACGCAGGGTGGGACCGCGTACGCGGCACCGCTGCCGGCGCGCTCGTCGGGCTTGCCGGCGTCTATCTGCATCACCATGGCGCGCCGGTGCTCGCGACCACGCTCGGCCTGGTCATGCTGCTGTCGTTCGCCAGCGCATCCGTGCCGGGCATGCGCAGCGCGCCGGTGGCGGCGCTGATCATCCTGTCGGCGGGCGGTATTCCGGGCCATTCGGCGCTGCAGGTGGCGCTGCTTCGCCTGGCGCAGATCGGCATCGGCGTGGGCGTGGCGCTGGTGGTCTCGACGGTGATGTCGGAGTACCACGCGGGCATGCGCTTCGACGAGGGCTGCGCGGCGCTGCTGCGCGGCATCGGCAGGCGCGTGTCCGCGTCGCGGCGGCCGACCGATGCAGCGGAGATCGAGCGCATCCAGGCAGGCACGCGCGCGTCGCTGGGCCGCCTGGCCGCGCTGGCCGGCAGCGCCGACCTGGAGGCCCGGTGGTGGCGCCGCGGCGGCACCGGCGGCAGCTATCGCGACAAGGCCAGGCTGGCGGCGCGCATCTTCCAGGACGCCACGGTGCTCGACCGCGTGTTGCGGCTGGCACCTGGGGCGCAGGCCGAGGTGTCGCAAGCGGCAGGCGCGGCGGGGGCGGCCATCGCCGGCATGGCCGACGCGCTCGCGGGCCAGTCCACCCCTCACGACCTGGGCGAACTGGCCCGCTGCGCCGCGCAGGCTTCGTCGCGGCACGAGGCATCGAACGCGCTGCTGGCCGCGCCGCTGAACCTGCTGCTCGACGACCTGCGGCGCTTGCAGGCGGTCATCGCCGCCCGCCCGCCGGCGTAGTCCTCCGGCCGCCGCCGACATCGAACGTCCTAGAATCTTCCGAAAATTCATTCGTTTCGGAGAGGGACGGGCATGGAAGACAAGTCGCAGGACGCGCGCTACGCGCCTCCGCAATCCCATGTGGAAGACGTGGTGCTGCCCGGCGGCGCGCAGCCGGGTGAGCTCGCATCGCGGGGCACGCGCTTCCTCTCTGCGATGCTCGACGCGGGCATTTCCATCGCGGCGATCTGGCTCCTTGCGACATTCACGCCCATCAATCTCTGGGAAGACGACGGCCTCGGCATGTGGGAGCCGCGCATCTCCAGCGCGGCTTCCGGCGTCGTCCTCTACCTCGTGCTGCACGGCTACCTGCTGGCCACCCGCGGCCAGACCATCGGCAAGGCGCTGTTCAAGATCCGCATCGCGCGGCCCGACGGTTCGCGCGCGCAGATCGGCCGCATCCTCGCGCTGCGCGACGGCCCGTTGTTCTTCACCAGCATCTGGCCGCTGCTCGGGCCGATCTACGTGCTGATCGACTGCCTCTTCATTTTCCGCGCGTCGCGCCGCTGCCTGCACGACCAGATCGCCGACACCGTCGTGCTGCAAGCCTGAGCCGGGCGCAACGCCAGTGCGCCTCGACACGCTATACACCGCCGAGACCCCCGAAGGCATTGCGCTCTCGCTGCGTCCGGCCGGGCTGGTCGCGCGCGGGCTGGCCTACCTCATCGACTTCGCGATCCGGCTCGGCATCTTCGTCGCGATCTCCATCACCGTCGGCATGCTCGGCAAGATGGGTTTCGGCATCCTGCTGATCGCCTACTTCTGCCTGGAGTGGTTCTACCCGGTGGTGTTCGAGCTCACGCGCGCGGCGGCCACGCCCGGCAAGCGCGTGATGGGCCTGCGCGTGGTGATGGACTCGGGCCTGCCCGTCACGCCCGCCGCCGCGCTCACGCGCAACCTGCTGCGCGCGGCCGACTTCGTTCCTTCCTTCTATGGCGCGGGCATCGTGTCGATGCTGTGGCGCCACGACAGCAAGCGCCTGGGCGACCTGGCCGCCGGCACGCTGGTGGTGTTCAGCGACCAGGTGAGCCTGCACGGCAGCCTGCCGCCGGCCGAGCCGCAGGCGCCCGCGCGGCCGCTGTCGGCGCGCGAGCAGATGGCCATCGTCTCGTGGGCGGGGCGCGCCACGCGCCTCACGCCGGAGCGCTTCGACGAACTCGCCCGCGTCGCCGAGCCGGTGCTGGGCCCCGACACCACGGGTGCCTCCGCGTCGCAGCGCCTGCTCGGCGTGGCGCAGTGGGTGCTGGGCCGGCGCGCCGGTGCAGGTGCCGGCGCCAATGCCGATGCGCAGGGAAGGGCGGCGCGATGACACCACTCGATTTCGAGGCCGCCTACGCACCCCTGTGGGCCGAGCTCGAGGCCGTCATCCGGGTGGCCGAGACCAAGCGCAAGTTCGACGGCGCGCGGCTCGCCACGCTGTACCGCCGCGTGTGCGAGCACCTCGCGCTGGCGCAGGCGCGCGCCTATCCGATCCACCTCACGCAGCGCCTCGAGGGCCTCACGCAGAGCGCGCACCGGCTGATCTACCGCCGTCACGACTACGGCCTCGCGCGCTTCGCGCGGCTCGCGCTGGTCGATTTTCCCGAGGCGGTGCGGGCGCATCGCGCCTACCTGCTGGTCTCCGCGCTGATGTTCGTGCTGCCGCTGCTGATGGCGGGCTGGGCGGCCTGGCGCGACCCGGGCTTCATCCTGCACCTGCTGGACGCCAACTCGGTGCAGGAGTTCGACTCGATGTACAGCGACAGCGCCGAGTCGTTGGGCCGCACGCGCAGCGCGGGCGACGACTGGCAGATGTTCGGCTTCTACATCATGCACAACATCGGCATCGGCTTCCGCTGCTTCGCGGCGGGCATCTTCGCCGGCGTGGGCAGCGCGGCGGTGGTGGTGTTCAACGGGGTGCAGATCGGTGCCGTGGGCGGCTACCTGATCGGGGCGGGGCATGCCCGGAACTTCCTCTCCTTCGTGGTCACGCACTCGGCCTTCGAGCTCACCGCCATCGTGCTGGCCGGCGCGGCGGGCCTGCGGCTCGGCTATTCGTGGGTGGCGCCGGGGCGGCACACGCGGCTCGAGGCGCTGCGGCTGGCGGCGCGCCATGCGGTGGTGATCGTCTACGGCGTCATCGGGCTGCTGCTGGCCGCCGCGGCGGTCGAGGCCTTCTGGTCCTCGGCGCGCTGGATCGCGCCGGCGGTGAAGTACGGCGTGGGAGCCGCCTGCTGGGTGCTGGTGCTGGCCTACCTGGGCTGGCAGGGCCGGCCGCGCGCCAGTGCGAAGCAGGGAGACGACGATGCAGGTTGACGGCCTCGCCATCGCGCTGCGGCCGCGGCCCATGGTCGAGGCCGCCGACCTGGGCGCGCAGCTGGTGCGCAGCCATGCGCGCTCGGTGTGGCGCACCTTCCTGCCGGTGCATGTCGTGATGGTGCTGCTGGCCCTCAGCACGGTGGAGATCGCCGGCTGGCTGCCCAGCCTGCTGATCTTCTGGCTCAAGCCCTGGCTCGACCGCAGCCTGCTCTTCGTGCATTCGCGCGCCGTGTTCGGACAGGAGACGCGCTGGTCCGACCTGTGGGCCAACCGCCGCACCGTGTGGGGCGGGCAGCTGCTGCGCACGCTGCTGTGGCGGCGCTTCTCGCCCTGGCGCTCGTTCACCCAGGCCATCGAGCAGCTCGAAGGACAACGCGGCAGCGCCCGGCGCAAGCGGCGCGCGCAGCTGCTGCGCGGACGCCGTGGCGCGGCCACGGGGATGCAGCTGGTCTTCGCGAATGCCGAGATGGCGCTCGACATCTGCCTGCTCTCGCTGCTGTTCTGGTTCGCGCCCGAGGGCGGCACGCGCGACCTGTTCGGCTGGCTCACGCAGTCGGACACGCTGCTGCAGAGCCTCCTGACTGCCGGCGCATACGCGCTCGTCGTCGGCGTGCTGGAGCCGTTCTACGTGGCGGCGGGTTTCGCGATGTACCTCAACCGCCGGGTGGAGCTCGAGGCCTGGGACATCGAGCAGGAGTTCCGTCGTGGATTTCGATGACACCCCCAGGCTGCGCGCACTTCGTGTCGCTTCGCCAACCCCCTTGCAGGGGGCGATACCTGTGGCCCGGCAAAGCCGGTTCCCCGGTATCCCTGGAAGGGGGGTGATCGTTGCTCTGCTCGTGTTGTTGTGCGTGGGGGGGATGGCGCCTTCGGCGGCCATGGCTGCGGATGGTGCCGCATCGACGCGCGAGCAGGTGCAGGCTGCGATCGACAAGGTGCGTGCCGATCCGAACATGCCCGGCACCAAGACCGAGAAGCAGCTGCGCTTCAAGGACCGCGACGAAGAGGAAGAGGAGCCCGAGAAGAAGACGGGCGGCCTCGACTGGCTGCGCGATTTCGTGCGGGCGGTGGCCGAGGGGGCGCGGTGGCTGATCTGGGGGCTGGCGGCGCTGGCGGTGGCATGGCTGGTGGTCAGGCTGCATCGCTGGGTGCGGGTGCGCGCCGGCGGTGCGCGGCCGGGCAAGGCGCTGCTGCCCAGCCATGTCGGCAGCCTCGACATCCGGCCCGAGAGCCTGCCGGACGACGTCGGCAATGCCGCGGCCGGGCTCTGGCAGCGCGGGCAGCAGCGCCCGGCGCTGTCGCTGCTGTATCGCGGGGCGTTGTCGCGCCTGGCACACGCGCACGGTGTGCCGGTGCGTGCGGCGAGCACGGAGGGCGAGTGCGTGGCGCTCGCCGCGACGCGGCTCGCGCCCGAGGCGCAGGCCTTCTTCGTGCGGCTGGTGGATGCCTGGCAACTGGCCGCGTACGGCGGCCGGCTGCCCGGCACGGCGCAGGTGCTGGCGATCTGCGGCGAGTTCGACCTGCACCTGCCCGGCGCGGCCGCCGCTGCCAGCGCGCCTGCCGACGGCCTGAAGGGCGCGGCCGCATGAGCAGCGCCAGCAGCAGCAACAACAACAGCGCCTGGGTGGTCCGCATCCTCGCGGTGCTGGTGGTGGCGCTGGCCGGCTTCTGGCTGGTCTCCGCCACCGAATGGGCGGACACCGAGGTGCCCACGCCCGCGAGCGGCGAAGCCAGGAAGAACCGGTTCTACGGCGCGCAGGCCATGCTGCGCGAACTCGGCATGAAGGTGGTCAGGCGCGAGAGCCTCGACGCCATGCCGCCCGCGCAGGCGCGGCTGGTGCTCGCCTCCAGCCACTGGGACATGTTCCCCGAGCGCGGCCGGCGCCTGCGCGAATGGGTGGAGCAGGGCGGGCACCTGGTGATCCCCAACTACCTGGTCAGTGGTGAACAGCTGGAAGACTGGCTTCCGCTGGTCCGCGAAAAGCAGCCCGCGTCGGACGAGAAGAAGGCCGCTCCCGAGCCGAAGAAGAAAAAACCCGCCTCGCGCCGCTTCGAGCCGCCGCCCAAGGACTCGGACTGCCACGCCGTCACGGAGCCCGGCACCGTGCCCGCGAGCTATGCCGGCGGACGCAGCTTCCGCATCTGCGCATGGTGGACGTCGTCGCACTACCGCGCTGCCGACAAGCCGCCGCCGCCGCTGTGGGCCGTGGTCGGCGCGCGCGGCACCACGGAGGCGATCCGCGTGCGGGTCGGCCGGGGCACCGTCACCGTGATGCCCTGGGGCCTGTGGCACAACGAGAACCTGCTGCGCGCCGACAACGCGTTGTTCGCCGCCGCGGCCGTGCAGGCACGCAGCGGGGCGGAGGTGTGGTTCGTCGTCGAGGAGGCACGCGAGCCCTTCATGCTCTGGATCTGGAACCGGGGCTGGGTGGCGCTGGTCGTCGGCATGCTGGCGCTGGCATTCGCGTTGTGGCGCGCGGCCGTGCGCTTCGGGCCGCTGGCGCCTTCCGCCGGCACGCACCGGCGCTCCATGGCCGAGCAGGTGCGCGGCACCGCCGGCTTCCTGCATATGCACGGCGCACAGGCGCTGCACGCGGCGCAGCTGCGCGCGCTCGACGAGTCCGCCCGCCGCCAGCTGCGCGGCCATGCCCATCGCGATGCCGCGGCGCGCGCGGCCGCCATCGCCCAGGCGACCGGCCTGGACGCGGCCATGCTCGCGCGCGCGATGGACGGCGCGCGAGCCCGGCATGCCGGCGGCATGGCGGTGGACCTGGAGGTGCTCGAAACCGCGCGCAGGCGGCTCGACGCCAACGGGCCGTTCACGCCCCGGCCTTCCTCCTCTCCATCACCTTCTTCTTCCTCTTCATCCTGAACCGAGAGACGCTCATGCAAGCCATCCAACCCGAAGAACTGACGCGCGCGGCCCAGTGGCTGCAGACGCTGCGCGCCGAGGTCGGCCAGGCCGTGGTCGGCCAGCTCGAGGCGGTCGACCAGACGCTGGTGGCGCTGGTCGCCTCGGGCCACGTGCTGATCGAAGGGGTGCCGGGGCTCGGCAAGACCCTGCTCGCACGGGCGCTCGCGCAGGCCATGACGCTGCGCTACTCGCGCGTGCAGTTCACGCCCGACCTGATGCCCTCGGACGTCACCGGCCACGCGGTGCTCGACATCGCCTCGCGCGGCGACGGCAGCCTCGGCACCCTGCGCGTGCACCAGGGCCCGGTGTTCACCAACCTGCTGCTGGCCGACGAGATCAACCGCGCGCCCGCCAAGACCCAGAGCGCGCTGCTCGAAGTCATGCAGGAGTACCAGGTCACGCTCGAAGGCAAGGCCATGGCGCTGCCGCGGCCCTTCATGGTGATGGCCACGCAGAACCCGATCGACACCGAGGGCACCTATCCGCTGCCCGAGGCACAGCTCGACCGCTTCCTGCTGAAGATCGACATCGGCTTTCCGAGCCACAGCGAAGAGAACGCCATCGTTCAGCTCACCACGCGGCAGCGCGCGGGCAACCAGTTTCCGCTGGAGGCGGTGCGCCCCTGCCTCGACGAGGCGCAGGTGCTCGAATTGCAGCGGCTGGCCTGCCTGGTGCAGGCCGACGAGCGCGTGATCGACTACGCGGTGCGCATCGCGCGCGCCACGCGCGACTGGCCGGGGCTGTCGTCGGGTGCGGGCCCACGCGGCACCATGGCGCTGGTACGTGCAGCCCGCGCCGCCGCGCTGATGGCCGGGCGCGACTTCATCACGCCCGACGACGTGGCGCGCCAGGCGCTGCCCGCGCTGCGGCACCGCGTGATGATCTCGCCCGATGCGCAGCTCGAAGGCATGGGCGTGGACACCCTGCTGCGCGCCGCGCGCGACAGCGTGGAAGCTCCACGGCTGTAGGCACCGCGCGGATGCGAGCTGCCATTCCGATCCCCGCGCGCGCGCCCGTGCTGGCGCTGGCCGGCCTGAGCGCGGCCGCCGCGGTGGCGCTGCTGCTCGGCGCGCCGCTGGACTACGTCGCCGTCGTGGCGGGCGTGCTGCTGGCGCTGGGTTTCGTGCTCGCCGGCTTCGACCTGTGGAGCAGCCTGCGCGCATGGCGCGCCGCGCCGCTGCGCATCGAACGCAACCTGCCGGGCGCGTTCTCGCTCGGCGTGCCCACCGTGCTGACGCTCACGCTGGTCAATGAAGGCCCCCAGGCCTGGCAGGTGTCGGTGTTCGACGAGCTCGACACGCACTTCGCCTTCGAGGGTCTGCCGCAGGAGCACACGGTGCCGGCGCTCTCGCGTGTCGCGCTGCGCTACACGGCCACCGCCACGCAGCGCGGCGTCGCGCAGTTCGGCGCCACGCAGCTGCGCTGGCGCACCCGCCTCGGCTGCTTCGAGATGCGGCAGACGCTCGGGGAGCCGCGCCGGCTGCGCGTGTATCCCAACTTCGCGGCGCTGGCGCGCTATGCGTGGCTGTCGGGCGACCGGCGGCTCGCGCAGATCGGCATCAAGACCTATGCGCAGCGCGGGCTCGGCACCGACTTCCGGCAGCTGGCCGACTACAAGACCGGCGACTCGCTGCGCCACATCGACTGGAAGGCCACGCAGCGCCAGCGCAGGCCCATCGTGCGCGAGTTCCAGGACGACCGCGACCAGTGCGTGCTGTTCCTGCTCGACTGCGGCCGCCGCATGCGCGCCGACGAAGGCGCGCTGGCGCTGAAGGCCGGCAGCCACTTCGACGAGGCGCTCAACGCGCTGATGCTGCTGAGCTACGTCGCGCTGAAGGAGGGCGACGAGGTCGGCGCCATGACCTTCGGTTGCCCCGCCGAAGAGCGCCGCGACTTCGCCCCGCGCAAGGGCAGCGCCACGCTCAACGCGCTGATGAACCGGCTGCACGACATCCAGCCCGGCGCCACCCATTCCGACTACCTGCTGGCCGCGCAGGAACTGCTGCGGGTGCAGAAGCGGCGCGCGCTGGTCATCGTGCTGACCAACTTCCGCGACGAGGACGCCGCCGAGCTGCGCCCCGCCATCAAGCTGCTGCGCCGCAAGCACCTGGTGCTGGTGGCGAGCCTGCGCGAGCGCGTGCTGGGCCACATCGCCAGCCAGCCGCTGGTGCATGCGCGCGACGCGGTCGACGTGGCGGGGGCGCACCTCTTCGAGCAGTCGCGCCGCGACGCCTTCGCGCGCGTGGTCGGCAACGACCCGCTGTCGGTCGACGTGGAGCCTGCCGACCTGGCCGTGGCGCTGGTGAATCGCTACCACGCAGTCAAAAGGGCTGGCCTTTTGTAAAGGTCTTTGCCCACAATGGGTGCTTCACAAATCAAAGCAGAGGAGAGAGAAAACATGACGACCGATTTCACCAATCCCAATCCGTACGCGGCGCCCCGCTCCGCGGTGGCCGACGTGTACGAGGGCGATTCCGGCGCCGTGCAGCCCGTCAAGCTGTGGTCCGCCAAGGGCCGCATCGGACGCGCCCGCTTCCTGGCGTACACGCTTTTTTCTTACCTCATCTTCATCGTCGCAGCCGTCTTGCTGGGCGTGATCCTCGGCGTCACCGGCCTCGCGCGTTCGGAAGGCGCGATCGGAGGGCTGACCTTCCTGCTGGCGATCCCGTACTTGGTCTTCTATGTGCTGACCGGCATCCAGCGTTCGCACGACATGAACTGGTCTGGCTGGATGCTGTTCCTGGCGCTGATTCCGTTCGTCGCGCTGATCTGGATCTTCAAGCCGGGCACCAAGGGCCGCAACCGCTTCGGCGCCCCGCCGCCGCCCAACGGCATCGGCGTGCTGATCGGCGCGTGGCTGATGCCCGTGATCTTCGGGCTGGGCATCCTGGCGGCCGTTGCCATTCCGGCCTACCAGGGCTACCTGACGCGCGCCAAGGCCGCGCAGGTCGAGCGCCCCTGAGCTTTTCTACCTCACCAGCGTCGACTTGCCGAACAGGCTCTCGATGAGCTCGACGGCCACCTCGGCCGTCTGGTTGCGCACGTCGAGCGCCGGGTTCAGCTCCACCACGTCGAGCGAACCGAGCCGGCCGGTGTCGGCGATCATTTCCATGCACAGCTGCATCTCGCGGTAGGTGGGCCCGCCGCGCACGCCGGTGCCCACGCCGGGTGCATCGGCCGGGTCGAGGCAGTCGAGGTCGAAGCTCACGTGCAGGTGGGTGTCTTCGTCGACGTCCTGCAGCGCCTCGGTCATGGTGGTGCGCATGCCGTGCTCGTCGATGTGGCGCATGTCGAACACGTTCAGGCCCAGCGTGCGGATGGCTTCCTTCTCGTCGCCGTCCACGCTGCGGATGCCGATGAAGCGGATGGCGTCGTGCTGCAGCGCCGCGCGCTCGCCGCTCCAGCCCGTGAGCACCGCCGGCCCGTGGCCCAGCAGGCACGACACCGGCATGCCGTGCAGGTTGCCGCTGGGGCTGGTGGTCTCGGTGTTGACGTCGGAGTGCGCATCCAGCCACAGCACGCGCAGCTTCTTGCCCCGCTTGCGCGCATGCCACGCCACCGCGCTGATCGAGCCGATGGCCAGGCAGTGGTCGCCGCCCATCATCAGCGGCACGTGGCCGGCGCCCAGCGTGGCGTCGATGGCCGCGTAGACGGCGCGGTTCCACGCGATCACCTCGTCCAGATGCCGCAGCCCGTTGGCCGGCGGCGCCCACGGGGTGGCCGGCCCAGCGAGGTTGCCCCGGTCGACGACCGCATAGCCCTGCCGCGCGAGCGCCTCCGGCAGGCCCGCCACGCGCAGCGCGTCGGGCCCCATGCCGGCGCCGCGCACGCTGGCGCCGACGTCGGTGGGTGCGCCGATCAGTTCGAGGGTGACGTTCGCGTTGCTCATTTCAGCTCCTCAGGTGTTGCCACAGGTACGCGTAGCCCAGCGCGTCCATGAAGGCGGACTCCTTGTTGTCGGTGGCCGCGCTGTGGCCGCCTTCCAGGTTCTCGTAGAAGCTGCTGTCGTAGCCCAGCGCCTTCATCCTCGCGTGCATCTTGCGCGCATGCACCGGGCCCACGCGGTCGTCGCGGGTGGAGGTGGTGAAGAGCGCGGGCGGACAGGCCAGCCCCGGCTTCGCGTTCTCGTAGGGCGAGAAGGTGCGGATGAACTCCCACTCCTCGGGCTGGTCGGGGTCGCCGTATTCCGCGATCCACGAGGCGCCGGCCGACAGGTGCGTGTAGCGGCGCATGTCCAGCAGCGCGACCTCGCTCACGATGGCGCCGTACAGGTGCGGGTACAGCGTGAGCATGTTGCCCATCAGCAGGCCGCCGTTGCTGCCGCCCATGGCGCCCAGGTGCGCGGGCGAGGTGATCCTGCGCGCAATGAGGTCCTCGGAGACGGCCGCGAAGTCCTCGCAGGTGCGCAGCCGGTTCTCCTGCAACGCGGCCTGGTGCCAGCGCGGGCCGTACTCGCCGCCGCCGCGGATGTTGGCGACGACGTACACGCCGCCCTGGTCCAGCCATGCACGGCCGATGCTGCCGCTGTAGGCGGGCTGCAAGGGCACCTCGAAGCCGCCGTAGGCGTACTGCAGCGTAGGGTTGGTGCCGTCGGCCTTCAGGTCCTTCGGCGCGATCTCGAAGTAGGGCACGCGCGTGCCGTCCTTCGAGGTGGCGAAGTGCTGGCTCACGCGGTGGCGCGAGGCGTCGAAGAAGGCGGGGCTGTGCTTGAGCACCTCGGGCTCGCCCTGCCCGATGGTGCCGATGTAGAGCGTGGTCGGCTGCAGGAAGCCGCTCACGGTGAGGAAGTAGTCGTCGTTCTCGTCCTCGTCGATGCCGCCCGCCGCGATGGTCGAGAGTTCGGGCGCGCCGCCCAGGCCCTCGCGCTTCCACGGGCCCTTGCCGTCGGCGGGCGGCGTGAGCACCTCGAGGCGGTTCACCACGTCGTGCATCACGTTGACGATCAGGTGGTTGCGCGTCCACGAGTAGTCGTCGAGCGCGGTGGTGTCGTCGGGCTCGAACAGCACCGTGAGCGTGCGGCTGCCGGCCATGTAGTCGTCGAACTTCGCGGCCAGCAGCGAGCCCGCCCTGTAGGTGGCGCCGCCCACGGTCCAGTCCTCGCGCGGCTCGACGAGCAGCCATTCGCGCGTGATGTCGGTGTCGCAATCGTCGGGCACGTCGATCTTCACGAGCTTGCCGTCGGTGCCGCGCAGCCAGGTCTCGCTCTCGTAGAAGTCCATCTGGCGCGAGACGAAGTCGCGCTCGAAGCCGGGCGTGTTGTCGCGCCAGGCGCTCACGGACATGTCCTCGTGCAGGCCCTCGTACACCGTCACCGCACTCTCCAGCGGCGTGCCGCGCCGCCATTGCTTCACGATGCGCGGGTAGCTGGAACTGGTCATGGAGCCGGGGCCGAAGTCGGTGGCTACGTAGAGGTGGTCGATGTCCTTCCAGCCCACGTGGTTCTTCGCCTCGGGCAGCGAGAAGCCGCCGGGCACGAATTGCTTCGCCTCCAGGTCGAACTCGCGCACCACGTCGGCGTCGGCGCCGCCGCGCGACAGCGAGATCAGGCAGCGCCTGTACTCGGGCTCCAGGCAGTCGGCGCCGTGCCAGACCCAGTTCTCGCCCTCGGCCGCGGCCAGCGCGTCGAGGTCGAGCACCGTCTCCCATTCGGGCCGGGGCTTGCGGTACTCGTCGAGCGTGGTGCGGCGCCAGACGCCCTTCGGATGCACCTTGTCGCGCCAGAAGTTGTAGAAGAAGCGCGGGCCGATCTTGTAGACCATCGGAATGCGCTCCTCGGAGTCGAGCACCTCGAGGATGCCCTGCTGGAGCGCCTCGAACGCGGGCGACTGCGCGTACGCCTGCACGGTGACGGCGTTCTCGGCGCGCGCCCAGGCCAGTTGTTTCTCGCCGTCGATGTCCTCTAACCAGAGGTAGTCGTCGTCCTGTTGCGGGGGGAGGCTGGATGTCATGGCCCCAGTGTACGGAGGCCTTGCGAAGGCCCCATGAAAGACATGGCGCCATGCGAGCGGTTGTCGAGGGGCCTTTGCGGATGCCGCACTTTCGGATTACTGGGGCAAACCCCTGTCGCGCCGGTGCCTGCCCTCGGTGGAAACACTGAAGAAGCGAAGGCCCTGGAACGCGATGCCCACGGTATCCTGCCAGACGGCTCATGCCCCACCAAGGAGACACCACACATGAAACACCTGAGCGGTCTTGATGCCACCTTCCTGCACCTGGAAACGCCGGAAATGCCCATGCACGTGGGCTCGCTGAACGTGCTGGACCTGCCCAAGGGCTACAAGGGCGAGTTCTACGAGGACGCCAAGAAGTTCATGGCCAGCCGCATCCACCTGGCCGACGTGTTCACGCGCAAGCTCGCGCTGATGCCCTTTGACATGACCAACCCGGTCTGGGTGGAAGACAACGACATCGACCTCGACTACCACGTGCGCCACATCACGCTGCCCAAGCCCGGAACCAACCGGCAGTTGCAGCAGTACGTGGCGAGGCTGCATTCGTCTCTCATCGACCGCAGCCGCCCGATGTGGGAGTTCTACATCATCGACGGCCTCAAGAGCGGCCAGGTGGCGCTCTACACCAAGGTGCACCATGCGGGCATCGACGGGCAGGCCGGCGTGGAAGTGGGCAAGGCCATCTTCGACCTCGAGCCCACCGGCCGCGTGGTGAAGCCGCCGCGCAGCCGCCCGCGCGCCAGCAACTACCAGCTGGGCATGGCCGAGCTCGCGACCGCCGCGCTGCGCAACACCGCGCAGCAGTACGTGAAGCTCTTCAAGATGGCGCCGGCCATCGCGCGCGCCATCAGCGGGCTCGCCAAGCCCGACGAGAAGGCGGCCGAGAAGGACACCGCCGCCGCGCCGAAGAAGTTCAACCTCTTCGCGCCGCGCACCTCGCTCAACGTGTCGATCACCAACCAGCGCACCTTCGCGGGCCGCACCATCTCGCTGGCCGAGACCAAGTACATCGCCAAGCACTTCGGCGTGTCGCTCAACGACGTGGTGCTGGCCACCGTGTCGGGCGCGCTGCGCCACTACCTGGCCGACAACAACGAGCTGCCTGCCAAGCCGCTGGTGGCCGGCGTTCCGGTGAGCCTGCGCGAGGCGGGCGACGACACGGCGAACAACCAGGCCAGCATGATCCTCGTGAGCCTGGCCAGCGACATCACCGACCCGATACAGCGGCTGAAGGCCATCAACGCCTCGTCGACCAGCTCGAAGTCGACCATGAACCGCTTCAAGGCAGTGGTCCTCGACGACTTCCCGACCTTCGCCGCGCCCTGGCTGGTGTCGGGCATCGCGTCGATGGTGGGGCGCTCGGGCATCGTCAACCTGCTGCCGCCGGCGGCCAACGTGGCCATCTCCAACGTGGCGGGCGCGCCGTTCCCGATGTACTTCGCGGGTGCGCTGGTCACCTGCTACTACCCGGTGTCGATCGCCAGCCACGGCACGGCCCTCAACGTGACGGTGCAGAGCTACAACGGCCGCATGGACTACGGCCTGATCGCTTGCCGCCGCGCCGTGCCCGACATCACCGAGATCGGCGACTACATGCTGGCCGAGCACAAGCTGCTGATGGAGCTGACGCAGAAGCACCCGGCCGCGGCCGGCGCCGCGCCCGCTCCGGTGCCGCCGAAGACGGTGGCGGAGCCCTCGGACGACGAGACCGAAGCCAGGCCCGTTGCCGCCGCAAAGAAGAAGCCGGCAGCGCGCAAGAAGGCCCCGGTCAAGGTCGCGGCGAAGAAGGCACCCGTGAAAGCGGCTGCGAAGGTGGCCGCCAAGGCACCGGTCAAGGCCCCCGCCAAGAAGGCCGCCCCGGCCAAGCGCTCCTCGGGCGCCGCGCCCAGGGCCGCGGCGGTCTGACCGGCAGGCCGGGCCGGCCGAAGAAAATTGGGGCAGTTGGACTAGTTTTCCGACCGTTCTAGTTTTCCAGGCCTAGGCCCCCTGGAAGAAGATAGGCCCATCGCGACTGATTCATCTCTCGTTTCCTTCGCGAAGCCCATCAACTTCAAGGAAATCTCCATCATGTCCACGCAAACCTCCATCGCTTCCGCAGCCGTTCACGTCGTCGGCCAGTACAACGACGCGGGCAAGACCCTGGTCGGCGCCTACCGCGCCGGCGTGCATCGCCTGCTGGGCGGCGCCGCTTCGCGCTACAGCGACTTCCTCGGCAGCCGCCAGCTCCCGCTGGTGAGCGAGCAGGTCAAGGCCAACCTGATCGGTGCGCAGGAAAAGATCAACGGCTTCCTGGCCAACCGCGTGGATATCGACACCGGCCGCATCGTCTCGGTGATGGACCGCGTCGCCGCCGGCACCACCAGCGGCATCGAAGCCGTCGCCGGCCGCGTGGCCCGCGTCGAATCGCCGGTCGCCACCTCGGTGATCAACGCCCTCGGCGCGCTGAACCAGCCGCTGGCCACCGTCTCGGTGCAGATCGCCGACCGCATCGCCGCCGGCACCAAGCAGATCGAAGCCCGCGTGAACGGCACCGAAGAAGCCGCCAAGCCGGTTCGCACGGTGAAGGCCAAGGCCGCCGCCGCGAAGAAGCCGGTTCGCCGCGCTGCCGCCCGCAAGGCGGCCTGACCCCCGGGGCGCCTTGCGGCGCCCTTTTCCCTTTTTCCGGCATCTGGAGCACTGCATGGCGACCCGTCCTGACGAAACTGCAAAGTTGAAGAAGAGGGCAGCGCCTGCGAAGAAGGCTCCGGCAGCCGCCAGGAAGACGGCGCCCCGTAAGGCGGCGCCCGCGGCGAGCAAGAAGCCCGCCGAGCCCGGCAAGGCCGAAGTCCTGCTGCGCGCCGGCCTCAAGGCGCTGGACAACGTGCGCAACGACGTCGCCAAGCGCCAGGCCAACGTGATCGAAGGCCTGCTCGGCATTGGCCAGGGCAAGGTGCCGAGCCTGGGCCTCGACAGCTTCGGCATCCGCAAGTTCGAGGACGTGTTCGACCAGCGCGTCGCCACCGCCATGCAGCGCCTGGGCATGCCCGACGCCGCCGAGGTGCAGGCCCTGCGCGACGAAGTGGCGCAGCTGCGCGAACGCGTGGCGCAGCTCGAAGCCGGCACCGGTGCCGGCGCAGGCACAACCCGCGGGCGCGGCAAGCGCTGAACGGCAGGCAAAGCAGCAAGCCGCTTGTGGCCAGCTCCAACACCACGCGCGACCGCATCCTGCAGGCCAGCCTCGCGCTGTTCAATGCGCAAGGCCTCGCGGCCGTGTCGACCCACAAGATCGCCGCGGAGCTGGGCATCAGCCCGGGCAACCTGCACTACCACTTCAAGGCCAAGCAGCTCATCGCCGAATGGCTGTTCAGGCGCTTCGAGCAGCGGCTGGAGGCTTTGAACGGCTCGTCGGCCTCCATCGCGGCCATCGACGACCTCTGGCTGGCGCTGCACCTGCGCTTCGAGGCCATCGACGAATACCGCTTCATCTACCGCGACATGGCCTTCCTGGCCAGCGAATACCCGGCGCTGGGCCAGCGCGCGCAGGCCCTCACCGCGCAGAACCTGCTGGCCGCGCAGACGCTGTGCGAAGGCCTCGTGGCCTCGGGCGTGATCGAGACCAGCGCGGAGCAGGCCCGCATCCTGGCGCTGCAGATGGTCTTCACCACCACCTGCTGGCTCTCGTTCGAGCGGCTGGTGCCGGGGCGCGAGGCGCTGGCGCAGGCCGACCCCGGTTTGGCGGCTTTCTACACGCTCACGCTGGTTTCCCCGTATGTTTCCGGCGAATCGAGGGCTTACCTCGATTACCTGAGGGCCAAATACCTCGGATAAATGCCGCTGTCGTCCCACAGGGCATTGGGTCCGCGGGCCTCATGTTCGTCCTGAAGCAGATAAAAACCACAAAGGAGCCAACCATCATGACCACCGCCACCTACGCCAAGGAACACATCACGCCGCCCTCGCGCCTGCTGCTGCTGGCCGAAGCCCGCGCGCTCTGGGAAACCGGCGCCGGCATCGCCATGTGGCCCCTGCTGCAGCTCACGCCGCGCGGCGACGGGCACCCGGTGCTGGTGCTGCCGGGGCTGGTGGCGGGCGACGGCTCCACGCTGCTGCTGCGCCGATACCTCTGCAGCCGCGGCTACGACGCCCACGGCTGGGGCCAGGGCCGCAACTTCGGCCCGCGCGAAGGTGTGGAGCAGGGCATGGTCGAACTGCTGAAGACGCTGCACGACGACAGCGGCCAGAAGGTCAGCGTCATCGGCTGGAGCCTGGGCGGCGTGTACGCGCGGATGCTGGCTTCTTCGTACTCGCACATGATCCGCAACGTCATCACGCTGGGCAGTCCCTTCTCGGGCAGCCCGCGCGCCACCAACGCATGGCGCGTGTATGAAGGCGTGAGCGGCCAGAGTTCGCACGACCCGCGCCGCATGAAGTTCGTGCAGCCCACGCCGCCCGTGCCCACCACCTCGATCTTCAGCCGCACCGACGGCGTCGTCGCGTGGCGCTGCAGCATCGAGAAGACCGGCCCGCAGTCGGAGAACATCGAGGTCGTCGCCAGCCACCTGGGCCTGGGAGCGCACCCGGCGGTGCTCTATGCGGTGGCGGACCGGCTGGCGCAGCCGGAGGGCGAGTGGAAGCCGTTCAATCGCGGGGTGCTGGGGCCGCTGGTCTATCCGGATCCGGACAGGGGAGCCTGAGCTGCAAGGGCTCGAATCGAAAAAAAGCCGGCGGTTGCCGGCTTTTTCGCTTTCTGGCGCACCGGGCGGTGATTTCCGGGCCTTCGGCTGGCCGGATATATGCCTTCAGGCATGACTTCCGTCACTTGCGGCGCCTCCGTCCCGCCCCGAACAATGGCGCCACCATGCACAGCCTCCCGCCCGTCTACCCTCGCATCAGGCATGCCGGCTTGCTCGAGGAAGCGATGCGGCCCATGCTTGGCCTGATCGAGGCGCTCGGCGGCAGCCGCGAGGCGCATGAGGCCGTGGCATTTCCGCTCGCCGCCGACTCCGACCTGGTGGTGAGCTTCGTGGTCGACACGTCGGTGCAGTTCGTCACGCTCACGCGCGAGGGCCTGCTAGAGACGGGGCTCGACACCCAGTCGATGTACGAACTGGCCATCGACAACATGCTGCGGCTGGTGGCGCCCAATGTCCGCACGCGGGATCTCGGCTGCTACAGGGCGCTTGTCGCGGGCGACGGCTTCGAGGCCTGCATGCTGCTGCTGCCCGATCTGTGGGCGCAGCTCGCGCAGGGCTTCGAGGGCGAGCTGGTCGCGGTGGTGCCGAGCCGCGACGTCGTCTACTTCGCCGACAGCCGGGGCAGCGCCGAGGGGCTGGGCCGCATGTGCGCCGCCGCCGAAAAGGTCAGGGCAGCTGCCGGGTTCGAACGACTCTCCGACAGCGTGATGGCGCTGACCGCCGACGGCTGGTGCGTGCGCGGCACGCTGGAAACCTTCGCTCCAGCGCTGGAAGCCTGACCCCTCAGTTCCCCGCCCACACGTCCAGCACGTAGCGCTGGTCGGCAATCATCCTGTCCATCCACGCGGTGCTGTCATGCCCATGCTCGCGCGCGAGGTCGCTCAACGTGCGCCGCACGTCGGGCTCCATGCGCGAGCCGTCGCCGCACACGTAGACGACTGCGCCCGCTTCCAGCAGCTTCCACACGTGGGCGGCCTGTTCGCGGATCAGGTCCTGCACGTAGACCTTGCGCTCGCCCGCGCGTGAGAAGGCGGTGTGCAGCTTCATCAGGCCGCGGTGTGCCCAGGCCTTGAGTTCGTCGGCGTAGATGAAGTCCTGCTCGGGATGGCGGCAGCCGAAGAAGAGCAGTGCATCGCCGAGCGCGATGCCCGCCTCGGCCTGCGCCGCGCGCTCCTGAAGGAAGCCGCGGAACGGCGCGAGGCCGGTGCCGGGGCCGACCATGATGAGCGGCCGGCTCGCATCTTCCGGCAGCCTGAAGCCTTCGGCCGTGGTCTCGCGCACCACGCCATGCACCCTGTCGCCGGCCTCGGCGCGCGCCAGGAAGTTGGAGCACACGCCCTCGAAGGTGCCGATGCCCGACTTGGCCGGCCCGCTCACCACGCCCACCGTCACGCTGCAGCGGCCTGGCGTCATCGTCGGCGACGAGGAAATCGAGTAGTAGCGCGGCGAGAGCGGCGACAGCATCTCCAGGAAGACCGCGAACGGCACCTGGCAGGCACGGTGCTCTTCCAGCAGGTCGAGCAGCGACTTACGCTTGTGCAGCACCTCGGCCTTGTACGCGGCCTGCGAGGCCTCGTCGCTGCCCGAGAGGGCCTCCAGCTTCGGTTTCGTGAACGGGCACTCGGTGTACGCCGCCAGCGTGGCGATCTGCTTGCGCGTGGCCACGTCCTGCAGCTCGACGTAGTCGCCCAGCAGGCGGTCGACGGCGACCACCTGCTCCACCGGCAGCGCCGCCTTGCGGCCCGCGGCCGCATGCAGGCGCACGTGGGCCGTGCGGTCGAAGCCGAAGCGCGCCATCGCGCGTTCGACCTGCGCCGGGCCGTTGCGCGGCACCACGCTCAGGTGGTCGCCGGCGCGATAGACCAGGCCCTCGGGCAGCATCAGCTCGACGTGCCGCGTGGAGCGGCCGGCTTCTCCATTGCCGCCGCTTTGCAGCTCGCGGTTCTCGATGACGCGCAGCGCCACCGCGCCCAGCGCATCGACGATCGCGTTCTTTTGCGGCGGCGGCAGTTCTTCCAGCGTGTAGAGCGGCTCGCTCTGCGCGGGCGTGTCGGCGCCTGTCTTGATGCCGAAGGCCTTCGCCAGTTCGGGCCACAGGGCGTCGCTCCAGTCCTGGAAGGCGCCGTCCATGTCCTCGCGCGCATCGCCTTCGCCGCGCGAGTGGACGCGCGTGGCGCCCAGCGCTTCGAGCCGTTCGTCGATGCGGCGCGGCACGGCCTGGTAGGTGGAGGCCCAGTCGGTGTTGCCGCAGCCGAAGACGCTGAAGCGCACGCCGTTGAGCGAATCGTCGGCCTTGTCGAGCCAGCGGTGGAACTCGGCCGCGTTGTCGGGCGCCGCGCCGTTGTACGAGGCGCAGACGATGGCGACCGCGCCGCTGGCCGGCAGCCGCTCGGCGTAGTCGTCGAGCGAGGCCAGCTGCGTGGAGAAGCCGCGCATCTCGCCGGCCTCCGCGAGCTGTCGCGCGAGGTCTTCGGCGGTGCCGAGGTTGGAGCCCTGCAGCACCAGCAGCGAGGTGCCGTGGCGCGCCGCCTGCGGCTTGCGCTCGGCGGCCTTCGCGGGCTGCACGGGCGACGCGGCCGCATCGCTCATGTTGCCGCGCGGGCGCGTGGCCGGATCGCGCAGCAGCGCCTTGATCCTGAAGTTCTCTGGCTTGATCGTCAGCGCTTCCTTGATCTTCAGCTTGTAGCCCGTGTGGTCCACCAGGTTGAAGCGCTGCAGGATCATGCCCAGCGTGAGCACCGCCTCCTGCAGGGCGAACTGGCGTCCGATGCAGGCGCGCTGGCCGTTGCCGAAGGGCTTGAAGGCGTTCACCGGCCGCTCGCGCTCGGCCTCGCGGCTGAAGTGGTCGGGGTTGAACCGGTCGGCGTCCTCGCCCCAGATGCCCTTGTCGCGATGCAGCGCCAGCGCATGCATGATGACCATGTTGTTCTTCTTGATCGTGTACTGCCCGCCGATCTTCGTGTCTTCCTTGGCGCGCATCGAGATGGCGGGCGCCGTGGGGTACAGGCGCAGCGACTCCTTCAGCACCTGCATCACGTACTGCAGGCGATTGACCTGCGCATAGGTGGGCTTCTGCGTGGTGTCGGGACCGAACACGTTGTCGACCTCGGCCTGCGCCTTGGCCATGGCCTCGGGGTTGTTCAGCAGGAAGTAGATGGCGAACGAGAGCAGCCCGCTGGTGGTCTCATGCCCCGCGATGAGGAATTCGATGCACTCGTCGCGGATCATCTTGTCGGTGAGCTTCTCGCCGCTCTTCTTGTCCACGCCCGCGATCATGTAGCTCAGCAGGTCGGGCTTGGTGGCGATGTCGGCCCCGCTCGTGCGCCGCTCCTCGATGATGTCTTCCACCATCTTGTGCATGTAGCGGATGTCCTTGCGCTGCTGGGCGAGCTCCTTCTTCAGCATCAGCTCTTCCAGCGGCAGGCCGCGGCGGTTCTGCACCGTCTCCAGCGTGCGCACCATCGCATCGACGAAGGGATGGAAGCCCTCGCGGTAGAACGAATTGAAGCGGTAGCCGAAGCCGCACAGGCCGATGGTGTCGAGCGTGAGCGCAGTCATGTCGCGCACCACGTCCACCTCCTCGTCGAAGTTCAGCCGCTCCCACTTGGTGACCAGCTGCCCGGCGATGTCCAGCATCATCGGGTGGTAGGCCTGCATCGCGCGCTGGCTGAAGTTGGCCAGGAGGATGTTGTGCGGCTTCGACCAGGTCTCCTCGTGCGTGTCGGAAGTGAAGAGGCCGTGCGACGCGGCGCGCAGCCGGCGCAGCGCGCCGCGCGTGCTCTTGTCGAAGCGCTCCTCCTCGCAGAGCTCGTCCACCAGCGCGGGCGACGACACCACGATCACCGGCATGCCCGGCATGTCCAGCCAGTAGATGCCGCCCAGATCCTGCGCGATCTTCCACATGTCGAGCACGGGGGAGTCGGAGCCGATCGACAGCAGGTTGCCGACGAAGGGCTTCTTCGCCGGATGCGGGATCGGGTGGAGCGAGTTTTTGCCTGCCATGGTCTTGTTGTGCCTTTGGAATGGACCCGCCTCTGATATCCGGGCTTCGCAAGCCGGAGTATCCCGACGGCACAGGCGACAGGCAGGACGGGGTTTCCCTTACAAGACCCCGCCCTCTTCAGCAGTCGTGAAGAAATAGCTCAGGGCCGGACCATCTTGCATTCCGTGCCCTGTGCCAGTTCGTTCCCGGTATAGACCGCGTCGGTGCGAAAACCATAGTTCGTGCCTTCCCAGCCGGTCTTCACCGTCTTGCCGTCCACCGGCACGATGGTGTTGACGACCTGCGGCAGCAGCAGCTGGTGGTCTTCGGCGCGCATGCGCACCGGGCCCACCACGGAGTCGAAGCTCAGGTCTTCGAGCGCATGCGCGACCTTCACCGTGTCGGTGGAGCCGGCCTTGTTGATGGCCGCGGCCAGCAGGCGCGGCGTCATGTCGATGCGCGGCGCGAGGAAGTCCTTGCCGGTCTTGGCCTTGTAGGCCTTCGCCAGTGCGTCCACCTTGGGCGTATCGGCCTCGCCCGGGTGCCATTCGGCCACCCAGGTCAGCTGTCCGAGCTTGGCCTGCGACACGGCCGTGACCGTGCCTGGCACCGAGCCCGCGCTGTGGTTGAAGTAGCGCAGGTTGTAGCCCGCGTCCCCGGCCGCCTTCAGCAGCAGCGTCATGTCCTGGCCCCAGTTGCCGGTGATGACCGAGTCGGCGCCGCTTTGCTTCACGTTGGCGATGTAGGGCGCGAAGTCCTTCACCCGGCCGATGGGGTGCAGCGTCTCGCCCACGAACTGGATGTCGGGCCGTGCCAGACCCACCAGCTGCCTGCCGTAGCTCGCCCACTGCTTGCCGTGCGCGTAGTCCTGGTTCAGCAAGTAGACCTTCTTCACGTCGGGCGTCTTCTTGATGTAGTTGGCCAGCGCCTTCATCTTCATCGCGGTGTTTGCCTCGGTCTGGAAGTGCCAGAAGCTGCAGGCCTTGCCCGTCATCTCGGGGTCGATGGAGGAGTGGTTCAGCACGATCAGCTCCTTGCCCGGGTTGCGCTGGTTCCAGCGCGCCACCGATTGCACCAGGGCCGTGACCACCGAGGAGCCCGAGCCGCCGGTCACGATGGCCTTCGCGCCCTGGTCGATGGCCGCCTGTAGCGCGCTCTGGCTCTCCTGGGCCGAGAGCTTGCTGTCGAACTGCAGCAGCTGCAGCTTCGTGCCGCCGAGCACGCCGCCCTTCGCGTTGATGTCCTCGATGGCGTACTGCGTGTGCATCAGCATCAGCTCGCCCACGTTGGCGAAGGGGCCCGAAAGCGGGTCGATGTAGGCGATCTTGTAGGTCGCCTGCTGGGCGTGTGCCGCGCCGGCGGCGGCAATCAGGCAGGCAAGGGCGATCCGCGCCAGTGGCGCTTTGCTGGACTTCATGGTGCTTTGTCTCCGGAGGTGTTGTCTTCAGTTCTTCGTTCGCAGCCCGATCACGCGGCTCGCCAGCCTGGTGAGCTCGGCCACGACCTCGTCGGGCGAGAGGCGCCCTCCCGGGCGATACCAGCTGTAGAGGAAGCCCGGCAGGCTGCAGGCCGCGAGCGCGGTGATCTTGGTCTCGGTGAAGTCGAGGTCGCCGTCGGCGCGCGCTTCCTCGAGCAGCGGGCACAGCAGCTCGTAGAAGTGATGCGCGAGCTTCTTCTGCGCGGCGATGTACTCGGGGCGGTACACCTGCGGCTCGCGGTACGGGAAGAAGGCCACCGGGTGGTGCGAGATGGTCGCGCGGATCAGCCGCTCCAGGCCTTCGAGCACCTTCTCGCTCGCGCGGCGCGGGTCGGTGGCGGCGAAGTCGAGCGCGGTGAAGCAGTCGACCGCGGGGCGCCACGACAGCGTCTCGAAGATCTCCTGCTTGTCGCGGAAGTAGTAGTACACGAAGGGCTTGGTCACGCCCAGTTCGCGCACGATCTGCGCCATGGTGGTGTTGGCGTAGCCCTGCGCCGCGAAGAGCTGCGCGGCCGCCTGCAGGATGCGCTCGCGCTGCAGGTCGGTGCCCTGCGTGGCCGCGCGCTGGCGGCCAGTGCCTTGCGGCAGGTGCGGCTGTGCCGTGGTGTCGCTCTGGTCTCCAGAGGGTTTTTGCCGTGTCGCGGAAGTTATACCCATGGGTAGGATTGTTCGTGCACCATGCGGCATTGGCAAGCGCCCGCCCGCCGCAGGCGGCTATCGATAACCCTGAGAAAGTGACGCCATGGAGACATTGCCCGAACGCCCGCAGCAGCCGCTGCACGAGTACCTGCGCGCCCACGCGCGAGAACGCGGCGGCAGCCCCGCCTGCATCTGGTACGGCCACGCGACGAGCTGGGACGAGCTCGACCGTGCGAGCGACGCCTTCGCCGCGCGCCTGCAGGCGCTGGGCGTGAAGAAGGGCGAGCCGGTGGTGCTCTTCCTCAACAACTGCCCGCAGTACCTGGTCGCGCACTTCGGCATCCAGAAGATCGGCGCCATCGTCTGTCCGAGCGGGCCGCTCAACAAGGAGCACGAGCTGGCCTACCAGGTCAACGACCTGAAGGCGCGCGTGATCGTCGCGGCCGCGCCGCTGCTGCCGGTGGTGCGCAAGGTGCAGCCCGAGAGTTCGCTCGAACACGTGTTCGTGGTGCACTACGCCGACCTGCTGCCGGCAGAGCCCGCGCTCGACCTGCCGCCGGAGCTGGCGGCGGAGCGCAAGGCCGGCCGCGCCACGGCCGAAGGCTGCGAAGACTTCCTCGCCGTCATGCGCGCCGACGCCAGGCCGCAGCCGGTGGCCATCGACATGGACGACGTCGCGCTCATGACCTACACCTCGGGCACCACCGGCCTGCCCAAGGGCGCGATGCTGAGCTACGGCAACGCGCTCTTCAAGACGCGCGCGGCGGCCGACTGCAACGGCGTGGGCCCAGCCGACGTGCTGCTGTCCATCGCGCCGCTGTATCACATCGCCGGCATGCTGATGGGCGTCAACGTGCCGGTGCTCACCGGTGCGGCTTCGGTGCTTCTGCATCGCTTCGATCCGCGCGCGGCGCTGCAGGCTATTGCCGCGTACAAGGTGAGCTGGTGGTACAGCATCGCGCCGATGAACGTGGCGTGCATGCAGGTGTCGGACATCGCGAGCTTCGACCTGCGCAGCCTGAAGATGAACCCGGTGACCAGCTTCGGCATCGCCTTCACCGAACCGCTGGCGCTGCAGTGGCGTTCACATGCGCCCAACTGCACGTCCTTCGAGGCTGCCTACGGCCTGAGCGAGACCCACACCTGCGACACCTACACGCCGCACCACGCGCCGCGCTGGGGCACGCAGGGCGTGGCGGTGCCGGGCGTGAAGATCCGCATCGTCGATGCCGACACGCAGGCAGACCTGCCCGCGGGCGAGGTCGGCGAGATCGTGCTCACCAGCCCCGGCACCTTCAAGGGCTACTGGAACAAGCCCGAGGCCACGGCCGCCACGCTGCGCAACGGCTGGGTGCACACGGGCGACATGGGCAAGATCGACGCCGACGGCTACCTCACCTTCATCGGCCGCTTCAAGGAAATGATCAAGGTCTCGGGCTACAGCGTGTTCCCCGAGGAGGTCGAGACCATCCTGATCAAGCATCCGGCGGTGGCGCAGGCGGCCGTCATCGCGCAGCCCGATGCGGAGAAGGGCGAGGTGGTGAAGGCCTTCATCGTGCGCAAGACCGGCGCCGCGCTCGAAGCCGATGCGCTCATCGCCTGGGCGCGCGACAACATGGCGAGCTACAAGGCGCCGCGCGCGGTGAGCTTCATCGACGCGCTGCCCACCACCGGTGCGGGCAAGGTGCTGCGCCGCCTGCTCAAAGACAAAAGCTGAGAGGTTCCGTTTGCTGTTCTCCAAAGTTCTGATTGCCAACCGCGGCGAGATCGCGGTGCGCCTGGTGCGCGCGCTGCGTGACCTGGCCATTGCCAGCGTAGCGGTGCATGCGCGCGACGATGGCGCCGCATTGCATGCGCAGCTGGCCGATACCGCAATGGCGCTCGATGCCGTCGGCCCTTCCGCATACCTCGATGCCGCCGCGCTGATCGCGGTGGCGAAGGCGCAGGGCTGCGACGCTGTGCATCCCGGCTACGGCTTCCTCAGCGAGCGCGCCGATTTCGCGCAGGCCTGCGCGGATGCGGGCCTGGTCTTCATCGGCCCCACGCCCGAACAGCTCGGCCTGTTCGGCGACAAGGCACGCGCACGCGAACTCGCAACGCAATGCGACGTGCCGGTGATGCCCGGCAGCGCCGGCGCCGTGACGCTCGCGCAGGCGCAGGCCTTCTTCGCCGAGCAGCAGGCGCAGGGCGCTGGCGTGATGGTCAAGGCCATCGGCGGCGGCGGCGGGCGTGGCATGCGCGCGGTGCTGGATGCGCAGGAGTTGCCCGAGGCGCATGCGCGCTGCATGTCGGAGGCCAGGGCGGCGTTCGGCATCGAGGGTGTGTACGTCGAGCGGCTGATGCTGAACGCGCGGCACATCGAGGTGCAGGTGATCGGCGACGGCAAGGCCGTGGCCAGCCTCGGCGAGCGCGAATGCACGCTGCAGCGGCGCTTCCAGAAGCTGGTGGAGATCGCGCCCAGCCCCTCGCTGCCCGAGGCCTTGCGCGCGCAGGTCACGCAGGCCGCGCTGCGCATGGCCAAGGCGGTGGGCTACCGCGGGCTCGGCACCTTCGAGTTCCTGGTCGATGCGGCATCGGCGATGCTGCCCTTCGTGTTCATCGAGGCCAATCCGCGCCTGCAGGTGGAGCACACCGTGACCGAGGCGGTGACGGGGCTGGACCTCGTGCAGCTGCAGATCGCGGTCGCTGCCGGCCAGCCACTGGGCGAACTCGGCGTGGAGGCCGATCGCACGGCGCCGCAGCGCGGCTTTGCGGTGCAGTGGCGCATCAACGCCGAAACGCTCGATGCCCACGGCAACGCGCGGCCCTCGGGCGGCACGCTCGCGCGCTTCGACCTGCCGGCCGGCCCCGGCGTGCGGGTGGACACGCACGGCTACGCGGGCCTCGCGCCTTCGCCGCACTACGACACGCTGCTCGCCAAGCTCATCGTGCATTCGCCCTCGCCGCGCTTCGAGGACGCGCTGCGCCGCTCGCTGCGTGCGCTCGACGAATGCCACATCGAGGGCATCGCCACCAACCTGGCGCTGCTGCGCGCCATCGCGGCACGGCCCGAGTTCGCGACGCAGTCGGTGCACACACGCTTCGTGGAGGCGCACCTGGGCGATCTGCTGGCTGCTGCGTCGGCGTTCGAGAAGCAGGCGAGGAAGACGGTGACGGCGTCCGCCGAGCCGCCGCCCGTTGTCGCCGACGACGGATCGGACGAACTCACCGTCAAGGCCCCGATGCCCGCGCGCCTCGTGCAGTTCGAGGTCGAGGTGGGCGACGTGCTGCCGGTCGGTGCGCAGCTCGGCGTGCTGGAGGCGATGAAGATGGAGCACCTGCTGCACGCGCCCGTGGCCGGCCGCGTGGTGGCGCTGCTGGCGGCGCCGGGCGACTATCTCGTCGAAGGGCAGTCGCTGGTGCAGCTCGAAGCCGTCGATGCGCAGGCCGTGCAGGCGGAAAGCCGCGCGGAGCACGATCTCGATGCGATCCGCCCCGACCTGCGGAAGGTGATCGACCGCCATGCCTACACGCTCGACGCCAACCGCAAGGCGGCCGTCGACAAGCGCCATGCGCAGGGCGGGCGCACCGCGCGCGAGAACATCGCGGACCTGTGCGACACCGCGTCCGACCCCGGCAACTTCATCGAGTACGGCGCGCTCGCCATCGCCGCGCAGACGCGGCGGCGCACGCTGGAAGACCTCGTCGCCAACACGCCCGCCGACGGCATGGTCACGGGGCTGGGCAGCGTCAACGCCAAGCAGTTCGGCCCCGAGGCCTCGCGCTGCGCGGTGCTGGCCTACGACTACACCGTGCTGGCCGGCACGCAGGGCATGCGCAACCACCACAAGACCGACCGGCTGCTCGCGGTGGCGCACCAGCTGAAGCTGCCGGTGGTGCTGTTCGCGGAAGGCGGCGGCGGGCGGCCGGGCGACACCGACATGCCCATCGTGGCCGGCCTCAACAACCACACCTTCAGCCAGTTCGCGGCGCTCTCGGGCAAGGTGCCGGTGGTGGGCATCGTGCATGGCCGCTGCTTCGCGGGCAACGCGGCGCTGCTGGGATGCGCCGACGTGATCATCGCCACCAGGGGCAGCAACATCGGCATGAGCGGCCCCGCGATGATCGAGGGCGGCGGCCTCGGCACCTTCGCGCCGGAGCAGATCGGGCCGAGCGGCGTGCAGTCGCGCAACGGCGTGATCGACATCCTGGTGGAAGACGAAGCCGCCGCGGTGGCTGCGGCAAAGCAGTACCTCTCTTACTTTCAGGGCACGACCTCCGACTGGCAGTGCGCCGATCCGCGCACGCTGCGCCACGTGGTGCCCGAGAACCGCCTGCGCGTGTACGACGTGCGCGCCGCGATGCGCGGCGTGGCCGACACCGGCTCGCTGCTCGAGCTGCGCGCGGGCTTCGGCGCGGGCATCGTCACCGCGCTCGCGCGCATCGAGGGCAGGCCCGTCGGGCTGATGGCCAACAACCCGCATCACCTGGGCGGCGCCATCGACGTGGAGGCGGCTGACAAGTCCGCGCGCTTCATGCAGCTGTGCAATGCGCACGGCCTGCCAATTGTTTCGTTGTGCGACACGCCGGGCTTCATGGTCGGGCCCGAGATCGAGGCGCAGGCACAGGTGCGCCACGTGTGCCGCATGTTCATGGTGGCCTCGCATCTGCGCGTGCCCTTCTTTGCCGTGGTGCTGCGCAAGGGCTATGGCCTGGGCGCGCAGGCAATGACGGCGGGCGGCTTCGATGCGCCGGTGTTCACCGTGGCCTGGCCGACGGGCGAGTTCGGCGCGATGGGCCTCGAAGGTGCGGTGCGGCTGGGCTTCCGCAAGGAGCTGGCCGCCGCACCCGAGGGCGCCGAACGCGATGCGCTGTTCAAGAAGCTGGTGGCGCAGCAGTACGAGAACGGCGAGGCCATTCACATGGCGCAGACGCTGGAGATCGACGCGGTGATCGACCCCGCGGAAACGCGCACCTGGCTGGTGCGCGGCCTTTCATCGGCCACGAAGGCGCAGGGACCGGCGGTTGCATATGTAGACACCTGGTAACCGGGCTTTAGACCTCGTCACGCGCGGGGGAACAGTGGCTCCGTACACTGGGCCGCTTTGCGCGCATGAACCTGGTCTCCCGATGGGCAGCCCGCCTCCGCGACGTTGCCGTCGCACACTGGGTGGCTGCCTTCCTCCTTGCCCTGCTGGCCGTCGGCGTTCAGGCCGTCACGCCCGACGGGCGTCCGCGGCAGCCTGCGGAGGCGCACTGGGTTGCGAGCTGGGCGGTGGCGCCGCTCGACTTCGCCGAGCTGGCCGCGAGCCCTGGGGGTGCCAGGTACTCCTCGCCCGCGGGCAATGACCTGCGTGGACGGACGCTTCGCCAGAAGTTGGAGTTGTCGCTCGACGGCGAGCGCATCCGCATCCGCTTCTCGAACCGTTTCGGCAAGACGCCGCTGCGCATTGCCGCCGCGAGCGCGGCGCGCGGCACCGGTGCCGAAGCCTTTTCGCCGACGACGTTGCGTGAACTGCGCTTCGGCGGGCGGTCCAGCGTCACCATCGCACCTGGTGCCGAGGTGTGGAGCGACGGAGTCGATCTGGCGGTGGAGGCTGGGCAGACCGTGGTCGCGAGCGCCTTCTTCGATCGCGCCGCGCCCTTCGCCACTATCGCGCTGCAGGAGCCCGGCACGACATGGATGGCGCCCGGCAATGCGGTGAGGTCGCCGAAGCTCCAGAACCCGGTGCCGCTTTCCTTCAACCAGGTCGTGACCGGGCTCGACGTGCTAACCATCAAGTCCATTCGCACTGTCGTGGCCTTCGGCGATTCGATCACCGCGGGCGGGGCCGAGGCCACCATCGGCTCGTACCCGGACATGCTGGCCACCCGCCTGCGCGACACGCAGCCCGGCGGGCAGGACGTCGCGGTGCTCAACGTCGGCATCGGCGGCAACCGGCTGCTGGCCGACGGCATCGGGCCCAGCGGGCTCTCTCGCTTCGAGCTCGACGTGCTCAAGCAGAGCGGCGTGACGCACGCGATCATCCTGCTGGGCACCAACGACATCGGCCGCGCGATGTTCGCCAAGGTGCCCGGCGCCGAGCTGAAGCCGCGCGACATGCCCACGGCCGAGCGCATCACCGAGGGGCTGCGGCAGCTGGTGAAGCAGGCGCGCGCCAAGGGCGTGAAGGTGCTGATCGGCACCGTGCCGCCGTTCAGGAACACGCCCTACTGGAGCGAAGGGAACGAAGCCATGCGCGAGGCCGTGAACCGCTGGATCCGCGGCAAGCAGGACGTCGACGGCGTGATCGATTTCGACGCCGCGCTGCGCGATCCGGCAGACCCGCAGGCGCTGAATCCGCTCTTCGACTCGGGAGACCACCTGCATCCCAACAAGGCCGGCCATGCGGCGATGGCCACGGCCATAGACCTGCACGAACTGCAGGAGTGAAGGCCTCAAAACAGCTGTGAAACGGCTGTGAGTGAGCGCTAGCACGAGCCAAAAAGACCCCAAAACGCGCGTCACAGCTTTACACAAGACTTCGCGCGCGGCTTACAGGAGGTTCACAACGGCTGGGCAGCATGAAGGCTCCTCCAACAACTCATGAGGAGTTCTTCATGAAAAAACTCGCATTGGCTCTTTCCGTCGGCGCTGCATCGCTTCTGTCGGTGGGTGCGATCACCGTTCCGACGGTTGCGCAGGCGCAACCCGTGGTCACCATCCAGGTGCCGCCGCCTCCGCCGCGCTATGAACGCGTTCCGCCGCCGCGCCGCGGCTACGTGTGGGCGCCGGGGCACTACGAGTGGCGCGGCGGCCGCCACGTGTGGATCGGCGGCGGCTGGGTCCGCGCCCGCCCGGGCTATGCCTACCGCGCACCGGAGTGGCGCCAGGACGGCGACCGCTGGGTCTACAACAGGGGCCGCTGGGACCGTGACGGCGACGGCGTGCCGAACCGCTACGACCGCCGGCCGAACAATCCGTATCGCAACTGACGGTGGTGCCTGAAGCGAACATGCCCCCTGAAAAGGGGGCATGTTTACTTGGGGGCCTGCTGCCGGATGCTCAGCGGAACACCACCGTCCGGTGCCCGTTCAGCAGCACCCTGTGCTCGCTGTGCCACTTCACCGCGCGCGCCAGCACCTGGCTTTCGGTGTCGCGGCCGCGTGCCGTGAGGTCTTCGACCGTATCGGTGTGGTCGGCGCGGGCCACGTCCTGCTCGATGATGGGGCCTTCGTCGAGGTCGGCCGTCACGTAGTGCGCGGTGGCGCCGATCAGCTTCACGCCGCGGTCGTGGGCCTGGTAGTAGGGCTTGGCGCCCTTGAAGCTGGGCAGGAACGAGTGATGGATGTTGATCGCGCGGCCCGAGAGGCTCCGGCACAGGTTGTCGCTCAGGATCTGCATGTAGCGCGCGAGCACCACGAGTTCGGCACCCTCGGCCTCGATGATCTCCAGCTGCTTCGCCTCGGCCTGCGCCTTGGTCGCGGCCGTCACCGGGATGTGGTGGAAGGGCACGTTGTAGCTGGCGGCCAGCTGGTAGAAGTCGCGGTGGTTCGAGATGATGGCGCGCACGTCAATGGCCAGCAGCCCGCTCTTCCAGCGGAACAGCAGGTCGTTGAGGCAGTGGCCTTCCTTGCTGACCATGATCACCGTCTTCATCGGCTGGGCGGCCGCGTGCAGCTGCAGCGTCATGCCGAAGCCGGTGGCGAAGGTCTTCAGTTCTTCCCGCAGCACGGCTTCGCTGTGGGCGCCGCAGGCGAAGCGCACGCGCATGAAGAAAAGACCCGTGTCGTGGTCGTTGTACTGGGCCGCCTCCTCGATGTTGGCGCCGCGCTCGAGCAGGAAGCCCGAGACGGCGTGCACGATGCCCGTGCGGTCGGGGCAGTAGAGGTTCAGGATGTAGGCGGGCGTATTCGTTGTCATATCAGTTCAGTTGCTCGATCGACCGGCAGGCGGCTGTACCGCCACGTGCCGATTCCAGGGATACCGCGGAACCGGCTTGCCGGGCCGAAGGTATCGCCCCCCGGCAAGGGGGTTGGCGGCCACACGCAGTGGGCAAGCCTGGGGGTGATCCCTATCCAGGGGTGGGATTGTCGCAGGGGTGCCAGAATCGCGATTTTCCCCTCCCCGATAACCCAACCGCAGGAGCGAGACATGGCCTACCAGGACTTCAACATGGACAACCAGTGGTTGCCCTTCACCCCCAACCGTCATTTCCGCAAGGATCCGCGCGTGTTCGTCGCGGCCGACGGCATGGAGTTCACCACCCACGACGGCCGCAAGGTGATCGACGGCATCTCGTCGCTGTGGTGCGTGGGCGCGGGCCACAACCGCAAGCCCATCAACGAGGCGATCAAGAAGCAGCTCGACACGCTCGACTACGCCACCGCCTTCCAGGTGAGCAACGACCGCGCCTTCAAGGCGGCCGAGATGATCGCCTCGCTCGCCCCCGGCGACCTCAACAAGGTACTGTTCTGCAACTCCGGTTCCGAAGCCGCCGACACCTCGATGAAGGTGGCGCTGGCCTACCACCGCGCGCGCGGCGAGGGCCACCGCAACGTGTTCATCGGCCGCGAGAAGGGCTACCACGGCGTGGGCTTCGGCGGCATGTCGGTGGGCGGCATCCCGGGCAACCGCAAGGTGTTCGGCTCGGCCTTCCTGCCGCGCGTGGACCACATGCGCTTCATCCACGATCCGGTGAACCACGCCTACATCCACAACGAGGAGCCGGTGTGGGCCGAAGACCCGCTGGTCGAGCTCGAGACGCGCATCCTGCCGCTGCACGACCCGAGCAACGTGGCTGCGATCATCGTGGAGCCGGTGGCCGGATCGGCCGGCTGGTACCTGCCGCCGAAGGGCTACCTCAAGCGCCTGCGCGAGATCTGCGACAAGCACGGCATCCTGCTGATCTTCGACGAGGTCATCACCGGCTTCGGCCGCATGGGCACCAACTTCGCGTCCGACTACTTCGGCGTGGTGCCCGACATGCTGAACTTCGCCAAGTGCGTGACCAACGGCGTCATTCCGCTGGGCGGCGTGATCTGCCGCGACAAGCTCTACGACGCGATGATGAAGACCGACGCGCCCGAGCACGTGGTCGAGTTCTTCCACGGCTACACCTACTCGGGCCATCCCGTGGCCTGCGCAGCGGCCATCGCCACGCTCGACCTGTTCAAGCAGGAGAACCTCTTCGCGCGCGCCGGCGAAATGGGCAAGGTGCTGGGCGACGCCTTCCACAGCACGCTCAAGGGCCTGCCCAACGTCATCAGCATCCGCAGCCTCGGCCTTGCCGCGGCGGTGGAGCTCGCGCCCATTGCGGGCACGCCGGGCAAGCGCGCCTACGAGATCTTCCTCGACTGCTTCCACAAGGGCGCGCTGGTGCGGCCCGCGGGCGACGTGCTGGTGATCGCGCCGCCGTACATCGTCGAGAAGTCGCACATCGACACGCTGGTGAACACGCTGGCCGACTCGATCAAGGCGCACGCCTGAGCAGGAGCGCAGTGCCGGCGGCAGCCGCAGATCGATGTCCGGATACGGCCGGTGAAGGCGGCGGGGAACGCGCAGCATGTGAATGTTCGCGGCCCCGCCGCCTTTGCTTTTGAAGGACAAGATCATGCTGAAGCTGCAACTCAGCCCCTTGGCCTCGCCGCTGGGCGAGCTTCTTCTCGTCACCGACGACACCGGCACGATCCATGCGCTGGACTTCGCGGACCATCGCGCCCGCCTGCATCGCCTCCTGCGGCAGCTGCACGACGACCGGATCGAACTCTCTGAAGGCATCGCCGCGCCGCTTGCCGTGGCCGATGCCCTGCGCCGCTACTTCGAAGGCGAGCTCGCCGCCATCGATGCGCTTCCAGTCGCGACGCTCGGCGATGCGCTGCAGCGCAAGGTGTGGGCCGCGCTGCGCCGCATTCCGGCGGGGCGCACCACCAGCTATGGCGAACTCGCGAGGCAACTGGGCTTCGACGATCCGCGCGCGGCCATCGACGTCGGCGCAGCCAACGGATCGAATCCGGTCAGCATCGTCGTGCCGTGCCATCGCGTGATCGGCAGGAACGGCGAGCTCAAGGGTTACGCGGGCGGCGTCTTCCGCAAGCGGCGCCTGCTGGAGCATGAAGGCGCGCTGCCGGCGGCCGATGCGCGCGTCGACGAAAAGACTGCACAGGCGGAGACGATGCAGCTGTCTTTCTGAATCCTTCGATTGCCTGATCGGGCGCGCAAGACGGCAAGAAGCATTTCTACTGCTTTGACAGAAGCGGGCAGCTGCATCACGCTGCGTCCCCATTCCAAGACCGGGGGACGAGGATGTCGAAAAACATCGAACGCTGGATGGACAGGCCGTTGCCCACGACCGGCCAGATCGTGCTCATGACGGTGGTTCTCGGTTCGGTCAGCGTCTGGCTGCTGTTCTGGTTCGGCGACTAGCCTGAGCCGCGCGCGCTGCGTGCCTCGCGCAGATCGCGCGGGCTTTCCCTTCTTCGTTATTTCTACCGGTTCGCGGGATGCCGCCTACCGGTTCCAGGGATACCGGCCATGGCAGCCGGTCCCTAGCATCCCTCCGCGAAACGCAGTACTCGTAAATCCGTCGGGTGTGTTTTCGAAAGAGGGACCGTCATGCAACGCGTATTTCTTTGGGCACTGCTGTGCATGCCTCTGGCTGCGCACGCCAACAACGTCGGCGAGAACGCCGCATGGCAGTTCCAGACCAGCACCGACAAGGTCAACCAAGCCGCGATCCAGGACATGATCCGCAAGCAGAAGAGCGGCTACTACGCCGCGCCGGTCTACAACACCAACAACTACGTCGGCCGCCAGTACAACTGCAACGTCTCGGCCACCTCCACCGGCAACGACGGCAACAACAGCACGGTCGCGAATTCGCCGAGCACGGCGGGCGCCACCTCGAATGCATCGGGCAACGACAGCCGCACCGCGGTGGGCACGCTCGGCGGCGCGACGGTGGGCACCTCGCAGGCCAACTCGGGCGCGGTCGCATCGGGCATCGTCGGCGGCACCAGTTCGCAGGTGCAGGGCGCGGCCAACCAGGCGCTGAATTCGGCGCAGGGCAACACCGGTGCGCAGACCGCGAGCGTGGGCGGCAGCTCGGCCTGCGCCTTCGGCGTGCTCAACTGAGCGGGAGCGAGTCATGCAGCAACGCATCCGCCGCACCTTCGTTCTCGCAGCAGCCGTCGCCACGCTGGCGCTTGCCGGCTGCGTCTCCGCGCCGCAGCAGCGCTTCGCACCGAACGAAGCACCCGTGGTGCTCGGCCCCTCGGTGCGCGACAACGTCACGCCGATGGAGGCGGTGCTCGCCTGCTACGCCGACCACATCGCGGCCACGCGGCGCCCGCCGGTGATCATCGGCGTGGGCGACGTGAAGGACTACACCGGCAAGTACAGCATCAACGAAGGCAACGCCATCACGCAAGGCGGCGCGCTGATGGTGTATTCGGCACTCGGCAAGCTCGGCGGCGCGGTGAGCATCGCCGAGCGCTTCGACCCGGTGATCGCCGAGCGCGAGCTTGCGTACGCCGACCGGCGCCAGCTCGGCGACGGACGCACGCACCAGCTCGGCGGCCCCAACGGCGGGCAGAACGTGCCGTGGCTGCCGTACTTCGGCGGCACCATCAACAAGTCCGACTACTTCATCGTGGGTGGCATCACCGAGCTCAACTACAACATCAACTCCGGCGGCGCGGAGTTCGGCGTGAACCAGGTGGGCGTGAAGGCGCGCACCTTCAGCCAGTCGGTGAGCATCGACCTGCGCATCGTCGACACCAAGTCGCTGATGGTGGTGCGCACGGTGAGCCTCACCAAGCAGTTCAACGGCTACGAAGTGGGCCTGAACGTGTTCCGCTTCTTCGGCAGCAAGCTGTACGACGTGGACATCGGCGCCAAGGGCCAGGAGCCGGTGCAGATGGGCGTGCGCGCCGCGCTGGAAGAGGGCGTGGTGCGCCTCATGGCCGCCGTCACGCAGGTCGACCACCGGCCCTGCATGACGATGCGCCCCGGCGGCGGCGAGCCCATTCCGCTCACGCCCGCGGCCGAGCTGCGCAAGGTCGACAACCCCGGCGAAGCGGCGGTGGGCGGCGCGGCCGTCGCCTCGCCGGTTGCGCAGGGCGGCGTGGCCGTCAACGCCGGCGGCGCGGGCGGCGCACGCCTCACGGGCACGGCGACGCAGGTGCCCTTCGACTTTGGCGCGACTACCTTGGGCGGCGCCTCGCTCGCGCTCATCGACCAGATCGCGGGCGCGGCCAAGAAGGGCACGACCGACATCGTGCTGGTGGCGCGCGACACCGAGAACTGGGACGCCCGCAAGCGCGACGAGCTCACCGACCAGCGCATCGCGGCCGTCACCTCGGCGCTGGCCAACCGCGGCGTGGCGCCGGGCGCGATCAGCATCACCTGGCGGCCCGACGCGGCCGATACCTCGATCCACCGCGACGGCCCGGGCCTGCAGGAGATCGCCAAGCTGCGCGTCGGCAGCCCGGTGGTCGGCGGCGCCGCGCCTTCCTCAGCTCCTACCGCTTCTTCTTCCGACAGCGCCGTCAAGGGCGACTGACCGGCTCTCCGCGCGCTCCACGCACCGCGCATCCATCCGTTTTCCAAGCCAGACCGCATCCAACATCCGAGGAGTCACGACATGAAAGCACGCAAGATCCAGAGCCGGGCCGCACGCGCGCCCATGTTCAGCCGCAGCAGCATCGGCACCGCAGTCGCACTGGCGCTGTTCGCCGCGGCCTCTGGCGCGCAGGCCGCGGAGACTTCGGTCGATGCCGCCTACAACGGCACCGCCACCGGCACGCCCTCGGTGAATGCGGGCACCACCAACTCGGCCAACGTCAACGCCACCATCACCGGCGCTACCGTGGGCACCACGTCCACCGGCACGCCGTCGAACCCGAACCCGGTGGCGGTGAACACCAGCGGCAACCTGATCGGCGCGACCGCCACTGGCAACAGCTTCGGCAACGGCATCCAGCCGGCGCCCGGTTCTCCGGTGAACAACGCGGCAACGCTGGGCGTGGCCACCAACACGGGCGTGATCGACAGCAGCGTGGCCGGCAGCAAGCTCGCCTCCGAATCGAGCACGCTGCAGACCGGCAGCGTGGTCAACGCCGACAACACCATCTCGGCCGCCACCACGCTCAACAGCGGCAGCTCGGTGATTTCGGGCGCAGCCGCGGCGGCTGCGCCGGCGCAGGCGGGCACCTCGGTGCTGACCTATCCGGCGGGTGCACCGCTCTTCGACGCGAAGGGCAACATCGTCGTCACCTCGCTGCAGTCGGCAACGGGGGCGGGCTCCAGCGCGCAAGTGCTGGGCAACATGGTCGACCTGATGCTGACAGCGAACGCGGGCAACACGATGACCACGGCCGCGTTGCTGGAACGCAATTCGATCTCGGCCGTGCTCAAGGCCAACAGCGCCAGCAGCACGGCCGAGATCCAGTCGGGCGGCGCGCCCACCTTCGCCGGCTCGGCGGTGGTCGCGAACCTGCAGGCGAACGGCAACGGCATCCTCGCGGTGCGCAGCGCGCTCAACGCCGGCTCGGTGATCGTGGGCATCGTCAGCGGCGCGCCCGCAGGCGGCTCCAACGTGCTGCAGGGGTCGCTGTCGGTGCAGGGCAACGCGATCTCCAGCGAGGCCACGGGCAACGAGGCGCTGGGCGCCACGGCCGGCGTGGCGGGCAACCGCATCGTGGTCGACGACGTGAGCGTCGCGGGCAGCGGCACGGCGGCCACCGCGGCCAACAACAGCATCCACAACGGCGCGGGCGTGACCAGCAACGTCAACAGCGACCTGGCCATCGTCAACAGCCAGGGCAACCTCGGCGTGATCACCGTCGCGCAGACCGTGGGCGCGCAGATCCTGGCCGGCGTGCAGTCGAGCAAGAACAGCGCGGTCACGCTGGCGGACAACAGCGTCACGGCCACCGTCACGGGCAACACCGCCTCCAGCGCCATCGCCACCGGCAAGAACGCGGCCTCGTTCACCGGCACCAGCGCGGTGTCGAACCAGCAGGCCAACCTGAATGCACCGGTCAGCGCGCTGCTGCTGCCTTCGGTCATCGCGGCGCAGACCGGCGAGTCGCCCGGCACGGGCCAGACCACGGGCAGCTCGGTCAGCGTTTCAGACAACACCTCGGCGGCCAGCGCGCAGGGCAACCAGATCACGCAGAGCCTTGCGCTGCAGGCCGGCACGGTAGCGCTGGGCACGGGCAACGCCACGCTCACGGGCGGCACGGATTCCGACGGGCGCGTCTCCGCCGGCGGCTCGGCCACGCTCACCAACCTGCAGGGCAACTACGGCGGCGGCGTCGCGGCCGTGAACATCGGCTCGCAGATCTGGCTGACCGCCAACGGCGGCGGTGCGGCGGTGGGCAACAGCACGCTGTCGCTGGACGGCAACCGGCAGGAAGCCGTGGCGCTGGGCAGCGGCGCCACCAACACGCTCACGCTCTCGGGCAACTCGGTGGGCACGGGCGCGGGCATCGCGAGCGTGCAGATGAACGACGCGAACTCCGCCGTCGGCGCGGGGCTGTCGAACCCCGAGGCGCGGATCCTGGTGAACGGCAACCTCGCCGGCGGCTCGGCCTCGCTCACCGACAACCTGCAGCGCGCCATCGCCTACGGCAACTCGGCCGCCAACGGGCTCGGCGTGAGCGCGGGCAACGTGGCGGCGGCGCCCGGCCTGGGCATCACGCCGGCGTCCAGCGTCACCGTCGACGCGCTCAGCGGGCTTCCCTTCAGCAACGCGGCCGGCGCGTTGCCGACGGTGAGCGCCGCCTATGGCGTGCTCAACGACCAGTCGGTGCAGGCGAACGTCAATTCGGCAGCCACCGGGCCCAACACCTTCGCGGCCACGGTCGCTGGCAACGTCTCCGCCGCGAGCGTCGCGAACAGCGGCAACGCCTTCGTCGCCGCAGCCTACGGCAACGATGCGGCCAGCGGCGTGACGCTGAACGTCAACAACGTCAGCGGCGCGAACGCCTCCGTGGCCAACGTCACCAACACGCAGGCGGTGGCGGGCACGGGCACCGTCGTCGACGCCACCGCGGCCGGGGGCATCGTGGCGCGCACGACAGTCACGGGCACGCTGACCGGCGGCTCGGCCACCAGCTCGGGCAACACGGCCGAGGCGCTGGCCTACGGCAGCCGCGCCACCGGCAACACGGTGAAGGTGACGGGCAACAACATCAACACCTCCGGCTTCTCGCTGTCGGGCGCGACGCTCACGGGCAGCACGCTCGCCACCAACGCGGCCTTCAGCGTGCAGAACGCGCAATCGGGCCAGGGCTCGGTGTCGGCGCAGCGCAGCGGCGGGCCCGAAGTCAGCATCTCGGTCGGCGGCGCGGTCAGCAACTCGAAGATCGCCGCCAGCGGCAACGCCACGCTGGCCGGCGCGACCAGCAACAGCGCGAACAACGGCGTGGCCATCGATGCGGTCGGCGTCTCGACCACCACCGCGGTGCAGAACCTGCAGCTCACCAGCGCGGCCGTGAGTTCGCTGACCGGCCAGGAAGGCCCGCTGCTGACCAACAAGGACGGCGTGCAGGTGGTGCTGGGCGGCGCGAGCATCCAGGGCGCGCAGGTGGCAGTGGACGGCAACTCCGCAAGCGGCTCGGCCACGGGCAACGCCGCGGCCAACCGCATCGACGTGAAGGGCAACACCATCGCGGTGGGCAACGGGCTGCCGCTCGGCGGCGCAGCCGACATCGGGGGCATTGCAGGCGCGGTGGCCGACCATGCGCTCTCGAACATCCAGCTGGTGACCAGCCCGACCATCTCTTCCAAGGTGGCGGCCGCCTTCGGCGTGGACACGGCACCCGGAGCGGCGATCACGGGCTCGGCGTTGAGTGCCTCGAACAACACGCAGGGCGCAAAGGCCGTGGCCAACACCGGCAGCAACGCCATTGCTCTCGCGGCCACCGGCGTATCGGCCCGCGCCGCGCTGATGTCCTCGCAGGGCAGCTCGGCGGCGGTGGAGGCGCGCTCCTTCACGCAGGCCTTTGCACCGGCCTCGGTGTCGGGCTCGTCGGTGAAGCTGTCGAACAACGCCAACACGGCGCTGGGCGTGATCAACGACGTGGACAACAAGCTCAGCGTGACAGGCGGCACCTCCAGCGCGCTCCCGGTGCCCGCGCTCATCGCCCAGGGCCCGCTGCCGGGCAACACCTTGGCGACGGGGGACCAGGTGCTGGTGAACCGCCAGTCGGCCGGAACCTCGGTCGGCAGCACCGCCGACACGGCCGTCTACAACGAAGACCGGCTGGTGGCCGGCAACTCGGGACTGCTCAACAGCAGCTTCGCCGCCTCGGGCAACACGACGTACTCCGAAGCCTCGGCCAACCGCGCGACCAACGCGGCTTCGCTGGCCGGCGGCGCCTCGCAGTCGGCCAGGGCAGCGGTGCTGAACGCACAGGACAGCAGCGCGGCCGTGACCGCCAATGCCAACAACGCGACAAAGCTCACGCTTACCGGCCCCACCGCGCTGGCCGGCAGCAGCGCCACGCTGGACGGCAACGCCACCACCGCCGCAGCCACCGGCAGCGCCGCGACCAACAGCATCGAGGTGAAGGGCGGCGCCATCGCCGGAGGACTGCCGGCATCGGCGACCGCCACCGGCGGGCCGGCCTCGACCGTCGCGGTGTCGGCCGACCATGCGCTGGCCAACGTGCAGGTCGGCACCGGCACCGTGTCAGCCACCGCGACGGGCAGCATCGGCATCGACTCGGCACCGCTGTCTGCGGTCAGCGCCTCCACGCTGAGCGTGAGCGGCAACAGCCAGAGCGCCAAGGCCGTGGCCAACACCGCGCTCAACAGCGTGGCACTGGCGGGCTCGAACGTCGGCGCGCGCAGCGCGCTGCAGTCGAGCCAGTCGGGCACCGCGGCGGTGACTGCGTCGTCCTCGCTCGAAGTGTTCGCGCCGGCCGGCTCCACCAGCTCGACCGTGCGGCTCTCGGGCAACAGCAACGCCGCGCTGGGCGTGATGAACGACTCGGCCAACACGCTGAGCGTGAGCGCGGTCAACACCCAGCCGGCGGGCGCGACGGGCTCCGCCACGCTCAGCGAGACCGGCAGCCCCGACAACATCGCGGCCACCGCCGACCACGTGCTGTCGAACCGCCAGACGGCGGCATCGACCGTGAGCAGCACCGCCGCCACCTCGATCCGCAACGACGACAACGCCGCACCCACGACGACGCTGGCCAACGGCGCGTTCACGGTCTCGGGCAACAGCACCTTCGCCGAAGCCACCGCGAACCGCGCCGCCAACACCGCCACGGTGGCGAGCAGCGCGACGCAGGGTGCGAGCGCCGGCATCCTCAACGTGCAGGGCAGCACGGCGGGCGTGACGGCGACGTCGAGCACCGTGGCCAACGCCACGCTGGCGAGCGCAGTGCCGCTCAACGGCAGCAGCGTCTCGCTCGACGGCAACACGACGGCGGCGCTGGCGCGCGGCAATGCGGCGACCAACGTGCTGGAGTCGAGCGCGGGCAGCAGCTACGGCGGCGCGGCCGCGGCGGGCTCGTCCAACCTCGTCGGCGCGACACTGGCGCTGAATGTCGGCGCGAGCGCGGCGATCCTCAACAGCCAGAACAACGCGGGCGCGGTGACTGCCACGAGCACGGGCACCAGCTACCAGGTGGCGCTCAACGGCACCGGCGCGGGCGTGTCGAACGGCACGGCCGGCGTCACAGGCAACACGCTGGCCGCGCAGGCCTTCGGCAACAGCGCGACCAACCGCGTGACGCAGACGGCGCTGAACAACGGTGCGCCAAGCGCCGCGGTGGGCAACTACCAGGTCAACAGCGGCGCGGTGACGGCCACCGTGACCAGCGTGAACTTCGGCGTCGGCATCTCGGGCCCGGTGGGCAACAGCACGCTGCGCACCACGGGCAACCAGATCACGGCGTCGGCGACGGGCAACTCGGCGGTGTCGACGATCACCTCGCGCTGAGCGGCGTCGTTCCCGGGGCGACAAAAAACGCCGCGGGCCATCGGGCCGGCGGCGTTTTTCTTTTCGGGTCAGCTCAGGTCTTGGGCTGCGGCCTGGCCTGGCGCTTGAACTCGGCGCAGTAGTCCTTCTCGGGCAGCGGCGGCGTGCGCCAGATGCGGTCGTAGTCGCCGGTCTCAGGCCCTGCCGCGGAGGCGGGCGCCGCCAGCAGCCGCACGGTGGCGATCTTCACGTCGTCGGGCAGGTGCTGCGGCACGCCGAGCGTGCGTACCACGTGGCCGGCGCCGGCGATCAGCAGCACGGTCTGGCCCGGCTTCCTCGCCTTGACGATGGCCTGCGCCATCGCGCGGTCGCGGCCCACCTGGATGCGCGTCATGGGAACGATCTGCGATTCGGGAAGCATCCGGCAATGGCCGTCGCGCACGGCGTCCTGCTGGGCGGTGAAGGCCTCGCCGTTGAGCTGCACGTCGAGAGAGACGTCGGCCATCGCGTTCTTCATGCGCGAGCGCGGCAGGTTGGCGCCGATCACCGGCACGCCGGCGCGCACGGCAGCCATCACGGCGGGGCCGTAGCTGGCCCATGGCCAGGCCTTGTCGCTCCAGTCGAGCGCGGCCTGCACCTGCGCCTCCGTGGCGGTGGGCGCGAGCTGCGCGGTGCTGCGGCCTTCCTCGGCCATCTCCAGCGCCAGGGCGGCGAGATGGCCGCGCGCGGCCAGCGCCTCGATCGCCTCGCGCTCGATGACGTGGTGCTCCGGCGCATCGTGCTGCTCGCCGATCAGCAGGGCGTCGACCGGCTGAAGTGCCGCCACGCGGCGCGCGATGGGAGCGTCGGGCGCGTCGGCGCCGGAGAAGGAGGACAGCGCCGAGCAGCCCGTGAATGCGGTCGCGGCGAACAGGGGCGGCAGCAGGAAGCGTGAAACCCGGGCGGGCCAGTATGGAAGGGGCATCGCGCCATACTATGCCCCCGGCGTGCGCACGCGGTGCCGTCCGCCGCCGCTTTTCCCTGTCGTCCCTTCTTCCGGTCCGTGCCTTCCCGTTATCCCGTTCGCGTGCTGGCCACGCTGCTGCTCGCGCTCGCTGCCGCGGGCGTCTGCCTCGCGCTGCGCACCCCGCTGCCCTGGATGATCGGCCCGCTGCTCGCGGTGTCGCTGGCCTCGATCGCGGGCGCGCCCACCGCCAGCTTCACGCCGCTGCGCAACGTGGGGCAGTGGACCATCGGCACCGCGCTGGGGCTCTACTTCACGCCGCACGTGGTGGGGCTGGTGGCCAGCGTGTGGTGGGCGATCGTGCTGGCGATCGCGTGGGCGCTGCTGCTGGGCGTGGGCTTCGGACGCTGGCTGCACGCGATGCATGCGGGGCGCATGCCGCATGTACCGGATCGATCCATGAGAGCCACGACTTACTTCTCTGGCGCCATCGGCGGCGCATCGGAGATGACGCTGATGGCCGAGTCGGCCGGTGCGCGCACCGATCTCGTGGCCGCGGCACACAGCCTGCGGCTGGTGGTGGTGACGGTGACCATCCCTTTCGCGATGCAGTGGAGCGGGCTGCACGGGCTGGAGATCAACCCGCCCGGCGTGCGCGAAGTGAACCCGGGCGGCCTCGCGCTGCTGGCGGCGGCCACGGGCCTCGGCGCCCTGGCGATGCGCGCGCTGAAGCGCACCAACCCGTGGTTCATCGGGCCGCTGCTGGTGGCGATGGGCTTCACCATCGCGGGCCAGTCGCTGTCGGCCGTGCCTGCGTGGATGTCGAACACGGCGCAGCTGGTCATCGCCGTGAGCCTGGGCGTGCGCTTCAGCCGGGAGTTCCTGCACACGGCGCCGCGCTGGCTGGGCTCGGTGGTGCTGGGCACCTTCGGCATGCTGCTGCTCTGTGCCGCGGTGGCGTGGCTGCTGGCGTGGGCGACAGGGCTGCATCCGGCCACGATGATCCTGGGCACCTCGCCTGGCGGCATCGCCGAGATGTCGATCACCGCCAAGGTGCTGCAACTGGGCGTGCCGGTGGTCACGGCCTTCCAGGTCTGCCGGCTGGTGGCGGTGCTGCTGATCGTGGGGCCGATGTTCCGGTGGATCTACCGCTGAGGGCTCCGCGGGACGGCAAGGCATGAAAAAAGCGCCCCTCGGGGCGCTTTTTGTGATCTTTCGGGAAGCTGGCCGGATCGGGCTCAGTGCACCAGAACCGGGGTGTGCGCCAGTTCGGCGTAGCCCTCGAGCGTGTCCTCGACTTCTTCCTGCGTGGGGGTGTTGAGCTGCCAGGCGGCGATCTGCTGCTGGAACAGTTCGGCCCAGGAGCCGTCGAGGTAGACCTCCTTGCCCGATCGCTTGTCCACGATCTCGAAGCCATGGCGCTCCAGGACCGGCATGTTCGGCTGCGCGGGCGCGTCGCCCTCGTTGGGCTGCACGTGCACGACGACGAAAGACTCCGAGTCATAAAGCATGTTCATGGCGGGCCCTGTGAGAATGTCGATGGCGTTCATGGGGGTTAGATAGCAATCAACGCGCCAGTTTCAAGATAGGTTGTCTATCTGTAAAACCAACTGGCTAATTGGCATATCCCTGGCTCCTTTCGCTTCGTTAGTGTGACTTTCTCCTCAATTGGGCGGGCCTGAAGGCAGGGGTTTGCGCAACTGGGCGTCAGCGAAGTCCCCGTTGGTCTCGGTTTGCTTGATCCGAACGGGTAGATACCCGTATTCCGGCGCCAGCCAGAGCTCCAGTTTCCTGTCGAAGGCCTTGCGCGGGTCGCGCGTGAGCTTGCGCGCGGTGAATTCGCCGGCCGGCAGGCTGAGCTTTTCCTCCTCTCCGACCACGAAGACCCAGACATCGGCGTCCCGAGGACCCACGGTCTGCATCGAGATCCTGGTGCCGGCGGGATAGCGCTGCGGGCTGGCCGCCAGCAGGCCGCCGAGCTGCATCATCACGCTCATGCGGTCCTGCGCACCCGGCAGCAGCGGCACCGGGGGCGCGTTGTTGCTGAAGACGATCTGGTTCTGGTCGCGCACGAAATGCGAAGCCACCTCGGACTTGCGGCTTTCGGAATACTTCTCCGGCTCCAGGCCGGAAGGGCCGATGCGCCCCGTGCTGTGCCAGTTGAGCAGGGTGAAGAACACGGCCTTGAGCGTCAGCCGGCCGTCGTAGCGGCTGCCGTCCTGCAGCCAGACCAGCTCGCCGAACACGCCGCGCTGGGGGGATGAGCCACTTTGTCCGGTGGCCTCGAAATCCAGCGTGACCGAGCCCGGGATCTTCATCGCCTGCGTGCCGGCGATGGTGCCCGAGGCCTCGCCGCCGGCCGATGCCTGCGTGCCGGTTCCGCTGCCGCCGGAAGGCGATGTCGCCCCAGCCGGCGCGCTGGCCGGCGCTTCAGGCGGTGTTGCTCCTGAATCGGTAGCGGCCTGGGCCGTCAGATTGGGCGTTTCAGGCGTGGGTGTTGCGGCTGCCTCAGGTTCGGGCGACGGTTCGGCGGCCGCCGGCTTCGGTGCGGGCTTCGGTTTGGGCACCGAGGCTTCGCGCGGCCGTTTGGGCTTCGGTGGCGGCACGGGCTTCGCTTCGGCGGGCGCGGCTGCCGGTGCGGGCGCCTCGGCGGCCGGCGGCGCGATCACGATGGTGCGCGTGCTGAACTTGTTCGCCAGCGGCGAGGGCTCCGGTCCGATGGCCATCGGCGCCAGCCCGAGCAGCAGCAGGTGGACCAGCCCCACCAGCAGCGTCAGCCCGATCAGCACCCGCCACGACGGACGCCCCGGCAGGCCGGGAGGCAGCGACGGCGAGGAAGAAGGGGCGACGAGCGTCGGCATCGGTATGTGGAGTGGAGCGCCGGCCCGGAGGTTCACCGAAGACCACCTCGGTAAACTGCCGCCCGTCCAACCAGTTTAAGTGGGAGCGGCGACCGGCCCGTGCCGGCGGGCCGCTCCAGTCCTCACGCACGCACCGCATCATGAAACTCGCCACCCTGAAGGACGGCTCGCGCGACGGCCAGCTCGTCGTCGTCTCGCGCGACCTCACGCTCGCCCATTACGCCACCGGCATCGCCAACCGGCTGCAGCAGGTGCTGGACGACTGGGGCTTCATGAGCCCGCAGCTGCAGGACCTGTACGCGAATCTCAACGCCGGCCGCGCGCGCCACGCCTTTCCCTTCGACCCCTCGATGTGCATGGCCCCGCTGCCGCGCGCCTATCAGTGGGCCGACGGCTCGGCCTACATCAACCACGTGGAGCTGGTGCGCAAGGCGCGCAACGCCGAGGTGCCCGAGAGCTTCTACACCGACCCGCTGATGTACCAGGGCGGCAGCGACGACTTCCTCGGCCCGACCGACGACGTGGTCGTGCCCAGCGAGGCCATGGGCATCGACTTCGAGGCCGAGATCGCGGTCATCACCGGCGACGTGCGCATGGGCGCCACGCCCGACCAGGCGCTCGACGGCATCCGCCTCGTGATGCTGGCCAACGACGTGAGCCTGCGCAACCTCATCCCGGCCGAACTCGCCAAGGGCTTCGGCTTCTTCCAGAGCAAGCCCGCCACCGCCTTCAGCCCCGTGGCCGTCACGCTCGACGAACTCGGCGAAGCCTGGCAGCACGGCCGCGTGCACCTCGCGCTGCAAAGCAGCTGGAACGGCCGCAAGGTCGGCATGTGCGACGCCGGCCCGGAAATGACTTTCCACTTCGGCCAGCTCATCGCCCACATCGCCAAGACGCGCAACGTGCGCGCCGGCAGCATCGTCGGCAGCGGAACCGTAAGCAACAAGGGCGTGGAGAAGAAGGACGGCCAGATGGAGTGGCCCAAGGGCTATTCGTGCATCGCCGAGAAGCGCTGCATCGAGACCATTCAGACCGGCCAGCCCTACACCGACTTCATGAAGTTCGGCGACACCATCCGCATCGAGATGAAGGGGCTGGATGGGCGCTCGATCTTCGGCGCGATCGACCAGGAGATCGTGTCCACCGCGGGGCGTCCGAAGGAGGCGCCGGTGTCGCTGGTGAAGCCGCAGGGTGATGCGCCCGGAGAGGAAGCGCAGGGGCTTCCCGAAGACTGACGCGGCGTCACCGAACACCAGCCCGAAGCTGGAGTTCTTGACTGCAGTAGGAGTTTGGTGGTTTGCCGAGGCTCGCGAGATTTTCCAAATGAAAATCGCGTAATTTGGACGAAATATGGCGTTTTATTTGACTGAAAAACATGGTATTTTTCGGTCAAATAGAAGCTTTCCATGCCGCGCGCACCATCCCCTGACAGCATCGACACTCAACTGGCCCGCCGGGTACAGCGGGCCACGCGCGGCACAGTCTTTACCCCAGCCAGCTTTGCGAGCCTTGGCAGCCGCGCCGGGATCGACAAGGCGCTGCAGCGCCTTGTTGCGTCTGGCAACCTGCGCCGGCTGTCGCGCGGCCTTTATGACAAGCCGCGGCAAGACGAACTGCTCGGCGCGCTCTGGCCGAGTGTCGACGCCGTCGTGCGCGCCCTGGCAGGCAAGGACCGCATCCGCACGCAACCGACCGGCGCCTATGCCGCCAACCTGCTGGGCCTGTCGGAGCAGGTGCCCGCCAAAGTGGTGCTCCTGACCGATGGCACCGCACGCTCGGTGCAGGCGGGCCCGCTACAGATCACGCTCAAACGCACCACGCCGCGCTATATGGCCGCGGCGGGTCGTCTCAGCGGACTGGTGATTCAGGCGTTCAAGAGCCTGGGGCCCAAGAACATCACCCCGGAGCGGGTTCGCCGGTTGCGGCAGACGCTTCCCGCAGCCGAGCGGGCCAAGCTCATTCAAGACATTGCGCTCGCCCCGGTCTGGATGCAGCCGTTCCTGCGCGAGCTGGCCTGCGACTGCGATGAGCGCGCTTCCTCCCCGCAGCCGGCTTCGTCATCATGAGCGAAACACCTCCGCTGGCCGGTCGGTTCCTGTCGCTGCCGGCCGAACGGCGCGCTCTCGTGTTCGAGCAGGCGGCCGCCGGACGCGCGGGCCAGCAGGTCATGCTGGAGAAGGATTTCTGGGTCAGCTGGCTCCTGGGGCAGCTGTTTTCGCTGCCCGATGTCGCGCCGCACCTTGTGTTCAAGGGCGGTACGTCGTTGTCGAAGGTCTATGGCGTCATCGATCGTTTTTCGGAGGACATCGACTTGTGCCTCGTACCCGCGTTCGTCGGCGCCGATGCCGAGGGCTTCGATGCGCTGGTGAGTCGAACGCGGCGCGATGCGGCGGTGCTGGAAATGCAGCGCCTGTGCGGCATCAAGGTCGCGCAAGTGATGCAGCCATTGCTGGAGTCCGTCATTCGCGGGGCGCTGGGTGCGCCACGCGCCGCCGATAGCTGGCTGCGTTACGAGGACGACGAGGTGGCGTGCTCTCCCATCCTGTATTTCCGATATCCGACGCAGCATGGCACGGGCTTCTCTTATATCCAGCGCGAGGTCAAGCTCGAGCTTGGTACGCTGACCGATCAGCAACCCACGCAGCGCCACCGGATCCGGCCGCTCGTGAGTGACGTGTTCCCCTCCATCTTCGAGGACTGGCATTGCGAGGTCACCGCACTGGCGCTGGAACGGACGTTCTGGGAGAAGGCGACGATCCTGCACGCGGAGTTCCACCGGCCGGACGTGCAGGGCTTGCCCGATCGCTACGCGCGGCACTATTCGGACATGGCGCGCCTGCTGGAGCACGAAGACGCCGATCGCTTCCTGGCCGATGCTTCCTTGTGCGCACACGTGGTCGCCTGGAAGAGCCGGGTGTTTTCGCGCGGATGGGCAAGGTACGACCTGGCACGCGCCGGTACTTTTCGCCTGGTGCCATCGACTGCGCGGCGGACGGCGCTCGCTCAGGACTATGCCGCGATGCAGCAGATGTTCGCCAGCACCCCGCTCGCCTTCGATGAGGTGCTGGCGCGCCTGGCGAAAGCGGAGGCTCAACTCAATGAAGGCAATGAAGCGTGATGGTGACTGTTTCCAGTTTCGGCGAACTACGCCACGGCCATGACCAAGGCCCACGCTGACTAACTCGGTCGGGCCCACGCGGCCTTTTCCTGGCAACCTCGCAAAGCAAGCCGGGGCGTGCTTGCCTTAGGCACAGCGCAACGGCCCGTTGTCGCGCTTGGATGACTGAAGCTGCAAGCCGGGTCAGGTCCGGAGGCTAGGCTGCCGGCGTTCCGCGCAGCAGCTCCTTCTGCGACCGTATCCCCAGGCGCCGGAACGCCCGGTACTGGTGGGTGCGCACGGTGGTCAGCTCCACGCCGATCTCGCGTGCGGCCTCCTTCGCGGTGCGGCCCGCCATCAGGTGGCCGATGACCTCGCGCTCGCGCAGGCTCAGGCGCAGCAGCCTTTCGGCGAGGGCGGGCTCCACCGCCTTGCGGGCGCCGACTGCGCTGCGGCCGTGCGCCGCGGTGGCGTCGGCCAGCAGCGTGGCGTGGGCCTCGATGAGCGCGAAGTCGGCCGCGCCGAACTCCGGCTGCGCCAAGCTGCGATAGAAGCTCACCGCCACGCGCTGCCCCGTGGGCTGCAGCAACAGCACCGACGCGCGCTCGCGGATGCCCACGTCGCCGTAGCAGGCGGCGCGGTACACCGGGTCGGCCACCTCGTCGGCGCGCTGGTGGCCCATCCACAGCTGCGCGCGCCCGGGCAGCTTGCGCGCGGCGAGCCAGGCCATATTCGGGTCGAGCAGGTCGAAGCGCTGTGCCACGTAGCGCTCGGAGGTGCGTTCGGCCGTGCTGCCGTAGCTGCTGGCGGCCGACACCAGCTCGATGCGCCCGGCGGCATCGACCACGAACACGGTGCAGAAGGTCACCGGCATCACCCGCTGCATGGCCTTGAGGTAGCTGGTCGCGAGCAGCGGCGTGCCCACGCCCGAGAGCACGTCGCCGACCACGGCCGCGGCCAGCGCGGCGTCCTCGCAAGGGTGGATGCGCCAGCGTCTCATGCGTGGGGAAAGGAGGAGAAGTGGGGATGGATACGGGTAAACACCTCGTACGAAGTTATGACATTGCCGCTCGCCGCGCATCGGGACAATCCCGCCGCATGACGAACTCCCCCGCTGCCACCCTGGGCGATGCCGCCAGCGGCCCCGTGCCGCCGAAGCCCGGCGCCGATGCCGGATTGCCGCCTTCGGTCGGCGCCTTCCACTACACGCGCTACGAACCCCGCACGCCAGAACTCGGCCCCGACGGCGTCGAAACCGCCAGCCACCCGGTGGTGATCGCGGGCGGCGGACCGGTCGGCATGGCGCTCGCACTGGGGCTCGCGAACCACGGCGTGCGCAGCGTGATCCTCGAAGCCGACGACACCGTGTGCGTCGGCAGCCGTGCGGCCTGCATCTCGCGCCGCAGCCTGGAGATCATGGAGCGGCTCGGCGTGTTGCGCGCCTTCATGGACAAGGGCCTGCCCTGGACCGGCGGGCGCAGCTTCTACAAGACCGCCGAGGTGTTCCGCTTCGAGATGCCGCACGACGAGCGGCAGAAGCTGCCGCCGATGATCAACCTCGAGCAGTACTACGCCGAGCACTACCTGCTGGAGGAGATCCTGCGCCGCAACGAGCGCACGCCGGGGCTCGTCGACATCCGCTGGGGCACCGAGCTCACCGGCCTTTCGCAGGACGACGAAGGCGTGACGCTCGACGTGCGCAACGCCCAAGGCGCCTACCGCCTGCGCGGCCGGTGGCTCGCGGCCTGCGACGGCGGCCAGAGCTTCGTGCGCAAGCAGATGGACCTCGCGCTCGAAGGCACGGGCTACGAAGGCCGCTACGTGATCATCGACATCGAACTCGAGAGCGGCCACCCCACCGAGCGCCGCGCCTGGTTCGATCCGCCCTGGAACCCCGGCTCGACCGTGCTCATGCACCGGCAGCCCGACGACATCTGGCGCATCGACTACCAGCTGCGCCCTGGCCAGAGCACCGAGGAGGCGCTGCAGCCGGCAGCCGTCGCCGAGTTCGTGCAGCGCCACCTCGACGCCATCGGCGAAGGCCACCTGCCGTGGAAGACGGTATGGACCTCGGTCTACCGCGCCGGCGCGATGACGCTCGAAAGCTACCGCCACGGCCGCGTCGTCTTCGCGGGCAACGCGGCGCACGCGATGCCGATCTTCGGCGTGCGCGGGCTCAACTCCGGCTTCGACGACGCGGACAACCTCGCGTGGAAGCTCTCCTTCGTCGCGAAGGGGCTGTCCGACGCTGAGCTGCTCGATTCGTACTCGCAGGAGCGCATCGAGGCCTTCCACGTCAACGCCGAGAACGCGATGCGCAGCACCGAGTTCATGTCGCCGCCTTCGCGCGGATTCGACCTGCTGCGCGAGGCGGCGCTGTCGCTGTCGGAGGCGCACCGCGGCATCGCGCAGCTCATCAACCCGCGCCAGACGCAGGCGGTGCGCTATGCCGCCTCGCCGCTGTCGAGCGAGGGCGAAGCGCTGCCCGCCGGCCCGCTGCCGGGCGAGGCGATGCCCGAGCAGCAGCTCGAACGCGGCCATCTCACCGACTGGATCGCGCCCACCTTCACGCTGCTGGTGCTGCGGCCCGACCTCGTCGCGCTGCCTGCCGCCGACATCGAGCGGGCACGCAAGGGCGCGCTGCCCTTCGTCGTGCGCAGCATCGCGAGCCCGGGCATCGACGGTGCCGATGCGCATGCATCGGCCGCCGTGTTCGAAGCGCTGGGCGCACAGGACGGCGCCATCTACCTGCTGCGCCCCGACGGCCACGTGGCCGCGCGCTGGCACCGGCTGCCGCCCGGCGCCCTCCAACCCGCACTGGCCCGCGCGGCCAGGGAGATTTCCGCATGACGACCACCACCGCACCGCAGCTCCAACCCGACGCCCGCGACCGCCTCTACGCCGAATGCGCGCGCGCCATCACCGAGGCGGGCGCCGAGCGCGAATCGCTGTTCCTCGCGCGGCTTGCGCTGCTGCTGTTCGAGCAGGTCGGCGACGAGGCGCGCTGCCGCGCCGCGCTGGCCGACGCGCTGCGCGAGCTGCCCGTACCATCGCTGTCCGCTTCCTGATTTCCTGAAACACAACAACCGACTGGAGACTGATCCATGGATCGCCGTACCCTTCTGACCACGCTCGCCTCCGGCGCCGCAATGGCCGCATCGCCCTTCGCCCGTGCGCAGGAGTACCCCGCGCAGCTCATCAAGTGGGTCGTGCCCTATCCGGCCGGCGGCGGCACCGACGTGATCGCGCGCGTGCTGGCCGAGGCCATGCGCCAGACGCTGGGCCAGCAGATCGTGGTGGACAACCGCCCCGGCGCCTCGACCAACATCGGCGCCGACATCGTCGCCAAGAGTAAGCCCGACGGCTACACGATCCTCTCGGCCGACAACGCCGTGCTGGCCTTCAACGAGCACCTGTTCAGCAAGCTGCCCTTCAGCCCCGAGAAAGACTTCACCTACATCGGCGCCATCGGCAAGTTCCCGCTGGCCCTGGTGGTGCACCCGGACTTCCCGGCGAAGAACTTCAAGGAGTTCCTCGCCTACGTGAAGGCCAATCCCGGCAAGGTCAACTACGCCTCGCCCGGCAACGGCTCGCCGCACCACCTGGCCATGGAGATGTTCAAGGTTCGCACCGGCACCTTCATCACCCACATTCCGTACCGCGGCGCCGCGCCGGCCATGGCCGACGTGATGGGCGGCCAGGTGCCCTGCATGTTCCTCGACCTGGCCTCGGGCCTGCCGGTCATGCAGAGCAACAAGGTGCGCGTGCTGGCCATCGGCTCGGGCGCGCGCAGCAAGCCGCTGCCCAACGTGCCGACGCTGGCCGAGGTGGGCGTGCCCAACACGGAGGTGTTCGCGTTCCAGGGCATCCTGGGCCCGGCCAACCTGCCGGCGGCGGTGGTCAACAAGCTCAACGGCGACCTGAACAAGGCCTTCGGCACGCCGGCCGTGCAGAAGCGCTTCGACGACTTCGGCATGGAAGCGATGCCGGGCACGCCGGCGCAGTTCGCGGCGCTGTCGCGCGCGGAATCGAAGCGCTGGGGCCCGATCATCAAGCAGGCAGGAATCAAGCTGGACTGAGCTCGCCAAGGAGCAGCTCTTCTCTTTTCGCGAAACACCGCGGAACCGGCTTCGCCGGGCCGCAGGTGTTGCCCCCGGTAGGGGGTGGAGGAGCGACACGAAGTGCGCGGAGCCTGGGGGCGTTACCTTGTGTATGCCTTGCGCGAGCCGTCCTCGAAGACTTCGTCGTCGCGCTGCAGTTCGCCGTTCTCGTCCCACGCGCGCTCGCGCGTGACGCGGCCCTTGGCGTCGAAGCTCGACTCGGCCAGCAGCGTGCCCTTCTCGCTGAAGCGCTGGTGGGTGCCGACCGGGATCTGCCGGTTGCGGCCCTGGATCTCGTAGCGGCCCTGCGCGGCGCGCTGGCCGCTGTCGTAGAACTCGGTGATCTCGACCGCGCGCGCGTCGCCGCTGCCGCTGTAGGCCGACTTGCTGCGCGGCTGGCCGTTGAGGTAGTAGCTGTCGTCGACGATCGGCTCGCCCGCGCTGTTCCAGCGCTGGTCGCGCACCAGCGTGCCCTTTTCGGAGAAAGCCTGCTCGCGCACGCGGACGCTCGTGCGCTCCACCAGCAGGAAGGCGGTCTCGCGGCGCTTGACGCCTTCGGACGAGAAGCTCTGCTCGGTGCGCTGGTTGCCCACGGTCTCGTCGAGCGACGAAGTCTTGCCGTTGTCGTAGAAGCTCTGCGCGCGCACCCGCTTGCCCGACACGTATGCGAGCCGTGAGCGCAGGATGCCGCGCGCGTCGAACAGGTCGACCTGCGACGGGCCGGTGCCCGAGAAGCCGCAGAGCTTGGCGTCGTCGACCACCGGCGCCAGAGTGGGCGCGTCGGCGCAGCGCAGGGCCGAGAGCTGGCCGTGCTCGGTGAACTCGACCGATGCGCGCTCGTTGCCGCCGCCGGTGTCGGAGTTGGGATAGAAGATCGCGCGGCGCAGCTTGCCGTCGGGGTAGAAGCTGCGCACCAGTCCGCGCTCCTGGCCGTCGTCGTAGGTGGCGTCGCGCAGCACCCGGCCGGTGGGCGAGAACTCTCGGGCGCGGCCGTGGAGGTTGCCCTTGGCGTTGACGCTGTGCTCCTTGGCGAGCTTGCCCTTCTCGTAGATGCGCACCAGGCCCATCGACACGCCGTTCTGTATCTGCGACTCGCGCTGCAGCTCGCCGGTCGAACGGTCCTTGCAGCGCAGCAGGCCGGTCTTGCCCGCGGTGCTGCTGCCGTCGTCGGGGTTCACGCTGCGGCCGTTGAGCTCGCAGTCGAGCTGGGCGTGCGCGAGCGTGGCGCACAGCAGCGCGAGGGGAGCGATGACGGCGGCCGCACGCGGGAGCATCTGCTGCTTCTTCTTATTACTTGTCGTAGAGGGTGTCCAGCGAACGGAAGCCCTTGACCTCGATCGGATTGCCGAACGGGTCGAGGAAGAACATCGTCCACTGCTCGCCCGGCTGCCCTTCGAAGCGCACCTGCGGCTTCAGCACGAACTCGGTGCCGGCGGCTTCGAGCCGCTTCGCCATCGCCTGCCAGTCGGGCAGTGCGAGCGCGAGGCCGAAGTGCGGCATCGGCACCATCACGTCGCCGACGCGGCCGGTGGGGGCGGTGGCGAAGGGCTCGCCCAGGTGAAGGGAAATCTGGTGGCCGAAGAAGTCGAAGTCGACCCATGTGTCGGTGCTGCGGCCTTCGGCGCAGCCGAGCACGCCGCCGTAGAAGCGGCGGGCGCCGTCGAGGTCGCGGACATTGAAGGCAAGGTGGAAGATGCTCTGCATGGTTTCGGATTATGGGCAGCGGTGCTGTGAGAATGCCGGACTTTCTTTCATCGTGGAGCAAGCCTTGCGGATACTCCGGATCCTCGCCGCGCCCCTGTGCGGCATCGCTTTCCTCTTCACCTTCGGGGCGGCCCGGGCGGCCTGCCCGCCCTCTGCCATCGCGAGCCTCGAGAAGCCCGGCGTGGTCGTGCGCAACGGCATCGACCGCGGCGTGCTCTGGCGCATCGAGCGCGACGGCCGCACTTCGTGGCTCTACGGCACCATCCACATCGGCCGCGGCGACTGGGTGCGGCCCGGCCCGACCATCCAGAAGGCGCTGGCGCAGAGCGACACCGTTGCGCTCGAACTCGACATGCGCGACGAATCCACCGCCCGCGCCATGGCCCGCCCGGCCGACCCCGAGCTGCTGGCGCGCATGCTCAGCGGTGAGCGCGCCCGCCGTCTGGAGCGCCAGAACAGCGAGGCCTGCGTGCCGCCGGGCTCGCTGTCGAAGCTGCAGCCGATCCTGCAGGTCACGGCGCTGGCCGGGCTGGTGGGGCGAGCCGACGGGCTGTACCCGGAATTCGGCGTGGACGAGACGCTGGCGGTCGCCGCGCGCAACAGCAACAAGCCGATCGTCGCTCTCGAGAATGCGGCCGACCAGCTCAAGGTGCTGACCGGCGGCTCCGAGTCCGAGGAGGCCGAGCAGGTCGACGCGGCGCTCGACGAGCTCGAGTCGGGCAAGCTGCGCGGCCAGATCAAGGAACTGGCCGAGGTCTGGGCCCGCAGCGACGCGGCCCGGCTGGCCCGCTACCCCGAATGGTGCGACTGCCTCAACACGCCCGCCGAGCAGCGGCTGCTCAAGCGCCTGCTCGACGACCGCAACCCGAACCTCGCCGACGGCATCGAGCGCCTGCATGCCGGCGGCAAGGGCGTGTTCGCCGCGGTCGGTGCGCTGCACATGATCGGCCCGCAGGGGCTGCCCACGCTCATGGCCGCGCGCGGCTTCACCGTGACGCCGGTGCTCACCAGCGCGCAGGAGCAGACCGCGCAGCCGATGCCCGCGCTCGCGGCGCCTTCGCCGGCGCCCAGGGCCGCGCGCGGCGGCAAGGCGGTCAAGGGCCAGCGCGGAAAGGCGGCGCCCGCGGCTGCCGCAAGAGGCGGAAAGTCGGCCAAGGCGGCGCCCGCCGCGTCCAGGGGCGGGGCCCGCGCGCCGGCCAAGACGGCCGGCAAGGCCGCACCCTCCAAGGCCGCGGCCCCTGCCGCCAAGGGCAAAGTGCGCCGATAATCGCGGCCGCCATGCACGCGCTGCACCGATCCACCCGCTCCATCGCCCTCGCCGGGCGTTGGCTGCTGCTGTGGTTCGTGATGTCGCTGGGCGTGGCGGTGGCGTCGCCGCTGGTGAACCCGCAGGCCATGGAGCTGGTGTGCTCCGCCGCGGGCTCCATCAAGGTGGTGGTCCACACCGAGGACGGCGCGAAGGAAATGGGCGCCTCGCACATGGACTGCCCGCTGTGCGTGCTGACCGGCGCTCCGCCGCCAGCCATGGCGGCGCCGGCCTTCGATCTTCCCCTTCCGCTGGGCCGCGTGGTCCAGCCCATCCCCGCCGCGCGACTGGCCGCGGCCACCGCGGCGCCGCTGCCGGCGCGCGGGCCTCCGACCTTCTCCTGACGCTCTCAAGACCGTAGCCGTGCACGCGCGCCCGAAGCGCGTGCGCGGCTTGTCCGGCCCGTCCGGTTTGAAGCTCCGTGGAGAAGGTTCCTCTTGAACAAGCATTCCCGCGCCCTGGCGATCGCCATGGCATTCCCCCTTGGCGCGCCCGCGCTGGCGCAACAGGCGCAGCCGGCCGACGCCGCCGAAGGCGGCCCCGGCGGCCGCACGCTGAACACCATCACCGTGACCGGCGGGCGGCCGACCTCGCTGCCGGCGCAGATCCCCACCACCATCGAAGGCGTGACGCACGAGCAGATCGTCGAGACCGTCAACGCCACCGACAGCGAGGACGCGCTGAAGTACCTGCCGAGCCTGGTCGTGCGCAAGCGCTACATCGGCGACTTCAACCACGCGGTGCTGGCCACCCGCGCCTCGGGCACCGGCAACAGCGCGCGCTCGATGGTGTACGCCGACGGCATCATGCTGTCGAACCCGCTGGGCAACGGCGCCACCTATGCGCCGCGCTGGGGCATGGTGTCGCCCGAGGAGATCGAGCGCGTCGACGTGCTGTACGGGCCGTTCTCGGCTGCGTACCCGGGCAACTCGGTGGGCGCGGTGGTCGACTACGTCACGCGCATGCCGACGAAGTTCGAGGCGCACGTCAAGCTCAGCGGCTTCGTCTCGAACTTCGACCTCTACAACAGCCACTCCTCGCCGGCCGGGCAGCAGCTCGACCTGTCGCTGGGCAGCCGCAGTGGCGACTGGTCGTGGTGGCTCAGCGCCTCGCGCACGCACAGCAAGGGGCAGGCGCTGGTGTTCGGCAATCGGCTCGTCAGCGCCGGCACCGTGGGCAGCGCGGGCACGCCGGTGACCGGCGCGGTGGGCGGGCTGAACCCGTCGAACCAGCCCTGGTGGCTGGTCGGCGGCTCCACCATCTACGACACCACGCAGGAGCAGGCCAAGCTCAAGCTGGCCTACGACTTCTCGCCCACGGTGCGCGCCACCTACACGCTGGGCGCATGGAACAACACCACCCACGGCGGCGTCGACGCCTGGCTGCGCGACGCCCTCGGCCGGCCGGTGTACGGCGGGCGGGTGAACATTGGCGGGCGCGTCTACAACCTCGACTCGCCCAGCGCCGCGCTCGCGCCCACCGAAACCGCGCTCACGCATTACATGCACGGCCTCTCGGTGAAGAGCCACACTGGCGGCGTGTTCGACTGGGAGGTGGCGGCCAGCCTCTACGACTACTCGCGCGACACCTCCCGCACGCCCACCACGCCGCTGCCGGGCGCCTTCAGCGGCGGCCCGGGCCGCACCACCGACATGGGCGGCACCGGCTGGAGCACCTTCAAGGCGGCCGGCACCTGGCGGCCCACCGGCTCGGCCGAGGGCGTGGGTGCGCACGTGGTCGACTTCGGCTTCCAGCAGGACACGGCGCGGCTGCGCACCAGCGTCGGCAACACGCTCGACTGGATCGGCGGCTCGCCCGTCTCGCCGTTCTCGGCCTTCAACGGCAACACCCGGCTGCAGTCGCTCTACGTGCAGGACACCTGGCGCTTCGCCAAGGACTGGAAGACCACGCTCGGCCTGCGCCACGAGCGCTGGGAGGCCTACGGCGGCCAGCTCGGCAACGCCGCCACGCTGCTGAACTTTGCCCCGCGCAAGAACAGCTACGACTCGCCCAAGGCGGCGGTCGCCTGGCAGGCCACCTCCGACTGGCTGCTCAAGGCTTCCACCGGCCGCGCGGTGCGCATGCCGACGGTGAGCGAGCTCTACCAGGGCTCGATCAGCGGCAACCAGATCGTCAACACCAATCCGAACCTGCGCCCCGAGCGCTCGTGGACCACCGAGCTCACCGCCGAGCGCGACTTGAAGGGCTGGGGGCTCGACGGCGTGCTGCGCACCACGCTCTTCTTCGAGAACACGAAGGACGCGCTCTACACCCAGGCGCTCAACAACCTGGTGAGCACGGTGCAGAACGTCGACGCCATCCGCACGCGCGGGCTGGAGGTGGCGCTGAACGCGTACGACGTGGGCGTGCGCGGGCTGGACCTGAGCGGCAGCCTCACGCTCACCCGCTCGAAGATCACCGCCAACGGCGGCTTCCCCGCCAGCGTCGGCCACGACCAGCCGCGCGTGCCCAGGGTGCGCGCCACGCTGCTGGCCACCTACCGGCCCGACGAGCGCTGGAGCTACACCGTCGGCGCGCGCTACAGCGGCAGGCAGTACGGCACCCTCGACAACAGCGACCCCAACGGCTTCGCGTACATGGGCTTCTCGAAGTTCTTCGTGGTCGATGCGCGCATACGCTACCGGATCGACCGGCAGTGGAGCGCCTCCTTCGGCATCGACAACCTGAACAACAACAAGTACTGGGCCTTCCACCCGTACCCGCAGCGCACCTACGTGGCCGAGCTCAAGTTCGACCTTTGATTGATGACTCCCCGTTCCAACCGCAAGGACCAAACGACATGAACAAGACGACTTCGACGGCCATCCTCAGGACCACCGCCGCATGCGCCATGCTGGCCGGCATGGGCGCCGCGGTGGCGCACGTCACGCTGCGCCCGGGCGGCGTGACCGTCGGCAGCGACTACGACGCCGCCTTCCGCGTCGGCCACGCCTGCGAAGGCGCCAAGGCCACCACCGGCCTGGCCGTGCGCCTGCCCAAGGGCTTCATTCTGAGCGACGCGCAGGCGCGCAAGGGCTGGAAGCTCGACGTGCAGAAGGGCGCGAAGGACGGCGAAGGCGAAGTCCGCTGGACCGCCGAGACGCCCGCGAACGCGCTGCCTGGCAGCGAGCGCGCCGAGTTCGTGCTGCGCGGCAAGGTGCCTTCCACGCCCGGCACGCTGTGGTTCAAGGTGCTGCAGAGCTGCGACGTGGGCGCGGCCGACTGGGCCGAGGTGCCGGTCTCGGGCAGCTCCAACGCCGGCCTGAAGAGCCCCGCCGCGAAGCTGAACGTGGTGGCGCAGGGCGTGGCCACGGTCGACGTGCGCGACGGCTGGGTGCGCCAGTCGGTGCCGGGCCAGAGCGGCACCGGCGCCTTCATGAAGCTGACCTCGCCCACCGGCGCGAAGCTGGTGGGCATCTCCACGCCGGCCGCGGGCGTTGCCGAAGTGCACGAGATGAAGATGGAGGGCGACACCATGAAGATGCGCGAGCTCCCGGCCGGCCTCGACCTGCCCGCGGGCCAGACCGTCGAGCTCAAGCCCGGCGGCTACCACGTGATGATGATGGACCTGAAGGGCGCGCTGGCGAAGGGCGCGACCGTGCCGATGACGCTGAGCTTCCAGGACGCCAAGGGCGCCAAGACCACGCTGGACGTGACGCTGCCGGTGGGTGCGCCCGAAGGTGCCGATGCGGCCGGATCGGCGCACCAGCACAAGCACTGAGCGGCAGCTTCAAGGCTTCATTCAAAGCAGCTGGTCCGGCGCCAGCGGCCCGAAGAGCTTGAGCATCAGCCGCAGCATGGCGCCGGCGTCGGGCTCGGTGGTGGCGTCCTTCAGGCCGCTGCCCTGGGGCGCGCGCCACACCAGCGAGCCGTCGACCAATTCGACGTGCCATGAGCGCTCGCGCATGCCGCGCTCGATCTGCTCGGTGGCGGCGCGCGAGAGCTCGTTGCTGCGGATCAGCAGCGCGATCTCGGTGTTTTGAAGCTGGGAGCGCAGGTCGAGGTTCATCGAGCCCACCACCAGCAGCCGTCCGTCCATCACCAGCACCTTGGAGTGCAGCATCGCGCGCGATTCGCCGGGGGCACTGCTGCCGCCCGAGGAACCGAAGACATTGCCGAAGCTCGCCTGCTCGCTGCGCAGCTCGTAGAGCTCGATGCCCATCTTCAGCAGCGCCTCGCGGTGGCGCGCGTAGCCCACGTGCGCCACCGGCGCGTCGTTGGAGGCCAGCGAGTTGGTCAGCACGCGGATGCGCACGTTGCGGGCGCGGGCGGTGGAGAAGGCCTGCAGCATGTCCTTTCCGGGCACGAAGTAGGGCGAGATGATGGTCAGGTCGGTTCGTGCCTGCCCGATGAGCTGCAGCAGCCCCTCGACCACGGTGTCGCCGCTGGCGGCGAGGTCGGAGGCGGCTTCCAGCGAGGCTGCGCCGCGGGAAGCGCCGGCCTTGTCGTCGGGCCGGCTCACCACGAGGCCGGGCGCTTTCTTGTTGCCCGGGTCCGAGTCGGCGGGAATCTTGCCGGGCTTGTCGGCCAGCATCACGGCCGGCGCCCAGACGAAGGTGGCGGTGCGCAGGTCCAGCGGCTTCTCGTCCCAGGCGCGGGCGCGCTGCTCGGCGGTTGGGGCGCCGGCGCCTTCCTTCTGGCGGGTCGATTCATCGGCCAGTTCCTGGTCGGCCCTTTTCGCGCGGTCGCGCATGGCCTGCAGCTCCTCGCGGGTGACCAGCGACTGCACCGGGTAGGCGCGCTCGTTGTTCCAGTAGCTGTCGAAGCTGCGCGAAAGGTCCTGCACGATGGGGCCGGCGGCCAGCACGTCGACATCGACGAAGTTGCCGTTGGTCGCGTTGCCGAAGTAGGCGTCGCCCAGGTTGCGCCCGCCCGTTACGCCCAGCACGTTGTCGGCCAGGAACAGCTTGTTGTGCATGCGCTGCTGGATGCGCGAGGCGTCGTCGATCGAGTTGAGCAGGCGGCTGAAGGTGGAATCGCGCGAACCCGCGAGCGGGTTGAACAGCCGCATCTGGATGTTGGGAATGAAGGCCAGGCCCAGCACCAGCGCGTCGCGGCCTGTGGTGTGGAAGTCGTCGAGCAGCACGCGCACCCGCACGCCGCGCTCGGCGGCCGCGCGCAGGCCGCGCACCAGGCGGCCGGTGCTGGCGTCGGCGTGGATCGCGTAGTACTGCAGGTCCAGCGTCTTCTGGGCGCCCTCGATCAGCGCCAGGCGGCTGCCGTAGGCCGCCTGCGGACCGCCCAGCAGCAGGAAGCCGGATTCGTAGCGGGCCTTCTCGGCCTGCCGGCGCTGCTGTACCAGGTCGGCCAGCGCGGTGCCGGCGGCCGGCGCGGCGATGGCGGTTGAGACGGGGCGGTCGACGTTCTGCGGCAGCTGCGCGCAGGCGCCGAGGGTCAGCAGCGCCAGCAGTGCCGTCGACCGGCGGAAGAACGTCTGGAAGGATGAAGGCATGCGGCTTTCCCGGGGCTTGAAGGGAGGTGCCGCATATATAGCCTAGTCGGCGGCCGCCGCGCGTCGGACGGCAGGCGCGCCCGGGTGTCAGCGCCCGGCGGAGAGTTCTTCCTGGCGCTCCATGGCGGCCAGCAGTTCGTCGTCGATCTTGGCGTGGCGCTCCGCCAGCTCGGCCGCGCGAGAGGAGTCGGTGGCGTAGATGGCGCCGCCGTCGAGCTCGAGCATTTCGGTGATGCGCTTCTGTTCGGTTTCGAGGGCCTCGATTTGAGCGGGAAGGGAGTCGAGTTCGCGCTGCTCTTTATATGAGAGCTTCTTGCGGGCGCCTGGCGCCGTCTTGAGGGCGGGGGTTTCGGTGGCGGGGGCGGGCGTGGGAGCCGGGGCTGGTGCGGATGCGGCAAGGCGCTGCTCGGCGATCTCGCGGGCGCGCTTGGACTGCGTCAGCCAGTCCTGCACGCTGCCTTCGTACTCGCGCCAGCGACCGTCGCCTTCGTACGCGATGGTGCTGGTGACCACGTTGTCGAGGAAGGTGCGGTCGTGGCTCACGAGGAACACGGTGCCGTCGTAGTCCTGCAGCAGGTTCTCGAGCAGCTCGAGGGTGTCGATGTCGAGGTCGTTGGTCGGCTCGTCGAGCACCAGCACGTTGGCCGGGCGCGCGAACAGGCGGGCCAGCAGCAGGCGGTTGCGTTCGCCGCCGCTGAGCGAGCGCACGGGCGAATTGGCGCGCGCCGGGGAGAAGAGGAAGTCGGAGAGGTAGCTCTTGACGTGCTTCTTCTGCGTGCCGATCTCGATCCACTCGCTGCCGGGGCTGATGAAATCTTCCAGTGTGGCGTCGAGGTCGAGCTTGTCGCGCATCTGGTCGAAGTACGCCACCTGCAGGTTGGTGCCGCGGCGGATCTTGCCGCTGTCGGGTTCGAGCTCGCCGAGGATCAGCTTCAGCAGGGTGGTCTTGCCCGCGCCGTTGGGGCCGAGCAGGCCGACCTTGTCGCCGCGCAGGATGGTGCCGCTGAAGTTGCGGATCACGGTCTTGTCGCCGAAGGACTTGGTGGCGTCGGTGAGCTCGGCCACGATCTTGCCGCTGGCCTGGCCCGAAGCCACGTCCATGTTGACGCTGCCTTGCACGTTCCGGCGGGCGGCGTGGCTGGCACGCAGCTCCTGCAGGCGGGTGATGCGGCTCTGGCTGCGGGTGCGGCGGGCTTCCACGCCCTTGCGGATCCAGATTTCCTCCTGGGCCAGCAGCTTGTCGGCCTTGGCGTTGATGACCGCCTCCTGGGCGAGCTGCTCTTCCTTCTGGGCGAGGTACTGCTCGAAGTTGCCGGGGTAGGAGCCCAGCTTGCCCCGGTCGAGCTCGACGATGCGGGTGGCGACGCGGTTCAGGAAGCTGCGGTCATGGGTGACGGTGACGACGCTGCCCTTGAAGTCGATCAGAAGCTGTTCGAGCCATTCGATGGAGTCGAGGTCCAGGTGGTTGGTGGGCTCGTCGAGCAGGAGGACGTCCGGAGCCGCCACGAGAGCCTGGGCCAGGGCCACGCGCTTGCGGGTGCCGCCGGAGAGCGAGCCGACGCGGGCGTCGCGGTCGAGGTGCAGGCGGTGCAGCGTCTCTTCCACGCGTTGCTCCCAGTTCCATGCGTCGAAGGCTTCGATTTGCGACTGGAGGGCGTCGAGATCCAGGCCTTCGGCGCCGGACAGATAGAGGTCGCGCAGCGCGATGACGGGGGCCAGGCCCTGGCTGGCGGCGGTGAAGACGTCCGCATCCATGTCGAGCGCGGGCTCCTGGGCGACGTAGGCGACGCGGAGGTTCTGCTGCAGCTGCAGGGTGCCGTCGTCGGTCTTCTCCAGTCCGCCCAGTATCTTGAGCAGGGAGGACTTGCCAGCGCCGTTGCGGCCGATCAGGCCGATGCGCTCCGATTCGAGAAGAGAGAAGTCCGCATGATCCAGCAGCGGGACGTGACCGAACGCGAGCTGTGCGTCGAGGAGTGTGATGAGTGCCATGTGGCGCGGATTATCGGAGGAGGGGATGTCGGGCCGTCCTGGGGAGTGTTTCTTCCTCTATATGTGGAGCAGAGAAGAGCCCGTTGTGACGCCGATCCAAGATTCTTTCACGAGCGTCTTGCGCAAGCCCAAATCTGTCATATACTCGTGGGCTTCGTTGCTGAATGCCTCTGGTGTTCGGGTCTGACGGGCCCTTCGGGGCTGGTTGGATGGGGTGAAGAAAAAGTCTTCGAAAGTTGACGCGGTTTGAAAAAACAGTGCATAATCGAAGGCTTCGCTGAAACGAACTGCTTCAGCGACTTGCGATAAAAGTTGCGGGTTGCGAAAGAAGTTGGTGGAGGTGAAAAGCCAAAATAGTTTGGTAGATTTGAAAAAATCGTGCTAGACTACAAGGCTCCGCTGAAATGACTTTGGTGGCTGACAATGAAAGTTGTGAGTCGCGAATAACGAAGAAAAAGAAAGCGAAAAAAGTTTGGCGATTCTTTAAAAATCGTGCTAGACTACAAGGCTTCGCTGATCGCAGCAAGCAAACGAAGTAAACGACAAGTTGCTTCGGTGATCGTTAAAAAATTACAGCCGATAAG